>Ga0302282_1002946_pt1 | contig 11418 bp, 8 predicted proteins | sample III_Fen_E1_3_FD_198763 | JGI IMG/M metagenome (GOLD analysis project Ga0302282, IMG submission 198763) | Peat permafrost microbial communities from Stordalen Mire near Abisko, Sweden - III_Fen_E1_3 | ecosystem: Environmental > Terrestrial > Soil > Wetlands > Permafrost | place: Sweden: Abisko... | reverse complement strand
CAAGCTGCCGGTGATCGGCTCTTACGCCACGTTTTCCGCAGCGCGCAACCTCGATCAGATTCGTGTCTCCGTCTGCTACGGAAATTTCAATGTCCTGATTGCCGGCGCCCACGCGGGCGTCTCGGTGGGACCGGACGGCGCCACGCATCAGGCCCTCGAAGACCTCTTCGCCATGATGGGAATGCCGAATATGTCGGTCGTCGTGCCCTGCGATATCGTCGAGGCGCGCAAGGCCACAACACATTTGCTGCTCAAGCATGTGGGACCCAAATATATCCGCCTGGCGCGCGAGGCCACGCCCATCGTCACGGACGAGAAGACGCCCTTTGTCTTTGGCAAGGCCAACGTCATCCGCCTGCGCAAGGAAGCGGCCGACTTCGTGGACGCCTTCGAGACCTGTCTGGCTGACGATTACAAAAACGAGTCTGAGGACCTGAGCATCATCGCCTGTGGACCCATGGTTCCCGAGGCTATGCGCGCGGCTCTGATTCTGAAACGCGACTACGGATACGAGACGCGCGTTCTCAATATGCACACGCTCAAGCCCATCGATACTGAAGCTGTCATTCGCGCCGCTCAGGATACCGGCGTCGTGATCACCGCTGAAGAGCATCAGATCGGCGCTCTGGCGTGGCGCGTCAGCGGGCTCCTCACTGAGAGCAAACAACTCTACGGCAAGCCTCTGATCACCGGAGCCATCGGCGTAAAGGATCGCTTCGGCGATTCAGGCGCGCCCTGGGAGCTGGTCAAGGAGCTGGAAGTCAGCGCCGAGCATATCGCTCAAAAGGCTGTCGAATTGATGAAGGTCAAGAAGAGATAAGCGAGCGCAGCGCTTAGAGCATTTTCAAATTGAGTGTTAACAAAGTTCTGGGTGCCCCATCCTTTTCGCGTACTTTGCGAAAAGGGTGGGATAGCACAACTGCCCATTTCAACTGTAAACACCAGAACCGAAAATGCTCTAGTCGTGCCGTAAGTGGCGCAAAATCAGCGTGGCCTTTAGGCCCTGAGGGATGCTTTTCGGGAGTTCCGAACAAGTCCAGGCCTTTTCCCGCAGCCTGTTTAGCCCTTGAGGCAATGTTTGGCTGACTGATTTTGCTGAATCAGAGCTTCTCTACGAAATTGCGCGGAAAAGCCAGAAGAGCAGCCCGGCGAGCAGCGCCGCAGCCGGAAGCGTGAACACCCACACCGCCGCGATATTGCGAATCGTGGATAGACGCAGGCCGCTGCCGTTGGCGGCCATGGTGCCCGCCACGCCGGAACTGAGAATGTGCGTCGTTGAAACCGGCAAGCCAAAGTTGTCGGCAGCGAAGATGGTGCCCATGGTCACCAGTCCCGCTGTGGCGCCCTCCGCGTAAGTCAGGTGTTCCTTGCCAATTTTCTCGCCTACCGTCACCACCACGCGCCGCCAGCCCACCATCGTGCCCAATCCAAGAGCCAACGCCACGGCGACCTTGACCCAGTCGGGAATGAACTTGATGGTCTTGTCCACCTTGCTCTTGTAGTTCGCAAGAACAGCGCTCTCGTCCGCGGCAAAAGCCGGATTATGGTTCTTGGCTATCAGCCGGATGGCCTCGCCGGCCAGATACATATCGTTGCGGATGTTGGTCTGGTCTTGCGCCGGAACAGCCTTGAACGTCTTGTAGACGGTCACTTCGCGATTCACTTCCGCCACCAATCCTCGAAGCGCCGGAATCGTCTCTGGCCGAAGCTGCTGGGTGCGGATGTAGTCAGTGACCTCGGTGCGAGCGTCGGTGTGGAGAACAACGCTTTGGCCGGTGTGACGGTCCAGGACGCTTACAGTCTGCCCGGAAGCGGCGATGAACTCCTGCATACCGCTGGCTGTGACAGCGTGGTTCAGCGCGTAAACAGTTGGAACGGTGCCGATGAGGATGAGCATGATCAGGCCCATACCCTTCTGTCCGTCATTGGAGCCGTGGAAAAAGCTGACGCCGCCGCATATGATCACCATCAGCGCACGAATTGGCCACGGTGGGGGCGCCTCGCCTTTGGGAGCTTCAAAGAGCACGCGGCCATTCTCCAGAACGAACTGGGAAAATAGCGCCAGCACGATGTGGGCAACGATACCCGTCGAAAGCACAACCAGAATCAGCCCAAAAGAATGTTCCCACCCCTCAACTCCGCGAACGTAGCGCCACATGGAGGGAAACAACGCGCTCGAAAGCCAGGCAAACAGACTCAACAGGATCGTCAGGACGATGCCCGCCCACGCCACGGAAAACAGCGCCCAAAAGGGCTTCATATAGTTCGCTCTATAGAAGAGGGCCAGGCTTCTGGCGCGATCCGTATCGGTCAAACCCTTGAAGACAAGCAACAGGATTCCTGCGCAGAAAAATCCCACCAGCGGCGAAATCAGCAGCGCCTTGAGAACCTTGATGGCCTGCTCCCAGTCCACGCCTGAGGTGCCGGTGTGTACGCGGAGCAGCTGGTTGGCGACACCCACGCCTATAATCGAGCCGACCAGGGTATGCGAACTCGATGCCGGCAGCCCAAACCACCACGTGCCCAGGTTCCACAGAATGGCGGCGACCAGCAGCGCAAAGACCATGGCGAAGCCGGCTCCGGAGCTGACCTGAAGAATCAGATCCACCGGCAGAAGCGTGAGAACCGCGAAGGCCACCGTCCCCGTGGAAGCCAGCACTCCGGCCAGGTTGAACAACCCCGACAAGACCACCGCAATGTCGGGTTCCAGCGAATGGGTATAGATAACCGTGGCCACGGCGTTGGCTGTGTCGTGGAAGCCGTTGACGAACTCGAAGCCAAGCGCAATCAGCAGAGCCAGGGCCAGCAACATATACGGCCAGATGCTCGTGACGGTGACCGTCTCCATGTCCCTGGCGACGTGAAATGCGATGTAGCACAGCCCTGCGGCCAGAGCCGCCAGAAAAACAGCGATGCCCACGGGGCTGGGCTTCGCGCTCAACTTGCGATCGAGCCCGGATCCTTTTTGGGGCGGAACTTTCAATGTGGCGGCCAGGTCGGCCATCAGGCTTCACCAATGCGGCCGGAGAGATTCCGGACACGCCTGGGCCTCCAGGGTCGCGACTCAGCAGCAGCATGAAATAGCAAATACATAGGAGATGGATTGAGGAGGGAGACTGCAGAGCCGGACATATTGGCGTCCATAAAACCCCAACAACTGCACTTTTCGCGCGATTGTTTGCGTCGGCAGGCGAGGGAATTAACCTGTCTGCAATAATTCTACACGGCTAGGGGTTGGGCTCGCTGCGGGTCAGTGCGGTGGTGGTGGAAAATGTGCCGGCAGTATGTCAGCGCGGCATCGTGTTAATTGAGAACCATTGGACGAGCTGCTCCTCGGAGATCTCTCCCGCAGCAAAGCTCCAGAACGTGAGAACCCGCTCTTCTTTCGTCGCTGTCAGTTGGAGGCCGTTCAACTTCAGGAATGTAACGGAAACAGTGAATGCTGTTCGCTTATTGCCATCCACAAAAGGATGATTGGCAACAATCCCTTTAGCGTAAGAGGCCGCAAGTTGATTAAGGGAAGGGGCTTGCTCGGAGTAGGCGAGCAAGTTCTTTGGACGCGCCAAAGCGGATTCCAGTAAACCGAGGTCGCGCACGCCTTCCGGGCCGCCATGGAGAGATAAAGCCTCCTCGTGCATTCTGAGGACCACATCCTGCCTGATCCAAACCGGCTTGATCATTCAGCGAGTCTTTGCAATACGTCACGGTTTTCGCGCATAACCTCTCGCGCTGCTTCCATTTGCACGGCGAAATCTTGATCGAAAAGCGCCAAGCGTATTCCTTGGGAACCCTCCGTGATGTAAAGCAGGTCGCCCTTCTCGACTTTCAGCCTTGCCAGCGTCTCTTTGGGCAGGATGATACCGGCGGAGTTGCCTATAGCGATGATCTTTGCCGTTGTAGCCATTTTCGTGCCTCCAGTTCGGTCTTATTATAACATAAGTTATAACATTACAGCCTGGGTCATAACATTCCCTACCGCCAATCGTCGCGCGCGTTGCCCAGGCCATCATTCATCACGGCGTCGAAGCCAGTGTGCTTCTTGATGAAGATCTCGCTGAATTGCAGGTCCTGGCGAAGCAAAATCGCCTGCATCCGGACCATCTCCAGCAGCGCCAGAAACATGGCGATTAGCGCCCGCTCGCTGCGTGTATGGCTCAGCAGGCGGCGCAGGGCCACCGGTTTGTCTTCCATGGTGAGGCGGCGAGCCAAAAACTGAATCATCTGGCCCACGGTCACCGAGTCCTCTTCGACATTGAGGACGGGCCGATTGCGGGCGCGCTCCAGAATATCCCTGAAAATACGCACCAGGTCCACGGTGTCGGCGGCAATCTCCGGCTCCGTGCCCTCATCGCCTTTGAACTCGCGCACGCCGGGATTGGACCAAGTGGCGGCCTCGAGCATCTGCTTCTCTTGCAGCATCTGCGCGGCGTTCTTGAAGCGCTCATGCTCCAGCAGCCGCTCCACCAACTCGCGGCGCGGGTCCTCGGCCGCGTCTTCCGGACCCGAGGGAGCGCGCGGCAGCAGCATCTTGCTCTTGATGTGGATCAGCATCGAAGCCGTGTAGATAAACTCGCCGGCCACGTCCACGTCGCCCGCCTTGAGCTGGTTCACATAAGCCAGAAACTGCGCCGTGATTCGTGCAATGGGAATGTCGTAGATGTCGATGTCCTGCTTGCGGATCAGGTCCAGCAGCAGGTCAAGCGGCCCATCATAAACCTGGCCCACAAAAACCGAAAAGGGAGATTGCTCGGAGCCTTCGTCCAGCTTTTTCTGCCGCGCGGCCAGTTTGGCTGCGGCCTTTTCCTCCGCCTTCGCGTCGGCCTTTTCTTCTGCGCTGGGCTCAGCAGTGAGTACCAACTTAGCCCCGTCATCAGCGGCTGGGGCCTGCTCCGCAACCGGCTCCGGCGTGCTCTCTGGTTCTGCGCCAGCTTCTGACGCAAGAATTTCTACCGGTTCCATCTCTGGACCGATCTCTACGGTTGGCTCAGGAGCTGAAATCGGCTCAGGAACCGTGGCGGCCTCTGGCTCGACCTCGAGAACTGGCTGTTCAACATCGGGAGCGCAGACCGGCGCGATACTCGCCTCGGCCTCGGTCACAGCTTCCGGCTCGGCTTCAGTCTCCAGTTCCGGCTCTTCGAACGCCTCAGCGGCAGCCACATCCACCACTTCCGGGGTGTCCACTGTTTCCGGTTCGGCTTCAATTTCGGACTCTGCCATTTCAGCCAGCTCCGGCATAGCTTCTTCCACGGGATCGGCCTCTGCAACTGGCACCGGCACGGCCTCGGTCACAACCTCTACATTCACAGACTTCCCGGTCTCCGGCTCGTTTACAAACTCAGCTTCCTCTTCAGAATCAACCTCTTGCGCGGCTTCGATCTCCACAACCGGCTCTGTCTCTTCGGCCAGCCCCGGCGCAACCTCGGTCACAACCTCGACATTCGCAAACTCCTCGGTCTCAGGCTCGGCTACAAGCTCGGCTTCCTCTTCGGACTCAGCCTCTTGTGTGGCTTCGATCTCCAAAACCGGCTCCAGCGCGGCCTCATTCACAATTTCGACGTTCACAACCTCCACTTCTGGCGGCGTGAGTTGGGCATCAAGACTGCCCTCGGCAGCTGGGATTGCGACAGGTTCGACCTCGGCCACCGTTTGCGGCTCCGTGGGCGGGTGCGGGTCGGCTGCAACCTCAGGCTCGACCTCGGCTTCGCGGGCCGTCTCGGTTTCGTGAGCTACGGAACTATCCGATTCCAATACCTGCCTTGTGTCAGGGCACGACTTCAGTCGTTCCGCCGATGCGGATGAATCGACTTGGGCGTTATCTCCCGCTGAACTCCCTTCGGAGAATTCAGTTTTTGCTTCGCTCTTTTCCGCGCCCACCTCAGGCGCGGATTCGGGCTTGGCCTCGGCTGGGACCATATCAGCCAAAGCCGCTTCGCCGACTGCAGGAATCATGAGCGGGGTGTCAGGGCGCGACTGGTAGGTCAGGGCTTTAGAGGCTGCGGAAAAACTCGTAGAAGCTGATTCAAATGGTCGCTTTGTATCAGGGCACGACTTTAGTCGTGCCGTAAGTGCCGCAAAATCAGCGTGGCCTTTAGGCCCTGAGGGATGTTCACCCCCAATTTCACCCGAAATTCCGGGCTTTTCTACAGCCTGTTTATCCTCGGCGGAATGATCTTCGGAGAATTCAGTTCTTGCTTCGCTTTTTTCCGCGCCCACCTCAGGCGCGGCCTCGGCTGGGACCATATCACCCAAAGCATCTTCCTCATCGACCGGAGCGGGCGCGGGCTCCGCAGCCAACTCTGAGCCGGCTGCAATCCCGGTTGCAATGGCGGGTTCCGGCAGAGGCTCGAACTCGGCAACAGGCCCAAGCGGCGACACAGGCTCCGCCGGAACCTCCGGCGCTTCCTCGGCCACTTCGATTTTGGAGAACGGTTTGGTCAAAGCTCTCTCTTCTTCTACGTTTTCTTCCAGGCTGTCTGAAATGGTCGGCACTGCGACCGGCACTGCATCCGGCTCTAACCTTGCCGGCCGCGCGAAAAGGCCAAATCCGGAGCGAATGCCTCCCAGCGCAAACCTGAGCGCCCTTCGCCACCACGGCATCGTCTTTTCAATCACTTGCATTTCCTAGCCGGCTCAGTCCGAAAAATCTTAATTTACATGATCGGTCCGTAGTTGCCGCGGAGTTCAGCAATGTCGATGGGGTCCACTGCCCGTGCCCCAACTGCATTTCCAACAGCCTCGCGCGCCAACAAGTCAACAAACTCCAAATTCCACTGTTCACCAGACTTCCATACCCGTAAATGGATGGGTTTGTCTTTTGACTGTTTTCTGGCCCGTGCGAAGGGCTGCGCGTAAAACTTCTGCGGAATGACAAAGTCGTCCAGCCAATAGCTTCCGTGCCAGCAGAGCAGCGTCCATGCTTCATACGATTTAGGCGGAATACGAAAATGCCAACTGCTGTTCTCCTCGTGCGCTGACGTTACAAACACCCGCTTCTTCTTCGCGCTGAGAAATGGCTCTTCCAATTCGCGGTCAAGGGAAGTGAAAATTCGATTGCTTTCCTGGGAAAGCTGAACATCGCGCGGCAAGAGATTCGAACGCCAGTAATCGCGAAGCAGTTTGGATTGCTGATCCTGCGGAAGATTCCACCAAGACGAATTCTTGCTGAGATCGTGAGCTTGAAGAAGGTCGTCTTGAGTTGCCATAAAATGACGCCGAACGGAGCCAAGATCGTGTGAGAGGTCGAAGATATCTCGCACTGGCAACATGGTCTGCTCGGCACGAATCGCAGCCTTGGAGGACTGCTCGCGAAGCATCTCCCACGTCTGATCAATCTGGCCTTCCAGAAGCATACGCCTGCTATGAATGGGACCGGTGATGGCATTGACGGAATTTGAGGCATCGATCTTGCAGAATTCACACCGCAATGAAGCATTCCTGCATCCGGCTTGCGTTTCCGCAGTCATCTCCGGTGAGCTGAAAACCTTATGCAGGTCACCGACAGGGCAAAGATCTGGATCGCCGGGGTCAGTCTGCCGAATCCGCTGGCCATTCGTAGACATGGAGCATATTTTCTCTGCTACAAGAGCCGGCGCCTCCGTAAGCCCAATCGTGTTCCCATAGCTTTTCGACATCTTGCGTCCGTCAGTCCCGGTCAGCTTAGGCGATGGGGTGAGCAACGCGTCCGGCTCAGGGAAAACCGTGGTCTTGTACATCGAATTGAAGCGGCGTGCCACCTCGCGGGTCAATTCCACGTGCGCCTGCTGATCCTGCCCCACAGGAACAAAATCCGCCTGATAGAGCAGAATGTCCGAGGCCATCAAAATCGGGTAACCGAGGAAGCCGAAGTTCGTCAGGTCTTTGTTGGAGAGGTTCTCCTGCTGCTCCTTGTACGTGGGCACACGCTCCAGCCAGCCGAGGGGAGTAATCATGCCCAACAACAGGTTGAGTTCGGCGTGCTGCGGAACGTGGCTCTGAATAAAGATGGTGGATTTTTCCGGATCGAGGCCAGCGGCCAACCAGTCAAGGGCAACGTCGAGCGTATTGAGCTTGATGCGGCTCGGGTCGGCATAATCGGTCGTCAGCGCGTGCCAGTCGGCGATGAAAAAGTACGACTCGTACTGGGCAGAGTCTTGCAGCTTGACCCAGTTGGCCAGCGCGCCCATGTAATTGCCCAGGTGCAGCTTGCCGGTGGGGCGCATACCGCTCAAAACGCGCGGACGACCACCTGCGGTGGGGCCCACCTTGCCTGCGGCACTTGAGGTTCGCACATGGTCCGAGGCGAGCGGAAGAGATGGGGGTGTGATTTCTGCCATTATGTCGATCGATTCCGGAATGATGCCAGGAGAATGTCGCCGCCCTCCCGAAAAATCCGAGAAAACGGCTCATTCCATTGTAGCGGGAGGCGGGGGACTGTTGTTGGGTGACGGAACTCAATCAACCCATGGCCGCGTCTTTAATCCTCAACAGTCTTCATCCAGCCTTGCCTGGGCTTTCCGAGCACTGATTGCGATGCATCCATTCGGGGAAAGCCGCAGCGTCTCCTGAAAGGCAGATCGCGCCTTGCTGGGGTCGCCCATCGCCCGCCAAGCCTCGCCCGCAAAATAATGGACACCGGCCAAGTCGCTCCCGTTCAGCCCATCGGCCAAGGCAAATGCCTCCTGAATGCGCGCCTCTGACTCCTGACGGTTTCCACAACTCGCCAGCGCCCAGCCATACTGCGCAATTCGTCTCGCTCGATCCGCGCGTTCCCCGAACGCAGTAATCGGCCTTTGTGGCCCCATCATGGCTTCTTCCATCAATTTGCGGGCATAATCCGGCTCTTTGCGTTGAGTCAGCAGGCACGCAGCAAGGGCTATTTTCATCGAACCCTTGCACTGAGGAGCCTGAACTGCTTCACGTAGCAGCTTTTCCCCCTCTGCCTCTTGCCCGTCGTCCACCAAGGTTAGCGCATAAATGTAAAAGTCGATACTTGTTAGAAGCGGATTCCCTTGCTTGTCAAATGCTTTCGGCCTCGAAAATGCCCGAGCTTCTGCGTACCGTCCGGCGTTGAAGAGAATCAGACCCTCCAGCGAGCTTCCGTAGCCGGGGATCCGGGAAAGCCGCCTGTTTATGACGAGTGCTTTGTCGTTTTCGCCCCGTCTCGCCAGCCCGTAAGTCCAGATTTTCAGCCGTTGAATTGTTAGAAAGTAAAGCAGTACAAACACAATGAAAACGGTCCAAAATATCCTCTGACCGGGAAATATGTAACCCATGAAAAGCACAGAAAAGACAATGAAGAACAAGGTTCCAATTATGCTGCCAAATTTCCCAAGGCGACTTAACAACTCCATAAGGAGTTGGACTATCCAAAAAGGGAAGGTGACGCAAATCAGCGATACCAATAAAAACGGCACAGAGAATAGCTCCGCCTGTGCAACAGTAAGAGCGCGCCCATTGATCCAATAAAGCTGATACCACCACGCCAGAGCGCTTACCATCACCGCAATTGTGAATCGAACGCCCCAACTCAACGGCCACCAGAACTTCTTGCCGCCGCTACTCTTGCTTTCTCCGCTTGCCAGGGACATGGTTTTTCCCCTTCAGAGATCGAATTATTGACGCATGGCTCGCCCTATCGGAGCGATTGTTCATTCAACGCAGAAAAAACCTGCGCGGCGCGGCCTATACGTGCACCAGCGCCCAGACCACCATTCCGATTGCGGGAACGACGAAAGCCCTGATAATCGTTCCGCCGATAAAGATCATCAACAGATAGCTGACCCAAATAGGAATCCGGTCGTAGGCCTGCACGGCGTTATAGGGCAGCATATTGCGCATCAGCCGACTGCCGTCGAGCGGCGGTATGGGCAGCAGGTTGAAGACACAGAGCGACAGGTTAATCAAAATCGCCAGCGTGCAAAGCAGCACCAGCGGATGCGGCGTAAAGTCCGCAACGGGACTGAGGGTGCCAATGAAGGAGTTGAGAACAACCTGGCGTCCGTTGGGAAGCGCGATGGCCATCCCCACCATAACGGCGACGGCAACCAGCACGATGAGCAGATTCGAAGCGGGGCCAGCCAGAGTGACAAGGTTGTCGTCGCGTACGATCTTGTGCAAGTTGCGTGTATTGACTGGCGTGGGCTTTGCCCAGCCCACCAGCATCCCGCCGAACATGCTGAATCCAAAAAGTGGTCCGAAGATCATCAGCGCCGGAAACAGCAGCGTTCCGATTGGGTCAACGTGGACCATCGGGTTAAGCGTGACGCGCCCCAACACGCGGGCGGTTTGATCGCCCAGCCGCGAGGCCATCCAGGCGTGGGCGCACTCATGCACACTGAGCGAAAAGATAAGCAAAACGAACTCGAATACCGCTTTGATCAGGTCGGGCTGTTGCAAACGAACTCTCCAGTGGCTGAAAACTCAGGTTAGCATGGAGGGGCGCGTAGATTCGACTTTGAACCAGTTCGTACTGCTTGCCAGGGCGATTCGGGCGCAATAGGGTAAACAGTTGCCGACTCGCCAGGGTTTTGATCCCTGTCCCCTGTTCCCTGATCCCTGTTCCCTGTTCCCTGTTCCCTGTTCCCTGCTTCATCATCCCCGTTCCGCCGGGAAGCTGCCCACCAGCTCTCCGGCGGCCACATGCTGGCCGGCCAGCACAATGGAGTGGCTCGCGATCCTGGCCGCCGGGCCAATGACGGTAGGCGTAAGCGTGACCTCGCCATAATTGTGCGCGGCGTGGCTGTGCGAATAGATGCGGGCAAACGAGCCGATGATCGCGCCCTTGCCGATGGTGATGCCGCCGCGGTCGTTCAGCAGAGCGCGCTGGCGAATGGTCGCGCCCTCCTCGATCGAGATGTTGTAGCCATAAGTCAGATCGACGCCGTGATAGATTTTGACGCCTGCGCCCATGCGGGCAAAGATGTGGCGACCCAGCATAGCGCGAAAGCGGATGCCGAGCCAGTGGTTGGTTCCCACCGGCGAGCGGTCGAACATTTGCCAGAACCAGAGCAGCGGTTTGCGCCGCCCGTACTGCTCCGGATCAACGTCGGGAAAGTACTCGGCTTCCAGGGTCACGTTCTCAGGGTCCAGGGAGAGGCTGACAACGTTGCCGGGCAGCTCGGATGTGAGCGTCAGGTTCAGCTTGCCGCCGTGCGGCCGGCCCAGGTAGAGCTGGCATAGCTGGTCGCGCACAATCTCCGCGCGCCGCTCTGGAGCTTCGTGGCGCGTGAACTCGTCATCGAGAAACTGAATCCAGCGGCGGTAGACTTCTTCGGCCTCGGGCGCGGGATGAGGGGCGTTACTCGCGGTTTGGTCCATACGAATTGGAAGATACACCACCAGGGTCGTGTGCGGCGAGGCAGGAGCGCGCTACGGTCGCGGGTCAGCTTCCATTGGTCCATTTTGCACAGACGACGATGATCCAAGCCGCTACGGTGAATA
>Ga0302282_1002944_pt1 | contig 11427 bp, 9 predicted proteins | sample III_Fen_E1_3_FD_198763 | JGI IMG/M metagenome (GOLD analysis project Ga0302282, IMG submission 198763) | Peat permafrost microbial communities from Stordalen Mire near Abisko, Sweden - III_Fen_E1_3 | ecosystem: Environmental > Terrestrial > Soil > Wetlands > Permafrost | place: Sweden: Abisko... | reverse complement strand
AAATGTCTAGTATAGTAGTCAGCGATTTTGAACCTCTATTAGATCGAGCTGGTAAAGGCGATGTGGTATATTGTGATCCAACCTACACCGTAGCGCATAATTGCAATGGATTTGTCAGATACAATGAAAAAAACTTTTCCTGGGCAGATCAAAAGAGGTTGGCAAACGCTTGTAAAAAAGCAGCCAAAAGAGGGTCTCGCGTTATTGTCACAAATGCGTGCCACACAAGCATAAGGCAACTATACCCTGACGCCAAAGTTCGAATCTTAAACCGAAAGAGTCTTGTCAGCGCTTCTCCGTTCAAACGCGGCGACGTTGATGAATATTTGTTCGTTTTAGATTAAAAGGAAAGCTGATTTACATTTCGGTGCAATTCGTCTCTTTAATTTCTCAATCTGGTTCGGAATTGAACATGTTCACCGAGTCACAATCCATCTGAACATGGAAGACGCAGTAGTTGAGTTGCAATAAATCAAAACTTTTGTCTTGTCCGTGACGCGTTGACTCATTCGCGTGGTTGGCGGTTGATTCAGGTTGGACAGCTTGAAACAAAGACTAAATTCTAAAGGCTGAAGGCGGAAGGCATAAACGAAGGCCAAATTCTGAAGGCTAAAGGCTAAAAAGGACCGGCAACGAAAATCGCTTTAGCGTTTAGCATTTATCCTTTAGATTTTCCGTTATGAAACCCCAAGATTTGAAGCCAAGGACAAAGGAGTTTGCGCTGCGGATCATCCGCATGTATTCCAAATTGCCGAAGAACGACACGGTGGCACAGGTGCTCGGCAAGCAGGTGCTTCGTTCCGGCACGTCCGTCGGGGCGAATTATCGCGAGGCGTCGCGTGGCCGTTCCAAGGCAGAGTTCATTTCCAAAATCGGCGATTGCCTCAAGGAGATTGAAGAAACCGAGTATTGGCTGGAACTGCTGGTGGACAGCGGCTGTGTTCCCGCTGCGCCAATGGCCGACCTGCTCGACGAAACGCGCCAACTCATCGCCATTTTCACAACGATTGACAAAAAATCGAAAGGAAACATTTAGCGTTTAGCCTTCAGCCTTTAGCCTTTGCCAATATGTGCGCGCGTTACAGCCTGTCCAAGGAACAAATCACGATGTTGATCGGTGAGATCGAGGTGAACAGCGCTGCCACGTGTGGATTTTTGAATCCTTGCGGATGTTGCCGGTTGTCCCGCACTGGACTATGATTTGGCAACGTTGCCGACCATGAACAAGCCATCCAAGACGCCGGGCATCAGCCGGATTGACCAGCCGTCGCACCGCACGCACGGGTTTTTTCTGCGCGCGGCACGGAACGGGGAGATTTTTTCCGCCTTTTTTACTGACAAGACATACGGCGGTCGGGCGGCGGCCCTGGCGGCGGCGGTGGAGCATCGCGGGAAGCTGCTGAAAATACTGGGGCTGCCCATCCGCAAAATGCGGCGCCTGAACGCGGAGATTGTGCGGCGCAGGAGCCGGTCTGGCATTTGCGGGGTGCGGCGGGTGATTGACCGGAAGGTCCGGCCGTGGCGGAAATATTGGGTGGCGGCGTGGAGCCCGGAGCTGGGCGTGGTGCGCAAGAAACAGTTTTCCATCCGCAAGCATGGCGAGGAACGGGCCAAGCAACTGGCCCTCCGCGCCCGGCGCGCGGGTCTGCGGAGCATGAAACCTTGAGATTCACACTGCACTCCCGCTCCCGCGAGCGAAGGATTGCGCGGAGAGGGAGAATTATTTTGTGGGACGATTTCCTAGGGTAGTCGCTTCGCTCCAACCCTAGGCTAATTTCCGTAGCGCCTTCAGCGCAGTCCCACCGGTCCCCAGCGCCGTCGGCGCGGCATCTTTGTAGAAATGTCCGCGTGTAAATCAAAAGCTCCGTGGGAGCGACATAGTCCTTGCGGACGGCCACCACGATGTCGCTCCTACGGAGCTTGGATTGTTTTTACGGATGCAATCTACAAATATGCCAGCCCTGACGGGCTTCCAAATGGTTCGCGTGGTTCGCGACCAGGATTCGCGTCAGCGACCAGCAAGATTTTGGAACGGATTGGACGGCTGAGATTCGCAGCGGCATCTGGATGAAGGAAAAGTGAAAGGATTCGCATAAAAACCATGGCAACAATGGAGGCGGTGTGTTCATCTCCAGAAGAAAATGAGCATTGGAGTCAACAATGGCGTCGAAACACCTCCCGCGCTGGGAAAAAACCGTTGGCGGACTTGAAAATGGACTTGCAAAACTATGAGTCGGAACGAAAATGACCAAAATCACAAAAAAGAGTCCACGCCGGTCATGGACAACAAACCAAATGGGAAATCCCAAATTAATAAATTGCAGTCTGGTCGGTTCCAAGACTGCGAATCAGAAACCCTAGTGACACTGGTGTTGAACCGAAGCTCACATGCCAAGGAATCATGAAACAGACTCGAACTCTGCTCTGGCTGGTCGCCGCTTTGCTGATCACAGTTTTCAATTTCATCCTCACGCCCGTCGCGCAGGCGACAGTCACGACCTTGTCCTACTGGCGCATGGGTGAGAACGATCCGGGCGTGGCCAACGGCCCGGCCACCAGCACCACCGACCCGACCGGCGGCAGGACCATGAACTTGCAGGGTTCGGTCGCCTACACCAACAACGTCTCCGCCACCGCCGCCGCGCACACCGGCAGCGCGTGGTGCGTGTATTTTGCCGGCACCGGCTATGGCACCAATGCGCTGGTCACCACGGCGACGGACAATTTCGGCATGGAGTGCTGGGTCAACCCGAACAACACGACGGCCAACGAATGTCTGGCTGTGAACGGCAGCACCGCCGGCGGCGGGTGGGGCTTTTATAAACAGGGGGCGACGTATTATGGCTTGTTAAGCGGGGTGGCGTTTGTCGGTTCAGGCTCGGCCACTTCCGGCACATGGACGCATCTCGCGCTCGTGCGGGATAGCGGCACGACGACGTTCTATGTGAACGGCGTGGCTACCGGTTCCAGCACGGCGGCACCGGTGACTCCCACCGGGGTTTTTGGCGTGGCGGCGGATCCGCAGAATCCGGCCAATGAACAGTTCAACGGTTGTCTGGACGAAGTGCGTGTCTTCACCTTCACCGCCGGCGCGTTCAGCACCAATGACCTGTTGTTGAACCAGCCAGTGCCAATCGCCACCACGCTGACCGCCAGCGGCATCACCCCGACCAAAGCCACACTCAACGGCACGGTCAGCCCCAATGGCCTCGCCACCATCGCATGGTTCCAATTCGGCATCACCACGAATTACGGGAGTTTCAGCGCCACCAATTTCCTGGTCTCCACCAATGCGACGTTGCCGGTCACAAACCTCATCACTGGCCTCTCGCTGGCCACGACCTATCATTTCCAACTGGTGGCCAGCAACAGCGCGGGTATCTCCGTCGGCGCGGATCAGACGTTCAACACCAGCGTGGTAATCCCCACCGTTGTCACGCTTCCGTCCAGCGGCATCACCCCGACCAACGCCACGCTCAACGGCACGGTGAATCCGGGCAATGGCCCGGCCTTCTTTTATTTCCAATACGGCCTCACGACCAACTACGGGAGCTACACCCTGACCAACAATCTGAACGCGACAAACGTCGCGCTTTCCGTGTCCAACTTCCTGGCCGGCCTGTCGCCCGGCACCACCTACCATTTTCAACTGGTCGCCGTTAACGGTGCGGGAACGACGAATGGCACCGACCGGGTTTTCAACACGCCCGTCGGATTGCCGGTTGCCAGCACTCTCCCGGCGGGCGGCTTCACCCCGTCCAGTGCCGTGTTCAACGGCACGGTGCTTCCCAATGGCGGGGTGACGGCGGCGTATTTCCAATACGGCACTACCATCAGTTACGGCAGCTTCAGCGCGACGAACATTCTGGCCGCGACCAATATCGCGCTCACTGTTTCCAATCTCATCACCGGCCTGTCCCAAAACACGCCTTATCATTTCCAATTGATCGCCTCCAACAGCGCCGGCATCAGCCTAGGCGGCGACCAATTCTTCCTCCGGCTGCCCGCCACCAACGTCATCACCTCGCTGGCCGATTCCGGCCCGGGAACCTTGCGCAATGCCATCCTGAATTCCGTCTCCGGCGACACCATCACCTTCGCCACCAACGGCACCATCGGCTTGACCAGCGGCGAACTGCTCGTCACCAACAACCTGACCATCATTGGCCCGGGGGCGAACAATCTCATCATCAACGGCAATTCCGGCATCCGCCTCTTCGAGTTCGCAGCCGGAACCACCAGCAGCCTTTCCGGCATAACCTTGACCGACGGGAATCTCTCGATCGGAACCATGGGGCAATATGGTGGTGGCAACGGCAGTGATGGCGGCAACGGCGGTGCAGTTTTGAATGCCGGCATGTTAACCCTGACCAGTTGCAACATCAGCGGCAACACCGCCGGCACCGGCGGTCCTGGCGGTCTTGGCAGCCCCGGCGGTAATGGTGGCAATGGCGGCAACGGCGGCAGCGGCGGCGGCATTTACAATTCGGGGGTCATTTATCTGATGAGTTGCACCCTCAGCAGCAACAGCGCCGGTGCCGGTGCCGCTGGCGGTAATTATGGACCCGTTGCCGGCGGATTCTCGTTCGGCCATGGCGGGAACGGCGGCAGCGGCGGCAGCGGCGGCGGCATTTACAATTCCGGAACGATTTATCTGACGAATTGCACCTTCAGCGGCAACAGCGCCGGCAACGCCAGCGGTGGACAGCGCGGTGGCGATGGCACCGGCGGCACGGCGGGTGCCGGTGGCAATGGCGGCAGCGGCGGCGGCATTTACAACTCCGGCGCAGCAACCCTGATTTGTTGCACCGTCGCCAACAACAGTGCCGGATTATTCGGCGGCAGCCAGGGTATGCCTGGCAATGACGGCAGCGGCGGCGGCATTTACGGGGCCTGCACCCTGCGCTCCACGCTGGTGGCGGGCGACACTGCCCAGGAAATCGTCGGCCCCAATTCCAGCCAGCCGATTAACCAGGACATCAGCGGTGCCGTCTCCTCGCAAGGGCATAACCTGATTGGCGTCGTGGATGGCAGCTCGGGCCTCGCCAATGGCGTCAACAACGACCTCGCCGGCTCGGCCAACGCGCCGCTGAATCCGAACCTGCTCCCGCTGGGCAATTATGGCGGCGCTGTGCCGACCCTGCCGCCCGCACCCGGCAGCCCCGCAGTGGACGCCGGCGATAATGCCGTGGTCAATGCGCCCTTCAACCTCAACGTGGACGAACGCGGTTTTCCGCGCAAGGTCGGTTTGCATGTGGACATCGGTGCCTGCGAAACTCCATACATTTATGGGCCGCCGCAGTTGTTCTCGGAAAGTGCCGGCATCGCGGGCTCACCCAATCCGGCCAACGGCCTCACTCCGGTGCAACTCGCCGCGCTGGTCAACCCGAATTACTTGCTGACCACCGTGACAATTTATTACGGCCTGACCACAGCCTACGGCGGCGTCATCACCAACAGCGTGGAAGGCATTGGCGTCGCCACCAATTTATCAGGCACGGTGCCGTTGAGCGGTGGCGCGACCTATCACTTCAACACCGTGGCGGCAAATGCCTATGGCACCAACAGCCTGCCCGACCAGACCTTTGCCGTTCCCGCCGTCGGCCTCGTGGGCGACCTGAACGGCGACGGCGTGGTCAACCAGGCGGACTTGGCCCTCTTGCTGTCCAGTCTCAACGGCAACGGCACAGTGAATCAGACCAATTTGAATCTGGTGCTGTCGAACTACTGGTTCGGCCAGTCGCTCACGTTGAGCAACGTGACCGGACTCGGCACCCGCAACGTGACCTTCGCGCTCAGCAATGCCACCGCCGTCACGTTCAGCGTGCAGGCCTCCACCAATCTGGTGAACTGGCAATACCTCGGCCCCACCGCGCCGCGCTACCTCTTCACCGACACCAACGCACCCGCCGCACCGAGGCGCTTCTATCGCGTCAGCTTTCCCTGAAACCTGACGGCCGGAAAATCCGCCAATAAAGCACGCATTACAAATTCAAACCTATGCAGTTTTCAGTGAATTCATCTGATGGATGAATTGTCAGGGAATGGCTCAACGGAGCCATTTTTGAGTGTCGCACAATATTACTTTCGCGACATTGTGGTATGGGGAGTTCAAGGTAAAGGGGTCAGTCCTTGAATTGATGCCAATGCCCGAACATTTTCCAGCAGGCATCAGCCTCCCGTGGTGGCAGGTGGGAGTGGTTCTCATCGGTTTCCCGGCGCTTTACTTCGGCAATTATTTCATGCCATGGACGAAAGGTTTGTTCAAGGAGCGCGACCATCGCCATTTCTTTCCGTTCTGGGGTTCAATCGCATTTTTGCATTGGGCCAGCGCCGGTCTGGTGGTCTTGTTCGTCAGTCAGGCGGGCTGGCAATTGGCTGATGTTGGCCTGAAGATGCCGGCATCCCATTTCGCGCTGATGCTGGGAGCGTTTGCCGTCATTGGTGCGGTGGTGGTGCTCTTGCGGCAATCTGCGCCGCACAACCGCGCATCAAAGTTTCCGGAAATGATGCAGCTGATGCTGCCGTCAATGCGAGTTTTGCAGAGGCCTCAGTCAGTGTTAAATTCAACAGAGCCTGGTGGAGTTAAAAATTTAGATAATAAAAGAAATGAAACTACCTCTACGGCACTTATGACTTCATGGAATAGAGGTGCTTGTCGTGACGCTTACACCCTTTGGGTCATGTGGAAAACATAATTAAGGCAGTTTCCGATTCAAGCGCGCCGCTGCGCTTTATTTCCCGAAAAGTCCGCCGAGTCCGCTTTTGAGTTTGTTCACGCCCGCACCGCCGAGATTTTCCAAACCTTTGCCGAGGTCCGAGGCGGAACTGGTGACTTCCTTGATGGTGGCGCTGGTGATGGCTTGAAGAACAGCCCGTGTCAAATCCGTTGCAGTGAGGCCGCCGGTGCCTTTGCCCAGGTTGGTAAGATGAATGTCCGGCAGCGGCAGTGTCATTTCCTTGCCACCCAGATCGGTGAGGCTGACGTGGATTCTGGCACCGGTGATGAGAAAGTCGTCCACCTCAATTTTCTTTGCGGGCTTGCTTGCGGCGGTCTTGTTTGTGGAAACCGGGCCCCCGGATTGGGCTACGGAGTCCACGTTGTCCAAGATCTTGCCCAGGTTGTTGCCGCCCAGGCCGCCTTCAAAGGTGATTTCGGGTGACTGAACAACAATCGAGCGCACGACGATTTTGTCCGATAAAACGGAGAACGGGTTCACTCCGACGGACGCCGTGCCGACGCTGATGGCAAAGGGCGTCTTGTAACCTTCGGGATTACCCACGACGAGGCCCTTGACTGTGGCTGAGCCGGTGAGGAGTGAGAGGTTGATTTTGTCCAATGTGATGGGAACCTGGACGATTTTCGGGCCTATGGTTTCCACGCCGGCTTTGACGATTCTGTCTAGAAACAGTCCGTAGATAATGACTGTAACAACAATCAAAACCAGCACCAGAATTCCGATTCCCCAAAGAATTTTTTTCATAATCCAATCCAGCTACTTTCGTTCAATGATTTCTACCAAAAATGCGTGGCCGTGCAATCCAATTCAACTTGCGACGAGTTCCTGCACGGACTCGATGAAATCCCGCACCTGATACGGCTTGGCCAGAAAGCGGTTTGGTTTAGCCGATATTCCGTCGTAAATGGTTTCATCCACCGTGCCGCTCAAGAGAAGTGTTTTCTGCAGCGGGTTTAGGAGCCGGCATTCGCGCACCAAATCAAGCCCGTTCATTTCTCCCATGGCATAATCAGTCACGACCACCACCGGCCTGGCGGCAGGAAATTCCCGCAGCGCCTTCTTCGGGTCACGGAAAGTCCGCACCATGAATCCGAGCGGTTCGAGGATGGCCGATGCCAGATCCAGCAGCATCGGCTCGTCGTCCACCACGAAAATTGTGGCCGACTGGCTTTGTTTTCCAAGGGTGCTCATGTCAAAGTCAAGAATCATCAGACAACAGCGAAAGGTTTTTGGCAAGCTTGATTAAAAAATTTATTCGGTATCCGCGAAATTTTGGATTGCATCCGGCAAATTCTCAACGTAGATTTCCCTGTCGGCCACAAATTTCTGCGGCTTGACACAAGGACTTGCGGCTATGAAAACCAAACAAGAATCCGCGCCAGCCAAAAAGAAAACATCCGCGCGCGAAAAATCAACGGAGAAGATTGTGGCGCCCGCTGAAACCGCCGCCCCGCCAAAAGCAAAATCGCCGCGCGCCAAAAGAACCCTTCTTGAAGGCATCACCGCCGCCGCCAAAAGCATTTTGAATCCGAAACGCCAGCAACCAGCCGCCTCCGACACCGAAGTAACCGCCGAAACCCTCGTCCGCCGCACCTACACCCGCAAAAAAAAGACCGAGCCGCCCGCCATTTTGCTCGAAGGGGATTCTCCCGCCGCGCCGTCCGCCAGCGGGCCGGGGCAAAAATATTCGCTCGGTGCCACGCCGCCTTCACAGAGTTTCGGCGCAGAGGCGGAGCTGCCCGAATCTTATGGGACGAAAAAATTATTCATCACCGCGCGCGACCCCCACTGGCTTTATGCGCACTGGGACTTGACGCATGCCCAGCAGGTGAAGCTCAACGCCCTGTCCACTGACGGGCATCTTGTGCTTCGCATTTATCCCCAAAAGATTGAGGGGCATCCGCTTTACGAAATCCATGTCCATCCCGAATCTCGCCACTGGTTTGCTCATGTCGAGCGCGCCGGAAATTCCTACGTTGCCGAACTCGGTTATTACTCCGAGCTTGGCAGATGGACGCGCATTTCCGTTTCGAGCGGCACGATGACGCCGCCCGACGCGGTCTCAATGGAAGACGACACGGAATTTGCCACGATTCCGTTTGAATTTCCTTTTGCGCGCCTGATGGAAATCATCAAGGCTGCAGTGCGTGACAACCTCCCGCTCGCGCAGGCCATCGAGGAACTCCGGCACAATGGCCATCCCGATTTGCCGCGCGTGACGACTGCGCCGCCCTCCACGTGGACGCCGCAGCAGGAACAGGCGCTCTCGAAAGTCGTCAATATTGACAAAGTTCGCCGCGTCTGGATGGGTTCGCTTGAAATCACCGAGCTTATCCGTCGCAAGCTCGCCCATGAAATCTCTTCACTCGGAGTATCAAGTTTTTCCGCCTCCAGTTTGACCAGCCCATTCGGGGGCATGGAAAAATCGAAGGGCTTCTGGTTCAACGTAAACGCTGAACTCATCATTTATGGGGCCACCGAGCCGGACGCGAAGGTCACTTTGGGCGGTCACGACATCAAGCTGCGTTCCGACGGCTCGTTCAGCTTCCGCTTTGCGCTTCCAGACGGCAAATACGATCTTCCAGCCATCGCCATTTCCGCCGACGGCACCGACAAGCGCTCAGCAGATTTGAGATTCAGCCGCGAGACGCAATATCTCGGCGACGTTGGCGCGCATCCGCAGGATCCATCTCTCAAGGCACCGCTGGTGGAAAATCTTTGATGGTTATGGAAGCGCCCGAACGCGGAGCTTTGATGCTGATCCGGGTAATCGCCTCAGCGTTGATTGGATGGGCAATTGTTGACATTGCGTTGTATTGCGCTTTGTGCAAACATAAAAATGTGCCCATTGAAATTTTACCCTGTGCTCTCAAATCAATTTCCGGCGTGCTTGGCTTTGTTTTTTTGATCAGGGCCAAATCCATCGCTCAATGGGTTTCAGACAAATTGGACGAATAATTCCGGCTTTTCATGCAAGGCTACCTTTCACTCGTCCTGCACGCGCATCTGCCGTTCGTGCGACACCCGGAACATGAAAAATTTCTGGAAGAAAGCTGGCTTTTCGAGGCCATCACCGAAACCTACCTTCCGCTCATCCAGATTTTGGAAGGATGGCGGCGCGACGGCATTGACGCGAAACTGACCCTCTCGCTTTCACCGACGCTTTGCACGATGCTTGGCGATACGCTGCTGCGCGCGCGTTACGAGCGGCATTTGAACGGCCTCATCGATCTGGCCGAGAAGGAAATCCACCGCACACACTGGGACCGCGCCTACCGCGAACTTGCATGGATGTATCACCACAAATTCTCCCTTGCGCGTGAAACATGGCGTTACTACGAAGGTAATCCTGTCAGTGGCTTCAAGAGATTTCAGGACGAAGGCCGTATTGAAATCATTACGACCGGTGCAACGCACGGACTGCTGCCGCTGCTCGCCAATCATCCGCCGTCCGTTCGTGCGCAGATTCTCACGGCGCGCGATCATTATCGCGTTTGTTTCGGGCGCGACCCACGCGGAATCTGGCTGCCTGAATGCGCCTATGTTTCCGGTGTCGAGGAATTTCTACAGGAGGCAAACATCCGCTGGTTCATCCTCGACACTCACGGCGTCCTGCATGCCAAACCGCGTCCGCGTTACGGCACATTCGCCCCGGTTTTCACGCCCAACGGCATAGCCGCCTTCGGGCGCGATTTCGATTCCTCGCGGCAGGTCTGGAGCAAGCACGAAGGCTACCCGGGCGACCCGCGTTACCGCGACTTTTACCGCGACGTCGGCTTCGACCTCGACTTTGATTACGTCAAACCGCATCTGCCGTCGCCGCAAAATCGCGGGTTCACCGGCATGAAATACTATAAGATCACCGGTGCCGGTGAGAAACAGGTTTACGACCGCAGCATGGCGTTGCAGGCCGCCAGCGAACATGCCGGGCATTTTCTCAACGAACGAGTTGCGCAAGTCCAGAAGCTCACTGGGCTGCTGGACCGTCCACCGCTCGTCGTCGCGCCGTATGACGCGGAATTGTTCGGTCATTGGTGGTATGAAGGGCCGGAGTTTCTGGACTGCTTTGCGCGCAAGGCCTTCAACGACCAGAAAAACATTTCGCTTATAACGCCCGGCGAATACCTCTCGCGTCATCCGACCAACCAGGTCGCCACGCCGAGCGCGTCGAGCTGGGGCGAGGAAGGTTACCTGCGCGCGTGGCTCAACGAGACCAACGAATGGATTTATCCGCATCTACAGGTCGCACAGGAACGCATGAGCAAGCTGGCGAAGAAATTTGCGAAACGTTCGACCGTTTTGCAGAGGCGAGCCTTGAAGCAGGCCTCGCGTGAACTCCTGCTCGCCCAGGCGAGCGACTGGCCGTTCATCCTGCGCGCCGGGACGAGTCCCGACTATGCCCGCCGTCGCGTCAAAGACCATCTGCTCCGATTCATTGCGTTGCATGACCAGTTGACCTCCACCGGCGTGGACGAAAAATGGCTTGCGGAAGTCGAGTCGCGCGACAACATCTTTCCCGAAGTGGACTGGAATTATTGGAAGTAGCACGGAAAAATATCTTTTAGGGAGACGCTGAATAAAGCGAGGTTTTCAAATTTCAGTTATTACTGACGTGAAGGTGATCCTCAAGCGGTGGAGATTTGTGTCTAGTGGCTTGGGTTGGTGCGTCGGTTCTGGTTCGGTTACT
>Ga0302282_1002940_pt1 | contig 11436 bp, 6 predicted proteins | sample III_Fen_E1_3_FD_198763 | JGI IMG/M metagenome (GOLD analysis project Ga0302282, IMG submission 198763) | Peat permafrost microbial communities from Stordalen Mire near Abisko, Sweden - III_Fen_E1_3 | ecosystem: Environmental > Terrestrial > Soil > Wetlands > Permafrost | place: Sweden: Abisko... | reverse complement strand
ATCGACGGTGAGCGCGGTGGTGATATCGTTGGCGGCTTTGTCCTCGAGGAGGGCGGCTTCGAGGAGAGTGGTGATGCGGCGGGATTTCCAGTCCATTTGAGGATTCTACCGCGCGTTCGCCAGGCTTTTTTTGACACTGCGAGCCCACTGCGCGTGGGGCCGGCGTTCACATGCTTTTTTTAGGCTTCGCGTGGTCCTTCCGTTGGTCGGCACGTCATCCGGATTGCGACCATCAGGAGCACCAACGCGAAGCACAATACAAGTCACAAAGTGACCGCTGCCGGCGCAGGGCGCTCGTCCGGCAGGACCGTCTTGAACCAGATTCTAGGAAGCTGCCGGCGGGGTGTAGGTGGTGAGGGTTCCGGTGGCGAGGTCTACGGTGACGGCGTCGTCGGGGGTTTTGGTGGTGGCTCCGTCGGAGGCGGGGTGGTATTCGATGCGGAGCTGGGTGGTCGAGACGAGGATGCGGGTATAGCCGTAATTCTTGTCGTCGTAGCTCTCGAAGCTGACGGAGTCCTTTGCTTCGGGCTGAGCGAAGGCGGGCATGGATTGTGGCGTGCGGAGGGTCTGGCCCTTGTTGATGGGAGTGAGGCCGTGGCCTCCGTTGCCGATGACCATGAACGGGATCTGGCGGTTACCGATCGCGCGGGTGTAGCGCTGGTAGTTGTGCGAGTGGCCGGAAAGGATTGCGTGGGGCCAGATGCCGGTGGCACTACAGCAGGCGTCGATCTCCTTGAGCATGGTGAGCGAGGCGGAGTGGGTGCCGAAGCAGTAGGGCGGATGGTGGACGGCGATGAGGACGGCGCCGGCGAACTTTTCCTGCTTGATGCGGGTGAGCGCGGCGGTGAGATAGGTGAGCTGCACGTCGGAGAGTTGCGGGAAGGTGGGCTTGCCGGTGGTGGGGTTGGGCGTGGTGGAGATGACGCCGGGGTTTTCCAGCATGTTGGAGTAGAGGCCGAGGATGCGGACCAGCGGGGCCTGGAGGGTGAAGTAGACGCCGGGCTGGATCATGGTGGTGCGCGAGATGCCGACGGCGTCGGGGGAGTGGGCGAAGGCGGGCGCGCAGAAGTTGGCGAGGAAGGCGGCGAGCGAGCTGGACGCGATGCCGGTGCCTGCGGGCGGGGGCAAAACGATGCCGTCGTGGTTGCCGGGGATGGCGAAGATGGGGCGCGGGTAGTCGCGGAAGGCGTCGTAGAACTGGTCGTAGTAGTACTTGTGCTCGCCGAAGGAGTAGACGATGTCGCCGAGGTTGTAGAAGAACTGCGGCGTGGCGGCGGGGGCTTCGCCGGTGAAGTCGGCCAGGAGCTTGTCGACGACTTCGTTTTCGGTTTTGGGGCCCTTGGTGGCTCCGGTGTCTCCGGCGCAGTGGAAGACGATCTGGCCGGCTTTTTCGATGGCGGCTTCCGTCGCGGGTCCTGTCGGGCCCAAAGCGTCGGAGAGTTTCAAGATGGGCTCGGCGGGGCCGGGGACGGCGGGAAATGGTAGCGGGAGGAACTTGCTGGACTTGATGAGCGCGTCCATCTGGTTGTAGGCGGCGGTGTCGGAGGCGTGCGGCACGGTGTATTTGGTGGGGTCGGCGGTGGGACGGGGCTCAGCGAAGATGGGGGTGCCGGCGGGGATGCCGCTGAGGGGCTGCGGCGAGGGGGTGCTGGCGGGAGCGGGCTTGGATGAGGCTTTGGTTGGGGACTTCTTCGCTGTTTTCGCGGGAGACTTATGCTTGGTCGCCATGGGGATGCTCCTCATATGCCGGGAACCGATGCGAGTGTGGAGAGGGTATCGAAGCTGGGCGGGGAAGTCGAATGAATTTGCGGGCGTTCACACGCCTTTTTGGCGTTCACACGCCATTTTATTGCTTCGCGTGGTCCTCCCGCTGGTCGGCACGCAATCCATCCAGCGACCATGGGAGCACCACGCGAAGCCCGATACAAGTCACGAAGTGACCGCCCCACGCGCAGTGGGTCCGTCCTGCGGTTGAGTGGGTATCGAAGCTGGGCGGGGAAGTCGAATGAATTTGCGGTGACGGGCGGCTGGGTGAGTCTTTGGGCGGGGTGGGGTCGTATCCCTTATGGAGAACTCCCATGAAGATGCTTCGTTCGACCTTTCCCTTGTGGCTGGCCGCGTGTGCGCTTGCCGTTTCGCCTTCGCTGGTTTGCGCGCAGAGTGCGCCTGTCACCGTCACCGATAATGGCCGCACGTGGACGCTGGACAACGGGATCGTGAAGGCGACGATTACCAAGGACTCGGGGTCGATGCCGTCGCTGATCTACAAAGGCGTAACGATTACGCAGGCCAGCGGCGGGACGTGGGAGCACAATCCGCAGGGTGCTCCGGTGCTGGTGAATTCAGTGTCGATCGATCCGGCGACGAATGGGGGTGCACGCGCCGAAGTGTCGATTAAGGGGAAATCGAACGGCACGTTCACGATGACGCGGAGTGCGCCGGGCGGCGGGACGATGGTGGATATCGAGATTCGCTACTCGCTGGGGCGCGGCGAGAGCGGGATTTATGTGTATTCGATTTTGAGCCATCCGGCGTCATATCCTGCGATGGGTGTGGGCGCGGAGGACCGCTATATTACGCGGCTGAACCAGGCGTTCGACTGGATCACGGTGGACAAAGACCGCAACATGCTGGAGGCCGCGCCGACGGACTGGGGTGAGGGCGTGGTGGTGCATGCGAAAGAGCAGCGCATCATGGCGAAGGGCGTGTACAAGAATTCGGTTGAGCATAAGTACACCTACTCGGGTATGCAGTATGTGACCAAGGCGTATGGCTGGTCGAGCACGAAGTACCATATTGGCGCGTACTTTATTAATCCGACGACCGAGTATCTGAGCGGTGGGCCGACGCGGATCGATCTGGATGCGCACTTTGGCGATAACGGCGATCCCGAGCCGATCATTCTGGACTACTGGCATAGTGGTCACTACGACGGCACGCGGGCGCAGATTCAGGCGGGCGAGGAGTGGAGCAAGGTGGTGGGGCCGATCTATGTGTATGTGAACTCGCTGGACAAGCCGAAGGAGACGACGCAGGCCGAACTGGATACGCTGAAGGCGACCGAGGGGAATCCGACGGTGCCGGCGAGCTGGACGGCGAACGCGAACGCTCTGTGGCAGGACGCGCTGGCGCAATACAAGAAGCAGAATGCGGCGTGGCCGTTCGATTGGGTGAAGGGTGTGCCTTATACGCCGGCGGCGGAACGCGGGACGGTGAAGGGGCAGATTGTGCTAGTTGATCCGATGGCACCGAAGGGGACGTCGACCAAGCTGCCGCATTTGGTGGTGGGGTTGACGCATCCGGACATTGATCCGGCGAGTATTCCGCGGCCGGTGTTTGGGGGCGGGGCGCCGGGTGGCGGAGCTGGTGCGGGTCCGGGTGCTGGTGCTGCGCCGGGTTTGGCGACGGCGCCGGGACAAGGTGCTGGGCCGGGAGGCGCTCCGGGTGCGGGTAGGCCGGGTGGCAGGCCGGGTGGAGGGTTCAACTTTGCGCCGAATCCGGATGCGGGGAGTTGGATTCATGATGCACGGTTCTATCAGTTCTTCAACGATGGGACGGAGGATGGGAAGTTCGCGATCACGAAAGTGATTCCTGGAAAGTACACGCTGCATGCGACGGCGGATGGTGTGCTTGGGGATTTTGCGCAGGCCGATATTACGGTCGAACCGGGCAAGACGATTGACCTGGGCAAGCTGGATTGGAAGCCAGTGCGCTTCGGTAAGCAGGTGTGGGAGATCGGGACGCCGGACCGTGCGGCCGAGGAGTTTCTCAAGGGCGATGGGCCGAACGTCTGGCTGTGGGGTTGGGACCTGCGCTACGCGCTGCTGTTTCCGAACGGCCTGACGTATACCGTGGGCAAAAGCGATCCGAAGAAGGATTGGTTCTTTGAGGAGGTGCCGACCGCGACGAATCTTTCGTTTGTGAATCCGGAGGCGAAGGACCCGGCAAACCAGCGCTATGGCTGGGTGAAGGCGGAGTCGCTGACACAGTATCCGCAGACCGACCAGAGCGGGCCGTGGAAGGTGTATGGGCGCGGCAAAGAAACGGTGTGGACGATCAAGTTCAACATGCCGAAGGCCGAGCATGGCATGGCGGCGCTGCGGGTGGCGCTGGCGGGCGCTAATTCTCGCGGCGCGCTGGCGGTGTCGGTGAATGGGCAGTACGCGGGGGCGATTGGGGATGGCAGCAATCCGGACAATCCGCGGCTGATTAATACCGATGCGATTCGCTACAACACCGATAAGGGATTGTGGCAGCAGAGGACGCTGAAGTTCGATGCCGCGCTGCTGAAGGCGGGTGAGAACACGATGACGTTCACGGTTCCTGCGGGCGAGGTGAGCAGCGGCGTGGTGTGGGACTATCTGCGGCTGGAGTTGGATGAGAATGGGACAGCTCCAGCGGTGGTTCCTGCTGCTCCGGTGGTGCCGATTCCGGCGCGAACAGGGGAGTAAAAGAAAAACACATTATTATCGTTTGACGTTAGTAACGTATTGCAATACTATTGATTTGTGATTGCCAGCTTTTGGGATGCCGACACGGAGTTGCTCTGGCTGACGGGCAAGAGTCGGCGCATCCCTGCTGACATTCGCCGTACTGCGTGGAAGCGGCTGGCGATCCTCGATGCTGCGATTGAGCTGAACAACTTGCGCATTCCTCCTGGTAATCGGTTGGAAGAGCTCAAGAAAGGCCGCAAGGGGCAGCACAGTATTCGAGTGAACGATCAGTGGCGGATCTGCTTTCGATGGCGGGACGGAAATGCCCATGATGTAGAGATTGTGGATTACCACTAGGCGGAGGGACGGCATGGCTAAGAAGTTTGCGATTCATCCCGGAGATATTCTGCTCACCGAGTTCATGGAACCGATGGGGCTGACTTCGTATCGTCTGGCGAAGGAGTTGGGCGTACCTCTGCCGCGGATTTACGACATTGTGAAGGGTAAGCGTGCGATCTCGGCCGATACGGCGCTGCGGCTGGGAGCGTTCTTTGGGCTGCCTCCGCAGTTCTGGATGAATCTGCAGAATGAGTACGATCTGCGGACCGCGGATGTTGATGGGTTGGGGCAGATCAGACCGTATAAGGCGGCTTAGGCACAAGGCGGAGAACATACGGAATCGCTGTTGATCATTACCGGCACGATGGGGGCTGGCAAGACGGCTGTCCTGGCTGAGGCGTCAGATCTTTTGTCGCAGCGGAAAATCGCGCACGGGGCGATCGACCTGGATGCTCTGGGGCTGGCTTATCTTCCCGACAGAGCTCCGAGCGATGCGGTGATGTACGACAACCTTCGATCTGTTGTCGGGAACTATGCGGGGTTGGGTGTGCGGCGATTTTTGGTGGCGCGCGCTATCGAAAATGATACTCAGCTGCGACTTTGCCGCGGAAACATTCCGGCTGCGAATACCGTCGTTTGCCGCCTTACGGCGAGCATCGAGACTGCGGAGCACCGCGTGGCGACGCGGGATTCTGGGATGTTGCAGCGGGAATATGTTGCTCGCGTCGCGGAGTTGGCTTCGATCCTTGACCGCGCGCACCTGGAAGACTTTGAGGTCCTCAACGAGGATCGTGATGTGACCCGTGTAGCGCTCGAAATGCTGATTAGAGCTGGGTGGATCCCCTCTGATCAACCGAGGGCATCGAGCGCGTCTTTGGCTTTGTTGTAGAGGGCGCGGGTTTCGGCGGTTTGCTTGCGCAGGCCTTCCACGATGTGCGGCGGGGCTTTGCCGATGAACTTCTCGTCGGCGAGGCGGGCGTCGTTTCCGGCTAGGATTTTTTCGTACTTGGCTAGGTCCTTGGTGAGCCGCTCGCGTTCGGCGGGGATGTCGATCTTCTTTTCGTAGACGATGGCGATGTCGAAGTTCGCGGTGCTGCGGGCGTTGTTGCCGCTGAGGGGTTCGGCGGAGATTTGGATGGCTTCGACGCGGGCGAGGCGGGCGAGAATGTCCTGGCTGAACTCGAGTGGGTCGAGCACGCGCGCGCTGGCGTGGATGCGGATGGGTGCGGACTCTTTCTCGGGGACGCCGAGTTCCTTGCGTAGCGCGCGGATGGTGGTGATGAGTTCCTGCAAGGTCTGCATCTCGGCGATGGCGGCGGTGTGCTGGGCGCTAGAGACGGGGGGGAAGTCGGCAGCTTGCGGGTAGCGGGTGAGTGCGATGGATTTTGCGGGTGGGACGCCGGCGTAGAGCGCGTGCCAGATTTCTTCGGTGAGGAAGGGCATGAAGGGCGAGAGCAGGCGGAGGGAGGCCTCGAATACGGCGACCAGCGTGGTGAGCGCGGTGGTGGTTTCGGCGAGGGATTCTTCGGCAGTGTCGCTGGTGGGGATGACTTCGGTGTTGAAGTTGAGGCGAAGCTTGACGATTTCGAGGTACCAGTCGCAGAGATCGCCCCAGAAGAACTGATAGATGGTATTGGCGGCTTCGTCGAAGCGGTATTCGGCGAGCGAGGCGTTGGCGGAGGCGGCGGTTTCAGAGAGGCGCGCGAGGATCCAGCGGGATTCGATTGCGTCGGTGGTGGAACCACTCAGATTGTCGGCGGCAATCCCACCCAAGCTGAGCTTGGATGGGGCCCCCGGATTTGTAGCCAATGGGAGGGCGACTTCGATGCCGGCTTCGCGGGCGCGGTCGAGGTTCATGAAGAGGAAGCGGGCGGCGTTCCAGATTTTGTTGGCGAAGGCACGGTAGCCTTCAGTGCGGGCTTCGGAGAAGGCGATGTCGGTACCGGGCGAGGCCATGCTGGCGAGGGTGAAGCGCACCGCATCCGTCCCGTATTTGGTGATGATCTCGATGGGGTCGACGACGTTGCCCTTGGTCTTGGACATTTTTTCGCGGTTGGCGTCGCGGACCAGGGCGTGGATGTAGACGTCTTTGAAAGGGACGGCGTCGGCGAGCTGGCGCGGACTGCCGTCGGGCATGGGGATGTCGAGGGTGAAGTGGACGCCGAGCATGATCATGCGCGCGACCCAGAAGAAGAGGATGTCGAAGCCCGTAACGAGTTGGGAAGTGGGATAGAAGGCGGCGAGGTCGGGCGTGAGAGCGTTGTCCGCTGTTCGTTGTCCGTTGTCCGTTGAACGCGTGCCGGGCCAGCCGAAGACGGTGAACGGCAACATGCCGGAGGAGAACCAGGTGTCGAGGACGTCGGTGGACTGGGTGATGTTGGTGCTGCCGCAGGCAGAGCAGGCGGTGGGCGTGTCGCGGGCGACGGTGAGGCCCTGGCAGGCGGCGCAGTGCCATGCCGGAATGCGATGTCCCCACCAGAGCTGGCGGGAGATGCACCAGTCGTAAATCTTGGACATCCACTCCATGTAGGTCTTGCGGTGCTGGTCGGGAGTGAAGCGGACGTGGCCCTCGGCGACGGCGCGGGTGGAGAGGGCAGCGATGGACTCGGTGCTGCCGTTAGGGTGTGGCGTAGCGGGCGATTTGTTGACGGCGAGGAACCATTGCAGGGAGAGGCGCGGCTCGATGACGGCGCCGGTTCGCTGCGAGAGGGCGATGGCGTGCTGATGGTCCTTGATGGCGACGAGGAGGCCAGCGGCTTCGAGATCGGCGAGAATGCGCTCGCGAGCCACAAAGCGGTCGAGGCCGTGGTAGGGCGAGCCGGGAAGATCGATGTGAGCCGTCTCGTCGAGGATGAGGAGCGACGGCAGATTGTGGCGCTGACCGATGGCGAAATCGTTGGGGTCGTGCGCGGGCGTGACCTTGACGGCACCCGTGCCGAACTCGGGCTGCGCCCAGTCATCGGCGAGGATGGGAATTTCGCGGTCAGCTTTTCCGTTGGCGGCGGTAAGCGGCAGCGTTACCAGCTTGCCGATGAATTCCGTATAGCGCTCGTCGTTCCCATTGACCGCAACCGCTACATCTCCCAGCAGCGTCTCGGGGCGCGTGGTGGCGATGACGATGGAGCCGGTGCCGTCGGCGAAGGGGTAGCGGATGTGGTAGAGCTTGCCGGCGCGATCCTCGTGGACGACTTCGAGGTCGGAGACGGCGGTCTGAATCTGCGGGTCCCAGTTGACGATGTAGGCGCCGCGGTAGATCAGGCCCTGTTCGTATAGGCGGACGAAGGCCTCGCGGACGGCGACGTTGAGGCGGTCGTCCATGGTGAAGTATTCGCGGGACCAGTCGACACTCGTGCCTAAGCGTCTCATTTGGTCCGTAATGGCCGAGCCGTACTGACGCTTCCACGCCCAGACGCGTTCGGTGAAGGCTTCGCGGCCCAGAGTTTTGCGGTTGGTGCCTTCGGCGGTGAGTTGGCGCTCGACCAGCATCTGCGTTGCGATGCCGGCGTGGTCGGTGCCGGGAATCCAGAGCGCGGTATCGCCCAGCATGCGATGCCAGCGCATCAGGATGTCCGACTCGGTGTGCTCGAACATGTGGCCCATGTGGAGATAGCCGGTGACGTTGGGCGGCGGCAGCAGCATGGTGAAGGCGGCGTTCGCACGCCCTTTTACCGCTTCGCGTGGTCCTCCCGTTGGTCGGCACGGGACTTCGTTTGGCCCCTTATCCGACAACTCTCCGAGATATGGGGCATCCGACTCTGGGGTTTCAACTTCGAAGAGGCGCTCGCGGACCCAGTAGTCGGCCCAGCGCTGCTCGATCGCAGACGGGTCGTAGACCTTGGGGAGGGTGGTGGCGGATTCGCTGGCAGTTTCGTCGGGCTTCTTTTCGGGCGATTCGTTGCTCATGATGTTTATTGCTTAAGGGTAGCACCGGCGAGTCAGGGGGCAGGGGCGGGCGTTGCGGTGGCGCGACCGTGGTGCGGACGGATGCTTGTTCCTGGTTCGCCCGCGCAGAGGCGGAGCGGACGTCAGGGGTTTCGACTTATGCGATACAGCCTTAGTCTCACTGATAGGGTCGTACGCGACCGGGGCAACCGTGAACCGGTCAAATTCATCGCTAGCGATTGCGTGAGGAGATGGGCGGCCTGAGATCGCCATATACTATCGCGAAATGCCAAGTGTAAAACAAGTGTCGCAGGATCGGTCGTAATGAAGGATCGACATGCGGTGCGGGCTGGCTGCTTTCTTGCCTGCAGCCTGGTGGCCGGGTTTGCGGGCATTTACGGCCTGCCGTTTCTTTTTCCGAATTCGCATCCGGCCTTCAGCCAGTCCTACGTAGTTGGCTACAACAACCGCGTAGCAGTGGCATCAGTTGTGCTGATCAGCGTCCTGGTTGCCCTGCTCAGTCCTCGCCTTCTGGGCGGCGGTGCTGGGGAGTTCACGCGTTCGCGGGCTGTACCGTGGCCGTGGCTGGCAGGCGTGCTGGTGCTGGTGGCGGCCTGGAACGGCGGGCTCTCGTGGCTCGTCTTTACCGCCCATGATTACGGCGTCGAAGACTATTACTTTCTGCCGCAATTGGAAAAGGTCTACTACCTGCATCTGCATCTTTATCGGGATGTTGAGTTCGCTTACGGTCAACTGCTGTTCTATCCGCCGGTCTGGTTCCATTGGCTGCTTACACCGTTCCATGTTTCTTTGCGAGCCGCCTACTACATGGCGATGGTGATGAACCATCTTTTAGGCCTGGCGATGCTTTATTTCATCGTGAACCGGTTGCCTATGCCGCGCCATATGCGAGTCGCAGCGTTTGTATCAGTCGCCCTATTCAGTTTCAATTTTGCGTTGGGGCCAAACTACACGCTGTTGCGGTACATGCTTCCGGTTTTCTGCTTTGTACTGTTTTCCAGGATTGAGCGGCCGCTTGCGGCGACCGGCTTCGTGGTAGTGGGACAGATCCTAATCTGGATGGACTCGTCGGAGCAGGCGATTGCCTTCTGCTTCTCGGTGGTGGTTTACGGATGCTATCGCGCGTGGAGGCAGGGACCTTTGTGGATTCTGCCAATTGCGGGCGCGATGGTCGGGACAATGCTATATCTGGGGGTTGTCGATCGGAGCGTGCTTTCCTCGCTTATCCACATGTCGGGCGGGGCGGGCAACCTGGTGCCGCAGTTATCGATCGAGGTACCGGTACTTCTGATCGCGACCGTATGGCTTGTGCCCTGGCTGGTCGCATGCCACGTAAGCCGAGACACGCCCCTGGCCGGACTGCTGCTCGGTTTGTATGCGTTTGGGTTGGGACTGCTACCCGTATCGCTGGGCAGCTCGGGTATCGTTCGCATCGCCGGCGCGAGCGCGGTGCTGTTTCTTCTCTCTCTGGCTGCGGCTGCGCAACGCGGCCTTATAATCCGCGGGGCGTGGACGGCCGCGATATCCGCGACCTATCTGCTTATGGTGCTGCGCTGGTATGCTGATGCGCACCATCGCTTCTATCCCGATGTTGCGCGCGTTGGACGAACTGCGCCCCTGGTTGCGAAGATGCCTCCCGCCTTGGCATCCCGGTTTACTGCGTTTGAGGGTAGATGGGGCTTTGAAGATCCGCCGCTGGACGTCGACCTGCTCCACGCGGCCATCGGTGACGCACCCTTTGAAACGCCGTTTGCAATGCCGGAGATTGTCGAGGAGAAGCTACCGCAGCTGCCGAACTTCGTTCCCAGCTACTTCTCTGGAACCATCAATCTCTGGAACGGGGCCGTAGAGCAGCAGAAGGTGGACGAGTTGCGACGGGTGAATTATGCATTGCTGCGTGGAAAGCCTATGCGGGTGCCGATCGACGCGAATTGGGATGTACGGTTCGGCATACACACTCACTATCGCGCAGTCCATCCTATGTTTGAGCCCGGCGAACTCCCGGACGAATTGAACCAGAACTGGACACCGGCGGGTTCTATCGGAAAGTACTTGCTGTATCGTCGCGTTCGATAAGGCGGCGAGACCACAGGTTCAAAAGGAACGTCGACTGCGGAGAATACCAACCGGGAATCTCTTCATTGGAACCCCCATCGATGATAGCGATCGGAACCCGTCCGGGGTCATTCCATGATAGCGGGGATCAAGGCTGCCTTGGGACGATTTGCGATTCGGGGGAACCATTGGGTATGCAACGGCGTATCTTGTTGGAGGATTTGGATGGAGGTGGAAGATGACCCGGAATTCACTTGGGGTGCTGGCGGGTGTGGGGTTGGCGGTGATGTTGATGGCGGGCTGCCGCGTGGAATCGGATAAGCATGGCAACGGCGATAATGTGACGATCTCCACTCCGTTTGGCGGGATGCATGTGAAGACCAACGATGCGGTGACGCCGGAGAGCATCGGGGTGGCGGCCTACCCCGGGGCGTCGATGGTGAAGAAGGACAACGACAACGGCTCGGCGGATGTGGATATGAGCTTCGGCGGGTTCCAGTTGCGGGTGAAGGCGGCGGACTACCGCACCGGCGATGCGCCGGACAAGGTGGAGGCGTTCTATCGGACTGAGATGAAGCGATATGGCGACGTGATTGCCTGTCGCGACCATTCTTCGGTAGGCACTCCGACGCACACCCTGGAGGGTCTGGGCTGCGATGAAAAGCACAGTAGCGGCTACTCGAACCACGCTGGTAGCGGGGAGCTT
>Ga0302282_1002937_pt1 | contig 11438 bp, 10 predicted proteins | sample III_Fen_E1_3_FD_198763 | JGI IMG/M metagenome (GOLD analysis project Ga0302282, IMG submission 198763) | Peat permafrost microbial communities from Stordalen Mire near Abisko, Sweden - III_Fen_E1_3 | ecosystem: Environmental > Terrestrial > Soil > Wetlands > Permafrost | place: Sweden: Abisko... | reverse complement strand
CAGCGGCGCAACGTCTGCACCGAGACTCCAAGGGCGTCCGCCGCCTCACCTATCGTCACTAATCTGCTCATTTCGGTAATGTATGAGCATGTTTACGCAATGTCAATGCACTCTGTTAAAAACCCCCGGCTGTGCCCGTCCCCTTCGCCGGTGGCCAAATCGATGAAATACCACAAGCCTGCCATGCCGACCGGAGTCGAAGTCCAGTAGGGGTCGCCATCGCCGCCATCCACCGGCACGTCGGGAAAAACCGCCCGATCAACGGGAGGCATGCCACACGCCGAATCGACCAATCCATACAGCTCGTCGGATGTCGGCAAACGCCAGCCCGCCCCCAAAGCCAAGGCGGCGGCTTCTGCCGCCTTCTGACTCAGAGCAAGACGCGCGCCAACACAGCGGGATCCGCTCCAGCGTGTTCCCAACGCACAGCGTTGCCAGACCAAGCCCGTCGTCCGATCGCGCGCCACGCTGTCCATGACGACAAAGCGCGCCTTCTCCTGACAGGCGGCAAAGGCGGGGCTCGCAACGCCTCCCATCGCTCCCCCAGTCAGGATCAGCACCGCTGACAGCATCAACGTTAACCCATTAAAGCGGCCCTCAAACGCCGGGCGGGCGCATCCGCGCCCCCCTAAAGTCACACGGGGGCTTCGCGTCCACGAGGACGCAGGGCCGCCGTCGCGGCCCGATACCGGCGATGTGCCAATGTCGGGGCTCGCCGGTATCATACATCGGGCCTTGATGATGACTCATCAAGGCTGCCCTCAAACGCCGGGCGGGCGCATCCGCGCCCTTGGCTTCGCGTCCACGAGGACGCAGGGCCGCCGTCGCGGCCCGATACCGGCGATGTGCCAATGTCGGGGCTCGCCGGTATCACTGGGATTGCCCTATTTTTACGTGTTTTCATAACAGAATACTCCCTTTCTTAATCGGGTTCATTTCTCTCCAACCGCCATCCTGTGACGGTTCGAACAAGGATGTCGGCGCTTTGTCAGAATCCCAACAGGAGCCAAGAGCCCTCTGAAACCCCATTCAAAACCACATCAACCAATTGATAATAAATAGAAATAGGTAGAACAAGCTCAGTTTTGAGCAGTTGGCACGATGTTTGCCCTTAAGGGACCATGGCGGGGCGAACATAGGCCCGACACGGAACACACCGGATAGCCGCTAAGACAGAGGAGAGCATCATGGCCGCACTGCGTCAGATTGCATTCTACGGCAAGGGGGGAATCGGCAAGTCGACGACCTCTCAGAACACCTTGGCCGCCCTGGCCGATTTAAACCAAAAGATACTCATCGTCGGCTGTGATCCCAAGGCCGACTCCACCCGCCTGATCTTGCATGCCAAGATGCAGGATACCGTGCTGCAATTGGCCGCCGAGGCCGGTAGCGTCGAAGATCTGGAAGTCGAAGACGTCGTTAAGGTCGGCTACAAGGGGATTAAGTGTACCGAGGCCGGAGGTCCAGAACCAGGGGTCGGTTGCGCCGGTCGTGGCGTCATCACCGCCATTAACTTCCTGGAAGAAAACGGTGCCTACGAAGGTGTCGATTACGTTTCCTATGACGTGTTGGGCGACGTGGTGTGCGGCGGTTTCGCGATGCCAATCCGCGAGAATAAGGCCCAAGAAATCTACATCGTGATGTCGGGCGAGATGATGGCGCTTTATGCTGCCAACAATATCTCCAGGGGCATCCTGAAGTACGCGACCACTGGGAGTGTTCGCTTAGGCGGCTTGATCTGTAACGAGCGCCAAACTGATCGCGAATACGAACTGGCTGAAGCCCTGGCCAAGCGGTTGGGAAGCCAACTCATCCACTTCGTGCCGCGCGACAACATCGTGCAGCACGCGGAGCTGCGCCGTCAGACCGTGATCGAGTACGCGCCCGACTGCAAACAAGCCGCTGAATACCGCACGCTGGCCCAGAAGATTCATGACAACGCCGGTAAGGGTGTGATTCCGACCCCGATCACCATGGAAGAACTGGAAGATATGCTGATGCAGTTCGGCATCATCAAGTCCGAAGAGCAAGAACTGGCGGAACTGCAAGCCCGAGAGGCCGCAGCGAAAGCCAAGGCCGCTGCCGCAGCCTAAGCCCCGAAAGGTCCAGGAGCCTTGGGGCTCTTGGACCTAGGCCGGGACGCCATGCCTCTCACCTCTTCTTGACTTTCTGGAGGATCATCATGAGCCTCGATTCCAGCAACGGCCCCGCTTACAAGAACGATGGCGAGTTCCATCAGCAACTCATCAAAGAGGTGCTCGAGGCCTACCCCGATAAGTCGGCCAAGCGCCGGGCAAAGCATCTCAATGTTTCGGGCGCCGAAAAGCCTGATTGCGGTGTCAAGTCGAACATCAAGTCCATTCCCGGAGTGATGACCATTCGCGGCTGCTCCTACGCCGGTTCCAAGGGCGTGGTCTGGGGTCCGATCAAGGACATGATGCATATTTCCCACGGCCCGGTCGGCTGCGGTCATTATAGCTGGAGCCAACGCCGCAACTACAATACCGGCACCACCGGCATTGACAGCTTTGTCACCATGCAGATCACGTCCGACTTCCAAGAGCGGGACATTGTGTTCGGCGGTGACAAAAAGTTGGGCGTCATTATCGATGAACTGAACGACTTGTTTCCGCTGAATAAAGGCATCAGCATTCAATCCGAATGCCCGATCGGCTTGATCGGCGACGATATCGAAGCCGTCTCGCGCACCAAGTCCAAGCAGATTGAAAAGCCCATCGTTCCGGTACGCTGTGAAGGTTTCCGGGGCGTTTCCCAATCGTTGGGCCACCATATCGCCAATGATGCGATCCGGGATTGGGTGCTTGACCGTAAAGGCCCAAAGGACGTCATTGAATCGACGCCCTACGACGTCACCATCATTGGTGACTACAATATCGGCGGCGACGCTTGGTCATCGCGGATTTTATTGGAGGAAATCGGCTTGCGGGTGGTCGCTCAATGGAGCGGTGACGGCAGCGTCGCCGAATTAGAGCGCGGCCCTCAAAGCAAGTTGAATCTGATCCACTGCTACCGATCGATGAACTACATTGTCCGCCACATGGAGGAAAAGCACGGAACACCCTGGCTCGAATATAACTTCTTTGGTCCGTCTCAAATCGCCGCCAGCTTGCGGGAAATCGCCAGCCATTTTGATGACACGATCAAGGAGAATGCCGAAAAAGTCATTGCCAAATACCAACCTCTGGTCGATGCCGTTCTGGCTCGGTTCAAGCCGCGACTGAATGGAAAGACGGTGATGTTATATGTCGGCGGGCTTCGCCCCCGCCACGTCATGACCGCTTATGAAGACTTGGGCATGCAGATTGTCGGTACTGGTTACGAATTCGCCCACCGTGACGACTATCAGCGGACGGCTGGTTACGTCAAGGATGGCACCCTGATCTATGACGACGTGACCGGCTACGAGTTGGAGAAGTTCATCGAGCGGATTCGCCCTGATCTGGTCGGCTCCGGCATCAAGGAAAAGTATCCGACCCAAAAGCTGGGCGTGCCTTTCCGTCAAATGCACTCGTGGGACTATTCCGGTCCTTATCATGGCTATGACGGCTTCGCGATTTTTGCCCGCGACATGGATATCGCTGTCAACAGCCCGATCTGGTCCATCTTCAAGGCGCCGTGGGATAAAGCGGCCTAACCCCGCCGCGTCTTCCCGCCCCCGCCCGATCCTTCTTGGAATTTGGAGCGTGTCATGCCCCAAAATGCGCTGAAAATCAAAGATCACGCTGATCTGTTCAACGAGCCCGAGTATCAGGCGCTTCTGAGCGAAAAGCGCGCCAATTTCGAATGCCCCCACCCCGAAGCCAAGGTTCAGGACGTCGTCGAATGGACCAAGGGATGGGAGTATCGCGAAAAGAACTTGGCCCGCGAAGCCGTCACCATCAATCCGGCCAAGGCCTGCCAACCCCTGGGGGCCGTGTTTGCCGCCGCCGGTTTTGAAGAAACCCTGTCGTTCGTTCATGGCTCCCAGGGCTGCGTTGCCTATTACCGATCGCATCTGGCTCGCCATTTCAAGGAACCGTCTTCGGCGGTATCCTCGTCCATGACCGAAGATGCGGCGGTGTTCGGTGGCCTGAACAATATGATCGAGGGTTTGGCGAACGCCCACAGCCTCTATAAGCCCAAGATGATCGCCGTCTCGACCACCTGTATGGCCGAAGTTATCGGTGATGACCTCAGAGCCTTTATCCAAAATGCCAAAAAGGCGGGCTCGGTTCCCCAGGATTTCGACGTTCCATTCGCCCACACTCCGGCCTTTGTTGGCAGCCATACCACCGGCTACGACAACATGATCAAAGGCATCCTCACCCATTTCTGGGACGGGCAGACCCGAGAGGAAGGCGAAAGCATCAACATCATTCCGGGGTTTGACGGCTACAGCGTTGGCAATCTGCGGGAACTGAAGCGCATCCTGGATCTGATGGGTGTTCAATACACCATCTTGTCGGATACTTCGGATGTCTACGACACACCATCGGATGGTGAGTACCGGATGTATTCCGGCGGGACCACCCTTGAAGCGGTGCGAGCGGCGCTCAATGCCAAGGCCACCCTCTCGCTTCAAGCCGACTGCACCACCAAAACTCTGGAGTATATCGCCAGCAAGGGACAGCAAGTCTTTGCCTTCAACTACCCGCTGGGGGTTCAGGCCACCGACGCCCTGTTGGTCAAGATCACCGAGTTGACGGGCCGTCCGGTCCCCGAGGCGCTGGTTTTGGAACGGGGCCGCCTGGTCGATGCCTACGCCGACTCCATGAACTATGTCCATGGCAAGAGCTTCGCAATCTATGGCGATCCCGACTTCGTGACAGCCATGGCCCGGTTCCTGGTGGAAGTCGGCGCCGAACCCGTCCATCTGCTTGCCACGAACGGCAGCAAGGCCTGGGCCACCGCGTTAGAAGCGGAAATGGCGGCATCACCATTCGGCCAGCAGGCCAAGGTTTGGGCTGGTAAGGATTTATGGCATCTGCGCTCGTTGCTGTTCACCGAACCGGCGGATTTCCTGATCGGCAACAGCCACGGCAAGTATCTGGAAAAAGATTGTGGCATTCCGCTGATCCGGCTGACCTTCCCAATCTTTGATCGCCATCATCACCACCGCTTTCCAACATTGGGTTATCAGGGCGGCCTTCAGGTCTTCGTCAAAATTTTGGATAAGATTTTTGACGTTCTGGACACGAAGACGGCCAAAACCGGCATCAGCTTCGACCTGACGAGGTAAACCGTGGGGGCTAGGGCACTGCCCCCGTAGGGACTTGGATAAGGACTCTTCGTGGGCTCTGCCCGCACCCGCAAAGGGCCAATCGGCCCTTTGAACCTTGGGCGTTTTCCCCATGACGTCTGAGGTTAGGGAGGTTGTGCCTCCTTGTGGGTGCCGGGCAGAGCCCTGCGAAGGGAAGAGAACGGCGCTCTCTTAGCGCCTATGGGGCGCTGCCCCTGGACGCCAAAGGCAGGAGCCTTAGCCATGCTCAAGCAGAAACTGCAAGACGTCCTCAACGAACCGGCCTGCGCCACCAACCAGGCCAAAACCACCCAGGATCGGCGCAAGGGCTGCTCGGCCAAGGCGCTGGTTCCGGGAGCCGCTGCTGGCGGCTGTGCCTTTGACGGGGCCAAAGTCGCGTTGCAACCCATCGCCGACGCCGCCCATCTGGTCCATGGCCCGATTGCCTGCGAAGGCAACAGTTGGGACAGCCGTCACGCCGCCAGTTCCGGCCCCCAACTATACCGCACAGGCTTGACCACTGATCTTCAGGAACTCGACATCATCCATGGCGGCGAAAAGAAGCTGTTTCGGGCCATCGGTGACGTCATCGCTCGATTTGATCCGCCCGCCGTCTTTGTTTACCAAACCTGCGTCCCGGCCCTGATCGGTGACGATCTGGTCAAGGTCTGCGCCCTAGCCGCCGCCCGTTTCGACAAGCCGGTGATCCCGGTCAATGCGCCGGGTTTTGTTGGCACCAAGAATTTAGGGAACAAGCTGGGGGGTGAAGCATTACTCGACTACGTGATCGGAACCCGCGAGCCTCAACATACCACGCCCTACGACATTAATGTGCTCGGCGAATACAATGTTGCTGGTGAATTATGGCAGATAACGCCACTGTTCGAGCGCCTGGGCATCCGGTTACTGGCCTCTATTACTGGCGATGGCCGTTATCATGATGTCTGCTGTGCTCATCGGGCCCGCGTCAACATGATGGTCTGTTCCCAAGCCTTGATCAATCTTGCCCGTAAGATGGAGGAACGCTGGGACATTCCCTATTTCGAGGGCTCATTCTACGGCATTGGCGATACCTCCAGCGCGCTGCGAACCATCGCGGAGATGCTGGTGGCGCGTGGAGCCCCCGCCGAGCTTTTAGCCCGGACCGACGCCTTGATTGCCCAAGAAGAAGCCGAGGCTTGGTCACGCTTGGTCCAATACCGGCCCGCGTTGGCCGGCAAGCGGGTGCTGCTTTATACCGGCGGCGTCAAATCTTGGTCGGTCATTTCGGCGCTTCAGGAAATGGGGATGATCGTCATCGGGACTTCGGTGCGGAAATCCACCGACTCCGACAAACAGCGCGCCCGTGAATTGCTGGGCCCCGACGCTCAATTGTTCGATCAGATTCCCGCCCGCGAGATGTACCGGATGCTTGAGGCCGGGGAAGCCGACATTCTGATTTCCGGCGGTCGAACGCAGTTCACCGCCCTGAAGGCCCGCGTGCCTTGGCTCGATATCAACCAGGAACGCCATCACGCCTACGCAGGCTATGACGGCATGGTCGAAATGGTTCGGCAGATTCACCGTGAACTGACCAATCCGATCTGGAGCCAGATTCGGGCCCCAGCCCCGTGGGAAGGACAGGAGTAGCCGCCATGGCCGCGATCATCGATCACCCTCGCAAGGCCGTTGCGATCAACCCGCTCAAGACCAGTGCCCCCTTGGGAGCCGCGCTGGCCTTTCTTGGGCTCGATGCCTGCCAACCGCTGTTTCACGGCAGCCAAGGCTGCACCGCCTTTGCCCTCGTGCTGATGGTTCGGCATTTCCGGGAAGCCATCCCGCTTCAAACCACGGCCATGACCGAGATCTCCACCATTCTGGGAGGAGCCGATCATGTGGAGCAAGCCATCGGCACCATCCACCAACGGGCCAAGCCTCGGATCATCGGCCTCTGCACCACCGGCCTCACCGAGACTCGGGGAGAGGACATGGCGGGTGACCTCAAGCTGATGAAAGCACGACACCCCGAATGGCAGGATATCTCGGTGGTGTTCGCCCCAACTCCCGATTACATCGGGGGACTGCAAGAGGGGTGGGCCATTGCCGTCACGGCCATGATCACCAGCTTGGTGCCCGAAGGTCCGGCCACCCCGGCGGGATGCGCTCCTGCCGTCCGCGACCAGATCAATGTGCTGGCGGGCAGTCACCTAACCCCCGGCGACCTCGAGGCCCTGCGGGAGATCATTGAGTCTTTCGGACTGACGCCGATCATCCTGCCCGATCTGTCCGGGTCTCTGGATGGCCATGTCCCTGGCCGCTACATCCCGCACACCCTCGGCGGCACCCGCCTGGAAGAAATTCGCGCCATGGGCCGATCGATCCACACGCTGGCCATCGGCGATCATATGCGCGCCGCCGCCGAAGCCTTGGCCCAACGAACCGGCGTGCCCTTTACCCTATTCGACCATTTAACCGGACTGGCCGCCAATGACCGCTTGGTCACGCTGCTGTCAGAGGTGTCGGGACGAACCGCGCCCCCTCTCCTCCGCCGGCGCCGGAGTCAACTGGTTGACGCCATGCTGGACGGCCATTTTTACTTCGCCGGCCAGCGGGTGGCCATCGCCGCCGAGCCTGATCTGTTGCTGGCGCTGTCGGAGTTCCTGACTGGACTCGGCTGTACTCTCTCGACGGCCGTAACCAGCGCACCCAGCCCCGTCCTCAACCGAATTCCCACCAACCGTCTGATCATCGGTGACCTGGACGATCTGGAGCGGGAAGCGACGGGGTGCGGCCTGCTGATAACCCACGCCCAAGGAGCCGAAATCGCCAAACGGATGGGAATTCCGCTGTTCCGAGCCGGCTTCCCGCTGTTCGACCGGCTTGGCGCGGCGCACCGAATAACGGTGGGCTATCGCGGTAGCCGCGACCTGATCTTTGAGATCGGCAACATTTTCATGGATCATCGGGCAGAGCACGCGCCCGGCCACCACCAGCGCCACCAGGAGGACGACGATGAATACAGCATCGGTTCGCAGGCTGCGGCTGGTTGAACCCGACCCCGCCGCACACGACGCCTCAACCAAACCCGCTGGAGGACGTATGAAGATCGCCATCGCCACCCAGGACTTGAAGTCCGTCGACGCCCATTTTGCCGGCGCCCGTACCTTTGCGATCTATGAGGTCTCGACCGAAGGCAGCCGCATGCTCGAAGCGATTCGTTTCGAGCAGGCCAGCGACCAGGATGGCAACCACGGCGACGACGGTCCTAGCGGACAGGATGACCGGATCGCCCCCCGTATCGACGCGCTCCGGGGGTGCCAATTGTTATTCGTGCGTGCCATTGGCGGCCCAGCGGCGGCCCGCGTGGTCAATGCCCGCATCCACCCGATCAAAGTGGCCACCGATGAACCGATCGGTGACGTGCTGGGACGGGTCCAGGCGATGCTCAAGGGCAATCCACCGCCCTGGTTGCGCAAAATCCTGCGCCAGGAGGAAGAAGCCGGCGCAGATAGCGATGGTCTGGCCGGCGCTCCAGCCTAACCTTTCGCTCGCTCTTTTTGTCCGTTCCCTCCAACAACCCGCCGGATGCCATGACCGCCGCCGCCCCCTCGCCTGCCAGCGACGCCCTGTTCGACGCTGCGGAAGACATCGAAGCCCTGAAAAGCCCGTTCATCCAGACCTTGATCCGGGTGATCCGAGCCCATGACACCCATGGCGCTTGGGATAACAAAAACGAACGAATGCTGCTCCGCGCCTGGATTCTCTCCAAAGAGCAGCGCAAGCAGATTCCCATTCTGGGGGATCCCGATCCGCGCACCCTGCTGCGGGTTGATCAATTTCACGCGGCGATCGGCCTTGCCATCGAGAACCGCACCGGCTTGATTGCCCAACCCCTGATCAAGCTGTCCCATGAGGGCTGGGGCCGAGCGGTTCTGATTGCCGGACGGTTGGTGGTGATCAGTCGGTCTTTACGGGACGTCCATCGGTTTGGCTTCCCGACCCTGACGAAACTCGCCGAAGAGGGCGCCAAACTGGTCGATCAAGGCGTCGATTTCATCGAAAAATTCCCCGAAGCCGCCCGCGCCTAAACGTGCGCGCCCTAAATGACCCCGCGCCTAAACGTGCGCGCCCTAAATGACGACGTCCTTAAGGAGCACTCTCCATGGCTGAACCTGTTACGCGCAACGGAACCCCCTGGACTCCCCAATATATTGAAAGCATCGATCAGGCGACCTGTATCGGCTGCGGACGTTGCTTCAAGGTCTGTGGACGGGGTGTCCTCGAAATGAAGGGAATCAGCGAAGACGACGAGTTGGTTGATGCCGATGACGAAGACGCTATGCGGATGGTGATGACCGTCGCCAATGGTGGCCTATGCATCGGCTGCAACGCTTGCGCCACGGTTTGCGGTAAGAATTGCCAGACTCATACCACCGAGCCTTGATGGCGACTCATCAAGGCTGCCCTCAGACGCCGAGCGGGCGCATCCGCGCCCTTGGCTTCGCGCCATAGGGCGCGCGGCGGTGGTCGCCGCTGATACCAACGGCACGGATCATCCGTCTAGGGCCGTTGGTATGATGCCTCCGGATGCAGGGTAGAGCCCACGAAAAGCCAAGGAAATACGCTCTCCTAGCGCCTATGGGGATCTAGCCGCCGTCGCGGCCCGATCCCCATAACCAGAGCCAAAAACCCTACAAAGACCGCAGCCAGAGAATCGCGGCCAGAGCTAAAACGGACCCGAGCAACAGCGCAAAGCCGTAAAGCCGTACCGGGATCGGCACCCGTTCTCCGGAACCCTGCCGGGTGCCGCGTTTGCCGGCAGGAAGGGCTGTCGCGGCAGCCGCCCCTTTCTTTGGGTCATGGAGCTGCAACAGCTTCCAGTCAAATTCCATGCCCTCGAAATCGGCCTTAGGGTTGTAATCCAGCCGAATCAGCCGGAAATATCCCTTGGGATTGACCTTCACCACCTCGCGAAAGGCCCGTTCCGCCGCCGGAGGGGACTCCTCGACCACCAGGGTTTTCCAGCCTTTGCCTTTAGCGCATTGAACGACAAAGCGTGGAGGCTGAGGCGGTTTTGTTGCAGACATCGGGTGTACCGGCCACGCTCAAAGAATGACTTAGATCATCGAGCCTTGACGTTTGCCCCATCAAGGCTGCCCTCGGACGCCGGGCGGGCGCGCCCGCGCCCTTGGCTTGGCGCGCACAAGCGGCTAGGAGCCGCCCCCTTTCCCAGGCTTTGCCCGCACCCGAAGGGCCAACCGGCCCTTTTGCCTCCTTACGGGTGCAAGACAAAGCCCGGCAAGACCAAGCCGCTAGCTGGTCCGCACCCGCCGCACAAAGGCATCGACCTCTTGACGCAGCCGGTCAGTCTGGCGCGACAACTCCTTGGTGGCCCCGAGGACGCTGCCGGCCATATGGCCGGTTTCGCCCGCAGCCTGGGTGACGCCGCCGATATTGCTCGACACCTCCCGAGTCCCGGTCGAAGCCTGTTGAACGTTACGGGCAATCTCGCGGGTGGCAGCGCCCTGCTCCTCCACCGCCGAAGCAATGGTGGTGGTGATTTCGCTCATGCGCTGGATGGTTCCGGTAATGCCCTTGATCGCGTCAACGGCGGTTCCCGTCACCGACTGCATCTGCCCAACCTGGCCCTGAATGTCCTCGGTGGCCTTGGCCGTCTGGTTGGCTAGATTCTTGACCTCCGACGCCACCACCGCAAAGCCCTTACCAGCCTCGCCGGCTCGAGCCGCCTCGATGGTCGCGTTCAACGCCAACAGATTGGTCTGGCTGGCAATGTTATTGATCAACCCGACCACTTCGCCGATCTTTTGCGCGGCATCCGACAGACCGGCCACCGTGATATTGGTCTTGTTGGCCTCGTCCACCGCGACATTGGCAATCCGCGACGACTCGCTAACCTGACGGCTGATCTCATTCACGGAACTGGACAGCTCTTCGGTTGCTGCCGCCACCGTCTGCACATTCGACGTGGCCTGCTCCGCCGCTGCCGCCACCGCCACCGCCTGCCGGTTGGTCTGATCAGCGGTCGCCGCCAAGCCCTGGGCATCGGCCTGAAGCTGGTTGACAGCCTGGGACAAGGCCTCCACCACACTGCGGACGCTGCTTTCAAAGCCATCAGCAAGCTGATTCATGGTCCGGCGCTTCTCTTCCGTCGCTTCCTGCTGCCGCCGCTGCTGATCTGCCGCCATTTCCCGGCGTTCAT
>Ga0302282_1002924_pt1 | contig 11463 bp, 10 predicted proteins | sample III_Fen_E1_3_FD_198763 | JGI IMG/M metagenome (GOLD analysis project Ga0302282, IMG submission 198763) | Peat permafrost microbial communities from Stordalen Mire near Abisko, Sweden - III_Fen_E1_3 | ecosystem: Environmental > Terrestrial > Soil > Wetlands > Permafrost | place: Sweden: Abisko... | reverse complement strand
GCGACGGAGACGTCCGGGTTGCAGGTCTGGCCCGGAATAGACGTTGAGTGTTGAGAAAACAAAGTCGTAAGAGTAGTCGTAGATGTGTGCGTTACTGTACTCGCAGTCCGCCTTATCCGCCTTATTGGCGCAATCCTCGATGCCTTCTGGGGGCGAGGGTATTTGCTTTTTACCGCCAAATCGGGAGACGAGGGGCAGGATGGAATCCTCAGCAGAGCCAACCGGGATGCGGGTTGCTTCGTCGAGGAGGGAGACGACACGGTGTACCAGGTAGGTGGTGTAGACGCGGAGGCCGCAGCCCAGGAGAGCGATAAGTACGACTACGAACACGGTGATGCGGAGCGCGAGACGGAGCAGGCGATGATAGAGCGCGCTTGAGGGAGACGACCTTGCCATGGGGAACAGCTTAATCCTTAAGCCCCAAATAACAGTAGTGCCTGAATTACCGATAAACCAGAAACTGCAACAATACCCTTAAATGGCCGCGGCGTCCGGTAGCCTGCCTGAATGGCCCGTCCTCACTCCCGGGGTGGTTTCGGCCTCCTTGCGCGTCCTCGAGAAGCCATCTCGTTGGCCAGTTCGCTCTCGGCGGAATGCAGGTGGTGTTCCATGGCCGCGCGCGCATCGGCGGGGCTTCCAGCGCGGATGGCGCGGTAGATTTCCTTGTGCGCATCGAGGGAAGTCCTGCGGTCTTTGGCGCGCTCGGCGGTTTTGCGCCGCTCGTCATAGAGCGCCGATGTTACCGTCTCCATAATCGCGGCCAGGATTGGATTTCCCGAAGCCTGGGCGATCGTCCGGTGAAACCGCACATCGTGGATCAGGTATTGTGCCGGATCGTCGATGGTGGCGTACATCTCGGTGACCTCTTCGGCCAGCAAAATCAGGTGTTCTTCCTTTGCGCGTTCGGCCGCCAGAGCCGCGAGATTGGTTTCAAGCAGATTTCGGGCTTCGAACATCTGCCAGGACTTGAAGCCATGCAGCGCGCCCAGCAAGCCCAGCGACGATTTGCCGAATTCCGCCGGCCCATCGGCCACAAATGTTCCCACGCCGTGGCGCACCTTCATTACGCCCATGGCGGCCAAATAGCCGATTCCGGTCCGCAAGCTGGCGCGGCTGATCTTCAGTTCCTTTGCGAATTCGCGCTCGGGAGGGATCTTATCGCCCGGCTTCAAAGTGCCGTTTTCGATTCGCGCACGGATGTGGTTAACCACTTGGGTGGTCAGTTGGGTGTCGAGAACATGTGCCTTTTCACCTTGCATGGAGCCCTGATCCGTCAATTAGAATAAAAGGTTCGATGACGCATATTGAGGTTAGCACCGGGGAGCCGCTTTTGCCTCGCAAAATTCGCACACAGGGTTGGCCTGGAGCGAGCGGGCGGTGTATGCTTGTGGTCTGACCTCTGAAAGGCGGTTGGACATCGGCCACTGCCGATGGTCCAACCGGAAGACGGTGAGTTCTCCAGTGCCCCTGCTTCATGATGACCGGCTTTTTCCTGCCGATCCTGACTCCCGCTCCATCGCCAGGCGACTCTACGCATCCATTCGCCCTCTTTCGATCGTCAGTCCGCACGGTCACACGCAGGCGGGCTGGTTTGCCCAGAACCTCCCATTCCCGAATCCCGCGGGGCTGTTTGTTCAGCCTGACCACTATGTTTACCGAATGCTCTACAGCCAGGGCGTTTCGCTTGAGGATCTGGAGATTGGCAACCAGGAGATCGGGGATCCCCGCAAGGTCTGGCACATTTTTGCCGATCACTACTCACTTTTTCGGGGAACGCCGACGCGCATGTGGCTGGACTATGCTTTTCAGGAACTTTTCGGCCTCGATGTCCGGTTGTCCTCGGCAACCGCCGATCTCTACTACGACACCATGGCGGAAAAGCTTCAGACTCCGGGATTTCTGCCACGAGCTTTGTACAAACGCTTCAACATCGAGGTTCTGTCAACCACGGATTCGCCGCTCGATTCTTTGGCCGACCATCAGGCAATCCGCGATTCCGGATGGAATGGCCGCATCCTGCCCACCTTCCGTCCCGATCCTGTGGTCGACCCTGAATTTGAGGGCTTTCGCGAGAACATTGCCCGCTTGGGAGAGATAACCGGAGAAGATACCGGAAGATATGCCGGCTATCTGAGCGCCCTTAGAAATGCGCGTGCCCGCTTCAAGTTGCTTGGCTGCACGGCAACCGACCATGGACATCCCACGGCCCAAACCGCGAACCTTGAGCCGGGAGAGGCCGCCGGGTTATACGACCTGGTTCTCTCAGGACGCGCCGGGCTCGCGGATCAGGAGTTGTTTCGCGCGCAAATGCTAACCGAGATGGCGGGTATGAGCGTGGACGACGGGCTTACGATGCAGATTCACCCGGGGAGCCTGCGCAACCACAACCACCAGGTTTACGAGCGTTATGGGCGGGACCGCGGCGCCGATATTCCCATGGCGACGGAATACGTTCGCGCGCTTCGTCCGCTGCTGGATCGGTTTGGCACGGAACGCGATCTTACCGTCATTCTATTTACGCTGGACGAATCCGCTTACAGCCGCGAACTGGCCCCGCTCGCCGGTCACTATCCTTGTTTGCGGCTGGGGCCCCCTTGGTGGTTTCAGGACAGCCCCGAAGGGATGATGCGCTTCCGCGAGTACGTTACGGAGACGGCGGGCTTCTACAACACCGTGGGATTCAACGACGACACGCGAGCATTCCTTTCGATTCCCGCGCGGCACGATGTTGCCCGCCGCATCGACTGCGCGTTCCTGGCCAAACTGGTGGCCGAACGCCGTCTCGATGAGGACGAAGCTTTTGAGGTGGCGCGAGATCTGACCTATAACCTGGTCCGCCGCGCGTACAAACTGGGGTGACGAACTAATGGAAAGGCTCAAGAAAAAACATGGCGACACTCGGAAAATATTCCATTGGATTGGGCGACCGATTCGCCCATGAAGGCAAGGCTCAACTGAAAGCTTGTGTTCTCGCCTCCGAAGCGGGTATCGATGTTATTCCGGTGTGGAACAAGTCAAATCGCGAGCACACGATTATCGGATCCGAGCCGTCGTCGGCCCGCGCCGCGGCCGATGCGGGTGTTAGGGACCTTGGGTGGAAGCTCCCGTACTTCTGCGATGCGGATCACATCAACCTTTCCACGGTCGAGCGATTTCTTTCGTCGTGTGACTTTTATACAATTGACGTGGCAGACTACATCGGCAAACCCGCCGATCCGTCTTCGATTGATGGGTTTGTCAGCCAACACCCCGAGTTACTCGGCACGATTCAGTTGGAAGGCACTGGCCAGGCCATAGAAATTACACCCCCGCTGCTTGCTCAAACCGCTGCTCAATTCCTGTTTGCCATTCAGGAAGCGGGGAAGATATACCGGACAATCGAGGCGGCAAAAGGCGAGGGCACATTCGTTGCCGAGATATCGATGGACGAGACCGATGCTGCGCAAACTCCAGGCGAGTTACTTATCATCCTGGCTGCGATTGCGGGAGAAGGCATTCCCATCCAAACGATTGCTCCCAAGTTCAGCGGGCGCTTCAACAAGGGAGTGGATTACGTGGGAGATGTTGGTCAGTTTGCCTGTGAGATGGAACTGGACATGGCCGCTATTCAACACGCGGTGGCCCATTATGGGCTGCCGGCAAATCTCAAGCTGAGTATCCACTCCGGCAGCGACAAATTCTCAATCTATCCGGCCATTCACGCGTCGATGGTGAAGTTTCAAACCGGCGTACATCTGAAGACGGCCGGCACTACGTGGCTTGAAGAGATCATCGGCCTTGCCGAAGCCGGTGGCGACGGCCTTGCGTTAGCCAAAGAGATTTATGCCGAAGCATTTAGCCACGCAGATGAGCTATGCGCGCCCTACGCAACGGTGATCGACATCGACAAGGCCAAATTACCGTCTCCGGAGGAGGTGAATCATTGGTCATCAGCGCAGTTCACAGCTGCGCTGCGCCATGTTCCTGGCTCACCCGACTATAACTCCAGTCTTCGCCAGTTACTGCATGTTGGCTTCAAGGTGGCGGCGAAGATGGGCCGCCGCTACCTCGACCTTCTGGAAAGCAATGAGGCTGTAATAGCGAAGAACGTGACGGAGAACCTTTACGCCCGCCATATCGTCCCCGTCTTTCTTGGAGCGAAGGCGAACACTTAAGACTCGGGTCGCATGCCGTGGCGGAATCGCTTAGAATCGAGTTGGTTGAATTGGCAGGTGTTTCAATGAGATTGTTGCAAATGGCGGATGAGATCCGTTACCCGCACATGTCCACCGCGGAGTTGCGCGACACATTTCTGGTCGACGACTTATTTGCTCCAAACAGCGTTCAACTTGTGTATGTCGATCTTGACCGGACGGTCATAGGTTCCGCAACGCCGCTGGATACACAGTTGGCTCTGCCTTGTCCTGCGCTGCTGCGCGCTGCATCGTTTACCGAGCGGCGCGAGCTAGGTGTGTTCAACATCGGCGGCGACGGCGCGGTGAAAGTTGACGGCGCGAGTTTTTCCCTGGGCAACCGCGACGCGCTTTACATTGGCAAGGGTGCGCACAGCATTTCATTTTCAAGCGCCGGCACGGACAGGCCCGCTGAGTTCTATCTCCTGAGTTATCCAGCCCATGCAACGTATCCCATTGCGATTGTTCGCGGCTCGGAGCAGGCTCCTCCGCCAATTGGCGAGGCCGCCACGGCGAATCGCCGCACGATTCGAAGACTTATCCATTTGGAGGGCGCGAGAAGCTGCCAACTGGTAATGGGATTTACGGAATTGGAGCAAGGCAGCGTTTGGAATACGATGCCGCCCCACACGCATATGCGACGGTCCGAGGTATATCTTTACTTCGACGTGCCGGCCGATCATCGCGTTGTGCATTTGATGGGGCCGTCCGCGGAAACGCGCCACCTGATAGTCGCCAACAAGCAGGTCGCCGTTTCTCCGGGCTGGTCCATTCACGCCGGCGTTGGTACCGCGAGTTATTCCTTCTGCTGGGGCATGGGCGGAGAAAACCAGGTGTATACCGACATGGATGCGCTGCGGATTTCCGAGCTCTTGTAAATGAAGGCTTGGAACGAGGTAATACAGGAGACATTCGTTGATTCTCGAATCATTTCGGCTAACCGGCAAGAATGCATTGATAACTGGATCGTCCCGCGGCCTGGGCGCGGGCATCGCGGCGGCGCTGGCCGAGGCTGGCGCAAACGTGGCATTGCACGGATCGCAATCGGTGCCAGCGGAAGTTATTGAGCGGGTGGCTCAGACGGGAGCGCGGCACGTTGAGCTAGCCGCCGATCTGCGCCACCCAGATCGCTGTGCGGAGTTGGTTGAGCAGACGATTGAAGCGCTCGGATCGATCGACATTCTGGTTAATAATGCGGGCATAACACGGCGCGCGCCGGCCGTCGACTACAGCCCCGAGGACTGGGACGAAGTGCTGGCAGCCAATCTCACCAGCGTCTTTCGTCTTTGCCAATGCGCGGGCAGGCACATGCTGGCACAGGGGGCCGGCAAGATTGTCAATGTTGCTTCTCTGCTCAGCTTCCAAGGAGGAATTACGGTGCCATCCTATGCGGCAGCCAAGGGAGGCGTGGCGCAACTGACCAAGGCGCTGGCCAACGAGTGGGCGGCAAGAGGGGTACAGGTGAACGCCATCGCGCCTGGCTACATGCAGACGGATATTACCGAAGCTCTGCGAAGCGATCCCGAGCGTTCGCGACAAATTCTCGAGCGCATTCCGGCTGGCCGATGGGGATCCGCTCAAGACCTGGCAGGAGCGGCAGTTTTTCTGGCTTCGCCGGCCAGCGACTATATCAACGGTCACATATTGGTGGTCGACGGTGGCTGGATGGGCAGGTGAGGAGAGGGAATAGCCAGGTCTTTGGGCGCACGCAGGCGTCCCACAAAAGCCGCATTTGGATTCTTCCGAAGCTCCTTGACAGAAACCCACAACGAGAATAAAGTTTGTTCGATATTTGAACAATATATAATGGCGGATCGACGGGAAGTTTTGTAAGTTGGATGGAGACAAAAAATTGGTAACTCGGCGTGAATTTCTCGACACCCTTGCAACCGGAGCGGCGGGCCTTGCAATAGGATCCACCGCAAAGAGCTATGGTCAGATACTTGGCTCCAACGATCGACTTAACTTTGCGGTCATCGGCCTGAACAGCCGGGCATACGCGCACTTGTCGGCGCTGAAGGCAAACAAGGATGCTGCCCGCGTTTCGCATGTGTGCGATGTGGACAGCAATATTCTGGGCAAGTTTGCCGCCGCGGTGCAGCAGGGGCTGGGTTATGAGCCCGCAACCGAGAAGGACTTCCGCAATATCCTCCAACTGAAGGAGGTGGACGCGATCACCATTGCCACTCCGGATCACTGGCATGCACCCATGGCGATTGCCGGATTGCAGGCGGGCAAGCACGTGTATGTTGAAAAGCCATGCAGCCACAATCCCGCCGAGGGCGCGCTTCTGGTTGAGGCTCAGCTCAAGTATGGAAAAGTTGTGCAGATGGGCACGCAGCAGCGGTCGTCTCCGCATACTATCGAGATCGTCGATAAGATTCACAACGGCATCATCGGCAGGGCATATTTCGCGAAAGCATGGTATGTGAATGTTAGAAAATCGATAGGGACGGGCAAGGAAGCGCCTGTGCCGCCGCAACTCGATTGGGATCTATGGCAGGGTCCTGCGCCGCGCAGGCCTTATAAGGATAATGTGCAGCCTTATAATTGGCACTGGTTCAGGATCTATGGAACCGGCGAGACTTTGAACAACGGCACGCATGAGGTGGACGTCTGCCGCTGGGCGCTGGGGGTAGATTATCCCAATCGCATAACCTCGTCGGGCGGCCGGTATCACTTCAAGGACGATTGGCAGTTTTACGACACCCTTGTTACCAGCTTTGAGTACGACGACAAAATGATCTCCTGGGAAGGGAAGTGCTGCGAAGGGATGAAGGTCTACAACCGGGACCGCGGGTCCACGATCATGGGTACCAAGGGATCGGTGCTGGTTGACCGCGATGGATATGAGATTTACGATCTCAGCGGAAAGAAAACGGGCGAATTCAGGACCGGTACCGAGACGTCGTCTTCCGACCTGACGGGCCGCGACTCCATGACAGACGCGCACTTCGCAAACTTTATCGCCGCCATCCAGAAGGGTGATAGTCTGAACGCACCGATCTCTGTTGGCAATGTTGCGGTGACCATGCTTCAACTTTCCAACGTTGCGTGGGAAGTGAATCGGGAACTGCGGCTCGACACGGCGAATGGAAAGATCCAGAACGATGCGGACGCTATGAAACTGTGGGGACGCGAGTATGAGAAGGGCTGGGCGCCGCATCTTTGAGGCAGGCGCGCCGAAGTTTTGAACGGACAATACCGATTGGAAACGAGCAAGGAGTCTGAAAGCTATGAAAGAGGCCATTTCACGCCGTAACTTTGTTCAGTCTGGCGCGCTGATCGCGGGAGCTTGGGCGGCTTCAGGCGCCGTGTCATCCATTGCGCAAACGTTGCCTGCATCCGGAAAGCCGTTGCCGATTCGGCTGGGGCTGGCGAGTTATACGTTTCGCAACTTCACCCGGGCGCAGTTGATCGTGTTTATGAAGCAGCTCGACCTGACCGATCTGAACGCCAAGGATGCCAAGGATCACCTGCCCGTGGACGCCGAAGAAGAGGCGAAGGCGATTGCGGATTATATCGAGGCCGGTATCAAACTTCACGCCGCCGGGACCATAAGCTTTCCAAAGGACGAAGACCAGGACATCCGCAATAAGTTTGAATATTGCAAACGCGCAGGCATCTCCGTGATTGTCGCCGGCGACCCAACCCCCGCAACTCTTCCGCGCATTGAAAAGTATGTGAAAGAGTTCGACATCCGGTTTGCGATTCATAACCACGGGCCCGAGGATAAGCTGTGGCCTTCGCCGCTGGATGTGCTGAAAGCGGTGAAGCACATGGACCCTCGCATAGGATGCTGCATCGATGTCGGGCATACGGTGCGTACGGGCACAGATGTTGTTCAGGCGATTCACGACGTGGGGCCACGGCTGTTTGACGTGCATATGAAGGATCTGACTAACTTCAAGAACAAGGACAGTCAGGTTTCAGTGGGAGACGGGATCGTGCCGGTGCGGGAAATATTCAAGGCTCTGATTGCGAACGAATACAAGGGTTTTGTCGATCTTGAATACGAGATATTCCCGGATAATCCTATGCCTGGGGTTATCTGCAGCTTTGCGTATATGCGCGGTGTCCTGGCGGGCATGGGATATGTAAGTCACAGCTGAGACTCGCGCGGGACGATTTCCAACACGCAGCTTGAAACGGGGATTTGATGACTGCCCAACTACTAAGCCTGGAAGGCAAGACTGCCGTAGTAACCGGAGGGACATCGGGGATTGGGCGCGCTCTGAGCCTTGGACTCGCGGATGCCGGCGCGGATGTGATTGCCACGGCGCGGCGTGAGCAACAGGTGGAGGAAACGGCCAGCGAAATTGAGGCGCGCGGGCGTCAAACGCTGCGCATTCCGTCGGACGTTTGCGAGCGCGAATCTCTCGAGCGCGTGCTGGCCGCAGCACTGGATCGTTTCGGCAAAGTGGATATCCTGATCAATTGCGCGGGAAGAATCAAACGAGCGCCTACGCTTACCGTGCCGGAAGAGGAGTGGACCGGCATTCTGGACACCAATCTTACCGGTACGCTTCGCGCATGCCAGGTATTCGGAAAACATATGCTTGAACGAGGATATGGCCGCATTGTCAACATATCTTCGCTGAACAGCTTTGTAGCGCTGAACGAAGTTGCTGCTTACGCGGCGAGCAAGGCCGGTGTTGCTTCCCTGACTCGCTCGCTTGCCGTGGAGTGGTCGAAAAAGGGAGTTACGGTGAACGCGATAGCTCCCGGAGTTTTTCGCACCGAGCTGAATGCCAATCTTCTGGATAGTACCCCGCGCGGGCAGGAACTGCTGATGCGTACGCCGATGGGGCGGTTCGGCAAGACCGAGGAATTGGTCGGAGCCGCAATCTATCTTGCCTCCGACGCCGCTTCCTACGTCACCGGGCAGTCCCTGGTTGTCGACGGCGGATTCCTCGCCAGCGGCGTAAACCAGTAAGTCCGGCTGGGCAACGGGCGGGGGCATAGGATAAGCGAAAAGATGGAAAGAAATAAGATGCAGGCGACGCGCTATACGTTTACCAACAAGCAGAGCGCGTCGAATAAGATGCCCCGGCAGATAAATCGAAACCTGATCTTCAACCAGATTCGCGTGCGGCAGCCGGTTTCACGCGCGGATTTGGCACGCACCTCGGGGCTGCAGCGAAGTACCGTCTCGCTGATCGTGGAAGAACTGCTGGCCGAACGATGGATTGTTGAGGGATCCATGGGCCGTCTTCCCCGCGGCCGTCGACCTACCTTTCTAAACCTGAATGGCCAGCGCGGAGTGCTTGCGCTGGACATCCACCCGGCGCAGACGACTATGGCCGTAACCGATCTGAGCGGAAAGATTCTTGCGGAGAAACTGTTCGTGCTGCCCACGAATCCTGAAAAGGTGATTGGGGCAATTGTTAACTCAATTCGAGAGATGATCGCGGCTCATGCCGACAGAACTTTCGATGGAATCGGCATAAGTCTGCCAGGCCGATTCGACCTTGACTCCGATAGGTCTACCTCCGATAAATCCAGATCGGATAGGTCAGGGGGCAACAAGTCTGTTTTCGCGCCCAACATTTCATGGCCCATCGGCAGCATCAAGTCGAGCGTCGAACGGGCAACGGGGCTGCCGGTGGTTGTGGATAACGTTGCCAACGCCTGCGCGCTGTCTGAAGTCTGGTTCGGATCGAGCGACGGATTGCACGATTTGGTTGTGGTGAATGTGTCAGAAGGGTTGGGTACCGGGATATTTGCCAATGGCCGGATCTTGCGAGGGGAAGGCGGCTCCGCCGGTGAATTTGGGCACGTTCAGGTAGATCCGAATGGGTTGCTGTGTGGGTGTGGAAGCAGGGGATGCTGGGAGACGGTTGCCTCGAATCGAGCCGGAATGCGCTATTACCTTGAGATAGCAAACAAGCCTTCGCCGGCATTTGAAACGCTTCTCGAGTTGGCCGAAGCCGGCGATCCCGCAGCCAGGAAGGCGATAGAAAGGATGTGCGCAGCGCTGGGCAGGGGCATGCACATGATCGCTTCCGCCTTGGCTCCCAGCGAGATCGTTGTGGTGGGCGACATTGCGAACTCCTGGCACTTTGCCGGTTCCTTGATCGAAGATGCGATGCGCCGCAACCCGCTGGTGAGAGTTCCCAGACTGCGGCCCGCGCACGAAGCCGGCAAGGCGCGGTTGCGGAGCGCAGTCGCCCTGATTATGAATGAGAACTCGCTGTGATTACGATTTTTTGCGAGGCCTGCCACCTGAGGGCGGATACTGGAGGGGCTGGTCAAGGCGGAAGCGCGGGCAAATCGGGCGCTGGCGGCTTGACTAGGGTACAGCTACGGGCTAAACTCAACGGGGTTTGGGCTTCCGGATTCCGATTAGCGGGCTGAGCGGGCCAGTGGGCAGGATTGGCAAGATGCCGGATGCGGATGCGCCACCGAGACGGAATCCGGGCGCTTCCGCGGCTTGTGTTTGGATTCATTTCCCCGAGTCCGGCGAGCCAAAGGGGCAGTGAATCGAATTTGGAGAGGTGTATGGCAGGCGGAGCCACAACGGTTACGTTAGACCAGGAGATCAATCCCTGGGAGGCACAGAGCGCGCGGTTTGAGTTTGCAGCGCGCAAGCTCAATTTGGACGAGGATTTATGGAGAGTACTGAGTACTCCGTTTCGCGAGATCATCGTGCATTTTCCCGTAACCCGCGATAATGGCCGGATTGAAATGTTCACCGGCTTCCGGGTACAGCACTCGATGGCGCGTGGTCCGTGCAAGGGCGGCATACGCTACGCACCGGATGTGACGCTGGATGAGATACGGGCGCTGGCCAGTTGGATGACCTGGAAGTGCGCGGTGGTCAACATCCCATTTGGCGGGGCCAAGGGCGGGGTGATCTGCGATCCAAAGACCATGAGCCAGGGGGAACTGGAGCGGATGACCCGCAGGTACACCTCTGAGATTATCGACTTCATCGGGCCGGAAAAGGATGTTCCCGCGCCGGACGTGAACACCAACGAGCAGACCATGGCGTGGATCATGGATACCTACTCGATGCACATGGGCCACACCGTAACCAGCGTGGTTACAGGCAAGCCGCTGAATATCGGTGGCTCGCGAGGGCGATTGGAGGCTACCGGGCGCGGCGTTTTGGTGGTGTGCGACGAGAGCCTGCGATACCTGCACATGCCGATTGACGGCTGCAGGGTGGTGATTCAGGGATTTGGCAATGTGGGATCGAATGCGGCCCGTTTGATGATGGAGCGCGGCTACAAGATTGTGGGAGTTGCCGAGATGGACGGCGGCTTGTCGAATCCCAACGGCATCGACA
>Ga0302282_1002910_pt1 | contig 11487 bp, 6 predicted proteins | sample III_Fen_E1_3_FD_198763 | JGI IMG/M metagenome (GOLD analysis project Ga0302282, IMG submission 198763) | Peat permafrost microbial communities from Stordalen Mire near Abisko, Sweden - III_Fen_E1_3 | ecosystem: Environmental > Terrestrial > Soil > Wetlands > Permafrost | place: Sweden: Abisko... | reverse complement strand
CGCGCTTCCTTCCAACGAAGCGCCGTAAATATGGGTGGCGATGTTATTCAACTGCAGTTGGTTGTCGACCATTCGCAGATCGCTCTCCAACAAAGGGATGGAAACGCCGTAAGCCATCGCGTTGTGCAAGGTGAGATGACCGTCCCCGTGAGGATTGTCTCGCGTGCCCGAAAGCGTGGCAGAGACGTCGAGCGACCCGGTGAGCGGGTGCGCTAAACCGACAACCTGCGCAGCCTCCGCCACATCTGCGTTCCGCACATCGAAATGCAAAGTGAAGGGCGCCTCATGCGGGAAGGCGCCGTCGGCGAGTGCACTGCTGGCATCGAAATGCGCTGTCATGTGGCCGTGGATGAGCGCTCCGTTGCGGGCAGAAAAGTGAGTGCTCGAATATTCAATAGCGGTGCTGAGCGCATCCCAATGTATGGTTCGCTCCGTTGTCGCAGAGCCGGCCGGCAACGTCGCGTCAAAGTCATAGACTTCAAGATTTCCCGCGACTGAAAACCTGGACCAATTCCCAATCGTGTTCCCGGCCAGGCTTGCCCATCCGTGAATTTTAAAGGGCAAATCCTGCGCTCCATAGATCGCCTGGATGAGTGGCGTCAGTTCCCGGAGATTGTGGCTGGTAATCGAAAAATGCAGCGACGAGTCAGCGGCCAGATCTCCGCTCGCCGAGATTTCTGAGCCGGGCGTGGTCAGGTGAAGTTGGCTCACTTCCAGTTCATCGCGCGACCCGCGATAGATGGCGTGTACTTGCCCGAGCGCGGGAGTTCCGGCAGTCCCTGGGCTGGGCGGCGGAACAACTCCAAGAGCGAGTCGCGTTTCGGCGTCGCGGAAAGACCCTACCCACAGCACATCGACGGTCCCGCTTGCGCTTCCAGACAATGCCAGCTTGTCCAGCGGGATGCGTTTCGAACTTAGGTACTGGAGACCCGGCATCACAGGGAATCCGGTAACTTGCAGCCGCACCGAGCCTCGCTGCAAGCTGGTAGCGGCAACTTTTCCAGCCGAACGACGCCGGCCTTTTTCGACTGGAGGCGCGGCGGCAGGCTCCAGCGAATTCTGCCAGTTCGTTATGTCGGCTTCGCCCTGCACGTCGCCGCCGAACAGGTTCCCCTTGATCGAGGAGACTCGCAGGCGATCAGGAGTAACGGAAAAGCCCGCGTTCACTCGACCATTTCGCAGAAACAGTTTCGCATCCGACCATTCCAGGTCTTTGGCTTGGATCGATCCTTGCGTCGCGTAGTCCTGCAAACTCCAAGAGCCCTTGCCTTCGAATTGGACGCTCCCCTTGCGCAGTTGCGCCTGTTTTAAAACAGAAGCTAGTTCACCGAGATCCGCTACACCGTGATATTCGCCGCTAATTCTCGGATAGTGAAAATCCTGCAAGTGACCCGCAAAATGAATCTCGGAATTCCCCGACTTCACCGTCAGATTGCTCAGATCGACATGGCCGCGAGCTAGAACCAGGGTTGCATCAGCGCCCCACACGAACGAACGATATTCAAGGAGCTTGCTGTCGATGCTGCCCGCCACGACATGAGCTTCGTAATGCCGCCTCAACAACGAATAGGTCAAATGGAGGCCGAGATCCTTCGCGGCAAAGCTGAATGGCACCCTTTTGTCTTGCCACAAAGCCTCGCCTTGCTGCACTTCGATCCGAGACACTGAGAGCGAGATTAGTTCTTCCAGCGGACCCTGTCCGGTCGAGAGGCTGGCGGCAGGAACCGGAGCATTGGTCGTCCCGTCAGGATAATCGATGATGTGCACGACGGGATGGTCGAATTCCAGGGAGTGCAAGCCCACGGTCGTGCTGAGCAACGAGATTATTTTCATCTCCGCCTGCACCCGGTCGACGTGGAGAAAAGGCGCCTGATCGGGGGCTTCGCGGCCATGAATCGTAAGATCGCGCGCGTCGACACGAAGGCGAAAGGGGATGGTATGCAGTTCGCCCAGTTCGACTCGTCCGCCCGTTATCTTCTCCGCCGATTCAATCACGCGGCGGCGAACGATGCGCTGGAAGGAGTCGGTCGTGACATACCAGCTCAGCAAACTAAAACCAATCAGGCTGAAAACACAGAATCCAAGAAAGAGCTTGAGAAGAATGCGGCGGCGCACGGGAGGCGATGGCTCGCTCCAGGACCCAGAGGGTGACTCGCTCGACCGTTCGCCCGGCCTTTCGGTCGATTCGTCGCTCAAGGGTTCCGCTCGGCCGCGCTCGATTCAGGAGTCGGAATATGGCTCGCGGAGCGCAGACTGGCCAGCCACCCCGTCAGCAGTTCGTTCATCTTCTTTTCGGCCAGCAGATCCTTGATCCGGCCAAAGACATCGCTCAGCGGCGTAGTCCGGTTACCGGCCTTTTTCATTTCCGGCAGCAACTGGTCGTGGTAGTAGCTTTCGACCGCGCGCGGGTCGATCTGGATCGAAGGTCGCAGTCGGTCTTCAACCGACTTCATGAGCTGGATCTGATCCGCGAAATGTTTTTCCAACGCGCTCTGCGTGAGTCCGTAGCGCTGCAGTTTGGCATGCCAGCTTTCGTCGGTCGGACAATCGAGTTGCAGTTTTCGGACCTCGGCCACGCGGGCCGCGACCTGGTCAGCCGGAGGGGGCTGCGTAGGCCGCACCTGCTCCCGCAGCAATTCCTGATCAATCAAGCGATTCAAAGCCGCCTTGCGTTCGTCCGAGGTAAACGAGTCGGGATCGCGTCCGTTCGAAAGCGCTTCGAGGGCAATTTCTTGCTCCCAGTCGCTTTGCAGCACGACATGCCCGTTGATGGTGGTGACAACGCGATCGACTACTTCCCCACCCCACGACAAAGGAGTGAACAAGGCGACACCCAGGGCGAGACTCAGCCCCAGTCGATTCCATGTGCTGGTCGATCGGCGACTTGTCGCCTTCTTAAACTGACTCATCAGAAAGACTGCCCAACACTAAACGAAAAATTGAAATGTCCAGCGCGCTGGTACCCAAATTGCCCGTTCGATTGCCCAGTCACGGGATTGGTTACGATGTTGGTAAAGCTTGGAAAATAGGGCGGATTCAAATTGTAACCGAAGTCAAAGCGTAATGGCCCGATCGGCGTCTGATAGCGCACTCCTAAACCCACGGCGTGGGAAACATAGTTGTAGTTGCACTTTAGATGCGTGATGTCTTGAAAACAGTCCGATTTGTCGGGTTGGTTGAAGCGCACCAGACTGGGAAGCATCTCCTGCGGCCTGGCAAAGACGTTGCCCATATCTTCAAAAAGCGAGAAACCGATGTTGTCTTGCAAGTACGGCATGACCACGTTGGGAAAGCGCATCTCCAGGTTGTTGAGGAACACGGCGCTGCCGCCAACCGGGTAGCCAGTGAAGGGATCGCGCGGCCCCGCTTGATTTAACCCGAATCCACGATGAGAGTTGCCCCCTCCGCTATAAAAACGTTCGGGCAACGGAACCAGTGTGGCCTCGGGTGGGGCCGCGACTCCGGGATCAAGCAAAACCGTGCTTCCGAATGGGTTTTCGATTCCCACCGTTGTCGAACGGGCGAAGACAAATTTCTGTCCCGTGCTGAGGTTGCGAAACAAATTGCGAAACAGAGTGTAATACGTGGAATTCTTGACCAGAACACGGCTGAAGTCCGCCTCCGACCCGAAATAGCTGGACGCCACGCCGCCCTCCACCGTCGTGTAACTGCCTCGCGTACTCTCCAAGTCGCTATCGCGCCGGTTGCGAACGTAAAGGAAGTTGGGGGTGCCGACGCGCGTCGGTTTCGAGAGCAGAGGGATGAGGTTGTCGGTCACTTCAATGTTACTCGCCTCTACCTGGCGGTAACTGAAACGGTAGTTCATGGTGGTCAATTCGCGGTCCAGCAACTTGTACAGAATCTGCGACACCTGCAGCGTGCCTTCCAGCCGTCTGGAAGTAAAGGTAGAAACGTCCACCGTGTTGTCGTACAGAATGCTGGCTGTAAAACGCAGGGTGTCGAAGTTTAGCAACTTGGGAACCTCATAGCTGATTAATCCCCGCTGTTGCAAACGGCTGAGGTTGGTCTTGAAGGTCAAAGTCTGATGGCGTCCGCCGACGTTAATACGGCTCACGCCGAAGGAGACGCGAGGACTGATGCCGGTCTGGCCCAGGGGTTGGTTCGTTCCTATGCTAGGAGTGCCCGTCTCGAACTCGAAGCCCACCCCGTAGTCGAAGGTGTAGCGTTCCGCCTCGCGCGCCGTGACCAGCACATTTTTTCGCGATTCGGTGCCCTCGGGATTCTGAATCGCGGTATCCACCTGCTTGAAAAGTCCAAGGTCGTAGAGGCGGCGCTGGGTTTCCAGTATTTGCTGTTGACTCAGCGGAGCCCCCGGCTGCACCCGCATCTCCCGGCGCGCAACCCCGGGACGGGTGTAATGCAGCCCGTCGAGGAAAACTCGATCGACAAAAAATTGTTCGCCCTCGTGAATAGTGAAGGTGACCCCAACATGCGGCAAGCTATCCGCGGACGGGACGGTGACATAGCCTACGTCGACTGCGGCATTGGGGAATCCATTATCGAAATACCTGCTGAGAATTGTGTCGCGATCATCGGCCAGGCTCGACTCGTCAAATCCCTGCCCCTCTGCCGTCGAAACTTCCGGCAACTGGTCTTGCGGCAACGTATAGTTGCCCTCGATCCGCACCCACGCCACGCGCGTCTGCGCGCCTTCTTTCACCGTGATATCAATTGCGAGTTTTGCGGCCTCGCCGCGATACCCGGTCACCAATTTACTCGTGACCTCCGCTTGCCGGAAGCCAACCGAGCGATACAGCGCCTGGATTCCTTTGACATCTTCGTCCAACAGGACTTCGCTGTAGCGGCCGTGGCTGAAAATGCGTCCGGCTGCCTGTTCCTGCATTCGGGAACGTATGACTTCGTCGGAGAAAAACTTATTGCCAGTTATATGAATAGCGGCAAGTTTGTGACGATCTCCGGGATTGATGTCGTAGACCACCTGCAAATTCTTGCCGCCCTGCGTGTTGTGCTGGCTCACCGCCACGGTTACGTCGAAGTATCCCAGGGTTTGCAGATGATTCTGGATGTTGCGACGCCCCTCATTCAGTAAATCGTCGTCCACCGCCCCCTCTTCGTAAATCGGGACCAGACGCTTCAAAATATGTTGGCTTAATTTGAACCCTTCGGCGGCAATCTCGACGACCGGACCGCGATCGATTTTGAAAGCGTAATCGACTGCGTTTCGCGCTGGCTGGTAGGTACGGCTGGCGATCGAGACCTGTGCCAGCAGGCGATTCTGTTTCTGATAGCGGGATCGAATGCGCTGCAAGGCGCGGGTCGTGCGATTGGACGCGACCAGGTCGCCTGTATGCAATTTCGCGATTTCTTTTAGTTGCTGGATGGAATATCCGGCATCTCCCTCGAGTGTGATTTCCCCCACCAGGGCTCGGGCACCTTGCGCGACGTGAAAAGTCAGGTTGAGCTGGTGCTGTTTTTCGTCCTTCTGCTGAGCAACCGTGACTTTTGATTTGTGGAACCCGTTCTCTTCCATCACCCGCTGTATGCCAGCCAATGCCCGGTCCAGCTTTTCCTGAGAATAAAGTTCGCCCAACTGTAAGCGAGTTGCACTCGCCAGCTGATTGGCGGATGGATTGTTGGACACGCCTTCCATCAAAACCATCCCCACAAAGAAATTTGCGGCGGTCAGAAAGCGTATCCGAATGCCCGTCGTTTCCGTGCGATCTACTTCGGCTTGGATGTCCGAGAAACGTCCGGAAGCAAAGAGCGCCTGAATCGCATCATGCAGTCCGTCGCGGGTGAGCGGATTGCCGATCTTCAGAGGCAGCGCGCCCAGTAGCGCATTCGCATCTTCCGGCGCAACGCCGGGCAGTTCAATCTCGTCAATTGTCAGCCCTATGTAGGAGGCGATCGTTCCAAATTTATTTTCCGCGGGCGCGCCGGGCTGCGCAGCCGTGGCCTGCGAACTGCCCGATTGCGCAAGACGCGAACCCCAGAGACTAACCGGGACGAGCGTTCCCAGAATGAACAGCACCACCGATAGGGCGAGGCTTCGCCGTTCGACTCCCACTCGAAATTTAGGCCCGTCAATCACGCGGTGTTTTAGGTTCGATGAACCCGCAAACTGAACGTGTTGCTTGTAGAGGATCAAAGTTGCGGGTCGGCACCTATAATACTGGTTAGAAAGCCGTCAACAGGTAATGGCGAAGGTAATCTTCCGGGAAATGAAGAAAGACGAATGAATCGAGACGACCGCTACTCGCGGCAAATCCTGTTCAAGGAAATCGGGGCTGAGGGCCAGGAAAGGCTCCTGCGCTCGCGCGTAGTGATCGTGGGATGCGGAGCCACCGGCTCGGTTCTGGCTTCCTTGTTGGCGCGTTCCGGCGTGGGCACGCTGCGAATTCTGGATCGTGATTACGTTGAGCCCAGCAACCTGCAGCGGCAATCGCTTTTCGATGAGAACGACGCACGCGACTCCGTCCCGAAGGCCATCGCCGCCGCCCGGCAGATCGCGCGGTTCAACTCCCAGATTGTGGTCGAGCCGCACGTCGCCGACCTGATTCCCGCCAATGTCGACGCGCTGCTGGGCGGCTGCGATCTCATTCTCGATGGAACCGACAATTTCGAAACGCGATACTTGATCAACGACTATGCGAGGAAAAATTCCGTCGCCTGGATCTACTCTGCCGCCGTCGGCAGCTATGGCGTGACCATGAATATCATTCCCGGCGAAAGCGCTTGCCTAGCCTGCGTTTTTCCGGAATCCCCCCGCGGGACGGTCGAGACCTGCGAAACCTCGGGCGTTCTGAATTCGGCGGTGAACCTGGTGGCATCGATCGCGGCCACCGAAGCGCTGAAATTCCTGGTGGGTGCACGCCCCAAAATGCGAAGCACACTGCTCTCCTGGGATGTCTGGAGTAACGAGCGAGCCGAACTGGCAGCCGGTCATCCGCGCGCCGGATGCCGCGTCTGTGCGGGAGAGTTTGTGCATCTCGCCGGTGAGGGACGTCCGCATATCACGATGTGCGGCCGGAACTCGGTACAGATCCATGAGCGCGAACGGCCTGTAGATTTCCTCGAACTCAGTGCTCGACTGCAACCGCTCGGCAATGTCCGCCACAACGAATTTGTGCTGAAATTCTGGCGCGATCCTTACGAGATGACGCTCTTTCCAGACGGCCGGGCGATCATCAAAGGAACCACTGACACCGCGGTGGCCCGCAGCCTGTACGCCCGGTACGTCGGCAGCTAGCGCTTTCCTTTGGCTTAGTCGGTCGCACAGGACGGGCCCGCGCATCAATCCCTTGCAGGATGTGCGCAGCGGATTTCACCAGGCGCTCTAACTCAGCGAGGGCAGAAATCCGTTGTTTGGCCGACAGCGCCGTGAATCTTCGGGCTTTCTGGAGGTTCTCCCGGCAAGCGACACTGGCCAGCAAACTGCACCTAAGGGAGTAGCAGGTAAGTCCCCTGGAGGTAGTATGCGACCCTTTTTCGTTTCGACCGCAGTAGTTCTGCTGACCGTAGCGGCTTTTGGACAGCAGCCAGTTCCCCGCCCTAACGGCGCGTGCTTTTACGGATGCGGCCCTTCGATTCCACTGCTCACCACGCCGATGCTGACCCTGGAAACCGTTTCCCCGAATCCGGTGGGCGCGAGCAATGCCACCACGGGACTGATTGCAGGAGCCACGAACTCGACGCTTTCTGAGATCAATGGATCGACGAGTTCGGTTTACACCGAGGCGGTGTGGACGCAGGGCGGTAGCGCTCCGCTACTCAGTTCGCAGGTGAACCTCGCGCCGGAGGCGCTTGGACGCGACGGTCATATCAGGCACGAAATGCTTCGCGAATCGATGAGAGCAGAGATGAGAGAAGAGATGAGAGAAGACCGTGGACGCGAAGCGATGCGAGAGAGCTTCCGGCAAGATCGCGGCCGCGAGAAAGATCGAAACGTGTCGCGCGAAGAGCACGCTACCGAAGCCGAAGCACGTCCGAGCTGGATATACCTCACCGAACCCGCGCCAACGCACGACACCGGGGAGGCCTCGACCGCGACCTCCGGCACCAAGAAAGCCACACACGTCTATACCAACGAAGACGTTCAGCACGAGAACGATAAGAACGGCACCGTCAAGTACGATGGCAAAACGGAAAAGATGTAGGACCCGTTTGAGTTATCAGCTTTCGGCTGTCAGCTAGAGGTTCTCGGTTACGCTTTCTTGGCGTGGCCGGGAGCCTTTTTTGGCTTTAGCCGGCGGGGAAGGCACTCGTCTAAGAGGATTTTCATCCCAATTGACTGACTACCAGAGACCGCCCTTGTTCCAGAGCGGAGATGGGGCGACCGCGCATTTTTCAAGGTTGGAGCCATTCCCTTCTCAATCTGTTATCTTCGTCCGGTTGAACTCTCCAGCGATATCGTACGGGCGCGGAATGGCGTCTGTGGCCCAGATTGAGGACCTGAATGGTTGACTCCGCCCTAATTGCTCACGCTCGACCGAAACCGACACCACTCTACCGCTGGACCGTCCTGCTCTTCGTCAGCGTCGCCATGGGCGGGAACTACTACATTTACGACAGCATCAATCCTCTGGAACGCGTTTTTATCGACAAACTGGGCTTCTCCGCTACCGCCTTCGGCTGGCTGAACTCGGCGTATAGCGTGGCCGCAGTTGCGACGCTGCTCATCGGCGGCATCGTTATCGACCGCATCGGCACCAAGAAGGCCATTACATTCTTCGGCGTCCTCTGTCTTCTGGGCGCGGCGCTCACCGCGGCCCGCGGGACGCCCACTGTCATGATCGCCGGCCGCACCGTTCTCGGTCTCGGCGCGGAATCGATGATCGTTGCGGTGACCACGGTCCTCGCAAAATGGTTTAAGGGCAAAGAACTCAGCTTCGCTTTTGGGATCAATCTCCTCATCGCTCGCCTCGCCTCGGTGGCGGCTGACAATTCTCCCACCTGGGCGAACAAGGTCTTTTACCCCGGTGGTCCCAACGGCGAGCCGAGTTGGCAAGGTCCGTTGCTGATCGCCGTCGGCGCTGGAGTACTTGCTGTGGTCTGTTCCGCCATCTACTGGGCCCTCGAAAGCCATGCGGAGGCCCACTACGAGCTCGGGCAGGCCGGTTCGATCGACAAATTGGAGTTTGGGCAGATTTTCCGTTTCAATGCTTCCTACTGGTATGTCGTCGGCCTCTGCTTCACGTTCTACTCGGCAATCTTTCCCTTCCGGACCTTCGCCATCGACTTCTTCACCAACAAGATTCTTGCAAGTCACGGCGGTGTAAGCGCCTCCGAGGCAATGCGGGTGCTCGCCCACGAGCGCGCAGGTTTCTTCAACAGCCTGCTTCCCTTGTCCGCCATGGTCGCGACCCCGCTCTTTGGATTGCTCGCAGATAAGATCGGCAAACGCGCCTTCCTGATGATGTTCGGCTCGATTCTGCTCATGCCGGTCTATCTCATGATGGGATACACCAATCTTTCGCTCTACATCCCAGTCTGCATGATGGGCATCGCTTTTTCGCTGATTCCGGCAGTGATGTGGCCTTCGGTGGCCTATATCGTCGATCAGAACCGGCTGGGAACGGCCTACGCCCTGATGACCCTGATTCAGCAGGTCGGCTTCTTTATCTTGAACTTGCTGATTGGTCGCGCCAACGACTACTCCCACGCTGGCCTCGACAATCCCGGAGGCTACGGGTTAGGCATGTGGATCTTCTCCGTCCTCGGCTTCGTTGGCCTGACGTTCGCAATCCTGCTGCGGATTCGCGAGACCGGGCCGAAGGGTCACGGACTCGAGACGATCACCGCCAAGGGGTAGACCTGGAGGTCGAATGAAACTCCAATTTTTGGGAGAATAAACGGAGAAGAATCTGGTTTCTGGAATAGAGGCTGCACATCAGCTCGCAGGAGGTTACGAAAGTGAAGTTAGTGATGACTTAGTCGCCGATTTGGTTGGTTAATACGTTCCAATAGCTACGCTTTTTGGTATTCTGGCAACTAAGAAAATGGTCGAGTGTGCTTTCGGGATTCCTCGGCAAATTTGTACAACAGAAAGAGTTCGAAGCCGCATCCTAAGCAGTAGCGGCCGGAAAAGGCGACTTGACCGACCAGAAACAGCGTATCACCGAAGCAGAAGCAATCGAGCAGGCGAAGCAGGGTCACGAGACCGCGTTCGAAGTCTTGTATCACTTGCATAAGCGCCGCGTGTATTCGTTATGTTTGCGGATGGTCTCCAATCCCGCGCAGGCCGAAGATCTGGCCCAGGAAGCATTTCTACAGCTTTTTCGCAAGATCGGAACCTTTCGCGGCGAATCTGCTTTCTCCACCTGGCTGCATCGCATGACGGTCAATGTCGTGCTCATGCAATTGCGCAAGAAGGGCTTGCCGGTGGTTTCGCTCGAAGAGACGCTGGAGGCGGACGACGAATCGCCCCGCAAAGAGTTTGGCACCAAAGATCTGAAATTGACGGGCTCCATCGACCGCTTGCAATTGCAGCGCGCGATCGACAAACTTCCGCCCGGCTACAGAACAGTTTTTGTGTTGCATGATATAGAAGGGTTTGAGCACAACGAGATTGCGGAAATCGTGGGATGCTCGATTGGCAACAGCAAGTCGCAACTTCACAAAGCACGATTGAAGCTGCGGGATTTTTTGAAGTTCATGAGAGCCGAAAAGGCCAAGACAGGTTAGCGCAGTCGCACCATTTGGGGAGAGGGTTGGGCTATGACGTGTTCCGATGTACAACAACTTCTGCCGGAGTTGCTTGATGGCGCTCCGGATGCTGCGTTTCAGACTGCCTTCAACAGTCACGTTAAGTCGTGTTCCGATTGTTCCGATCTGGTTTCGGACTTGAAACTGATCACCAGCCAGGCCCGTGATTTAACCGCAGCCGAAGAACCTCCGGCACGGGTTTGGGTCAACATTGCTGCCCAGTTGCGCGCCGAAGGGCTGATTCGGGAACCGGAAACGGTTCCCGGCCGCCCGGTTCTCGTTCCCGCTCCTCGTCAGCGCCGTTGGAGCCCTTTCTGGCTTGCGCCCGTGGCGGCCGGAGTGTTAGCCGCCGGGGCGTACCTGGTGAGTCATAAGACGACGACGCAGGTCGCCGAGCAGCGGCCCGTGGCGAGTCCGGTGTCCAAGGGAACTTCTCAAGCGCCGGAGACCAATCCAACCGACCAGGTCGCCACTGCGAGTTCCCCCGTGGCGGAAGTTCCAGTCGCTCCTCCAACCTCTCCAACGACATCTCAAAAGATAGCGGCTAAGTCCTCGTCCGAATCCAAAGCTGGCGGCGCAGCACCCGAAGCATCCGCACCATCCAGCGCAGAGGATCAACAATTCCTAAGTGTAGTTTCGACGTTGCCGGCGTCCTCGCGGGCTACCTATCAAAATGAACTGCAGGCGGTGAATGCCGATATCCAGGAAACTCAGGCGTACGTCAATCAGAACCCGTCCGATGCTGACGCGCGGCAGCATTTGATGGAGGCGTATCAGCAAAAGGCTCTTCTTTATCAGATT
>Ga0302282_1002902_pt1 | contig 11500 bp, 8 predicted proteins | sample III_Fen_E1_3_FD_198763 | JGI IMG/M metagenome (GOLD analysis project Ga0302282, IMG submission 198763) | Peat permafrost microbial communities from Stordalen Mire near Abisko, Sweden - III_Fen_E1_3 | ecosystem: Environmental > Terrestrial > Soil > Wetlands > Permafrost | place: Sweden: Abisko... | reverse complement strand
CGGAAACTACTTAGCCTCAGCTCGGGTAAATTGGGCATGTGGGATGAAATCCCATTTGGGGCTTTCTCAAGCTCGGAGGGACGTAATACAGGTCGAACGGCGTAGCTCGCGCTGGTATTCGTTACCTATGAGAGTTCTGAGCGGTGACGGTCTCGAGCAACCATTCCAAGCGAATTATGCGGGACAAACCCGCTTCCCAGCCGGGAAGGGGAATGGTGGTTGCCTATCCCTTTTTGATCTTGATAGCGTTCGTTTGGTTTGGCGGCGTTAGTGTCGGTTCATTCTTGATTTGAAGATCCAACGCTTCTCTCAGGGCGACCAACTCACGTTTAACAGCATTATCTAGTCGTTCCATCTGCGCGTTGTATTGTTCAAATATAACGTTGCGGTCGGACTCCGCCGCTGCTCGCACTGCAGCTTCTAGGTTGGAATAAATTTCAGCGGCTGTGGCAAGCGAACCGGGAAATCTGGAAAAATCCACCATCGCCACAGCGTCGCCAAGTGATTGGATGGGGAACGCTGTTAGCATACGCTCTGTTGCCAAAAGTGCCCGGCTCGCCGATACCCTGGTGACTCGGCCTCGCCAAGCTTCGTCTTTTAACAGGACATGAAGATCGTGAATCTGCGTTGATGCCAAGATCGCGAGGTTCAATGCGGCAGTTTTCGTCGCGAGCGTTGCTCGCTCTTCTTTTCTCAGGGTTGTCGCTTCGGCGCGTTGTTCGCGCAGTCTAGTGGAACGTGCGTTGCGCGCGGCAACCCAACCGGAGCCTATGACAGCTGCGATTGCGCCAATCGCCTCCACCCAGGCTGCAATCTGACTTGAGAGGGACTCGCTACCATACATAAGTTTTTGGCCACGCCCTACATAAGCGTCGTAGACCACTCATATGTCGAGCTTGAATGCAGACATCACGTCGAAACAACTTCGAGGCCAGCGGTCGATTTTTTGCTCTTCTTAAGCTTGGGGTAGTCAATATAGCCATGGTCCCCGCCGCCGTAGAATGTGTGTTGGTCCATCAGTGGGTTTAGGGGGGCGTTTATGGACAAACGCTCTACCAAGTCAGGGTTGGCTAGGAATAGCCGCCCAAACGACACAAGATCGACACGGCCACTGGCGACGGCCTTCATCGCCATCTCTCGGTTATAGCCATTGTTGACCATCCAGGTACCGGCAAACCGATCGCGCAGCGCATTATAGTCAAATGCAATGCTGTCTCGCGCGCCGCCGGTTTCACCCTCTACGACATGCATATAAGCCAAGCCAATGGGATTTAAGGCTTCTACAACGTGGTTGAATAAGCCCTGAGGGTTGCTGTCGTGTGAATCGCCAGCAGTCGACACGGGCGATATTCGAACGCCGAGCCGGTTCGCGCCAATTGCGTGCGCGCATACCTCTGCGACTTCTACGAGCAATCTGGCGCGGTTCTCAATTGGACCGCCATAAGCGTCTTTACGATGGTTGGTTCCGTCACGCAGGAACGCGTCGAGCAAATAGCCATGGGCTCCGTGCAATTCGACGCCATCAAATCCGGCATCTATGGCGCGCTTTGCGGCAACTCGAAAGTCTTCAATGATTCCAGGAATTTCATCCAGTCGGAGCGCTCGTGGCATCGAGACGTCCTCAAAACCTTTTCCCGCGATAAAGGTCTTGGTATGGGCTCGGATTGCCGACGGACCAACGGGCGCTTGGCCATCCTTTTGGAAGCTGGTGTGTGAGACGCGTCCAGTATGCCAGAGCTGAACCACAATTAGGCCGCCTTGGGCATGCACGGCGTCTGTTACCGTCTTCCAACCCGCTACCTGCTTGTCCGTGTAGCAACCTGGCGTGTCTGCGTAACCTTGCGCTTGAGCGGAAATCTGGGTGGCTTCGGTGATAATTAGACCGGCTGTTGCGCGTTGTGCGTAATACTCTGCGGCATTTGCATTTGGTACCAAGCCCGGACCCGCGCGGTTTCGGGTCAGCGGTGCCATCACAATGCGATTGGCGAGCCTTAAGGCACCCGCTCGAGCTGGCTCAAATAATGCGCGAGCAGATCTGGATTTATATGAGCGCGTCATCTCGATATCCTCTGGCTTGGCGAGCCGACTGTTCCGCCACGATCACTATCTCATATGTGTTCTAGTGGTAGCGTGGAGTGCCAATAGCAGGCCACGTATCCCAATGAACCTGCATCTGCTCAGGTTGACTTCTTCAATATGTGGGCCAGACCCAATCAACTCAGCAGACTAATCTATCTGTCTTGCGGTATCAGGTTCGGAAACTACCTACGTCGAAGTAGTCGCCTTAGCATCAAAGCGCCTATTTGGTCGGAAACGGAACATATGCTGGATTGAACCGTTGCCGTCGAGCCAGAGGACTTACGTATTGTTTGATCCGGCAACGTTAAGAGCTCACTGACGCTCACGCCAGTACTGCTTTGAAAGGTTCGACTTATGTCTGATGACCGAAACCTCCAGCTTGCGGTATTGGCCGAACTGGACTGGGAACCAAGTATTACGGCAGCCCATATTGGGGTAGCAGCAAACGCAGGCGTCATAACACTGACCGGTCAGGTCGAAAGCTATTTGCAGAAGTATGCCGCCGAAGCCGCTGCACGGCGGGTCAAGGGGGTGTTGGCGGTGGCCGAAGAACTTGACGTGCAGATTCCCTTTGAGCGTAAGCGGGACGACAGCGATGTCGCGGCAGCAATCGTTGAGCGTCTGGCATGGGACGTTTCGGTTCCCCACAACGCCATAGAAGTGGGCGTTGAGGCCGGTTGGGTAACACTTACAGGAATCGTCGATTGGAATTACCAGCGTGTGGCCGCTGAGCAGGATGTAAGCCGCTTAGAGGGGGTGGTGGGTGTTTCCAATCAAGTAGCCCTCAAGGCGCGTGTGAATACCGCCAATATCAGCAACGATATCAGCTGTGCACTGCACCGATCATATTTTCCTGATCCCGATGCCATAACCGTAACCGCCGAGGGTGGAAAAGTGCGGCTCACTGGAAACGTACACTCCTGGCATGCCCGAGAGGTTGCTGCCGACACGGCATGGGGTGCGCCGGGCGCCATCGATGTGGAAAACCTTCTCGCCGTCATTTGATCGGGCGCGGATTCGGAAATCAGACAGGAAAAAGATGACCCATCATTTTCATTCCGTTGTTTCAATTGATCACGCACAAGCTGTCATTTTCGAGTTTTCAGCGGATGACGTATCAGAGCACCGCATCAAAGCGACGGATCGGCAGGGCAATATCCATCACAAGGCCGGGTCGGTCGGTTCGGGCCACGCCCATGACAGCAAATCCTATCTGACGGCCGTGGTAAGCGCCTTGAAGCCTTCGCATGAAATCCTGATCGTTGGACATGGTACGGCCAAGGACGAGCTTGCCAGCTTTATTCGGGATCACGCACCGCTGCTCGCGCCGCGCATCTTGGGTGTCCATGCCGTGGATCAACCCACCAAAGGCGAAATTCTGGCATTCGCACGTAAATTCTTCGAGGGCAAAGACCTGACGACGCCGCAGATCTAGCGCCATATGTCACATCTGACCAGCGAAGGTCCGGCCATGCTCATGGAGCAACAGCCGCAAAAGGCTTTAGCTGTTTCCAGCGCAATTTACACTTGCCCGATGCACCCCCAGATACGTCACAAAGGGCCTGGAAACTGCCCGATATGCGGAATGACTTTGCAGCCGCTGGTTGCGACCGCTGAGGAGGGTCCCAATATCGAGCTTCGGGGCATGTCTCGGCGGTTCTGGGTCGGTCTGGTGCTGACGGTCCCCGTGTTTTTCCTGGAGATGGGCAGTCACATTCCCTTCTTCGGTCTTCATAATCTGGTGCGGGCCACGACATCGAGCTGGATTCAGTTCCTCCTTGCGACACCTGTCGTCCTGTGGGCTGGCTGGCCATTTTTCCAGCGCGGTTGGGCGTCGCTCGCAGACCGCCGGCTGAACATGTTCAGCCTGATCGCCTTGGGAACTGGGACCGCCTACATCTACAGCCTGGTCGCGACGTTGGCCCCGAACTTGTTTCCGGCCGACTTCCGGCAAATGGGGATGGTTCCGGTCTATTTCGAGTCCGCCGCCGTCATTACCGTTTTGGTCTTGCTCGGACAGGTTCTCGAACTACGCGCCCGCGCCAAGACGGGCGGAGCGATCCGCGCCTTGCTGAATCTCGCACCAAAGACGGCCCGGCGGATAAAGGATGGTGCTTCGGACGAAAACGTTGGAATAGAACTTGTGCAAGTCGGGGACAAGCTGCGCATCCGACCCGGGGACAGCATTCCGGTCGATGGAGAAGTGTTGGAGGGCACAAGTGCTGTTGACGAATCCATGGTTACAGGCGAGGCGATGCCTACCGCTAAGGAAGCCGGAAGCAAGCTCATTGGAGGTACCCTCAACGGAACAGGGGCTCTTATCATGCGCGCTGATAAAGTGGGGGAAGGAACGATGCTTTCACGCATCGTCGCCATGGTCTCGGAAGCGCAGCGCAGTCGGGCACCCATCCAACGGGTCGCCGATACGATTGCAGGATATTTCGTGCCCGCAGTCCTGGCGTTTGCAATGCTGGCTTTTGTCGCCTGGGCCGTTTGGGGCCCGGCGCCGGTCTTGTCCCACGCGCTGATCGCTGCAGTTTCTGTGGTGATCATTGCCTGCCCCTGCGCCCTGGGCCTTGCCACGCCGATGTCGATCAGCGTGGGCGTCGGTAAGGGGGCCGGTATGGGTGTCCTGATCAAATCGGCAGATGCCCTCGAGCAGATGGAAAAGGTCGACACTCTGGTGGTGGACAAGACCGGAACACTGACCGAAGGCAAACCCAAGGTCACCAGCGTCGTTCCAGTGGCTGGCTTCCAGAAGCCTGAAATTCTGGCACTTGCCGGCAGCCTCGAACGGTCCAGCGAACATCCGCTGGCGGCGGCCATAGTGACGGCTGCAAAGGGTGCCAATATCTCATTGCAGGAGCCGACGGAATTCACCTCCATCACAGGCAAGGGGGTAACCGGTAAGGTCGGCGGCCGAGACGTTGCTTTGGGAAATACGAAGCTCATGGCAGATGTTGATGCTTCGATAGGAGAAGCCGGCCAGAAAGCCAATCAATTTCGTAGCGATGGTGAGACCGTACTTTTTATAGCCGTTGACAGTAAATTGGCAGGCGTGATCGCTATCGCCGATCCTATCAAATCTTCAACCCGCGCCGCTTTGGACGATCTCCGCAAGGATGGAATCCGAATTGTCATGGTCACTGGTGACAATAAGGCGACGGCTTTGGCCGTCGCGAAAACGCTTGGAATCCAGGATGTCGAGGCCGATGTGCTTCCTGAGGACAAGAATAAGATTATCAAGAGACTGAAGAGGAAAGGCCGAACCGTTGCCATGGCCGGGGATGGCGTGAATGACGCACCTGCGCTGGCTGAAGCCGATATTGGGATCGCCATGGGTACCGGCACCGAGGTTGCCATTCGGAGCGCCGGCGTTACCTTGGTGAAGGGCGACCTGGCCGGTATCGTTCGGGCTAGGACGCTCAGCCGCGCGACCATGCGCAACATTCGACAGAACCTCGGCTTCGCATTCATCTACAATGTCGTCGGAATTCCGATCGCTGCCGGGGCGCTCTATCCCGAATTTGGGATCTTGCTGAATCCAATGGTGGCGGCGCTGGCCATGTCTCTTAGCTCCGTATCAGTGATCGCAAACGCGCTTCGGCTCCGGAGTGTGGCCTTCAAACCATGAGCAATCCGATATGAACGCTATTTCAGAAGTTCAGCCGCGCACAAAAGGTCCCTTGTTGCCTGAGCTCCTCCTGAAGATGCACGCTTATTGGCGGGCCGCCAATTATCTTTCGGTCGGACAGATTTATCTGAAGGACAATGCGCTGCTTGAAGAGCCGCTGAAGCTCGATCACATCAAACCCCGCTTGCTAGGCCATTGGGGAACCACGCCGGGCCTGAATTTTCTCTACGTCCATTTGAACCGGCTTATCAAAGAGCATGACCTGAACATGATGTATGTCATCGGCCCGGGCCATGGCGGGCCTGGGATCGTGGCGAATACCTATTTGGAAGGTTCCTATACCGAACGTTATCCCGCGATAGAGCGCAGCAAGAATGGACTGCAGCGGCTGTTCCGCCAGTTTTCCTGGCCCTACGGCATTCCCAGCCATGTGTCGCCGGGTACGCCGGGATCTATCCATGAGGGCGGCGAGCTTGGTTATTCGCTGCTCCATGCCTATGGCGCGGCGTTTGACAATCCCGATCTGATCGTCGCCTGCGTCATTGGCGATGGGGAGGCTGAAACTGGCGCCCTGGCCGCCAGCTGGCATTCCAATAAGTTTCTGAATCCGGCGCGGGATGGCGCCGTGCTCCCAATCCTGCACCTCAATGGCTTTAAGATCGCCAACCCCACCATTCTGTCACGCATCGGTGACGCAGAACTGACCGAGCTGCTTCGGGGATATGGCTATGAACCGCATTTCGTAGAAGGCACTGATCCTGAATTGGTACACCAGGCGCTTGCCGGTACGCTGGATACGATCCTGGCGGAAATTCTGGATATTCAGAGGAGGGCGCGAACTCGCAGCCCCGCCGAGGCGGTAGCGCGCCCCCGCTGGCCTATGATCGTTTTTCGGACACTCAAGGGCTGGACCGGCCCGAAGTTCGTTGACGGCCTGCCGGTTGAAGGCACGTGGCGCGCCCATCAGGTGCCGATTGCCGATTTCAAGAAGCCTGGACATCTGAAACAGCTTGAAGACTGGATGCGCAGCTATCGGCCGCAGGAACTGTTCGACGAATGCGGCAAGTTTCGCGAGGAATTTGCGGCACTCGCGCCTACCGGCCATCGCCGCATGGGGTTCAACCCGCACGCCAACGGCGGCGAAATGCTGGTGCCGCTGTCGATGCCGCATTTTCATGCCTATGCCGTGCCGGTGCCAAAGCCAGGCAGCCTGCGGGCAGAAGCGACTCGAGTGCTAGGCATATTCCTGCGCGATGTGATGAAATGTAATCTCGGCTCCGGCAACTTTCGTCTGTTCGGGCCGGACGAAACCGCGTCCAACCGGCTTGACGCCGTCTATGCCGTGTCCGGCAAGGAGTGGATGGAAGATACCGTCCCAAATGACACCGATCTCAGCCAGACCGGGCGGGTGATGGAAGTGCTGAGCGAGCACCTTTGCGAAGGCTGGCTGGAAGGCTATCTGCTGACGGGCCGCCACGGCCTTTTTTCCTGCTACGAGGCCTTCATTCACATCATCGACTCCATGTTCAACCAGCACGCCAAATTCCTGAAGGAGAGCAAGGCGATCTGTTGGCGCAAACCCATTGCGTCGCTCAATTATCTTTTGACATCGCACGTCTGGCGTCAGGATCACAACGGCTTTTCCCACCAGGATCCAGGCTTCATCGACCATGTCGCCAACAAGAAGGCAGGCATTGTACGAATCTATCTGCCGCCAGATGCGAATTGCCTGCTGTCCGTGGCTGATCACTGCCTGCGCAGCCGCAACTACGTCAACCTGATCGTCGCCGGCAAGCAGCCGGAATGGCAATGGCTGGACATGGAGTCGGCGGTCCGCCATTGCACGGTAGGCGCAGGTATCTGGCAGTGGGCCGGCAACGAGGGCGGCGACCCGGACGTTGTGATGGCATGTGCTGGCGATGTGCCGACTTTGGAGACCCTGGCGGCTGTGACGCTGTTGCGGAAATATGTCCCCGATATCCGCATCCGGGTGGTCAATGTGGTCGATCTAATGGTTCTGCAACCGCAGTCCGAGCATCCGCACGGGATGGAAGATCAGGATTTCGACGAACTGTTCACCACCGACAAGCCGGTCATTTTCGCCTTCCATGGTTATCCTGCCATGGTTCACAAGCTTACCTACCGCCGGCACAATCACGACAATATCCATGTTCGCGGCTACAAGGAGGAGGGCACAACCACGACACCCTTCGACATGGTGGTACTGAACAATCTCGACCGCTATCAGCTCGCGCTCGACGCCATCAAGCGCATTCCGCGCTTCAGCGATCAGGTAGAAATAGCGACGGACCGCTACTGGACCTCCATGGAGCGCCACAAGCTCTATGTGAGTGAGCATGGCGAGGATATGCCAGAGGTTCGTAACTGGCAGTGGCCGCAGTGACAGTTAGGGGCGATACCCGCGCGATACTGGCTCTGAACAGCGGTTCATCCTCGCTGAAATTTGGCCTGTACCGTGTCGGTCCGTCCAAGACTGAAGAGCTGGTGTCCGGACAGGCAGAGGCAATCGGGCAGGCCGACGCCACGTTTCACGCCAGTGGTGGGGTGGGGTCCGAGCCATTTTCGGAAGCTATCCCCCTTGCCAGTCAAAAGGACGCAGTTACCCGAATCGGAAAGTTCTTGGCCGATGGAAAGTTCCCCCTGCCGGCAGCTGTCGGGCACCGAGTCGTCCACGGGGGGCCTCGGCTTTTGCGGCATTGCCTGATTGATGACGCGGTTCTAGCCCAACTAAAAGATGCGATACCCTTCGCACCGCTGCATATCCCCGCGGCTCTCGCTGTCATCCGTTTTTCCCGCGCCGATTTTCCCAACTGTCCGCAGGTGGCATGCTTCGACACGAGCTTCCACGCCGATATGCCGGATGTCGCCCGCACTTTGCCGATCCCCAAGGCGCTACGGTCCGAAGGGATCATTCGGTATGGATTTCACGGGCTTTCCTGCGAATCCATTGTGCATCAGTTGGCGGATCGTCTGCCCGCGCGCCTTATCGTTGCCCATCTCGGCAATGGGGCAAGCGTTACCGCAATCCGGAACGGCCAATCTGTCGACACGAGCATGGGACTGACACCTACTGGCGGTGTGATCATGGGCACTCGTACCGGAGACTTGGATCCCGGTGTTCTGGTCTATTTGATCCGGGAGAAGAATCTGGACGCGACAGCGCTCGAAGACCTGGTCGATCACAGATCCGGACTTCTGGGTATCTCGGGCGTCGATAGCGACATGCGCCGTTTGCACGGGGCCGCATCATCCAACAAAGATGCGCGGCTTGCCATAGAGATGTTCTGCTATTCCGTGCGGAAACAGATCGCCGCAATGATCGCGGTTTTGGGTGGCGTAGACATGGTCGTCTTCACCGGCGGGATCGGTGAAAATGATGAAGTGGTGCGCGCCATGACTTGTGAGGGCCTATCGTGGGCTGGAATAGGTCAGCCTGAACAGCTCAGTTGGACAGTGCGCGAGACTGTTTCGGGCGACAACGTTTGTGTCCTGCCGTCTCAGGAGGATGAGCAGATCGCCCGTCATACATGGGCTATACAGAAGAAAAGTTTTCGTTAACTCGATGGTCGGATAGCACCAGATACGGTAGAGTATCCCTATCAGCCCGCACGATCACGTTGTAACGCTGCGTGCCGCGCGGCTGGCCGACAATCCGGCAGGCATGGCGTTCCGCGAGCCTGTACTTCTCACCAGCCCCGCAACCGCTTGCCGGCGCCGTTCGGGGCTTACAAATATCCCGAGGAAATATCTTTGAGGATCTGCTTTTCAAGCAATAGATCAGCAACCAGTCGCTTCAGCCGGCTGTTTTACTTCTCCAGGTCCTTGAGCCGCTTCGATGGACGCTGGCAGGCGGTATTCAGCGCCTTGTCGTGTTGAAGGTAATCACTAGCACGTCGCGGAATCCACGCCGGTCAAGAGTTTCCGTAACAATGGAGCTTACGGCATGGAAAACTTTTGTATCATCAAAAAGTAGGCTTGCAAGCGGCTGCACCAAGGTGAATCGTCCTATGGGGTCACCATGACCATTTCTGTAGATCGTTGTCTCTCCATTTAAAACGTTCGTTCGATCGATCATCATAACCATGCCAAAGGCGACGCCGTCTCGATGGATGCCTTCAGGTGTCGGTTTTCCGACCTCGTTTGCGAAAACTTCAATCCGGAATTGATGCACCTCAATGTGCCAAGTGCGATTCGACGACAGTTCCTCAAAAACCGCTCTAGCCTGCTTGAGAATCGTTCTAAGCGAGGTGGCGTTGGCTATTTCCATGCTGAACGGTTCGTACCAGCGTTCTATGCCGCCATTTGAAGTGTTGCAAACAAGCGACTGAAAGTGTGGGCTTGGAGGCTCCAGCTGGAATTCGTCGGACGCTGAACAAGTGCTGAATACACAGTAACGGCGCCTGCGATAAGTGCCGCCGTCGGCCATGTATTTGTCGACCGGCATGCCGGACCAGCTTTCCACAAACTCGCGCCAGTCAGACAAGCCGCCATTCTTTCCGAGAATGCTACGCACGACCGATCCCTCGGCGAACGCAAACCCATCATCCGCAAGCGCTGACACTAATGTTTGGCGAAAGTCGTTTGACTCAAAGGACTGTTTGCGGGTGAGTCGCGTGGGATCTGACTCCTGGAAGGCGTCTGAATGCACATAAACACGCTGGTTCACGGTATTGCCGACTCTCGGAACGCGAACATCCTCAGCATTTCCGTTAACGCACCAGGTTGTTATTCGTTCCACGTCGCCGGGCCAAGCACCGACGCATTATTGTCGATACAAAACCAACTATCTTTGGTCGGATGCAATTACGGCAATTGGTTGCGCTATTAAACAAAATAAATGCGAAAAAGATGAGCATTAGCGCTCAGACTTAGTCACGCTAGGAAAACAATCTGCGCCTTTCCGGCGAGGTAGTTCAATAGGCCCCTTCTATTGCGCGCCCGCCAATAGAAGGCGAGTGAGTCAATGGATAAACCGACCCCGAAAGACGAATTAGGAAAGCACCCCATCTCCAAGAACTACGAGGATCACTGGAAGGCCGATGGTAGTGCCAAAGAGCATGCGCCAAGCTGGGCGAAATATCGTACAGATATGGCAAGTGAATTTCCTTCGCCGTTCCGCGGCACCAGCGACGACCCGCTAGCACGTCAGATCGAGAAGTTCGTTGAAAGGCTCGACATGCTTCGCCCTGAAAAAGGCGGACCGGCGTTTCTCGGTAAGAGTGGTGCACTCAAGTACAAATATCCCGACGTAAAGAACGTCAAGATTCCTGAGAAGATGGGCGATCTCGACGCCGTATTGGATGACGTTGTGGGCCTTTATGAGGGTGCAGCGAATTGGGGTAACCCACTCACGATGTGCAACGTCATCCCGCAGCCAAACACCGCAGCGGTGATTGCCTCGATGCTCTCCCAGGTGTTTCCCGCAAATATCTTGGAAGGCGAATATGCGCAGAATGTGCATATCGCGGAACTCGAAACGGCCGGCATGCTGGGCAATCTCGTCGGCTGGGATGCGGTGAAGACAGGGGCAATCTATACTTGGGGCGGCGGCGGTTGCTGGACCTACGGTCTAAAGTACGGACTTACCCGCACGCTACCCGACTCCATGACCAAGGGCGTACGCACCGATGCCAAGGTCATTTGTTCCCAGCAAGCCCATTTCGTGCAGCGCAATGCGTCCGCTTGGATGGGTCTCGGCATGGACAACATCGTCCACGTCAAAACCGACGTCAACACCAACCAAATGGACGTCGGCCATTTGGAAGA
>Ga0302282_1002898_pt1 | contig 11506 bp, 8 predicted proteins | sample III_Fen_E1_3_FD_198763 | JGI IMG/M metagenome (GOLD analysis project Ga0302282, IMG submission 198763) | Peat permafrost microbial communities from Stordalen Mire near Abisko, Sweden - III_Fen_E1_3 | ecosystem: Environmental > Terrestrial > Soil > Wetlands > Permafrost | place: Sweden: Abisko... | reverse complement strand
TTCGGCCCTGCGACCGCTGTTCAGGTCCTGGACGATCCCGGCATCCCGGAGATGCCGGGGCAATCGCAACACTGATTTTTTGAAAGCTGCCACGAGCTTCTATATTCGCCTGCTCTGGCAGTTTTTGCGTAAGCGCGTTTTACCAGAGCCCAACATGCCGATCTTCAGACTCCCCCAGGTTTCCCTGCTATCTGTTGCAATCCTGCTCACCGGCTCCTCTGCGTGTGCGGCCCAGATGTCACAATCCAACGCCGGCGATAGGGGCGCAACTCCTGCAATGGCACAGCTTTTTGGGCACTTCGGAGACCAGGGAAACGGAACCTATACCAATCCAATCTTGCCGGCTGACTTTCAAAATACAGACGTGTTGCGGGTGGGCAGTCACTACTACTACATCTCTGCAACCAAGGCGATGTCGCCGGGGATGGCAGTCCTGACATCCGACGATCTAATCGACTGGAACATCGTCGGCCATGTCATTCCCGACATCACTCAATTTGGCCCGCGATTCAACTACGATCACATGGACGGTGCCCAACGTGGAGTCTGGGCAGGGACGCTCGCATATCACGGTGGCCTCTTCTACGTGTACTTCACTACGCCCGACGAAGGGATCTTCGTAAGTACCGCGGCAAATCCCGCTGGACCATGGTCCCCGCTCACTTGTCTGATTAAGGCAGCCGGCTGGGACGATCCTGCGCCTCTCTGGGATGACGATGGCAAAGCCTACCTGGTCACGACCAATTTCGCGCTTGATCCGAAAAATGGGAAAACCTACAACATTCATCTCTTCCAGATGAGTTCGGACGGGCTCAACATCAAGCTGGAAACCGACAAGATCATCTACCAGTCGAGGGGCAGCGAAGCCAATAAGCTCTACAAGTTCAATGGTCTCTACTATCACTTCTTCAGCGAGGTAACCAGGGAGGGCCGAGTGCCGATGATCGGTCGGGCGAAGACCATCGCGGGTCCTTATGAGGTCCATCAGCTCAATCATGTTAATGTCAGGACCGATCGCGAGCCTAATCAAGGTTCGATCCTGCAGACCCACACGGGCAAATGGGTCTTTATCACGCACCATGGAGTAACTGAATGGGAGGGCCGGCCCGCGAGCTTGCTGCCAGTGACATGGGTCGATGGCTGGCCGGTCGCGGGGGAGATTGGGCCGGATGGTATTGGAAATATGGTCTGGTCGGGCGCTGAGCCGATTCCTGTAACCCGGCGGACTGGCATCGCTCCCACCATGTCCCAGGCCACCGACGACTTCAATACCGCAGAGCTTTCTCCCAGGTGGGAATGGTACTTTCAGCCAAAGGCGGGCGCATGGTCGTTGACAGAGCATCCGGGCTATCTGCGTCTGCACGCTCTACGCCCGCTCGATCCGGGAAATCTGCTCAAGTCTCCGGACATCCTCACTCAGCGCCCCTTCCGTGTGAATCACAACGTTGCCGTCGTCAAAATGGACATCGATCACATGGTCGATGGTGAGAAGGCGGGACTATGTTTTCTCGGCCGGACCTATGGCTCAATCGACGTGGTTCGAGAAGATGGAAGCGTATCGTTCGCATTCGACAATAATGGCCAAGCCACCGCGGGTCCACGCCTGGCAACCAACGTCAAGACAGTGTGGCTTGAAGCTGAGTGGGGGACCCCAGGCGAGGCACAATTTTCATTCAGCACCGATGGCAAACGGTTCACCCCGCTCGGAGAGACATTCCAGATCACGAGCTTTGGCGGCTTCCTCGGGGCTAAGGTAGGCATTTATACAAGTAACAATTTGAAAGATGAAGGGTACGTCGACGTGGATAGCTTCCGCTATGACTATAGCCGCTGATCTTATTTGGCCGCCGCTGGCGGATCCTGATAGGGCTCGAGAATTGAAACGAAGCGGCTTACGAGCGCCTGCAGTGCGGGAATGTCTGGTGGAGCGTTGCTGAGAAGTTCGAGGGCGCGAGTGGGCGGTTCGCGCATGGGGACGAGTTGGGCCGTTTCGAGGATGTTGGCTTCGATCTCGGCTTGCTTGAGCCCTTCATTCCAATTGGGGGCAGGGGAGGCGAGCCAGGCTTTGCCGCCGTTGACGGCGCGCTGGACCCAGCGCTCGCGGTCGGGATCTTCGAGCACGACGTTGGGGCCGCGGTTGCGATAGAAGCCCATGATGGCGGCGACGATGGAAGGATCGCGAACGGTGCCGTCGGGGTAGAAGACGCCGTGAACGTCGCCCCACTCGTGGACGATGGTGAGTTCCCAGAGATACCAGCCCATGTGGCCGCGGTTGAACTCCTCGAGGGCCATGTCGTAGGGGTTGGCGCGGCCGATGCAGGCGATCTCAGAGTTGAAGACGGGCTTGTGGACCGATGCGGCGAAGGCCTGGGCCTCGGCGATGTTGGCGCGGATCTCGGCACGGGTGGCGCTGTAATCGTGGAAGGAAAGGACATCGACGGCCGGGGCGGTCTCCTTCATGCAGGCGACGTGGACGCAGCCGATGGTGATGGGGGTGTGGGTTCCGGTGGCGCGGAGGAGGTCGGCGGTGTTGCGTGCGACGACGAGGGCACGGGTGCGAGCGTCGGGCCCATTGCGTGCGGCGTTATCGGGCTCGTTTGCGGCGTCCCAGAACTGGAGGGCAGGCTCGTTTGCGGTGAGCTTGACGATGCCTTCGAGCCAGAGCTTGAGCTCGGGCGGAAGATCGGTGCTGGGAGGGACGGGGCGGGGCTGGTCGATGAGGCCGAGCATGACGCCTATGTTGTGCCGCTGGCTGGCGTGGAGGAAGTCGAGGAGATTGCGGTTGGAGAGCTCCGGGTCAGCTTTCCAGGCGCTGTAGGCGATGAAGACACGGACCTGGTTGAGATTGAGACGCTGGGCGTTGGTGAGGTCGCGCTCGACCTGGGCGGCGTCGTATTTGAGCCACAGGCCGGAGTGACCGCGCGGGCCGATGGAGGTGTCGAGCGAGGTCGTATAGTTGAAGCCGCGAACGTTGGTGAGATCGGAGGAAGGCTTCTCAGCGAAGGCTGGTCCCGCTATCAGAGCAAGGACGAGGATGAATACGCGTGTCATGGCTACTCCTGGCTGATTGCTGCAGTGCTGGTTTGTATGGCTGATCATCTCGATAAATATGGATCGGGCCGCCTCGCTGCTCTATCTATTGAAAATGTTCCCTAAGTAAACGTATACTCTGCCGACAAACATGAGAACCCTGGTGACCGTTTTCGCGAGCTGCGCCCTGTTAAATATTGCCTATGCTCAGCCGCCCTCAACTCACACCCCGATTGCTGTAGTTAGCCAGAAGCCTGGGGCATGGGACACGCTGAAGCTGGTTAATCTAGTTCCTACCCCGAACGATGCGCGGAACTTTGGCGTGGGGCTCCCCATCGGAAATGGCCGCCTCGGCGCCAAGGTTTTCGGTTGGCCCGCTGCCGACGTTATCCCGCTCAACGATACGACTCTTTGGTCCGGCCCAGGCCCAGAGCACTTTGAATCGCCCGAACACCATGACGCACTCCTCGCCACGCGCGCCGCCTTAGAGATTCCTGACTACGTCAAAGCCGACCAACTGGTGCGGGGAATGGAAGGCCCCAACACCCAGTTCTACGAACCCCTCGCAGACCTGCACCTAGCGTTCCCTGGCCACGAAGCTTACACCAACTACTCCAACGCCCTGGACCTCGATACTGCTGTCATCACCACGCGGTATACAGTCGGTGACACGATCTTCACGCGCGAGATGTTCGCGAGCTACCCGGCGCAGGTCATCGTTCTCCGCGTTACCGCCAGCAAAACCGGAGCACTCAACTTCACGGCCGGACTCGATACACAGCAGCACTTTGGACAGACCAACGTGACGGCCAATGCCATCTACGTCACAGGTCGAGCTCCCATCCGCATCTCCGGCCCGGTCGCCAACGCCAACGTCCAGTGGGACGAGCACAAAGGAACAGCCCTCGAAGCCATCCTCCACATCGCTACCAAGGGTGGCCAGATTGTACCCGGTGAAAAAGACAGTCTCATGGTAAAAAACGCTGACGAAGCGGTGCTTATTATCTCAGCCGCGACCAGCTTCAATGGGTTCGACCACGACCCCGCCACCCAGGGAAAGGATCCCGGCGCGGTTGCACGGGAATACCTAGCAAAGGCGGTCGCCAGGTCCTACGAGTCACTGCTTGCAGAGCACCTGTCGGATTATCGCGGGTTGTTCCGCCGGCTCTGGGTATCGATCAACGGCGAGACGCCTAATAAATATACGCTGGCATATCAGTGGGCGAGATACGTGCTCATCGCAGCGTCGAGGGCAGGGTCTGGTGCACCGAGGAACGAACAGGGTATTTGGAACCACGACCTCGCGCCACACTACTCGTCGAACTACACGCTAAACGAGAATCCAGAGAAGTACTATGCAACCGCCGAACCGGCGAACCTTGGCGAGACGGTAGAGCCTGAAATCGACTTTGTGAACGACCTCTCGAAGAACGGGGCAATTACGGCGAAGGTCGATTACGGGTTCCACGGCTGGGTGGTGCATCATAACTCGGACGTCTGGGCGATGACGACGATGGTGCAGGGCGACCCGTGCTGGGCCGACTGGCCGGTCGGCGGTTTCTGGCTGTCGCAGGCGCTGTGGGAGCGATACGCCTTCGGGCTAGACAAGCGGGAGCTTCGGACCAAGATCTATCCGGTCCTGAAGGGCGCGTCTGAATTTGCATTGGATCTGCTGGTCCCGAGCGGTCCGGCGGAGGGCGTGGGGTACCTGGTGACGTCGCCTTCTACATCGCCGGAGAACCATTTCATCGATCCCGCGACCGGACAGCGGGTTGCGGTGAGCCGGGGCTCGACGATGGATATGGCGCTAGTGCGGCAACTTTTTGAAAACACGATTGCTGGCAGCGAGGCTCTTGGAGTGGATCCGGATTTTCGTGCGAAGCTGCAGGCAACGTTGACGAAGCTGCTTCCGTTCCGCGTAGGATCGCAGGGCCAACTTCAGGAGTGGGCGGTGGACTTCAAGGAGTGGGAGCCGACTCACCGGCATGCCTCGCACCTCGTGTCCGTATCGGAACTGAACCAGATTACGGCGGCGCAACCGGAGCTGTTTGCCGCCGCGCGAGTCTCGGAGGACCTGCGCAAGACCGGCGGCTACCATCCGGATAAAGCGGCGCTCTGGGCTCGCCTCCTCGAAGGAGATAAGGCTTTGGCGGCGCTGGGGACTCACTTCCCCGCGATGTATGATTCACCGCCCGCCGGGTTTGCCGAGATGCTCCTGCAGAGCCAAACCGGAGCAATCAACCTGTTGCCAGCTCTACCAACGTCCTGGGAGAGAGGCGAGATCCTGGGCCTTCGTGCCCGGGGAGGTTATGAGGTCGACATACGTTGGGCAAACCGCAAATTAGTGGCCGCAACGATTCGCTCTCTCGCCGGATTAACGCCGCTTGTCGAGGTCGAAGGCAAGGTCGTTGACCTGAGCAAAGATCCTAGAATCACTTTTTTGATCTCGGGAGATGCGAAATGATCCTTCAGGGGATGGCAAGCAGCCCTGCCCCAGACCGGCGGCTATGCAGATGGCTCGCTATCTCCGGTTTGTGGGCCGTAACTATTTGTGCGCTTGCGGGGTATGCGCATGCTCAACAAGACCCTTTAACTGGTCCGGATTCGCCTGCGGTAAAGTCCTCAGCGGACAAGTGGGGTGATCAACATGATGGAACGTTCCAAGGGACGGGATGACCGCTTGCCGGCAAGGCGACGCGGAGTCCGGCATATGCATGCCAACGCCAAGCAGGGCGTAGGAAAAATCCAGAACGTCGAACTCCTAGGCGCGGGCAAGATGAAGTTCACTCAGAACGAAACCGCGCTGACCGTGCAACTCCCGGGAAAACAACCCAGCGCACGTCTTGTAGAACTCGTCATCACGACGCGGACAGTCGGAGGAGTGCCGAACGAAGATTGCGACCGAGGGAACGTAGGGAACGTGAACCGTGCTATTCATGCCTGAAAACCTAGCACAGAATAAGCACAATTCCCTAGTTCGATCTCAGTTCTTGTTTGTTTTCAATAAGATAGAAGTGGAGGCGCGGGTCGGGATCGAACCGACGCATAAAGGTTTTGCAGACCTCTCCCTTACCACTTGGGTACCGCGCCTCTTGAGGGGCCTGCGCATTCACGCACACCCGGCTGAATGAGGAAGAGTGTATCGCAGGTTGGAAGAAACTGGAGCGGGAGACCGGGGTCGAACCGGCGACATCTTCCTTGGCAAGGAAGCACTCTACCACTGAGCTACTCCCGCTCGCACATGTTGAAGTATAGCGGCCACACTGCGCACGGTCAACGCTCCCGGCAGGGTTTCGTTGCGCGAAACCTTCCCCAGTCCTTAATTCATCGCCTGGGCCGGTACCGGAATCCGCGGGCCCAGCAAAAGATCGGGAGGCCGTCGCACTATATGCGGCGTCACCAGCACCACTAGCTGGCTGCTGTCCTTTTGAGCATTATCTTCCGTAGGCATCTGGAAGCCTGGCAACTCGCTCAATCCGGGGATCCCTGTCATCGCGGCCAGTTCGGTCTTGCTCACGTTACTCACCATCAGCACGCTTTCGCCATCTCCAACCGTCAGGCCGGAGGTGAATTGGCGATTATTCAGGACTGGGTTGCCGTCGTTGGTGCTGCCGGAGAGCGCCTCAATCTTGAGGTCAATGCTCAGGCTGATTTGGCCCGATCTCTGGATGACCGGGGTTGCCTTCAGGGTCACGCCCAGGTCCTCGTAGGTGACCTGGGGAATCGTGGCGCTGGTTCCTCCCGCATACTGTTGCAACAGGCTGGCCACGCTTACGCCGTTGATGGTTGCGTTGCCCAGTGCGGAACCGGCGGTCGACAAGCCTGTCGAGTAGGACGAGCTCACGATTGGGTAGCGAGTTCCTTCGCGGAACGTCGCTGCCTGGTGGTCGCCCACCCGCTGCTGCACGTCATCCAACGCTCTCGTATCGGTAGAGTTCAGGCCAAGATTGAAAGTAGTGTTGGTCGACGCCGATATTCCCGTCTGAAGCGCTCCACCTCCGATCACCCCAATCAGATTCGCGGCCAGACTGCTCTTCACCAGCCCGAGGTTGATCAAGGCAAGCGCAATTTCCAGATTGCTTGTGCCTGGAGGCACCAGGCCCTGCGCAATTGCCTGCTGGACGATTGTCTGGTTCGCGTTCACCACCTGGTTCGCGGCCTGGTCGACGTTGAACACGCTGAACTGCGTCGGAACGTTCCCGCCGGCATTTACCATGTGCGTCATATCAACTTCGTACAGCTTCACCTCGACCATCACCTCGCCGGCCGCGTTGATCAGGTCCTGAAGCGTCCGGTTCAATGGGTCGAGAACATTCTCGGGGGCGCGCACGACAATGTTCCCCTGCGAAGTGTCGATTTGCTTCACGCCAAATATGTTCTTTGCTACAGAGACCAGTTCGGTGATCTCTGCAGCCGAGTACCCCGGTACATAGATCGTCTCCTGCAACTGAGGCTCCAGGCGTCCGCGGTTCGTCGCATCGTCTCGGGCAACTACGATGCCTGTTTCATCCACTGTCGCCGCGAAGGTGTGCGTCATGCTCAGCAGCACCTCCATGGCTTTCTGGTAGGTCACATTCTCAAGGTCAAACCGCAGATTCTTCCGATCCACGGAATCGTCCACGGCAGCGTTGATCCCATATGTCCCGGCTACTTGGCGAAGGACGTCCGCGGAGGCTCCGCGCAGATGAAAACTCTTCACCCCTTCTATGGGCGTCAAGTGGATCGCGCCCGCCAGCACCGGCGTCTGCAAGATCGAGGGCCGATCGCCCTCCGCACCCGCAATCAGCTTGGCCCGATCGGCAAGCGTCGCAGTTGCGGCTCTCCCGTCCTCATTGTTAGTTGGCGTCTGACCGGGAGCAGCAACCGTCTGCGGAGCGCTCGCGTTGCTGACGTAGAACGGTCCGCTGTGCTCTAGAACGATGGGGTTATCCGGATCGATCGACCGCGCTTCCGCCAGCAGCGTCTCCGCCTTCTCCTGGTCTCCGGTTTGCCTGGCTTTGGTCGCTTGCTGTACTAACTCGTTCAGCCTGTGCTGGCGCGCTACTGAAATTGCGATGGCGTAGTTGCGATTCGCGGGATCCAGCTTCAAGGCGCGCTGAAAATCGATCTCCGCGGCGTTCAGATCGTCGTGTTCCAGCTTTTTCGCGCCAGAAAGATACGCGCTTTCAGCCTCGCGCAGTTGGCGTTTTCCCTGCACCGGCCCACTGCCAGACGCACCCACAGCCACCACCGTAGTCGCTGTGCCCAAATTCTCCACTGGCTGCGAGGGCACACCTGATTCTGTTTGTGAAGGAGCCTTTTGCGCCGCGACACCTGCATCCTGACCCTGAGTCGCCTCCGTCTGGACCAGGGCTGCCTCGCTGCGAGTCAACACCGCAAGACAGCAGAGCAATCCGACGGCAAGCCGACGACTGATCCCAAACGCGCGAAGTTGGTTCAGATGGGTCATCCACTGCTATCTTAGACGCGTCATACCGAAAACCGCGCAACTACAGCGAATCGCGTCCACCTCGCGACACTCATAAGTTGCGTCAACTCAGGGTTGTTAGAGGTGCCGCGCGTTCACCGCAACCGGCATCCGCGGCCGCTGGTCTGTGGTTGGACGTTGACCCAGCATTGGCCGTTCGCTCATCACCGGACGGCGCATGCCCTTGCGGATCTGTGCCGTGTCCAGGTCAAGCTCCGCGAGCGTACGACTCAATGTGTTGCGATGCATTCCCAACTCAATCGCGGCCTTGCACTGATTGCCCTTGTGATGTGACAGCACTTCCAGAATGTAGCGCTTCTTGAACTGTCGAACGGCATCCGCGTAGGAGATACCTGCACTGTGTATCTGGATGATCAATGCGTCCAATTCGCGCTTCAAGGGCTTCCTCGCTTCGTCGTCGTTAATAGATGAACCCCTACTGTAGAACACTCAGTGCTGATTGATCCAGTCCGGCGGGGCCTGTTTGAAATTAAATGCGCCGGCTGACATCAGTTGCTGAAGGTATTGGGGTACGAGGAAGGATACATCATGCGCGATGCCAAATAAATAGGGACTTAAGACCGACGTTGTAACCACCCATGACTGAGGCGCGAAGTTGGTTGTGACCATCAACACAGCGATCCCGATCACGCAGCCCCGGACAAAACCGAATACCACACCCAGCAGGCGGTCCGCAAAACCCAATCCCACGACATGGAGCAACTTTTGCACCAGCAGCCCCGCCAACTCGAACCCGGCTACTGCCACTACGACGATCAGGAGATAGGCAAGTATGCGCGCCGTCGCTGTGGACGCAATCACCCGGATGTGAATGATCCAGTCGCCAAGCGCGGTGTAGTACGAACTGGCGATCATCAATCCGCCGAAGAATCCCACCAGTCCGAACAGCGTGCGCACAATGCCGCGGCGAAATGCAACCCCCATGGAGATGAGCAGAATCGAAATCAACAGCCAATCAAACGCGTTCCAGTCGGAAAGCCTCATCGTCGCACCCTCGAGAGGTCAAACTGCTCGGCCAGCCTCACAACGCACTTCGTCCGGTCAGCAGCCGGAACGCTTCCAAATACTTCTGTCGCGTACGTGACACAACATCCTCGGGCAGCCCCGGTGCAGGCTCCTGTTTATTCCACCCGATCGACTCCAAATAGTCGCGCACATATTGCTTGTCGAAGCTTGGCTGTGGCCCTCCCGGATCATAGCCCTCGGCAGGCCAATAGCGTGACGAATCCGGAGTCAGTACTTCATCCGCCAACACAATCCCAACCCCATCAATCCATCCGAACTCAAACTTCGTGTCGGCCAGAATCAGCCCCTTCGCTGCTGCATACCCCGAGGCTTTCGCATAAATCTCCAGCGTCAGCCGGCGCAAAGTCGCTGCTGTATCCGCGCCTACCATCTCCTCCACCTGGGCAAACGAGATATTCTCATCATGCCCACCAGTATTCACTTTGGCTGCGGGAGTAAAGATCGGCTCCGGCAACCGATCCGACTCGCACAGCCCCCCTGGCAACTGGATTCCGCACACGGCTCCAGTCGCCCGGTAATCCTTCCACCCCGATCCCGAAAGGTAGCCTCGCACCACGCACTCCACAGGAAACATCCGCGCCCGTCGCACAATCATGCTACGGCCCGCAATCTGTTGCTGAAACTTCTGCTGCATAACAATGCTGTCCGGAGCTAGGTGCTCGCCAAAGATACGCTCCGAGCAGGATGCCAGCGACGTGGCCATCTCCAACGGCTCTGTGGCTACAAGATGGTTTGCTACGGTGTTGTTCAGGAACTCAAACCAGAACGCCGAGATCTGCGTCAGGATCTTGCCTTTGTCCGGGATGCCCGACCCAAGAACATGATCGAAGGCCGAGATCCTGTCAGTCGCTACAAACAGCAACTCCTCTCCCAAGGAGTAAATGTCGCGAACCTTGCCTTGCGCGACCAGGGGTAGATCGCCGAGATCGGTAGTGAGAACCGCCTTTGTCATACAAAAACGGTATCACCATCGCATCTACCCTTGAATATGCACTCCAGCAGCCTTGCGGTGGCATACAACTTTCGTTACACGGCTTCGCGAAAGTGGGCCGCCAGCGCGCCCGCCAGCGCGGGGATGGTCGATTCGGCGGCTTCAACATGAGGCGGTAGACCAAGTTCTCGCAAGGCTCGCGAGGTAATCGGTCCGATGGATGCACGAACAACCTTGGCCGGCAGAACCAGACGTGCGGCGGCCATCAGCGCCACCAGGTTGGCGGCGGTGGATGCGCTGGTAAAGGTCACCGCATCGGGATAGCTGGCCGCGTCGCCGAAGAGGGAAGCGATCGCCACTAGCGATGCCTCGGGGAGGCGGTTGCGGTAAGCTGCGGCCACGGTCACGTCGGCTCCGGCGGCTGTCAGTGCATCGTGCAGGATCACAGGCGCGTCCTCGGCGAGCACCAGAAGAACCCGCAGGCCGGACGCTTTGGGTGCCAGCGTCTCTGCCAGCGCCTCGGCCGTGTACGTCGTTGGCATGACATCGACATGCAGGCCGATAACCTGCAGCGCGCGTGCGGTCGCCGGCCCTACTGCGGCAACCTGCCTCGGCAACGCCGTGACCCCTATCAACTTCGCCCGCTCGTGGAATGCCTCAACGGCGTTGCCGCTGGTGAATGCGATCAGATCGAAGCTCGATAGCGACGCAAGCGCGGCGTCAAGCCCAACGAACGAACTCGGCGGCCCGATCTCGATCGTTGGAATTAGAATCGGTGTCGCTCCAAGCACGCGCAGACAACCAGCCAGCTCCGACGCTTGGCGCGGCGCGCGCGTGATCAGAACGCGCTTGCCCGCCAGCGGCAGGGATCCGGAACTCGAGTTAACCGAAATTGTTATGGATTCCTCCCACCCACCGGGTGCCTGCGCTCGAGGACGCATGGACGTGGCAAATTCTATCAGCCCGTTCAAGAACTGGGCCCGTATGATTAATCTCCTAACCCACAGCCGGACCGAGTTGGCAGCGTCTAA
>Ga0302282_1002886_pt1 | contig 11530 bp, 8 predicted proteins | sample III_Fen_E1_3_FD_198763 | JGI IMG/M metagenome (GOLD analysis project Ga0302282, IMG submission 198763) | Peat permafrost microbial communities from Stordalen Mire near Abisko, Sweden - III_Fen_E1_3 | ecosystem: Environmental > Terrestrial > Soil > Wetlands > Permafrost | place: Sweden: Abisko... | reverse complement strand
CGGGCGTGCTGTTCGAACAGCCCGCGCTCGACGGGGTGGACGGGCACTTCATCGTTCCGCCCGCCGAGCACAAGAAGCCGGAGCCCGGCGCGTTTCACATCATCCTTTGGCAGCCCAACCCGAATCGCGCGGATGGCATGCTGTCGCCCACGGAATGGAAGGCGGGCGACAAGACCGGATTCTATCCTTCGGCCCCGCTTCAGAGGCATCAGGAGGCGTTCCGCGATGCAGCGGGCGCTTCGACCGTGCAGATCGATGGAGACACGGTCGGCGTGTACCTCAATTCCAACGATCTACCCGGGGGCTCGCATAAATACAAGATGATGATGACGCCGGAAATGTCCTATGCGCCGGCAGACCAGGTTCATCCCTTCGTCCAGCCCGGGCGCGCCATTCTCGTGACGCTGGATATCCAGATCCCCACAGCGGTCGACGCCCACAACAACGGGAGCGAGACCTACGCGAGCGCGGATCTGATGTTCGTCAACCCGGGGCGGGGAACGAAGATCAGCTACGGCTGTAATCTGTTCCACAATGGGCATCCTCGCCGCGAGGCGGACGGTCACATTCGCCTGGATGAGGATTCGCAGAACATGATGGTCAATAGCCCCGTCATCATGGGAAACCCCTGGCTCACGGTGCTGCCCGGGTCGGCATCCAATCAGAGCGAGCCATGGAAGGGTTGGAAGACCTACAAGTTCGCCATTACCGAGCAGAATTTCATCGCGGCGCTGCAGGCGTATCACGATCGGGACCCCCAGGTATCCGTCAACCCGGCGGACTATGCGTTCGCGAAGTTCCATTTGAACGCGGAGATGCATTTCAACTCCTCGCCGACCGAGTTGGGCTGGTCGATGCGCCACGCAAAGGTGACCGTCGTGGATGCGACGTTGCTCAGGTGATTATGCAAAATGTCACGTAAACTATGGATATAGCTTATATTTAATCGGCCAGCTAGGTTCCTTCAGACGTTGACTTCGAAGTGCATAGTGGGCAATATATTGCCCACTCACCAACGGAGGACCGTAAATGCACTTTCGCGAACGCGGCAAGATTGTCCAGATCATCCGAACCTCGTACGACCCGGATTCGAAGAAGGGCAAGAATGAGATCGTAGGGCGGCTGGTCAAGAACAACCTGAAGATGTCCTCGCAGCTCGAATCGGCTCTCAGCGACAAGGAAAAGAAGGAAGTCAAAGCTTGGATCGACGGCTACGGCAGCACGGAGCGGCTGAAGAAGGAACTGGCGGCGCGAACGCTGCCCGAGCAGATGGCGATAACGGAGGAGTGGTTCGCGGACCACAAGGGCGACGATGCGCGCGTTCTGGCGGCAACGCTGTACCGGTCCTGGGTTCAGCTGCGCCAATCCCTGAAGAAGAGCGGGTTGATCGAGTAAGGTGGCACGTCGCGTGTCGCTGAGGGAACTGCATCGGAGCGGGACCGAAGATTCGAGCGGAGCGTGCGGCCGCCGCCGGATCGGCCGGATGCGGTACAGGCCGAGCGGCGTTGCGCGGTATCGACCACTGCGCGGTTAGACAATGGACAAACTGCTGACAAAACCGATATCCAAAGCGGCCAAGGAGCCGGAAGCGACCGTTGAGATTTCATCGTCGATTCGAGCCTTGGCGGCCATCGCCTCGCGGCTGGGCCTGGAAGTAAGCATCGATCAACTGCGCCGTCGGTTCGCGCTCGAATCCGGGGAGCCGGATACGCCGAGGCTAATTGCCCTCGCGCGCGAGATCGGCCTCGAGGCGCGTGCGATGTACATGCACTTCCGGGATCTGCCGAAGGTCGGCCGTGCACTGCCTGCCATATTGCGCGCCAACAACGGCGGCGCGCTGATTCTCGAAGAGGCCCGTTCGGATACCGAGAAGGGCACCGTCGCCGTGATCCGGGATCCGGCGGCGTTGGACGATGTGGTGCTCGCCATCGATGAACTGCACCTCGCGGAGGTATGGCAGGGCGAGGTGATCCTCATCAAGCGCCGCCACGCCTCCGAAACCGAGGATGTGCCGTTCAACCTCGGTTGGCTGACCCGGCAGTTGGTGAGGGAGCGCAAGCTCTTTCACGGCATTCTGCTGGCGGCGCTCATCGGCACCGTGTTCGCGGTCGCGCCGGCATTCATCATGAGAATCGTGGTGGACCGGGTGCTGGTCAACCAGTCCTTGAACACGCTCAACGTGATCGTGGGAATAATCCTTCTGTTCCTCGTGTTCGAGATGGTGCTCACCTTCACGCGGCAGATCCTCACGCAAGTGGTGATGACGCGCGTCGAGGGACGCCTCCATCTGTACATCGCCGAACGGCTGTTGAAGCTGCCGATGGAGTACTTCGAGCGCACGCCGACCGGGCGTACCCTCACGAACATCAACCAGGTCACCAACATCCGCAATTTCATGGAGCACCGTTTCTTCACCACGGTGGTGGATGTCGTGCCGCTCCTCGGTCTCATTCCCGTCATGTTCTTCATCGAATGGCACATGGCGCTGATGGCATGCTTCCTCGGCATATGCATCTTCTTCATCGTGCTGGTGTTCATGAAGCCGATGACCGCGCGGTACCGGAAGGTGGTGCAGGCGGAGCAGAACAAGGGCACGCATCTCAGCGAGACCCTGCATGGCATCCGTACGATCAAGTCGCTGGCGCTCGAAGGGCGCCGGCGGCGCGATTGGGACCACCTCGTCGCCGAAGCGATCTCGGCCCGGCACGACCTCGGCATCATGGCGAATTATCCCACGACGCTGACGTTGCCGGCTCATTCAGGTCGGGTGCATGGCCGTCGGCGCGTATCTCTATCTCTATGCCATGCAGAGCACCAACGGTTCCGTGGTCGCTCCGGGCACGCTCCCGGGCGCCCTGATGTCGGGCAACCTGCCGAACTTTCCCGGCGCCCTGATGACCACCGCCAGCACCATCACTCCCGGCGCGCTGATGATGTTCTACATGCTGTCCGGGCGGCTCGCACAGCCCCTGATCAACGTCGCCGAATTTCAGAGCCAGCTGGCCGAGGTGCAGGGCTCAATCGGCACGGTGGGTCAGGTGGTGAACGCGAAGCCCGAGGATCCGCGGTCGGGCGGTCTGCGTCTGCCGATCAAGGGCGAGATCACTTTCAGCGATGTACGGTTCCGCTATGCACAGGAGGCGCCGTATGCACTCGATGGGGTTTCGTTCACCGTGCCGCGCGGAACCATGCTCGGCATCATGGGGCGCAGCGGGTCCGGCAAGACCACCGTGACCCGCCTGCTGCAGTGCCTCAATACGACTTACGACGGGATGATCAAGATCGACGGGATGGACCTGCGCCAGATCAACCTGATGCACATGCGCACGCACATCGGCGTCGTTCCGCAGGAGAATTTCCTGTTCTCCGGCACGTTGCGCGAGAACATCGCCATGGCGAAGCCGGATGCGAAGTTCGCCGATATCGTGCGCGCCGCCCAATTGAGCGGCGCCGAGGAATTCATCGAGCGGCTGCCCATGGGCTACGACACGCCGATACAAGAAGGCGGCAGCAATCTATCGGGCGGCCAGCGTCAGCGCGTCGCACTGGCGCGCGCGCTGGTCATCGATCCGCCGATCCTGATTCTCGACGAAGCCACCAGCGCACTCGACGCCGAGAGCGAAGCGATCGTGAACGCGAATCTGAAGCGCATGGCGGAAGGCCGAACCGTGGTGTCGATCTCGCACCGGCTGTCGATGCTGGTGGAATGCGATGCCATCCTGGTGATGGAGCGCGGCAAGGTTTACGACGTCGGAACCCATGAGGAACTGATGCGGCGCTGCGATATCTACAAACACATGTGGCACCAACAGAATCGCCATCTCGACCCGCGCGAGGCCGATCTACCCATCGTTGTCAGGGGAGCCGCCCGGTGAGCCAGGAAGTCACCACCACGCGCATGTCTCTGGCGAACCGCATCGGTTTGCCGGGCAAGCGCCGCTCCGACAATCTGGGCGAATTGATCACGGCGTTCGAATCCGACACGGTTGCCGTGTTCGTGCGAACCCAGCCCGCAACCGAGAGCATGACCCTGTACGTCCTCGCGGGAATCATGTTCCTGTCGCTGGCTCTGGCGTCGATCGTGCAACTCGAGCGCGTGGTCTCCAGCATCGAAGGCTGGGTCATGCCCACGGCCGGATACCTGTACGTGTCTCCGTTCGACTTGGGCATAGTCAAAGAGGTCCACGTCAAGGTGGGCGATGTGGTCAAGAAGGGCCAGTCCCTGGCGACGCTCGATCCGACGTTCACGCAGGCGGATCTGACGCAGCTCAAGGAACACATGAGCAGCGATGTCGCGCAGATTGCGCGCGAGAGGGCGGAGCTCGCCCGTCAGCCGTATATCTATGACAAGCACGATCATTACCAGGCGATGCAGGCCGATCTGTGGCGCCAGCGCCAGGGAGAGTACAACTCGCAGGTTGAGAACTACCAGGGCCAGATCAAGAGCGTGGAAGCGCAGCTCTCGCAAGCCAAGTCGGACGTGGAAAAATACACGCTGCGTCTGAAGATTGCGGACGACGTCAACAACATCTACCAGCCGCTGGTGGACAAAGGATTCGTCTCGAACCTGCAGCTGCTGCAATCCTCGGATCAGCGAACGGAAATCAACCGCCTCTTGAACGACGCCAAGAACCAGATCCCGCAGTATGCGGAGACGGCCGAATCCCTCAAGGCGCAGCTCGCCGCGTACATCAAAACCTGGGATGCCGCGACGTCGACCCAATTGCTGGCGGACGAAAATGACCGGGATACGACCCAGGACAGCCTCGACAAGGCGCAAAAGATGCAGGAACTCACCTCGCTCGATGCGCCGGAAGATGCCATCGTCACCAAGATCGGCCAGGTGTCGCGGGGGTCGGTCCAATCCGGCGCGCAAGGCGCCACGTCGAACCTGCAGCAGGATCCGCTCTTCACGCTCACTCCGCTCAATGCGCCCATCGAGATCGAACTCGACGTGAGCACCCAGGACGTGGCCTTCATCCGCGTTGGGGACAACGTAACGCTGAAGATCGACGCGTATCCCTACATCCGCTTCGGGGTCGTCAAGGGAACGGTGACCCGCATCAGCGAGGGCTCGTATTCGGTCGATCAGAACGGGCTCAACGTGCAGCCGTTTTTCAAGGTCAGGACCAACGTCGGGCAATATATGCTGCACAACGTGCCCAAGGACTACCGGCTGGTTCCCGGGATGACGCTCACCGGGGACATTCTGGTCGGACATCGGTCCCTTCTGTCGTACATGATGGAAGGCATTGAGCGCACAGGTCTGGAGGCGATGCGGGAGCCGTAAGACGACCGTTACGAGATATAACCATGAAAAATCGTCAAGCCGTTCGGAGTCGATGGGCGCTGCCGGTGGCCCTGAGCATGGGTGCCATTGCGGCAGGCGCTCTGATCAGCGCACCGGTCCTGGCGGATCCGAAGTCCGATTTCTTCCAGCCGGACGCATTCCGCACCGGAAAGGCGCTGGAGAAGCGCACCGCGGGTTGGGTGGATCCGGCGGGACGGGACTGCCCGGTGCCGGATGGCCCGCTGACATTGCCCGCGGCGGTCAACCTGGCTCTCTGTCGAAATCCGGCGACCCGTTCTGCCTGGGCGGCGGCCCGCCTGCAGGCGGCTACCCTCGGAAGCGCGGAAAGTGCGTGGCTGCCGAGCGTGTCGGTCACCGGATCCGAAACGCGAGACTTCGGCGTGCATGTGGCGGTCACCGGCGCGACCGATACGCAAGATCAGGACACGGGCGACGCCGCAGTCGCGTTGACGTGGTTGCTGTATGACTTCGGCGGACGGGGTGCGAAGGTCCAGGGAGCCCGCCTGTTACTGGACGCTTCCGCGCTCACGTTGGGCCGCACGGCTCAGCAGACGGTATTCAACGTGGTGCAGGCCTATTACGGTGCGGTTGCCGGGAACGCCGCCGTGGCTGCGGCGAAGACCGCGGAAGACGCCTATAAGCACAGCGTGGATATTGCAACGGCACTGCAAAGAGGCGGAGCGGCATCGCTCTCCGACGTGCTGCAGGCCGAGACCGCCTACGATCAGGCGGTGATCACGCGGCTGCAGCTCGAATATCAGGCGCAGACCGCCGCCGGCACGCTGGCAGTGACCATCGGTTCGCCCGCCGACCAGGGGTTGAAGGTGGCTGCGGAGCCCGTGCCGGCCGAAGTGCCCGCTCTCACCGGCCGGATCGCGGACTTGATGGCCAAGGCCGAACGGCAGCGGCCCGATTTGGCGGCCGCCATCGCGCAGCGCGATGCCGCGATCGCGAACGTTACCGTGGCTCGCGCCGTCGGCCGGCCCTCGATCTCCATGCAGGCCGCCCGCACCTACAGCAACGCCACGGGCGTGCCCACCCAGAATTACAACCAGGTCGGACTCTACGTGACGATTCCGATATTCACAGGGTTCAACGTCGATTACGGCGTGCGCCAGGCGCAGGCTTCCCTCGAATCGAGCGAGGTGAACGTCGATCAGATCCGCCTGACCGTGTCCAGCGACGTGTGGACTGCCTACTACTTCCTGGATTCCGCCAACCAATCCCTGGGCGCGTCCGCCACCTTGGTCAAGACGGCGGATGCGAACCAGCAGGTGGCACTGGGCCAGTACCAGGCCGGCGTGGGAACGATCCTGAACGTCTTGACCGCCCTGGAGGAAGCAGCGACAGCGGCTCAGGCGCGCATCACCGCGGAACTCAACTGGGAAGTCTCGAGAGCGCAACTGGCTCTGGCGTTGGGACGCCTCACCGGGACCGAGCCGCTCGCGGCCGCGGCCGACCCCGCATCGCCGTAACCGCGCCCATCTCGCCCGGCGAGGGGCCGCATGGAATGCACGTGTCCGACTGTCTGGAATCGTTTCTGGCGAGGGCTGCCGCGGCGCCGGATCACGCGGCCGTCCGCTCCGATACCGCGGTCAGCTACCGTGATCTAGAGGACCGGGCACGTCGCATCGCCACCGCGGTGGCCCGGCACGCGGAGCCGAAGGTGCTGATCGCCTTGCCCCAGGGTGCGGACGCCTATGCCGCAATGATCGGCGTGGGTCTGGGGGGAGGCTATTACGCACCGCTCAACATGTCGGCGCCCGCCGCAAAGCGGGCGCTCGTCGCCCGAGAATTCGCTCCGGACGTGGTCATAGTATCCCGCGACGATGCCGACTTCTTGAGCGCCATGGCGCCACAGGCGCGCATCGTGGACGTCGGGCAGCTGGCCCGCGAAGCGCCGCTCAGGGGCGCGGGAAAGCGCAGCAAGCTCGCCTACGTCATTTTCACATCGGGATCCACCGGCACCCCCAAGGGCGTGGTCATATCGCGCGCCGCGCTTGATCACTATGTCGCTTCGATCAAGCACACGTTCGGCATCGAGGCGCATGATCGGGTCTCCCAGCATCCGAACATCGCCTTTGATTTGAGCGTGATGGACATCTACGGCGCCCTGTGTCATGGCGCTACGCTCTGCCCAATCGCCGGCCGCGGCGACAAGCTCTTCCCGGCGCGCACCATAGCGAGGGAGGGCATCACGGTCTGGATCTCGGTCCCGAGCGTCGTTAGCCTGATGGCGCGGGCGGGCGAGTTGAACTCGACCAATCTCAAGTCCGTTCGGACGTTTTGCTTCTGCGGCGAACCGCTGCTCAAGGAACATCTGGACGCACTGTTCCAGGCCTGCCCATCGGCGGTCGTAGTCAATTCGTATGGCCCCACCGAGGCGACGGTTTCCATGACCTCGTTGAGGCTGACCGCTCGGGATTACCAATCAGCGTGCTTCGAGTCGGTCGCCATCGGTCAGCCCATACCCGACATGGGGCTGCATCTGGTCGGCGGCGATGCGCCGGATGAGGGTGAGATCGTGATCACCGGCCCGCAACTGGCTGAAGGGTACTGGAATGATCCGGCGCAAACCACGCGATCGTTCAGAAACCTGCTGCTGGACGGAAGGATGACGCGCGGTTACTTCTCGGGAGACTGGGCCGTTCGAAACGGCGGTCATACGATCGTGAAAGGGCGCCTCGACTTCCAGGTCAAGGTGCATGGGCATCGACTGGAACTCGACGAGGTCGCGGCGGCCATTCGTTCCTCCGGTTGGCCCGAAGTCTGCGTGTTAGTATGGCGCGGAACGCTCGCCGCCGTGATCGAGACGGCGCAGGGCGCGACCTGCGATGACGGGGCGCTGCGCGGCGCGTTGACGGCGAAGCTCGAGGCGCACGCGATCCCGGCGGTCATCGTCCCTATTGCTGCCATGCCGCGCAATGAGAACGACAAGATTGACCGGCTCGCGGTGTCCCAATGGCTGGACCGGATGAACCCGCCCGCTGCGGAACGCCGCATTCCCGAGAGCGATTCTCCGAGCGAGGTCAGGTCCGGACACGTGCCGATATAGCGCGTATCGATGCACGGACTCTCATGGGGAATGAATCGATGATCACGCAGGCTGACACGGTGAGCGCAGGCATCGACCCGGCTCCCGTGCTCGATCCGGTCGTGGAGGAATTGATCCGCGTCTCGGAGGCGCTGAACGCCGATTGCCAGTTCGAGGCCGCGGATCGCACGGTCACTGAGGCCATGCGCAGCCGGCCGGACGATGCCCGAACCGCCGAGCAATACACGCTCCTGGCGCTGCAGCGCGGCGATTGGCGCGAAGCGGTGCGTCGGGCCGAGGCGCTTCGCGGCGCATTTCCGGATTACCAGGCGGGTTATCGATGCGGGATCGAGGCGGAGACCGAATTGTTGCGTGTCGGCAAGGCACTGGAGTTGCAGGCCGAATCGGCACGACGTTTTCCCGATGAAAGTTGGCCCCTGATGCACGCGGCTAATTTGGCCGAGCTGTCGCAGAACTTCGAGTTGGCCGAGCGCCGCCGAGCACTGGTTTGCAGTCGCTTTCCCTGCGAATCGGCCGGTTGGCACGCCTGGGCGGCTACCCGCATGCGGGCCGGACGTTTGGAGGGGGCAGAGCAGGTCGTGACGGACGCGCTGCAGCGCTTTCCCGATGATCCCGAACTCTATGGCCTTCGGGCGACGATCGCTGCCAGAAGCGGTCAGAGGGAGAAGACGGAGGAATGCTGGCGGGTGGCCGCCGAGCGCTTCCCGAACGACCCCGAAATCGCCCAGCGGAATGCCGAGGCGCCTGTGGAATTTCCGATTGGCAAGCGCTGGGACGAGGCGCGCTCCCGCTATGAGGAGTTGAACCGTAAGTTTCCCGAGTTTGCCCTGGGGTACGTTCGGCACGTTCAGCTCCTGGTGCGCGCGGCAGACATCGATGGCGCGGAGGAGTTGGCGAGAGCCGCCAGGAATCGATTGCGGGACTCGATAGAGCATGCCGATGTCACCGTCGAGCTGGCGCGGATTCTCGAGCGCAAGGGAAATGTCGAAGGAGCCGTGACGCTGCTCAAGATGTTGTTGAATGAAGTGCCCAATGCGATCGGGGCCTATGGCGCGCTATCGACTCTGCTCAGCCGACAGTCTCGTTATGAGGAGGCGGAGGAAGTCTGCAAGCGCGCGATCGCGCGCTTCAAGTTCAGAGCACCCCCGCTCATCGATTATGCGAAGATCGCGACGGCGAAAGGAGACCTCGATGAAGCGCTCACGCGCTGGAAACGAGCGTTCTACTTCGCATCCAAGGAACCGACGATCGCGAGGGAGCTCTTCATTTCCCGCCTTGCGGTCGCCGAAAAGCAATCTCCCATTGGCGATGGCGATGCGCTTCTCGCGGTCGGGAGCGAGAGGTCCAGCGGCCCTGTGACCAGCCTCATGATGAATTTCGAAAGCCTGGGCGGTCCGGGCGGAGGCGGCTGCGAGTTCGGATTCGTGCAGCGAAATTTTGGCGCGGAGCCCATAGGTCTTTTGCGCTGGGCATCACTCAGCACGGAAAACCTGATCAAGGCACTGCAGGAACGGTTCGAAGGTCTGGGTACTCGAGAACAGACTGAATTGAGGCTGCCCGGATTGGAGAATGGCGCGACCGAATATGTCGTATTCGATACGCGCTTTAAAATTGCGATGCATACGTTTGTTTCGCGTGATGCCATGGCAGCCGAGAAGCTATTGGACCAGTGGTGCGGACGACTGGCGTTTCTACGGCGCAAGTTGATCAGCGATCTGGAACTGGGCACCAAAATGTTCCTTTATCGACCGGGTGTCATTCTCAATGAATCGCAGATCACCCGGCTCGGTGCCGCTGTGCGCAGTTACGGCGATAACAACGTGCTGCTGATCCAGACCCAGGAGGCGGGCAGCGCCAATGGAACCGTTAAGTGGCTGTCGCCGGGAATGATGGTGGGATACCTCGATCGGCTCAATTGGGAGCCGGGGCGGGCGAGCTACCAGCCAAGCTACGCGCATTGGGCAAGGATTTGCGCGAACGCGTTGGCCCTTTGCACCGAAGCGAAAGAGTAGTCGGCGACGCTGCTCGGCGCCACTGGGAGGATAGCGTGCGAAAGGATCCCGTATTCGATACGGCCGTCGACATCATCCGGGGCGTCTTCCAGCGGGGGGACCTGAAGATTACTTCGAAGACCTCGGCTGCGGACGTTCCCGGGTGGGATTCCTTCAAGATGATCGAGATCATTATGGAGGTGGAGAAGCGCTTTGGAATCACGATGGAAACGAGGGACATGGATCACATTCACTGCGTGGGCGATTTGGTGATCCGAATCTCCGACAAGATCGCCGCGCGAGCCGGCCAATTGGAGTAATGCAGTCGATATTGGTTCTCGACCAGCAAGACGGATCTCGAAGAGAGCGAATTGGATACGGGCGGGGCTGACTCCGGCTCCAATCCAGTCGCCGGTATTCGCGCCTCAACGTGACGTATCGCACGGATTGGGGCGTGGTGAAGCGCCGAATCAAGGCGCATATGTCGAATCTAGGCGCCTATGTTCAACGCATTCAGCCAATCCCTTAGCTGTCTTATTCCCGTGTGTCCACATCCGCCGACAATGTCCGTGCACCAACTTTGCGTATATAAATATCCTTGCAAGTTAAAGGCAAACCCGTCGCAAGGCGGGGACGCAAAGCTTCCGGTCCGTGGTCCTTTTGGAACACGTGATGGCGGGGTTGCCGGCAAGGTCGTGATGCTCCACATCGCTTCTCGCCATTCGACCTCTCTTCATCGTGTGATACCTCGCCGGAGCGTTTTGAAACGCTATTCGCAGCGAGGCTGTTTGGTATGTACATTGATCGGCACGGTGACGTTTTAGGACTGGGGCTGGTGGCCCTGGCCATGAGTGGATTGGCGGGTTGCGGCGGATCGAGTAGTGCCGATTCGGCTGCCAGCGCGCCCTCCGGCAGCGTTGCGGGGACGGTCGTCGAGGCCGCTTCTCGGGCGCCGACTGCCAACGAAGGCACGTCGCGATCATTGTCCACTGTCACCTCGGGCGCGGGGTCATTCTTGAAGACTTCCGGGAGCGATTCATCGTCCTTGGCGTCGTCCACAGCCGATTCGTCGGCTGGGGGGAAGTCGGCTTCGTCGAGTGGTGGGTCGGCTTCGGGCACCGTTTCGTCATCGGGATCATCCAGCGGCGGCTCGTCGTCCAGCGGCGGCTCGTC
>Ga0302282_1002882_pt1 | contig 11534 bp, 10 predicted proteins | sample III_Fen_E1_3_FD_198763 | JGI IMG/M metagenome (GOLD analysis project Ga0302282, IMG submission 198763) | Peat permafrost microbial communities from Stordalen Mire near Abisko, Sweden - III_Fen_E1_3 | ecosystem: Environmental > Terrestrial > Soil > Wetlands > Permafrost | place: Sweden: Abisko... | reverse complement strand
ACAACAGGTGTTCCTTTTGGAACAGTAGATCTACACCCTCGCTTTTCCCTATTGTCGCGGGACTGTGCTCGGGTTCCCTATAATGAATTGACTCGCTTGCCTTTACGATTCTGTTTGACCAGGCACCTGCGAGAATGCCCCCGTCTATGGCGAATGAGAGCAAAGCCGGATTTGACGTTGACGCATTCCTGACGAATGCCGGGCCTGGGCGCAAGATCGTCCAGTTGAACAGCTCACAAGTCTTCTTTTCTCAGGGAGATCCGGCTGATTGCGTTTTCTACCTGCACAAAGGTCGCGTGAAAATTTCGGTTCTCTCTTCAGCCGGAAAAGAAGCCACGATTCGTCTGGTCGCGGCCAACAACTTTTTTGGAGAGAAGGCGATGGCCGCCGAACCGGGGCTGCGCGTGACAACGGCCACGGCCGTTACCGCCTGTACCGCGCTCAGAATTGAGAGGCCGGAATTCCTCCGGGTCATGCGCGAGGAGCAGTCGTTTTCCAGTTTATTCTCCGCTTTCCTGCTGGATTGCAACTTGAGAACCCAGGCGGATCTGGTCGATCAGCTCTTTAATCGAGCGGAAAAGAGGCTGGCTAGAATACTTCTGTTGTTGGCGGAGTATAGCCAGCCGGGGGAAGACAATGCGCTGATTCAGCCGATCTCCCAGGAAGCTCTTGCGAGCATGATTGGCAGTACACGGCCTCGTGTCAATGCCTTCTTGAGTCGCTTTCGCAAACTCGGATTTATTGAATACAACAGCCGTATCCGGGTTCATAAATCGCTGCTGAGCGTTTTTCTACGCGACTGAGATGAGCGCACAGCAAGTCTCTCGTCTCGGCACAGCTGTTCCTTTTGGGACACACGTTTTTGCGCCCGTTCTTTATCGTCAAAGATAGGAGTGCCTGCCGTTTGAACTCTTGCCAGAGGTGATTGGACAAAGAGTCCGCGACGCCCTCAATGACATTTCGCGCTATTCGAGAGCAGTCATCCTGACCGCCCTCGTTGGATTTGGCAGGCTCTCGGAGATCGAAATGAATCAGCGCCATTGCCTGTGTTGTTGTGTTTCCCTGCTGGTTGTTGGTGAGAGTAGTTTTGCGCAGACCTTGAATTCGACACACGATACCAGCACCCCTACTTTCTCGGTAAGCCCTGTCCTTCACGACTTCCAAATGATCGAAGATACATGGTCGGATGCGGTCAATCGGCACGATCAATATGGGGTAGAATCTGTACTTTCTCCCCAATTCATCAATGTTTCCAGCGACGGGAACATCACAACTCGGAATCAACAACTGGCTTTGGTCGTAACCGACGAAGACAAAGTGTTGCGTCTGGAGAGACACGGTATTGCCGTCCGGCTGCTCGGCGATATTGCCGTTGCCCGCGGTACGTACTCCCTGCTTCGCAAGAATGAACCGGCACACACAGAAGAGAAGGGCGTTTTAACGCATGTTTTTGAACGTCACTCCGGTCGTTGGATCCGCATCAATGCTCAACGTACGATCGTTCCACGCGACCTGGTGGGGCAGTCACAAAAGCAGGCAACCTACGAGACAGCATTTCACTTTCCTCTCATTTCCAGGCGATACCATTTTCCATTGGCAGGTAACGCTGCGGACATGGTAGAAGATGGCTCCGCATTGTTGGAAGGAGGGACGGGCGCTGTGTTGCAAGTGGTTATCCTTGAGTACATTGGATTTCCATGATCGACGATGCAGGCGACGCGCCAAATAGAGAGTCAATTACTTGATTCACCACAAACGGAGCATTGCACCGTCTAACCATGGCGAGAGGTTCAAAATTTTCGTATGGCTTCATGGATACGTTTCATCTGTTGTGTTTTTCTTGTGGTTCCTGGTCTGGCAATCGCAGATCCTGCCCAATTCGACCTGTCTGGTCCCAAATTGGAAGTCAAGGTGATCCATGCAGGCAAGACGCTGCCGATCTCCCAGGTCCCCAACCTTTCTGTTGGTGATCAAGTGTCGATCAAAGCCGATCTTCCTCAAGGTCAGTCTGTGCATTATCTTCTTGTGGCGGCGTTCTTGCGCGGGGCAACCAATCCGCCACCGGAGGGCTGGTTTTTCTCATCGGAGACGTGGAATTCAAAAGGTAGCGGCGGACTCAAGATCACCGTCCCCAAAGGTGCCCAGCAGGTACTTATCTTTCTGGCCCCGGAGACCGGCGGAGACTTTAAGACGCTGGTCGGCGCGGTTCGCGGCAGGCCTGGCGCCTTCGTGAGGGCATCGCAGGATCTCAATCAGGCGACGCTTGATCGTTCCCGGTTGACGGTCTATCTAACCGCTATTCAAACAATCAGCCAGACCGATTTCGACCATTTGAAAACTGCCTCACCGCTGCTCGCACGGAGCCTCTCGATCAAATTCGATTCCGATTGTCTTCAGAAGATACCCGAGTTGCAGGCTTCCTGCTTGATGCAGGGACGGGACGCACTAATTTTGAATGATGGGCACAGCACCTCAATCGTTCAGGCTCTTACCTCGGGTCCCACCAGCGATCTAGCCTTTGCATTGAGCAGCACCCGGCAGGCAGATTTTGGCTATTCAAGTCCCTACATTGCCTCGGCCATGGACATCGCACGCATTATGGAATCCTTCCGTACAGCGCAGTATCAATACATTCCTGCACTTGCAACTGAACAAGGTGATGAGTTATCACTCGAACTCAATTCAGTTCCATCGTTTCAAAATCCCAAGTCCGTTTTGGTTGTTGCGCTGCCGGCGGTTGAAGCGCCCTTGATGCCACCGCTCCATCCGGTCGACCCCAAAGAGGTGTATTGCGCGGAGAAAACGGAGTTGGTTCTGCCTGCCGAGGGAGCTCCGTTGGTGTTTTCAACGGGCTACGCCCACGATATGGTTCTTCGCTTGAAGGGGAAGAATGGCAAGTTTGTCGATTTGCCGGTTACGGCAGATGCCGAGAAAGGCGGATTTGTTGCAAATACCGCAGGACTTAGTCCCACCAACTTCGGCGATGCCCTGGACGGTTCACTCCACGGCTATTGGGGATTTGAACCGTACAATGGCCCTGAGTTCAAGCTGCAGAATACTCGACCCCAGCACTGGCAACTGGTTGAAGACGATCAGCAGTCGTTGATTGCTGGTCATGATGAACTCGTGCATCTAGAAACGGAGAACGCTGCCTGCGTTGACAATATTCTTCTTCAGAAGCCCACAGGGGAAACCGTAAAGGCAGACTGGAAATCAACTGGGCCAAACCAGGTCGCGGTCACAGTACCGTTAAAAAAGATCAAGCCAGGCGCCCTTAAGCTACTGGTCAAGGAATACGGCAGCAAAGATCCCGACACGGTTTGGCTGCAAGCATTTGCGCAACCCAGCCATCTCGACAGCTTTATCCTCCATGCTGGTGACCTGTCCGGCGTTCTGAAAGGAAGTCACCTTAAGGACGTAAAAGAACTAACGCTGAACGGGGTCAGTTTCAAGCCGGGACCGCTTCCTTCATCCGAAAATGCGGACGAAGTGCCTTTGGTCACATCCGACATCGAAGCAACCAACGTGTTCAAGGAGGGAGAGGCTTCTGCTGCTAAGGTCATTCTGAAGGACGGTCGCGTTTTCAATCTCGACATTACTGTTGCGTCGCCACGTCCCAAGGTCACATTGATCGGTAAAAGCGCACAGCCATCCGCATCCAGCGCCGCCAATCATTTTCAGCTTTCTGACCAAGATGAGATTCCGCAGAACTCTCAATTGACCTTTTCGATTCATGCCCAGGTACCGGCGGCTTTCACCGGCGAAGAAAAGCTTGAAGTGGGTACTGTCCATGGCGCGTATCTGACAACCCTCACGCTCATCAGCGGTCTGACCCTCGAGGATTCACAGGTAGCCGTAGCTATGCTCGACACGGGTAAGGCATTTCCTGCCTCCGCTTGGGGCCCACTTCGCTTCCGCATGATTGAGAACGGCGTTGCGGGTGATTGGCAGCCTCTTGCTACGCTGGTTCGACTGCCAGTATTCGACGATCTAAAATGTCCTGACATGGCCGGCCAGCCCTGCAAACTTGCCGGAGCCAAGCTATTTCTGGTGGATTCGGTTTCAAGCGATCCACAATTTACTCACCCCATCCAGATTCCTGAGGGCTTTCCGGGATACTTTCTGTCGGTTCCCCGTCCTAACGATGGACAACTCTACGTAAAGCTCCACGATGATCCTTCTGTTGTCAATTCGATCACCTTCCCTGTTGAAGCCTTGCGGCCTCTACCCAATGCAATTCCTACTGTTTCCTCAAGGCCGGCGGCGCAAACTCCTAATTCACCGGGCGTCAACGACTCGTTCTCCCCAGCAACGACAGCACCAGGTACGGTTGCCGCACCTCCTTCAAAGTCTCCAACTAATGAGGGACCCCCGCCAGCTTCCAACTCAGACAAGACTACGCCTCAAGCCTCAACTGCTATGCAGTCCGATACCGGGCAAGCGCAGCAATCCAGTATCGACGTTGTTTGTACGGATCTTCCGAAACGTCTTCACCGCAGGAAAACCGCCCACACGTTCGCAGCCTGAACCACAAGGAACTTTCTCGACGAACAGAGCGCTATCCGCTGATGATTTCAAGACGAACTCGCCTTCAAAAGCTCCGAAATCGGCAGCATGGCACGGTTGAAGGCGATGCCGAGGTCGGCTTCGGTGGTGACAGGAAGTAGCACCACGAGAAGATGCATTGAGCACCACAACCACGTTCTCATCTTGTAGGGTCGGCCACCCGGCCCATGAACAGAATACCGCCTGAACGATTGTCGCGGATCAGGAAGATAAACGGATGGTCAGCGCGGAAAACGGGGGGCGCCGGCTGTTGCATTCTCACCATCATCGAGCGCATCACGACCGCCGTTGCCGCCGCTGCTTCGGTCCCTTCCTCATTGACATCAATGTAGGCCTTATGAATCACGGCTGAAATAAAAAAGTCGCGGTTGCCTGTCATCCCGGAAAAATCTGCGTGCGCATCGAACGCCAGCGTCATCCCCATCGCGCCAAGCGAGTCTTGCAGCTCGAATTGATTCGTCATCTTGAACCTGGGCAATGTCAGGATAACTTTTGGAACCGGCCGCAGCTGGCCAAGCCATTGCTTGGTGTTGGACGCGGTCAGCGACTGCTCCAAAGCAAACAGCCCGCCGGCATCATTGGGCAGCAAGATGATCATGGACAACTCCGCGCTCTTGTACGGAATTTCCAGGATCTGAAATGTTTCGCCGTCGAAGTAGTTGAATCCGCTGTCGCGATGCATCATGGGTGCTTTCGTATTCTGCACCGAAGACAGATGGAAATCATCTTCCCTGGTTTGCGCTTTGTCGAATTGCGTCTGCCAATCGCTCTTGAAATAGATGGCGTTCGTCAGCACCAGCTTTGTCCTGGAGCTAAGTACACCTGGATGAAGCAGGTCTTTGATCTTGTCATCGGTTTGCTGCTCAACCCATTGGTTGATGGTCAATCGAGCAGCCTCGGTGGCGTCTTTAAAATCAACTTGTTTAAAGCCCGCGCCATAATCGCTTTTGGTCAGCTGCAGGAAATCATCGAGAAACGTATACCCCTGTTGTGCCCAAAGAGCGTTGGCAATGCGAAGCTGGTATGCATCATGCGGGGCATTGAGATTGGCAAGAATACCTCCCATGGCCGGATGCAATCGCTGAAGCGGCAGCGTGAAATGCATTGTCTTCGCCATCTCGGTGGCGGTGTCGCCACGTGCCCCGGCGTAGGTCATGGCCAGCGCAGTGGAAATGCTATCGGGCGAGAAGAAGAGGTTGCCGCTTTGAGTCCGCAATTGGCAGTACAGATCAATGGCGAAGGCGTTGTTACCCTCGACAACCGCAGCTTGGTCAGACGCAGCGGTAGCTGATGGTGGCGTCTCTGCTGGCAATTCGGTCATCGGTAAGATCATACAGGTGAGAAGCATCCTGAACAAGAACTTCGCGCGTGTACCCAAGAAGCCAACCGCGGCCTTGATCGATTCGTTCTCTACCCATCTGGGTGTCATTAACTGTACCCTCTCTGTGCGGTAGTTAGATCCCTGCATCCAACGTTATGAATCTCGCTGAAATCACGTGCAAGCACATCCCAATGTCCAACTGGACTCATACTCCGCATAAATCTTCAAAGTAAGGCGAGAATATGAACCGTCTGGCATGAAATCTTAGTAAGCAATGGCTTCCCTTTTCTGTTCAAAACCGGGCACTTCCTGAGTCTGCCAAGTGCCGTAGTCGGGAAGTATCAAATTTGTTGATCTTTGAGGAACAAAGGATCTTATGATTCCGAGGTCATTCAATCAAGGAGGCTTGCATTTGTGGCTAGCCGCATACAATGGCGTCGGCATCCGAAGTGCGCTGCTGCTTGCCGACGTAGGCATGGTGAAGTCCTACCGATTTCGAAAGATATAGAGAGTGCGAGGTAACCTTCAACATAAGTCTCCTGCTTCGCAAAGGCGATATCTAAAGAGAAAAAAGCTCATACACACCTGCTCAGTGCAATTTGCAATATCGGTCGGGGATGTCAAGAGCAAAGCAAGATAAGTCACAGACTGCGCGGAAGCGGGGTCTGTGGCCTATCTTGCTTCGAAGTGCACATTCAACACGGATTTGCTGCAACAACTTATTGAAATGCATTCAGACGGCCGCGAGTTCCTCGACCCAGTATCCTTCACGATTGTAGTGCCCATACAAGCCTGTTTCGTAATCCCGTGTGAGCAGAGACTCGTCGGTGTATTCGGGTGCAGCCTTGATGGTCTCACGAGTCAGTCCAAGCACAACTTCCCTGGCGTCCCAGCTCACACTCTCGATCCACTTTGGTGAAATGAGAACTTTTTTCCCAGGCCACCAGTTCTTGGTTCCCACAACAAGGTAACGAATCGCCCAGGTATCGTCATCGATGATGAAGTCGTCGACATGGCCAATCTCACCGTCAAGCGCAAGTAGATGGTAACCTGTTACTTCGTTCGTACTGCGAAGATGGCGATCCCATATCATCGCTTCCGAGGCGGACGAACGCCACCTGGCGCGATCCCGCACAATGTACGGATAACCTCCCCACATAAAGGGGCCGCCCCAATACTCCGGATAGCCATAATAGCTGTTGTAAGAGCTCTCGAATTGACGGGAAACTGGCTCATCGGTGCTGATGGAAGGACTATCTTTGATCTCCTTCTTGGTCAATTGAACGGAAACCTTCTCATCGGAGTTATTGACACCGTTCAGAGAGAATGGCGAAATCAACACCTTCTTGCCGCTAAGCCAACTCTCTGAGTTTGCGACGAGGTATCGAATTGTCCAAAACCTGTCGTCGAACAAGAGTTCATTGGCCGATCCGATGTCCCCATCGAGGCTTTTGAGTGAATAACCCTTCAGCGCCTTTGCCTTGATTAACATGATGTCTCCTTTTCCATGGTTGACCTGACATAGCTTAGGCGGCCGCTCCCAAAGCGCCAATGCGGTCGCAATACATTCCTCTTAACAAGCCAACAGGCATCTCATGCTGGTCAGCATCACAAGCTGTCGCCGAACTGGAGGCCACTCATCCAACAAGTGTCTCAGTAATGAAGACCGTGGCACTGAGCAATTGCGTACACAAAGCAGAGCGTGGTCCCAACTCGTTACTCAGGCGGCCTTGAGCACTTGGCTCTTGGACGCGATGCAAGCCAGCAAATCTTTCCAGGACTTGGCGAACGAAGTGACTCCTTCTTCGAGGAGTTGGGCCGCCACGGCGCCTGTGTCAATACCGGCCGTGGCGAATTCTGCCAGTTTCTCGCCGTGGTTTGAGGGTAAAGCTTCGCCGAATTCTTCATGCGCGGCCAGTGCCTTCAGGGTGGCCTCGGGCATCGTGTTCACGGTGAAGGGTAAGGCGAGTGCCTGAACGTATAGGATGTCGGAGGCTTTGGGGTCCTTGGTTCCGGTACTAGCCCAGAGAAGGCGCTGAGAACGGGCGCCTGCGTTCAAGATGCGCTTCCATCGCGGCGAGTCAAGCAGAGCGCGATACCTCTCATAGGTCTCACCGGCGATGGCGATGCCGAGTTGGTTGCGCAAAGCCTCTGGCGCTTTCTCATCTACCGCAACATCCCAACGGCTGACGAACAGTGACGCCACGGAGCCGACATCGGGATTCAGCCCGGCAACGATGCGGCGCTCGATGCCGCGCAGGTATGCTTCGGCGGCTGCGACATATTGCGCGCCAGAGAACAGGAGGGTTACGTTGATCGGCACGCCTGCGAAGATTGCCTCCTCAATGGCAGGGAGACCGGCGCTGGTACCCGGAATTTTGATGAATAGATTGGGCCGTCCCGCACGGGCGTGGAGCGCCTTGGCCGCAGAAAGAGTTCGGGCTGTGTCGCGAGCCAGCAGGGGCGAGACCTCCAAAGACACCCAGCCATCTACACCATTGGTCCGGTCGTAGATTGGCCGAAAGAGATCGGCGGCCTGCTTGAGGTCTTCGATTGCCAGTTCGAAGAATAGCGCCTCGCCTGATTTTCCCTCTTTCATCTTCTGGCTGATAGCTTCGTCATAGTCGTGACTGTTCTTGATAGCGTGATCGAAGATCGTTGGGTTCGAGGTAAGACCTGTGATCGATAACTCCTCAATGTAGCGTTGAAGCGTACCACTGGACAGCAAGCCGCGGGTGATGTTATCGAGCCAGAGACTCTGGCCGATATCATGAAGTTTCTGGGTCGTTTTCATTAGATTTCTCCTGTATAGAACGGTGTTGAGTTGGTGTGTCCTGCAATGGCCGGGTTGGACTAAACACGGCGGCATCCGGCTCTTCACCCCGATGAGTCGGCGCTGCTGGGGTTTTGCCAACCGCCGTCTGCCGCGATGAGCGTGTCAGCCTCCTTTGGCCCCCAGCTTCCTCGTTTGTAAGGGCGAACCCGGTGATGGGATTTTAGAACCGGATCGACCACCACCCAGGCGGCCTCGACCGCGTCCTCGCGGGTGAAGAGTGCCCCGTCGCCCTTCATGGCATCACCCAAGAGCCGCTCGTAGGGCGCTTCGTCTCCCGACCGCTCTTCCGAAAGGTAGAGCTCTCGCTCCTCTCCGACGAATTCCTCTCCGGCGAGCTTGACGCGCGCAGCAAGCGCGATGGCCGAGTTGGGAGAGAGCCGGAAGCGCATGTAGTTGGACCGACTTGTCGTCCGGGTTGCATCGGCGAAAAGCCTCTGCGGTGGCGGCTTCAGCTCGACAAGAATCTCGGTGGCTGTGTCGGGAAGATATTTGCCGGAACGCAGATACCATGGCACCCCCTCCCATCGCCACGAATCGATGAACAGTCGCAAAGCGCAGAAAGTCTCCACGTCTGAGCGCTTCGCTACGTCCTGCTCATCCCGGTAGCCTGCGTACTGGCCGCGGACCACATCGTCGGGCGTCAGAGGCCGCATTGCCTTGAAGACCTTGGCCTTCTCGCTGTGCACTGCACCAAAGTCCCGGCTCGCAGGTGGTTCCATGGCAAGGAGCGCGACGACCTGGAAGAGGTGATTCTGGATCACGTCGCGTAAGCAGCCGGCTGTCTCGTAAAACGCGCCGCGCTTTCCCACGCCGAAACTCTCCGAGAGAGTGATCTGGACGCTGGCCACGTAGTTACGGTTCCAGATCGGCTCAAGAAACGAATTGGCAAAGCGGAAATAAAGGATATTCATGATCGCTTCCTTCCCGAGGAAGTGATCGATGCGAAAAATTGAGTCTTCAGGAAACGCCGCATGAGCGACCTGGTTGAGTTCCTGTGCGGAGGCAAGATCGCGCCCGAAAGGCTTTTCGACAATCACGCGTGCGTTATCAGCCAGTTTCGCGGCGGCGAGACCTTTGATCACCGTTTCGAAGAGAGACGGAGGAATTGCCAGATAATGGGCAGGCCTCCGCGCCTTGCCCAGCACTTTTTTGATCGCTGTGAACGTGCATGGATCCTTATAGTCTCCACTCACATACTTGAGCAGAGAGAGAAGATGTTGCAATGCGCGTTTATTGTCGATTCCGCCCGATCGCTCTATGCTGTCTGTCACACGCTTGTGCAGGCGCTCCATGCTCCACTTTGGAAAGGCGACACCGATGACTGGAACTTTGAGCGCGCCTTTTTTTACCATTGCATAGAGTGCCGGGAAGATCATCTTGTGGGCCAGATCGCCCGTCACACCGAAGATCACCAGCGCGTCTGAATGGGACCGGGCCATCAGGCGCCTCCCTTGCTGTCGGCTGCCTTCTCCTTGTGGCCACCGAACTGAAACCGCAGCGCCGAAAGCACTTTTTCGGCAAAGTCGTCTTCGCCTCGCGAGCTGAAGCGTTCGTAGAGCGCGGCGCTAAGGACGGGGGCTGGAACCGACTCGTCGATGGCCGCCTTGATCGTCCACCGCCCTTCTCCCGAATCCGATACACGCCCCTCAAACTTCGCCAGGTCGGGGCTGTCGAGCAGGGAGATGGCGGCTAGGTCCAGCAGCCACGAAGCAATGACGCTGCCGCGGCGCCAGACCTCGGCGATGTCGGCAATGTTCAGGTCATAGGGGTAGTACTCGGGGTTACGCAGCGGCGTGGTCTCGGCATCCACGGTCTGCTTCTGCTTGCCCGCGTTGGCATGGCGCAGAATGTTCAAACCTTCCGCGTACGAAGCCATCATGCCGTATTCGATGCCGTTGTGGACCATCTTGACAAAGTGGCCGGCGCCGTTCGGACCGCAATGCAGATAGCCGTGTTCGGCCGTTCCGCCGACCTTTTCCCGACCCGGCGTGCGTGGCGCCGAATCGATGCTTGGGGCGAGGGCAGAAAAGATGGGATCAATGCGCTGTACTACGTTGTCGTCCCCGCCGATCATCAGGCAGTAGCCTCGCTCCGAGCCCCACACCCCACCGCTGGTTCCTGCGTCCACATAGTGGATGCCCTTCCGGTTCAATTCGGCAGCGCGGCGGATGTCATCGTGATAATAGGAGTTGCCGCCGTCGATAACCACATCATCCTTTTCGAGGTACGGGATGAGTGCCTTCAGCGTCTCATCGACCACGGCTGCCGGCACCATCATCCAGACGGCGCGAGGCGCTTTCAGCTTCCTGGCGAAGTCTTCAATCGACGTTGCCCCGACTGCACCGTCTTTAACGAGCGCTTGCGCGGCTTCCAGATGCACGTCGTAAGAAACGCACTGGTGGCCGGCCCGCAGAAGGCGTTGCACCATGTTGGATCCCATCCTACCTAATCCGATCATGCCCAATTCCATGTGGTTTCCTCTGCTGAAAAAGGTGCCGAAGCGATTGAAACGCTGATTCGCGAATTTGTGGTGCTTACAAAGCTACGCCCGCGTGCAGGTGATGTAGTCGCGCGGCAGCGCGGGAACACTCACTGATTTGCGACGCACCGCTGATAAGCAGGCAGGACGCAACTCATCATGCTGGCTTGCGTCCTTCTGGGCTCAAATCGCGGCGATGATCCAGGCATGGGCCTGCGCGAACTCTGAAGTTGGAAACAACTTCGTCGAGCAGGGCACAAGGAAGCTAAATAGCCTCATCATTTGTACGATCCAGTCCACGTCCGTGACCACCGCGACGCGCTCCCAGCGCG
>Ga0302282_1002861_pt1 | contig 11575 bp, 6 predicted proteins | sample III_Fen_E1_3_FD_198763 | JGI IMG/M metagenome (GOLD analysis project Ga0302282, IMG submission 198763) | Peat permafrost microbial communities from Stordalen Mire near Abisko, Sweden - III_Fen_E1_3 | ecosystem: Environmental > Terrestrial > Soil > Wetlands > Permafrost | place: Sweden: Abisko... | reverse complement strand
AATTCGGCTTCAACATCACCGGGAGCAGCAACGTGGTGTTGGTGGTGGAAGCCAGCACCAATCTGGTCAATCCCGTCTGGCAGGCCTTGGGCACCTACACGCTCTCCAACGCCCCCGTCTATTTCAGCGACGCGCAATGGACGAATTATCCCAACCGCTACTACCGCTTCCGCTCGCCGTGATTTTTGCATCGGTAGGGCGGTCGCTGCCGCGCCGCCTTGAATCACGGCGGAGCCGCAGCTCCGCCCTACCAGATGATTGGTAAAAAGTAGCAGCGGATATGCGGTCGCTCATTCTTAAACCCCGCGGGAAGTTTTGAGCCGATTCACATCGGCGGCTACTTGGGTTGCAGCACCAACGCCGTCAGATCCCAGTTCTTGAACTTCACCACGTCCAGGCCGTGAACTTGCAAGGTGATTCCCTTGGTGACGGAAAGTTTTGCAAACTCTTTCGTGGGCAGCACGAGGATGAAGGGCGGGGTGTTGGTCAGGAAATCTTGCGCCGCTTCAATCGGGCCGAGCGTCACGTCGGTCGTGACGACGCTGCGAAATTTCCAGACAAGACTCGGCTCGGTGTAGCCAAAGCAGCCGACTTTCGTTTCCGGTCGGACTTGCGGTTGCACGGCACGCCAGAGATTTTCCGTGAGCAGAAATGGTTTCGCCACGGGAAACACCACGAGCGTCAGCACGAGAATAAAAATCGCCATCGCCGCCAGCCGTTTTGAAAACCAGGCGGCGGAATTTTTCTCAACCGCGATTTCGCGCGCGAGCCAGAGCGCGATGCACGCAAAGGCGGGCATGGTGTAATGCGGCAGCTTCGTCCGCACGCAGGAGAAAACCGCGAACACGATGGCCGCCTGCACCAGCAGATACCAGCCGAGTTCGTCGCGCCCGCGCGTCGGCCACCAGCTTTTCAATTTCGCCGGCACGCGCGTTGACCACGGAAAAAAGCTGACGAAGAACGTGACGAAGTAAAGCGGCAGCGTGGCGATGAATCCCAAGATGCCGGCGAGTCCGTGGCCGTCAATCACGCCGACGGAGCGGAACACGACGTGTTCGCCCAGGCCGACTTTCAGAAACTGCCAGTTCGTCTGTTCGAGCGCGGGAATGCCCCACAGCGCGGCGAGCGCGACGGCGATGCAAAGTCCAAACACAGTTTCCAACAGCGGCAGCCGGAAATTATTTTTCCGCAACGCGCGGCCCAGAAACATGCCGCCGAGCGGCAGCCACGCGACCGGGCCTTTCGCCAAAAATCCCAGCGCGAGCGTGACGTAAAAAATCATCCACCACCGTTTGCGCGCGGCATTTTCCGGGCGCGTGAGTTCCCAGCCGCTCCAGAGCGCGAGCGTGTAAAAGAAAATCATCGCCATGTCCGCCGTGGCAACGCGGCCGATGATGGCGACGTGCAGGCCGAGCAGAAAAATGCCGCCGGCCATCAACGCGGTTTTGCCGTCGGCGATTTTGCGGCCCCAGCGCACGAGCAGCCACGCGGTGAGCGTGGTGAAAAGGGCCGAGGGCAGGCGCGCGGCAAATTCATTTTCGCCGAACACGCGGTAGCCGGCGCTCTGACACCAGTAGATCAAAATGGGTTTGTCGAAGCGCCACGCGCCGTTGAACCAGGGCACGACGTAATCGCCGCGCTGGAGCATTTCGCGCGAGGCTTCGGCGAAACGCGTTTCGTCGCGGTCGGTCAAGGGCAGCAGCCAGTTGCCGCTCAGCATCAGCGCGAGGCCGAAAATGAGGATGGCACGTTGCGGCGCGGCGGCGAGTTTTTCAAACCAGAATGACATGGCAAATTAAAAGCTCGCGTGGCCACAACATTGCAGGAGACGACGTGAGGAGTCTCCAATTTTTAAAATGAGCCTCGTCACCTCGGCTCCTGCAAGATTTGAGGATGTTTGTTCACGTGCGAAATTCTCGCGGACACTAGCGATTTGGATTTTTATTTGCAAGCGCAACACGGTAAAGTCGCCGCGATGACGAACCGCGAAAACCGCCGCCCCTGGCTCTGGCTGATCGCCGGCATTATTTTGGTCGCGGCGATGTTTCTGCTGGATGATGCGGTGGACGGCGCGCTCGTGGTGCCGCCTTCCTCGCCGCTGCATGAAGTGGCTTGGTGGTGTTCCAAAACCGGCGAAGGTTGGGTCGTCGGCGTTGCGGGCCTTCTGCTTACCGCCATTTTTGTCTGGCAAAAAAAACCCGGGCTCGCGGCCAACATTTTTTTTGTCGGGTTTACTTCCGAAATCGCCGGCCTTATCGCGTTGATTTTGCGGCTGCTGTTCGGTCGCACGCGCCCGACCGCGCCGCTGCCGCAGGGATTTTATGGCGTCTGGCACGACGGCCACTGGCTCATCGGCAAATATCAGTTCAGTTCGTTTCCGTCCGGCCATTCGGCCACGGCGGTCGGCTTGGTGGCGGCGTTGTGGCTGGTGAATCGTCGCGGCGGCGCGGTCGCACTGATTTATGCCGTCGCGGTGATGTGGTCGCGCATCGCGCTGAACTGCCATCATTTGTCAGACGTCGTGGCTTCGGCGGTCTTGAGCATCGTCGTGGCGCTGCTGCTGAAAAAGCATTTCGCTCCGCGCATCGTGCAATTTTTCAACGGCCGCGGGGTGCGCTGAACCGCCGGTGCGCACAAATTTTCTTGACCGCACCGAGGTAATTTTGTGGATTTGACGCCGGATTGGCTGTCAATCATCCCATGACCAGCGAAGGTAAAGTCATCGCCATCATCATCGGAATCGTGTGGGCATTATTTGCCTTGTTCGGGCTGGGCGTTGCGACGATGTCCTGGTGGCGGCAACGTCATCCGCGCTCGCACCGAAAGCATCGCCAGAGACATCATCGGCGGCATTGAGACGATGGCCGCCGGAAGGTCGCGGGAATTTTTCTTTGCCCCGCCGGGCGAATGGCGGCAGAGTAGTCCCATGAAATTTCACCCCAAAGATTTTCGCGTGCGCGCCGGTGCGAACGTCAAACTCAAGCATTGGCCGACCAAAATAAAGGCCGCCTACAAATCTCCCGAAGAATATCAAACCATCTTGGCGAAGCACATCAGCGAATTGAGCGCGCGGCAGGAACTGCTTTACGGCCACGACCGTTATTCGCTGCTGCTGATTTTTCAGGCGATGGATGCGGCGGGCAAGGACGGCGCGATCAAGCACGTCATGTCCGGCGTGAATCCGCAGGGCTGCCAGGTCTTCAGCTTCAAGCGGCCGAGCGCGGAGGAACTGGCGCACGATTTTCTCTGGCGCACCACGCGCTGCCTGCCGGAACGCGGCCACATCGGCATCTTCAACCGCTCCTACTACGAGGAAGTCTTGGTCGTGCGCGTGCATCCGCAGATTTTGCAGGCGGAAGCGCTCCCCGCTGAACTGGCGGCGGACAAAAACATCTGGGAGAAACGTTACAGCTCCATCAACCATTTGGAAAAACATCTGCATCGCAACGGCACGCGCGTCATCAAATTCTATTTGCACCTGTCCAAGGAGGAACAGCGGAAACGTTTCCTTGAACGCATCGAGAACCCGGACAAGAACTGGAAATTCAGCCAGCCGGACCTCATTGAACGCGGCTTCTGGAAAGAATATACGAAGGCTTACGAGGAATGCCTGAGCGCGACCAGCACGGAAAACGCGCCGTGGTATGTGGTGCCGGCCGATGACAAATTCAACGCGCGGCTGATCATCTCGCGCATAATTTTGGAAACGTTGAAGGGACTAAAAATGAGCTATCCCAAGCCGCGCCGGCCGGCGGAGTTGCAAGCGCTGCGCCAGGCGCTGGCGAAAAAATAAAAACCATCGCGCTGGCCGCGATTAAAAAATTAAACCAAAAAAACCGCCCGGATTGCTCCGGACGGTTTTGAGTTGTGATCTGCTGATCAGACCTGCCCGGCGAAATTATTTTTTCTTCGCCACCGTTTTCGCCTTGCGTTTTTCTTCGATGGCGGCTTGCGCGGCGGCGAGACGCGCCACCGGCACGCGATACGGTGAGCAACTCACGTAGGTCAGGCCAAGCTTGTGGCAGAATTTCACGGAGTCGGGATCGCCGCCATGTTCGCCGCAAATGCCGAGCTTGATGCCGGGACGCGTCTGCCGGCCTTTGACGATCGCGATCTCCATGAGCTGGCCGACGCCGGTCTGGTCAATCGAGGCGAACGGATTTTTCTTCATGATCTCGGATTCCTGATATGCACCGAGGAAGGAACCGGAATCATCGCGGCTCATGCCGAGGCAGGTCTGCGTGAGGTCGTTCGTGCCGAAGCTGAAGAACTCGGCGGTGTGCGCGATCTCATCCGCCGTCAGCGCGCCGCGCGGAATCTCGATCATCGTGCCGACGCTGTAGGCAAATTTCACTTTCTTTTCAGCCTGCACCAGCTTCGCGGTTTCGTGAACGATGGCAACCTGCAAATCCAATTCGCGCTTGAAGCCGACGAGCGGAATCATGATTTCGGGTTTCGGCTTGAAGCCCTGTTTCTGGGCATCGGCGGCGGCTTCGAACACCGCGCGCGATTGCATGCGGGTGATTTCCGGGAACTTGATGCCGAGGCGGCAACCACGGAAACCGAGCATCGGATTGAACTCATGCAGTTCGTGAACGCGGTTGATGATTTTCTCGACCGGAATGTTGAGTTTCCGCGCGAGGTCCATCTGTGACTCTTTGGTGTTCGGCAGGAATTCATGCAGCGGCGGATCGAGGAAACGGATCGTGGCGGGAAAACCTTTCAGCGCCTTGAAAATGCCGAAAAAGTCGTCGCGTTGATACGGCAGCAACTTGGCGAGCGCGGCTTCGCGGGCTTCCAAATTGTCCGCGAGAATCATTTCGCGCATCGCATCAATACGATTGCCCTCGAAGAACATGTGCTCCGTGCGGGTGAGGCCGATGCCCACCGCGCCAAACGCCATCGCGTTCGAAGCTTGCTCCGGCGTGTCCGCGTTGGTGCGGACTTGCAGGCGGGTGGCCTGCGCGCACCATTTCATCAATTGCGCGAAGCTCTTGAATTTTTCCGTCGCCTGCGCCGCCTTGTCGCCGCCGATGAGGCCGGCGATGATTTCGGACGGAGCCGTTTTGATCTGGCCCGCGTAAACCGTGCCGGCCGTTCCGTCAATGGAAAGGAAATCGCCTTCGTTGAAAGTCTGGCCTGCAACGGTGACCGTGCGTTTGTCGTAATCCACCACCAGCGCGGACGCGCCGCAGACGCAGACCTTGCCCATTTGGCGGGCGACGAGCGCCGCGTGCGAGCTGACACCGCCGCGCGCGGTCAAAATGCCTTCCGCCGCGATCATGCCGCGCAAATCTTCCGGCGACGTTTCCACGCGGACAAGCAAAACTTTTTCGCCTTTTTTCTCGGCGACAACCGCGCGGTCGGCGTTGAAATAAATTTTTCCCGTCGCTGCGCCCGGACCCGCAGGCAATCCGGTGGCGATGACTTTGGCCTTCTTGACTTCCGCCAAATCAAAAATCGGCGCGAGAATCTGCTCCAATTGATCCGCCGGATTCCGCAGCACGGCGGTTTCCGCATCGATCAATTTTTCCTTCACCATGTCCATCGAAAACTTGAGCGCCGCCGCGGCGGTGCGCTTGCCGTTGCGCGTCTGGAGCATGAACAATTTGCCTTCCTGCACGGTGAATTCGATGTCCTGCACATCTTTGAAATGTTTTTCCAACGTCTTGCGGACTTCCAAAAGTTCCGCGTAAGACTTCGGCATCTGGTCTTTCAATTTCAGCACCGGCTCCGGCGTGCGCACGCCCGCGACAACGTCTTCGCCCTGCGCGTTGATGAGAAATTCGCCGTAGAATTCGTTCGTGCCATTGGCCGGATTGCGGGTGAACGCGACGCCGGAACCGGACGTTTCGCCGGTGTTGCCATAGACCATCGCCTGAACATTGACAGCGGTGCCCCATTCGGCGGGAATGTTATATTTGCGGCGATACACAATTGCGCGATCGTTCATCCAAGAACCGAACACCGCACCCGCCGCGCCGCGCAGCTGTTCCCACGGATCATTCGGAAAACCTTTGCCGGTGCGTTCCTTGACGAGCGCCTTGAAACGCTTGACGAGTTCAGCCTGGTCGGCGGCGGTGAGTTCGCTGTCAATGATGTCCTTGTGATAAACCTCGTGTTTGTATTCGTGGATGGCCGTTTCAAACGGCTCGTGATCCTCGCCTTCTTTTTTCTGCACGCCGAGCACGACGTCGCCATACATCTGGATGAAACGGCGGTAGCAATCCCACGCGAAACGCTCATTTTTCGTTGCGGCCGCGAGTGAAATTACGGTCTGGTCATTGAGACCCAAATTCAAAATTGTGTCCATCATGCCGGGCATGGAATCGCGCGCGCCGGAGCGCACGGCCACGAGCAATGGCATCGCTTTCGCGTCGCCAAATTTGCAGCCCATGATGCGTTCCATGTTGGCGATGCCGGCTTCCATCTGCGCCTGCAGTTCCTTCGGATAAGTTTTTTTGTGCGCGTAAAAATATGTGCAGACTTCGGTGGTGATGGTGAATCCGGGCGGCACCGGCAGGCCGATGCGCGTCATCTCCGCGAGATTCGCACCCTTGCCGCCGAGCAGCGGTTTCATCGAACCGTCGCCGTCCGCTTTTTTGTTGCCCCAGGTATAAACGTATTTGTTGGATTTGGTTGCTTTGGCCATAAAATAGATTCAGTGATTTGCGATTGAAACGAGCGGGGAAAATACCAGACCGGCAAAAAGAGTCAATGAATCACCGGCTGAAAAACAAATTGCGGCCGGCGAATGCAAGATTGGAATCGACCCGGCACCACCACCTGCCTGAGTGACCGTGGGATCCATTTCCCGCTCAATGATATTGGAGGCGGAAAAACATTTTCGGCTTCGTGGTATCGGTCAAGAACACGGACGCAAACACGTAGTCCCCGCTGCCGGAACAATAAGAACTCCAAGTCTGGAGATTCGTGGAACAGTCCAGTTCCCACACCCCGGGATCGTTGCTTGTGGCGGTGATGCTCATGGAATAAGGCTGGCCGTTCTGATCGTATTTGACCTGCGTCTGCAACAGGCTGGGAACGGGCAGGGGCACCGCGTAGGAGACTTCGGCCGACAGCGCGCTTTGATCGCCCTGCGCATCCACCGACGCCACGGCGAAATAATACGTCGCTCCGCCATTCACGCAATAAATCTGCGCGCTGGTGGCCTTGCCGGCATTGATCGAGCCGGAATAATTTCTACTGCTGGTTCCGTAATAAACCAGATACGAAACCACATTGGTGTCCGCGCTGGGGTTCCAGAAAAGCCGGACACTTTCCGAAGCGCCGGCGCTCCAGGTTGCCGATGCGATTAAAAGGGTTCCCAAAACGGTGCCACAAAAATTTTGCCGCGAGTTGGACCTGAAATTTTGAAACAACAGTTTTCCCAACAACCGGGGTTCGGAAGATTTAGCCAGACAACTTCTCGGTGAAAAATATTTTATGAAATACAATTTTAGTGTCTTCAAATGATTAATTTGCTCAAGGATATATGGACGGTTTGTTTTTAAGGGGCGGATATTATTCATGGTCCGCCGGCCGCGTCCACAAGAATTGTTCGGCTTTTGAAAATAAACGAACGCGGGCGTAAAATTCATATCATCAAATCAGGATGCGTTGATTTTTAATTTGAATTCGCCGTGCTTTTGCTTATTTTAAAAGCATGTCGAACAACGCCGAACTATTGCAGCGCGCCCTTCGTGAACGCATCGTCATCATTGACGGCGCGATGGGCACGACCATCCGCACTTATGGACTCGGTGAGGCTGAGATCCGCGGCGAACGGTTCAAAAATTCCAAAAAAGATTTGAAAAACAACGGCGATCTTTATTCGCTCACGCAGGCTGCCACAATTTGCGACATTCACCGGCGTTTTCTCGAAGCGGGCGCGGACATCATCGAGACAAATACTTTTTCCGCCACCAGCATCGGCCAGAGCGAATTTTTTGTGGACGATCCGCGCGAACACGGCGGCCGCAAAGACCCGGCGTTTTACCAAGGCATCATCGAGAATAAATTTCTCAACGACCTCGCGTGGGAAATCAACGAACAATCCGCCAAGCAATGCCGCGAATGGGCCGACCGCATCGCGAACAAAACCGGCAAGCCGCGCTTTGTCGCAGGCGCGATTGGACCACTGACCGTTTCGCTTTCCAATTCACCCGATGCGGATGATGCCGGTTTTCGCGTCGTCACCTTCGATCAAGTAAAAGCCGCCTACCTTAACCAAGTTCGCGCACTCATTGCGGGCGGCTCGGATATTTTATTGGTTGAAACCATTTTCGATTCGCTCAATGCCAAAGCGGCGCTCGTTGCGATTCAGGAAGTTTTTGAGCAGGATAAAAAAATTCTGCCGATCATGATTTCCGCCGCCGTTGGGCGCGGCGGTGAAACGATGATTTCGGCGCAGACCATCGAGGCGTATTGGAACGCGATGAAGCACGTCAAACCAATCGCCATCGGTTTGAATTGCTCGCTCGGCCCAGATTTGATGAGGCCATTCCTCGCGGAACTGGCGGAAAAATCTGACACGGCGATTTCCTGTTATCCGAACGCAGGATTGCCAAATCCGCTGTCGCCGACCGGTTTCGATTTGAAGCCCGAGGACATGGGGAATTTTCTCGGCGAATTTGCTGCGAGCAATTTGATCAATATCGCCGGCGGTTGTTGCGGCAACACGCCCGAACACATCGCGGCGATTGCGAAGACACTGGAAAACAAACCGCCGCGCTCAACGAAAACGGAAACCAAGTTTTCGACGGGCGCGGCGATTCCGTTGCGCTTGAGCGGCTCGCAGCCGTTCACGCAGCAGATCGGGCAGTTCATCATGATCGGCGAGCGCACGAACGTCGCCGGTTCGCCCAAGTTCGCCAAGCTCATCAAGGAAAATAAATATGAGGAAGCGGTCGCGGTCGCGCGGCAGCAGGTCGAGAATGGCGCGAACATCATCGATATTTGCATGGACGAAGGGATGATTGACGGCGTCGCGGCGATGACGCGCTTTCTGCAATTGCTCGGCAGCGAACCCGAAGTCGCCAAAGTGCCGTTCATGGTGGACTCGTCGAAATGGGAAGTCATCGAAGCCGGCCTGAAATGCGTTCAGGGCAAAGGCATCGTGAATTCCATTTCGCTCAAAGGCGGCGAAGAATTATTTCGCGAACATGCGCGCAAAGTTTTGAAATACGGCGCAGCGGTGGTCGTGATGGCGTTTGATGAAAACGGCCAGGCCGCGAGCTATGCGGAAAAAATTCGCATCTGCGAACGCGCCTACAAAATTCTCGTGGACGAAGTTTGTTTTCCGCCCGAGGACATTATTTTTGATCCGAACATCCTGACCGTTGGCACGGGCATCGAGGAGCACAACAATTACGCCGTGGACTTCATCGAAGCCACGCGCTGGATCAAAAATAATTTGCCGCACGCGAAAGTCAGCGGCGGTTTGTCGAACGTTTCATTTTCATTTCGTGGCAACAATCCTGTGCGTGAAGCGATGCACAGTGCTTTCTTGTTTCACGCCATCAAAGCCGGCATGGACATGGCCATCGTGAACGCGGGCATGCTGGAAGTTTACGAAGAGATTGAGCCGGAGCTGAAAGAGTTGGTCGAAGACGTTTTGCTGAATCGCCGTGCTGACGCAACAGAGCGTCTCGTGATGTTCGGTGAAAAACTCAAGGCCGCCAGCGCGGGCACGACTGTTGCCGACAAAAAGATTGAAGAAGAATGGCGCAAAGGCACGGTCGAGGAACGCCTTTCGCACTCGCTCGTGAAGGGCATTGATCTCTATGTGGATGCCGACACCGAAGAAGCGCTGAAGAAATACGGCAAGCCGCTTTCCGTTATCGAAGGCCCGTTGATGGCGGGCATGAGCGTGGTCGGCGATTTGTTCGGCGCGGGCAAAATGTTTTTGCCGCAAGTCGTGAAGTCGGCGCGCGTGATGAAAAAATCCGTCGCGTATCTCACGCCATTCATGGAAGCCGAGAAAGCGGCGATGGTCGCGCGCGGCGAAGTCGTGAAGGCGCAGGGCAAAATTGTTTTGGCGACGGTCAAAGGCGACGTTCATGACATCGGCAAGAACATCGTCGGCGTCGTGCTCGCGTGCAATAACTACGAAGTCATTGACATGGGCGTGATGGTGCCGTGCGAAAAAATTCTGGAACGCGCGAAGCTGGAAAAGGCTGACATCATTGGCTTGAGCGGGCTGATCACGCCGTCGCTCGACGAAATGGTTCACGTCGCGCGCGAGATGGAACGCACCGGCTTCAAGGTTCCCTTGCTCATCGGCGGCGCGACCACGAGCCGCGCACACACCGCCGTCAAAGTCGCCCAGCATTACAGTGAGCCGGTTGTCCACGTGCTCGACGCCTCGCGCGCCGTGCCGGTGACGAGCAGTTTGTTGAGCAAGGACGGTAAGGCCGCGTTCGTAAAACAGCTCCGTGTTGATTACGAAAAATTGCGCGAACAACATGCCGGTTCGGCGGTAAAATTGCTTTCGCTCGAAGCGGCTCGCGCCAATGCGCCGAAACTGAAATACGACGATCTGCCGAAACCGGAATTTACCGGCGTGCGCACGCTGTCATCAGGCACATTCAATGCCGGCAAATGCGATTGCGGTTCGGCCCACGGCCACGCGGGTGCGTTCAGTGTTTCGCTCGAAGAGGTTGTGCCGTTCATTGACTGGACGCCATTTTTCCATACCTGGGAACTGCGCGGCGTGTATCCGAAGATTCTCACGCACGAAAAGCACGGCGAAGAGGCCACCAAGCTGTTCGCCGACGCGCAGAAAATGCTCGCGGAATTTGTCGCGAACAAGTCGTTGAAATTGCAAGCCGTTTACGGACTCTTTCCAGCAAATTCCGCCGGCGACGACGTGGAAGTTTACACCAACGGCTCGCGTAAACATCTGCGGACGAAATTTCATTTCCTGCGTCAGCAAATTGAAAAGGGCGATGGCACGCCGAACTGGTGTCTCGCGGATTTCATCGCGCCAAAAACTACCGCGCAGGCGGATCACATCGGCGCGTTCGCTGTTACGAGCGGTCATGGCTTGAAAGAAATCGTCGAGAAGTTTAAAGCGCAGCACGACGACTACAATGCGATTCTCGCAGAAGCCATCGCTGATCGTCTGGCCGAGGCATTCGCCGAATATTTGCACAAACGTGTGCGCGACGAATGGGGTTTTGGCCGATTGGAAAAACTGACGACCGTCGATTTGATCGAAGAAAAATATCGCGGCATCCGCCCGGCGGCCGGATATCCCGCGTCGCCCGACCACACGGAAAAAGAAATTCTCTGGGACCTGCTCGATGTGGAAAAACACACGGGCATCAAGCTCACGGAAAGTTTTGCGATGTGGCCGGGCAGTTCGGTGAGCGGACTTTATTTCGCACAACCAGATTCAAAATATTTTGCCGTCGGCAAGCTCGGCAAAGATCAAGTGGAAGATTTGGCGAAACGCAAAGGCAAATCCGTGTCCGAAATGGAACGCTGGCTCGGACCGTGGCTGAATTATGATCCGGCTGTTGCCGCTAAAAAATGATCGCGATGACGGGTCAACGACCGTGAAAAACGGTGC
>Ga0302282_1002860_pt1 | contig 11576 bp, 9 predicted proteins | sample III_Fen_E1_3_FD_198763 | JGI IMG/M metagenome (GOLD analysis project Ga0302282, IMG submission 198763) | Peat permafrost microbial communities from Stordalen Mire near Abisko, Sweden - III_Fen_E1_3 | ecosystem: Environmental > Terrestrial > Soil > Wetlands > Permafrost | place: Sweden: Abisko... | reverse complement strand
GTAAAGGTGAGTTATCGCGCCAGTTATCCGGATTATGTGGAATATGCTATTGCGTTTGCGAACGACTGGGCCGACGACCTGGCGATCAAGACCAGTACAGCGGTGCCGGAGGATGCGTGGCTGCCGGCAGCAGTCGCTCCCATTTGTCTCGCCAATCTGACCAGTCTTACAGTTACCGAGCTGAATGGAAATACGGTCTCGATTTGTGCAGGCGTGACTCCGCCCGCGGGTGGCGGGGTTGAGATACGGCGACGGGATTTTGCGTTTATGCCTGGAGAGGATCCTGGCCTGGTGGTCCGTGCCAATTTGCCGAACATGACTTTTTCTCGCGAAACAGCGAACGACAGGTTCTTTATTCGGATGTTCGACGGCGCGACTCCGCCGAATTATTCAGAGTTCTCGACGGCATTGTTCATCAATCTGCCGCTGGGCCCGTAAGTGGAACGACTAGAGGGAAGATGGAGTCTGGCGGATGCGGATGATGAATGAATTCGAAGCGCAGGTGCTAAGCGATTTAAGCGTGGTGAAGACGCAGATCAACAACCTGATGGGCGACGGTAACGGCGGGCGAATTGCCGAGTTGGAGCGGCGCATGGAACGGCATGAGCAGAACTGGCAGCGCGCCAAGGGCTTTCTGGCCGCTGTCAGCGTACTGTTTGCGGTCATCGAAGTTGCGCTGGAATCGTGGCACCGGCATTGAGCGCGGCGCTCGTTCCGTATCGTCAACCAATGGTATTCTCATTCGACTTCAGCTTGCGACCTGAACCCTCGTATAATCGGGCCTATGAACGAGAAGCCGCAGGTTGGCGTTGTGATGGGCAGCAAAAGCGACTACGACGTGCTTGAGGCTGCGGTGGAGATTCTTCGCACGTTGGAGATTCCTTTTGAGGCGCGGGTGGTGAGCGCGCATCGCACACCCGATTGGCTTTTCAATTATGCGGAGACGGCGCGGGAGCGCGGGCTGCGAGTGATTATTGCGGGAGCGGGCGGCGCGGCCCATTTGCCGGGAATGCTCGCGGCCAAGACTTTGGTTCCGGTGTTGGGAGTGCCGGTGGCGGCGACGCAACTGAACGGGCTGGATGCGTTGCTTTCGATTGTGCAAATGCCGAAGGGAGTGCCTGTTGGCACTTTAGCCATTGGCAAGCCCGGCGCGGCAAACGCGGCGCTGCTGGCCGCTGAGATTCTGGCCGCAACTGACCAGGCGCTTTACGATCGGCTGGCCGTCTGGCGCGCTGCTCGCACTCAGGAAGTGCTGGAGCAGGAGTTGCCTGGGTGAGCGGCATTCTTATTTCTTCACAAAGCGAGACAAACTCCATCGTGCGACCGGGCGGGCTGTTGGCGATCCTCGGCGGCGGGCAGTTGGGGCGCATGACGGCAATGGCCGCACGCACAATGGGCTACCGAGTGCGCGTGATGGACCCCGAGCCGAACTGTCCCGCCAGCTTTGTGGTGGATGAGACGATTGTGGGCCGCTGGGGCGATGTGGCAGCTGCGCGGCTCTTGGCCACAGGCGCGGACGCAATCACGTTGGAGATTGAGCAGATCGGCGTGGATGCTCTCTCTGAGGTTGCCCGGCTTGCACCGCTCCGCCCTGGCGTGGAACCCATCCGCATCATCCAGGACAAGATTCTACAGAAGACGTGGCTCGCGGATGCGGGCTTTCCCGTCGGCGCCTTTCGCGTTGTGCATAGCGAAGCTGAGCTACAAGAGGCGGTTCCTGCGTTGGGTGGACGCGTGTTCTTGAAAATCGGGCGCGGCGGATACGACGGCCGTGGGCAGGCGCGGATTGGACTGGATGAGCCCGCGACTGAAGAGACCATTGCCTGCGCCTGGCAGAGCATCGGCGCGCGACCCGCTGTTGCCGAGCAGGCGCTCGATCTGGACTATGAGATCAGCGTGATGGCCACGCGAAACCCCACAGGCGAGGTGCGCAGTTTTCCCGCGGCACGCAACCATCATGAGAATCAGATTCTGGCGTGGAGCGTGCTGCCCGCAGGCGTGCCTGCGGAGCTTGAGGCTCGCGCCGGTGCGCTCGCCGCCGCGATCATTGTCCGGCTTGGTTTGGAAGGATTGCTGTGTGTGGAGTTGTTTGTTACCAGGCAAGGCGAGTTACTGGTGAACGAGCTTGCGCCACGGCCTCACAACAGCTATCACCAGAGCGAGCGTGGGTGCGTGACCAGCCAGTTTGAACAGCATGTGCGCGCGGTGTGCAATCTTCCGCTGGGCGATACGGGGCTGATTACCCCTGCGGCGATTGTCAATTTGCTGGGAGAGGTTTGGCTTGAGGGCGAACCGGACTTTGCGGCGGCGCTGGCCGTGCCCGGAGTGCGGCTGCATCTCTATGAGAAGCACACGCCGCGCGCCGGAAGAAAGATGGGACACTTGTCTTCAGTGGGTGCGACGGCTGAAGAGGCACTGGAGCGCGTGTTGGAAGCGAAGAAAATGCTCTAATCGAGCACTGGGAAGGATTGTGCGGGGGTTTGCGGACTGACGTGAATCCTTAACTCCATATCCGCGGGATGATGGCGGACGAAGGCGTCGGCATAATTGGGATAAATGTACGGTTTTTTAAGCCCCCTTGAAATCGCTCTGAGTCCACCTTGTATTTGTATTGGAGCACCACATAACTTCCGCCGTACCCGTGCCCTTCGTAGTGACAGCGGACAACCCTGCCAGCTACAGTGGGCCATTGCTGGCTACCTGCCTTGCGCCAAAGGATAATCGTCCATCGCACGATGAAACCTATGTAGATGTCGATGACGAGGCCGGCCATTTGATAGACAGGCTATCATATGGCCAGTGGATTTACTCGCCCTTATCCCACCGCTTCGGCCGTCGGTTTTGTTGCAATATCTTCTTCCTCAGCCGCAGCGACTTCGGCGTAACCTCAACCATCTCGTCTTCGGCAATGAACTCGATGGCCTGCTCCAGGTTGAGAGTCCGCACAGGCACCAGCCGGATAGCCTCGTCGGCGCTGGATGCGCGCATGTTGGTCATCTTCTTTTCGCGCACCACGTTCACATCGAGGTCGTTGTCGCGCGAGTGCTCACCGACGATCATGCCCTCGTAGACCTCAACGCCCGCACCCACAAACAGAATGCCGCGCTCCTGCAATCCATTCAGTGAATACGTCGTGGTGATGCCCTGGCGGTCCGCAATCAGCGCGCCGGTGGGCCGCTGCGGAATCTCGCCCTGGTACGGCATGTAGCCATCGAACAACGCATTCATCACGATAGTTCCGCGCGTCTCGGTGAGCATTTCACTTCTCAACCCGATCAGCCCGCGGCTGGGTACGCGAAACTCCATACGCACGCGGCCCGAACCGTGATTGTGCATTTTGGTCATTTCGCCCTTGCGCGGTCCCAGTTTCTCAATCACCACGCCGGTATGCTGCTCAGGCACGTCGACGGTGAGGTGCTCAACCGGTTCCATGCGCACGCCATCCACGGTCTTGGTGACAATCTCCGGCCGCCCGGCCATCAGTTCGAAGCTCTCCCGGCGCATCATCTCGATAAGGATCGCCAACTGCAATTCACCACGGCCCAGCACCTTGAAGCTGTCCGGCGAGCCTGTGTCTTCCACACGAATGCTGACATTGGTCAGCAGTTCCTTTTCCAGCCTCTCACGCAGGTTGCGGCTGGTCACATACTGGCCTTCGCGCCCGGCGAACGGCGAGTTATTCACGCTGAATTGAATGGCGATGGTCGGCTCGTCGATGATGATCAGCGGCAGTGGCGACGGGTTTTCGACGCTGGTGATGGTTTCTCCGATGGTGATGCCTTCCACGCCGGCCACTGCCACAATATCTCCCATGGTGGTCTCGGTGGTCTCGATGCGCTTGAGGCCGCTGAAGGTGAAGAGCTTGGTGATGCGCGTCTTCATCAGCGATCCGTCGCGCTTTGAGATCGTTACGTCGTCGCCCGCGTGCAGCGTGCCTTGGAAGACGCGGCAAATGGCAATGCGGCCAAAGTACTCCGAGTAGTCGAGATTGGTTACCAGGATCTGGAGCGTGCCGCTTTCGTTCCCGGTGGCCGCGGGAATAGTGCTAACGATGGACTCAAACAGCGGTTGCAGGTTTACGCCGGGCGTGGCCGGATCGAGAGTCGCGGTGCCTGCCTTGGCCACCGTGTACAGCACCGGAAAATCCAGTTGCGATTCGTCTGCATCGAGATCGATGAACAGGTCGTAAATCTCGTTCAGCACTTCCTGCGGACGCGCGTCGGGCCGGTCGATCTTGTTGATCACCACAATGGGCAGCAGCTTGGCCTCAAGCGCCTTGGCCAGCACATAGCGGGTCTGTGGCAACGGGCCCTCGGCCGCATCCACCAACAGCATTACACCGTCCACCATCTTCAGCGCGCGTTCCACCTCGCCGCCAAAATCGGCATGGCCCGGCGTATCCACAATGTTGATCTTGCCGCCTTCAAAGACGATGGCCGTGTTCTTGGCCAGGATGGTGATGCCGCGTTCCCGCTCCAGTTCGTTCGAGTCCATCACGCGGTCGGCCACTTGCTCGTTGGCGCGGAAAGTTCCCGACTGGCGCAGCATGGCGTCCACCAGCGTGGTCTTTCCGTGGTCTACGTGGGCAATGATGGCGATATTTCGTATCGTCTGGGTCACAGGGGAGCTTTTCCTTCTTTTGTTCGGCCATAGTGGCCATGGGGTTGGGGGCGCCACGGTGGCGAGGTGCCACACAATGCGGCAACTTCCATTCTACCAGCAGCGTTGCGGAAGAAGCGATTGCGACAGGAATGCGGGACGGGCAAAGAGCCCGGCCGGCAGGCTTTGGTCAACTGGCCAAATGAGTTTACGTGCCTGCCGCCGTAAGGATGAGTACTGTAATGTCGTCATCCTGCCCAAATCGCTGCGCGGCCTCGACGACTTCAAGCGCCTCACGCGGCCGTGCCAACAGGTCGGCAATACGCTCAAAACCAAACAGCTCACCCGCTGCATTGCGCGCCTCCAGCAAGCCATCGGTAAAGAGGGTGAGTCGGTCGCCGCGAACCAGTTGCAGCTGCATTGGCTCAAACTCCGCTTCCTCCATCAGACCAAGCGGCAACGCCGGCGGCAGTTCCACTTCCTTCCCGTTGAGGAACGGCGGCAGGTGCCCGGCGTTGGCGACCAGGCAAGCCCCTTTCGCATCCAGACGCATTGCGAGGCAGGTGGCAAAGCCCCCGCGCAGGCGGCCATGAAGACGGCGATTCAAGGCTGAGAGCACGGCAGCCGGGTCATCCGTGGATTCAACCGTGCTGCGAATGGCGCCCACAATCAGTGCAACGGCCATGGCCGCGGGCAGTCCCTTGCCGCTTACGTCGCCAATCACCAGCATGGCCTCGTTGCCGGGCAGTGCGACGAGCTGGAAGAAGTCTCCGCCCACCTCTTGCGCCGGGCGGTAAGCGCTCGACACCCTGTAGCCGGAAAGAGCGGGCAGAGCCTCGGGAATGAGCAACTGCTGCAACTCCTGGGCGCTGCGATACTCCTGCTCCATCGTGCTTTGCCGCTGGCTCTGCTCCACTGAGTAGCGCCAGGCGACGTAAAAAATGGAGGCGAGAAACAGCGTGCCGACGATTGCGCTCGCGGGTAGCGCGGTGCCCCAAATGCTGATCAGGGGGGCAGTGATTCTCGGCGCAAGGGTCCAATGAGTCCAGCGGGCGCCCAAACCAGAGGTGTCGATGGCCGCCTGAAGCAGAACGGAAAGCAGCGCGGAGAGAGCGAGAGTCCATCGTGCGGCATCCAGGCGCTTGCGAATGGCCAACAGGAAGATAACGACGATGAACAACTCAAGCAACAGGACGGGGATGGTCGAAGCAACATCTGCAACGAGGAAGAAGCGCGGGAAAAGGCGGGTCCAATCGAAGCAGACCATTGCCGAGTCAATGAGAGCCAGGCAGATGCCGACCGCCGAAAGGATCCTGGTCCAACGAATCAGGCCGGCATTGCCCTCAAGGCCAAGCAAATAGAGCAACAGGAACCAGCTGGCAACGTCGTTGACGATCACCATCGGCCCGATGAAACCATAGAAGGTAGCGAAGGAGTTCCATTGGGAAAGGCCAAACATGATCATCCGGTATACGGGAAAGACCATGGCCAGCGCCAGCCAGCCGAGCATCCGGCGCTGGCGATTGCGCAGCCAGGCAAACAGCGCGAGCAGGCCCACCAGCCCGGAGATAAGCTGCTCGGCGATTTCAAATAGATGGCCTTGCAGATTGTTGTAAGCGGCGCGGTCGATCAGGGCTTCGACGGCCTCAAGGTTGCCGGCCAGCGGCATGCCGGCCAGTCCGCCCTCGTCGGGATCGCTGAGGTAAACGTGCGGCGCTTTCCATACCCGGATGGCAAGAACCCCTGAACGCGGAGCGCCAAGCGGGATGGCCTTGGGCGCCGGACCCAGGGACCAGGATGGACGCGGGGGTACTTTGCCGATGCTGCCCACGAGTTCGCCATTCCAGTAAACCTCGCCTGCATCCTGGATGTAGGGGATAAGGAGGGCGAGCTGCCAATCGGGGGAACTGTTTTCGGGAACGGCAAGGTGGATTCGGTACCATCCGAAGCCGGTATATCCAGGATGGCCCTGTCCCTCCCATGGACGGCCTGCTTGAATCGGTTGCCACGCGGAGTCGTCGAATGTTGGCGAAGCCCATGCCGGATCATCGCCGGTCCGAAACTGCCACAGGCCGTCGAGCGGGACGGTGGCCCGGCCCAGGTCCTTCAGGACAAAGGGCGGTGGCCCCGATGGAGCGGATGCGTGCTGGACTTCGGCACAGCACAACGCGCAAGCCGCAAACGAAAGGAGAATTGCGCCGCCCTGACGGACGAACGAGTTCGCAATGAATTTACCCATTGGCGGCTCCTGCGGGAGCAAAGGTAAGGGTGAGAACCCGACCTTCTGTAGGTACCGGCCATTCGCTTTCGTCAATAGTGTGATCGGCCCAGCCCAGCGTTCCGCCCGGCTCGTCCCCGAAGTCATAGCGGAACACGGGCGCAGCTTGACTTTGCTGCGCGCGCCACGACGCCCCGCTCAGGCCTGCACAGAGAATTGTTGAGAGAACCAGAAACCCAGCAATGCGGGGAAGCATGTGAGCATGATACCCCCGCACCGCCATTACCGGACAGGATACCTCTTGCCGAAGCGATGCCTGGCGCCTTCAGGCGGTCAGTGCGACGGCGGGACGTATTCCGAGGGCAGCGCCGATCCCGTCCCAAAGAAGAACTCTTCCATCTGCTCCACCAGGAACTGCTGCGCCTGCGGGGTCCAGGGCTGTAGTCGGTACTCGTTCAGCAGCATCTTCTGCCGGTCGACCCACTCGGCCCAGGCTGCCTTTGAAACGTTCTTGAATATCTTTTGACCGAACTCCGAGTCGAAGGGCGGCTCGTCCAGGCCCTCCATCTCCTTCTTGTTGCGAACGCAAAAAACCATATGTGCCATTCTTCATGCTCCCAAGGCTTATTGTATTGGATCGAGTGCAATCCGGCCTAAGAAGACTGGGTTTTCGATCCGGCGCGGACGCGCCGAATTATCATCCTTGTATGTGCGGACGATTCGCCAGAAAATCCACGCAGCAGGTTCTTGCCGACTGGTTTGGCGTGGACCTGGAAGACATTCCGTGGTTCGCGCCCAGTTACAACGCGGCGCCGCAGAGCGTGCAGCCGGTGGTGCGGCTCAATCGCGACTCAGGCCACCGCGAGTTTGCGCAGATGCGCTGGGGCCTGGTGCCGTTCTGGGCCAAGGACGCTAAGTTCGGCTATTCGACTATCAACGCGCGCGCGGAAGAAGCTGCGAACAAGCCGGCTTATCGCGAGGCGCTGAAGAAGCGCCGCTGCCTGGTGCCTGTGGACGCGTTTTATGAGTGGCAACGCATCGACAAGAAAACCAGGCACCCGTTTGCCTTCGCGCTGAAAAGCGGCGAGCCGTACGCGATTGCCGGCCTTTGGGAGCGGTGGCAGCCGAACGAAGGCGACGCGCTTGAGACATTCACGATTCTGACCACCGACCCGAATGAGCTGATGGAGCCCATTCACAATCGCATGCCGGTGATTGTCGGCGAACGCGACTATGATCGTTGGCTTGAGCCGGGCGGGCACGGCCCGGGCGGTGGGGCGAGGCCGCCTGTGGAGTTGCTGCGTCCGTATCCGGCGGAAAAGATGAATGCGTGGCCTGTGAGCGAGCGCGTGGGCAATGTGCGCAACAATGACCCGCAGCTGCTTGAACCGGATTCGCAGGTGCCGCAACTCGGACCGCAACTCTTTGAGCCGAGCTGAACAATTGTAAGCCAATGTTGACCCGGAACTTTACAACGCCGAAAAATGCGACTTTTCTCATCGCATTCAAGCGACGCTATCTGGGCCGCCTCTGTGTTGAAAATGCTTGAATTCCGCTTTTGGATTGAATGGCAGACGTTCCTTCATGAAACTCGATCTGGAACAAGGGAGCCACCGTGTCCGATGCCATCCAAGCCAACGTCTCGGACAATGCGGCTGGCGGCGCCTTGGCTCTTATCGGCGTTTGCCCCTGCGCGCGGAATGTTTCTTGCTCTTCGAAGCTCGCGCTTCGTTGTTACGCTTGTTTTTTTTCGGCTTCGAAGGGGGACGCGCGGGCTTTCTCCCTGTAAGTTGCAAACCCTCTTCCACAATTGAAAACTGCAGCTTGCGCTCCTGCGCCAGGATACGATCCAGAATCACCTGCACCCGGTCGCCGGCGCGGAAGCGGCGTCCCGTGCGCTCGCCGATAATCTCGTGAGTGTTCTCGCGCCAGGTGTACCGGTCGTCGCGCAGGCTGTCGATCGGCACCAGCCCCTCAACGAACAGGTCGGTCAGCTCCACAAACAGGCCGTATTTGGCGGGATTCAGCACCAGCGCGGCAAACTCCTCGCCAACGCGGTCCTGCATAAAGCGCACCTTCTTCCACTCCACCAACTCGCGCTCGGCATCGGCGGCGCGGCGCTCGGTGATGCTGGTCTCCTCGGCAATCTGTGCCAGCTCCGCTTCCGGAATTGGCGCCTCGCCGGGAAAGGTAGCGGGTGTCCCCGCTCTCGATTTTGAGACCGGGGAGACCAACCCGCCCCCCTCGTTCGGATGCGTCCACGGCGAGCTGTGACGCCCCTGCGCAACCACTCCATCGCCTCCCACGCCGGCCCGCAGCAGTGCCTTGGCTATGCGATGCACAATCAGATCCGGATAGCGGCGGATGGGCGACGTGAAGTGCGTGTAAGTGGGCGCGGCCAGCGCAAAGTGGCCCTCGTTGATCTCCGAGTAGCGCGCCTGTTTCAGCGACCGCAGCATCAGATAACTCAGAATCCGCTCCTCAGGTTTGCCCTCTATTTTGGCGGCCAGCTTCTGATACATGCGCGGAGTCACAGGTATGTCCTCAGGGACTTCTACGGTTCTCGCGTTGCGGCCGCTACGCTGCGCATCGCGGCGATCCCCCCGCGTTTGAATGCGCCTCACCGGCAGCGCGCCGAGCCCAAGCGAATAGCCGAATGCCGCCGCCAGTTCCTCAAATTGCACCACGCGCCGCGGCTCCGGCTTCTCATGAATGCGGTAGAGCGACGGCACGCCCAGATCCTCTAGCCAGGTGGCGACGCACTCGTTCGCAGCCAGCATAAACTCCTCGATCAGCCGGTTGGCCCAGGTGCGCTCGGACTTGGTTACGCCCCGCATCTGCCCTTGCTCGTCAAACTCGATCACCGGCTCAGGCAAATCGAAATCGATACTCCCCCGTTCCTCGCGCCGCTTGTTCATCAGCCCGGCCAGCTTGCGCATCCGCTCAAATTCAGGAACCAGCGTGGCATAGCGTTCCCGCGTCTCAGCATCGCCCTCCAAAATCTTGTGCACATTCGTATAAGTCATCCGCGCGGCGGAGTTAATAACTCCCTCGCTGATCTGATAACTCTCGATGCGGCCTTCGGAGTTAAGCTGCATCACGCAACACAGCACCAGCCGGTCCTCGCCGGGCCGCAAACTGCAGATGCCGGTCGATAGCTCCAGCGGCAGCATGGGAATGGCGCGGTCGGGGAAGTAGACGCTGGTTCCACGCAGCCGCGCCTCCAGGTCAAGGTCGGTTCCCGCGCGCACATATTCGGCCACGTCGGCAATGTGGACTTGTAACTCGTAGCCGCCCGCGCGCTCGGTGACTAACACCGCATCGTCGAAGTCCCGCGCCGTCTCGCCGTCGATGGTGACGATCGGAAGGTTGCGAAAATCCCGGCGGCGAACAACCTCAGAGAGGTCGAGATGCGCCACGTCCCGCGCCTCGGCCAGCACCTTGTCAGGAAAGACCCGCGGCAACTGGTGCTTGCGAATCATCATCTCCACATCCACGCCGAAGTCGTCCGGATCGCCAAGCACCTCGATCACGCGCCCAACCGGCGGCCGTGTCGTCGTGGGCCAACTGCTAATCTCCACATCCACCACCAGGCCCTCAAGATCGTCATAGGTTCGCCCAGCTTGCGGAAAGTTGTCATGTGTCCGCCCAGTTTGCCCAGAGCCTGTGTCGGAGGGAGGCGGGGGCTTCAACCCCCGCATAGAGCCATCGGCGTCACCGTGGGCTTCAGCCCCGGCGGGATATTCCTCGCTTCCAAGGCCGTGCCCTGTGTCAGGGCACGACTTTAGTCGTGCCGAATCAGCCGCGAGAGAAGACTGGGCTTTAGCCCCTGCGGGATTCTCTTGGTTCTCAGGGCCTCGCCTCTTCGCCCGCGCAGCCCCAGCCTCATCTCCCAGCACCCGATGCGCGGACGCCCCCTCGCTCACAACGGGAATCTCCTGCCCAAACGGAATCAGAATCGGCTGCGTCATCCGCTCATCAAAAGGCACCACGCTGTGCCCCTGAGCCCGCTCGGAACGCGCGTAGTGAAACACGCCAACCACCGTGGCGTTGCACCGCTCCAGTACGCGCACGATGCGGCCCATGCGGCGGCCATCGGCCTTGGGAGGCTCCACTTCCACCAGCACCTGGTCACCTTGCATCGCGCCGTTAATCTCATTCGGCGGAATAAAAATATCGTCCTGGCCCGAAGCCTGCCGCGCGTTGGGCCGCACAAAGCCGTATCCGTCCCGATGGAGATCGAGCCGCCCCGCGGAGAGGTTTTCCCGCGTTCCTGCCACGGCGGACACCGGCCTGGGAATGCCCCAGTGCTCGCGGTCCAGCTTCACCAGCGCGCCGCGAGCCGTCAGCCGGGCAAGGTGCTCCAACAGCAGACGTCGCTCCCGTCCGCCGCCCAGGCTCAGCTCGCGAACCAGTTGCTTATATCCGGCTTTTCCGCCGGCAGAGCGCGCAATCCGGGCCACCAGTTCCTGATCGGTCATGAATCAAGAGTAGGACATTACGTTGAGTTCTAACCGGCCTTGAATCGTGGAATCTTTCCAATTCCACGTGATTTTCCTCAGATGGATGGATGGCCGTTATGCAGTTTTATGCACATCGCCTTAAAATAACCAAGACGTAAATACTCGGCGGACCCAAAAGGAATAGCATTCTATTTGTGGCCGCCAAAGGGGTCGCCGGACTGCGAGTCGCCCGTCGATCCACGCTTTCAGCTTTTTCGGGCTCATGGCAGTGGCCCCTGCTTTTTGAGCTCCATCCA
>Ga0302282_1002859_pt1 | contig 11578 bp, 10 predicted proteins | sample III_Fen_E1_3_FD_198763 | JGI IMG/M metagenome (GOLD analysis project Ga0302282, IMG submission 198763) | Peat permafrost microbial communities from Stordalen Mire near Abisko, Sweden - III_Fen_E1_3 | ecosystem: Environmental > Terrestrial > Soil > Wetlands > Permafrost | place: Sweden: Abisko... | reverse complement strand
TGCTTCAACTCGGTTTCCGTGACAGCCTCCAGTTCAGGAATGATCCGCTGGGCCAGTACCTTGCCAAGCTCGACACCCCATTGATCGAAGGAGTTAATCCCCCAGATCACTCCCTGGGTGAAGACGGTATGCTCATAGAGCGCAATCAGCGACCCAAGGGTGGCGGGATCGAGTTTCTCAGCCAGAATGGTGTTGGAAGGACGGTTCCCCTCAAAGACACGGTGCGGAACAAGCCAATCCGGTGTTCCTTCGGCCTTCACCTCTTCGGCGGTCTTCCCGAAAGCCAGTGCCTCGGCCTGAGCAAAGACATTCGACATCAGGATGTCCTGATGTCGGCCAAGCGGGTTCAGTGACTTGGCAAAGGCGATGAAGTCGCACGGAATAAGTCGCGTTCCCTGATGGATCAGTTGGTAGAAGGAATGCTGGCCGTTGGTGCCAGGCTCACCCCAATAGATCGCGCCAGTGTCGTAGGTAACATGGGTACCATCGAGGCGGACCGACTTGCCATTACTCTCCATCGTGAGTTGCTGAAGGTAGGCGGGGAAGCGTTTGAGATACTGATCGTAGGGAAGTACAGCGATGCTCTGGGCTCCAAAGAAATCAATGTACCAGACAGCAAGGAGTCCCATCAGCACGGGGAGATTTTTCTCCAGCGGGGCTGTGCGGAAATGCTCATCCATCGCATGGAAACCCGCGAGGAGCGCGCGGAAATTTTCCGGACCGACGGAGATCATGGTCGAGAGCCCAATGGCTGAATCCATCGAATAACGGCCTCCCACCCAATCCCAAAATCCGAACATGTTGGCCGTATCGATGCCAAAGGCGGATACCTTCTCGGCATTGGTGGAAACAGCGACGAAATGGCTGGCAACGGCCTTGGTATCACCTCCGAGTCCGGCGAGCAGCCAGTCACGGGCACTCCCGGCATTGGTCATCGTCTCAAGCGTCGTGAAGGTCTTCGAGGAGATGATGAAGAGCGTCTCCGAGGGATCAAGATCATGCACGGCTTCGGCAAAATCGGTGCCATCGACATTGGAGATGAAGCGCAGGGTCAGCGAGCGGTCGCTGTAATGACGGAGGGCCTCATAGGCCATGACCGGACCGAGGTCCGATCCACCAATCCCGATATTGACGACATTCTTGATCCGCTTGCCGGTGAATCCCTTCCACTCACCGCTTCGGATACGCTCGGCAAAGGCGCTCATCGCATCGAGAACCGCATGCACCTCTGGCACGACATCCTCACCATCGACCTTGATCACTTCACCCTTCGGAGCACGGAGAGCGACATGGAGCACGGCACGGTTCTCGGTGGTATTGATTTTCTCCCCAGAAAACATCGCATCACGATGCGCCTCGAGCCCTGACTGCTCTGCCAGCTCGATGAGAAGTTTCAGCGTCTCGTCGGTGACACGGTTTTTGGAATAGTCGAGGTAGAGACCTGCAGCCTCTGCGTTGAATTTTTCTCCACGGTGGGGATCATCTGCAAAGAGTTGTTTCAGCGTGAGCGACCGGTTGGCATCACGATGGGCTTGAAGGGCTTTCCAGGCTGGGAGTTCGTTTGGAGGTGTGCTCATGGGAAAATAGAGAAAGGGAAGTTATGAATGATGAACCGCTCTCAACGCAATAGCAGGGGTTGCCAGTTGGAAGAAGAGAACTAAAATCATGCGAAAATGGCAACCGACAAACCAGCAACCGGGTTGATGAAGCAGTATGTGGTGAACTCGCTTGAGGAAACTTCTTCTCTGGCAGCAACTCTCCTGCCGGAACTACTCCGGGCAGGTGTGGTCAGTCTGGAAGGGCCGCTTGGAGCGGGGAAAACCCATTTTGTGAAAGCAGTCGCTGTGGCGTTGAACATACGCGCCGATGTCACAAGCCCCACCTTCACTCTGCTCCAGAGCTACGGCTCGGGAGGAAAGCAACTCCACCACTCCGATTGGTATCGGCTTGAGTCCGCAGAAGAGGCTCTGGCATTGGGACTTGAGGAGTATTATGATGACGGACTCATGATCATAGAATGGGGTGACAAATTTCCCGATATCCTCCCTCCCGAAACTCTCCGCATCCGCATCGAACCTCAATCTGATACCTCGAGGATGATCACCCTTATTTCTCCTTTGCCTCTCCTGTGAAGATCCTTGCCATTGATTCTTCTTCCCCCGTGGCTTCGGTTGCTTTTGTCAGCATCCAAGGAAACGTCTCTGAGATGCTTTTCCGTTCCGATGTAGCGCACAAGCGCTCCGATTCCTCGGCGCTCTTCGAGGGACTTCAGTCTGCAGTGGCCCTTTACGGGCTTCCCGATGCCCTCTGTGTCGGCCTTGGCCCCGGCTCTTATAACGGCCTGCGGGCGGGGATAGCAGCGGCCAGAGCCTTTGCCACGGCACTCGATATTCCACTTTTTAGCTTCGCCTCCCCACTTGCGTTGCCTGGGCCGGATGAGGGCTTCTGGGCCGTCGGGGATGCGCGCGGTGGTCATTACTGGATGGCAGCTGTTCAGGGGGGAGTCTTCCTCCAGGAGCCAAAACTGGTAGCACCCTCGGATATCTTGCAGGAACTGCAGTCACATCCCGATTTTCCTCTCCTCAGCTCATCACCATTAGCGGGATTGGAACACCTGATTCAGGCAACTCCTGATGCCGGACGGCTTGCAAAACTCGCCAAAAAAGCCGATCCCTGTTCCTCCGTTGATTCTATCACACCAAAGCCTCTCTACCTCAAGCCCCCTCACATCACCACCCCCCGCACGGCCACTGTCTGATCATGAAACTCCGTTTTCTAGCCTTGTTCCTCATTCTGGCGGTCGTTCCTCTTCTTCACGTTGCGGCTCAAAGTACGAATGCCATCATGGATGAAAATCCTAAGCCGACATGGGAAACCCAGAAACAAGCCCGAACCTTCCAACTCGGCATCCCGGCACCCAGGGGACAAATCACTGACCGTAGCGGTTATCCGCTCGCCCAGAGCCGACTGAGCTACAATCTTGCCCTGCAATTTCCAACACCACTGAACTGGAGTGATGCCAAAGTCCTCGGATTTGCCCGTCAGCAGATCACTTACGCCAAAGGACTCCTCAGCCGTCCCATCAAAATCAGCGATCAGGCCATCCTGAGTCACTATCGCAACCGGGGACTCCTTCCCCTGACCCTGCTGGAAGACCTGCAACCGGAGGAGCTTGCCGTGGCACGCCGAGGCCTCACCAGTGCCCTTGAGCTTCAGCAGGTCTATGCCCGATTTTATCCCAACGGGGAACTCGCCGCCCACATCATCGGCTACACCGGCAAGGAGGCTCCGCTCTCCATTCGTCCGATCGAAAACAAAGATCTGATCTTTACTGAAACCGAAGGACGCGAAGGAATCGAACAGGCCTTTGATTATCAGCTTAAGGGCCAGCCGGGCAGCCTCCATGTCACCTATGACGCCGATGGCAACAAATCCTCCGAACGCATCGCAGAACCTCCCGTTCCCGGCGATACCGTTATCACGACCATCGATCAGAATCTCCAGCGGATTTGCGAGAAAGTGCTCAAGGAAAACTGTAAAAAAGGGGCGATCGTCATGATCGACCCCTGGACGGGAGAGATTCATGCCATGGCCTCCTGGCCGGAATATAACCCTAATCACTTCGTCCCCGTTCTGGATCCCAAAATCTTCAAACAGGTAAGTGACGATCCCGATGTTCCCCTTCTCCCTCGCGCTTTCCGCTCCTCCTACCCGCCCGGATCAACCTTCAAGACCTTTGTCGGTCTTGCCGGATTCCAGTCGGGAAAACTGACTGCCAAAGACATCTATAGCGGTCCCACTGCCATCGATATCGGTAACTTCACCTTCCATAACTGGAAAAAAGTGGATGCCGGCAGGTTAAACTTCGTCGAAGCCTTCACCCAGTCGTGCAATACCTGGTTCATCCAGGCAGGACTCAAAATCGGCGCTCCGAACATCATCGAGTGGAGCCGCCGCCTCGGACTCGGCAAAAAAACCGGCATCCCACTGAAGGCCGAGACCGAGGGGAACATCCCTGATGACGCGTACATGCTCCGGGTTCAAAAACGCAGAATCCTCAAGGGTGATGTTGCCAACATGAGCATCGGCCAGGGTGACATCAAGATCTCCCCACTCCAGATGGCCCAAGCCTTCGGAGTGCTGGCCACCGGAGGACAGTTTCACCAGACGCGCCTTGTGAAGCAGATCCAGGCAATCGACAACAAAGTCGTCGCCGCCTATCCCGATAGAATCCGCGACGATCTACAGATCAAGCCGGAAGATATGGAAACCCTGCGCAAGGCCATGATCGCTGTTACCGAGGATTCTCAGGGAACCGCTCACCGCGCCCAGGTCAAAGGCACTACCGTTGCGGGAAAAACCGGTACCGCCCAATGGGGACCTAAGGATAAACAGCGTACAGCCGCCTGGTTTGCCGGATTCGTTCCGGCACAGAATCCACAGTATGCCTTTGCCGCTGTTTACGAAGGCGATCCCGGAGACAATACCGTCCATGGTGGCAGCAGTGCCGCCCCCATGATCGGCAAAGTGCTCAACGAAGTCTATGGCATCAAGGATGCCGACAAGAAGGACGCCGATAAGGAGACAGACGAATCGAATTAGGGCGGGTTACCGAGGTTGCCCGAATGTACATTTTGCACCTGATGTAATTTCTCAGGCGCAGTGATTTTGAGGAGATAGCAAGGCGCCCAAGCGTCAGCCGTAGTTACCCTGCGGCAAGCGCAGGGTAACGCTGTTAGAACTCAAAAGCGCAAGCCCCCGACCCGTTACTTACAGTCCCATCTGCTCAATCGGATTAAAATCCGAGGCGTGGTAACTGCTTCGGACAAGTGGCCCACTTGCCACATGGGTGAACCCTTTCTTCCTCGCAATCTCACCGTAGAGTTCGAAGGTCTCCGGCGTGATATATTCCACTACAGGCAAATACTGCGGACCGGGGCGGAGGTACTGGCCCATCGTCAGCACACTGACTTTGGCCTCACGGAGATCATCCATGGCCTGAAAGAGTTCATTCTCTTGCTCACCGAGACCGAGCATCAGGCCGCTCTTGGTGACCATTTTGATTCCCTTGGATTCGCCGAGTTCACGCGCGCGTTTTAGGAAATCAAGGGAGAGACGGTACTTCGCTCGTGAACGCACCATGGGGGTCAACCGCTCCACTGTCTCCAAGTTGTGATTAAAGATATGGGGACGCGCATCAATGACTGTGTGAAGGGAGGACTCCTTGCCATTGAAGTCAGGGGTCAGGATCTCAATGACGATCGCCGCATCGACGGCACGGATCGCCTCAATCGTGCGGGCGAAATGTTCCGCGCCTCCATCGGCGATGTCATCGCGAGCCACGGCAGTCACCACGACATGCTTGAGTTTCATCCGGCGCACTGCCTCGGCGACACGCTCCGGTTCGTCATGTTCCAAAGCAAAGGGCTTGGCCGTATCGACAGCGCAAAATCCGCAGGCACGGGTGCAACGATCCCCGGCAATCATCATCGTCGCCGTGCCACCGCTCCAGCACTCCCAACGGTTGGGACATTGGGCGCTCTCGCAAACTGTGTGCAGTCCAAGATCGGCGATCATCGCCTTGGTGGAGAAAAAGACGGGATTGGAGGGCAGACGCACCTTGATCCAGTCGGGCTTACGCTCCTGATGGAGTGAGGGATCAATCTTCGGTGTTGCCATGAGTAGGGAGAGAATCCTCTGAAGAAGGGTCCGCTTCCAGTCAAAAATAGCGATGGCTATTTTCTTAACCCTTCCCTTAACCCTTCCCTAATGGACTTGCCGCGATTCGGGCCACATCGGGCGAAAATCCCTTGGCAACAATTCGCTTCTCCGCATCCCTACGAAAGGCCGAGGAAAGAGACTGCATTGGCAGATCTTTCCACTCCTGCAGGAGTTCCAGACTGATCTTGGTAACCAGGGGGCGGATTTCGCGCTGCAAATCCTTGGGTGGGGTTGTCGGTCGGGGAGATCCAAACCGCCATCCCGCAATGAGTTCCTCCTGGGCACGACGCGATGCTGCTATCTGAGGGACAAAAAGTGCACTGACCTGATCCTCCGTGAGGCCGATCTTCCTCCCCTCTGATTTCAGCGCAGTGAGGATCGCCGCCTCCCGGGCGAGATCAGCCACAGGAAGATGATTCTGAAATTTCGTCCAGGCAACTTCCCGTGAAATCTGCAATCGGGTAACGATCGAGGCAACAAGGTGGTCTTGTTGAACTGAGCCCTGAAGATCAGTGGAAGGAGCTTGAGCAAACGACTCTGCGCAGATCAGGAGAAATAGGAGAAAGGTTCTCATCGGGTACCATAGACACCGCGGTTGGCGAGGGCGCGGTGGAGTGTGATCTGGTCTGCCTGCTCCACCCCTCCACCGGCGGGAAGCCCCTGAGCAATACGGGTCACATGAACTCCCGTCGGGGCAAGTAGTTCGGCAAGATAATGAGCTGTCGCCTCCCCCTCAACATCGGCACCGAGGGCCAGGATGACTTCGGAGGGATGTTCGGAACCGACCCGTTCGATCAACTCGGCGATGCGCAACTGCTCTGGACCGATCCCGTCGAGAGGGGAAAGCCTGCCTCCGAGAGCATGATAGCGACCGCGAAAGACACCGGTACGTTCCAGGGGAAGGATGTCGGTTGCTGATTCAACGATGCAGAGTTCGCGTCCCGAACGCTGCTCATCCCGGCAGAGAAGGCATTCCTCCTGTTCGGCAAAAAACCCGCAGAGACGGCAAATCCTGAGTTGTTGACGGGCGCTTGAGATAGCCGAGAGGAGCTGATCCGGCTTGGCATCAGGGGAGCGAAGCATCCAGAGGGCGATGCGCTCCGCACTTCGGGGGCCGATGCCAGGAAGTCGTCGGAACTGGCGCACCAGTTCGCGAAAAGAATCAGGGTAATCAAGGAAAGACATGGTGACTAAGAGGGCTGAAAGCTGAAGCAGGAAACCTGAGGAGATCGGAAGTCAGAGGTCGGAGTTCAGAGCTCAGCCTTTCAGGTTTCAGCTTTCAAGTTTCAGGTTTTTCTCCCTGCAGTTCACAGAGCCTCGGCCAGAAGGGCTTGTTCCGGGGTCTTTTCGTCCTCACCACGGCGGGAGCGTTCGACCCGTTCAAAGTAGTAATCAAGCACTTGATCCGGAATTCCCGCAATCCGGGCCGAAGCCAATGCCGAGGTTGCCTCCTCCCATTTCCGTTCACGGAAGAGAATGACCCCTTTCCAGAACTGGTCACGGCTCCTCTCACGCTCAGGGGAAAGTGTATTCTTCGGGGCGAGGAATTCGTACAACTCGACCCTTCTGCGGCTTCCAGCCCGCTGGAGCAGATCAATCGGACGCCCTTCGATATTCTCGGAGGCCATCTCGTAGGAGGTTGATCCCGCAAGAATACGGCACCCGTATTGGGCACATGCTGCGGAGAGATGCCTTGCGAATTCCACCGCCGGACCAGAGACACTGTAGCGTCCAACACGGGCCCCTCCATAGGCAGCTGCGATCATCGATCCGGAATTCACTCCGATCCGGAAATCGAGGCGTTTCTGCCATTGAGCATCGCACTCCCTGTTCAGCTCCTCGAGACGGGTGACGAGGTCAATCGAGACACGGGCAGCCTTCGCCGCGTGGTTGGCCGCACCCTCCACCGGTAGCGGCGCACCAAAGATGACACGGATACTTTCACCGGAGCACTCGTCGAGATATCCCCCAACATCGACAAGGAAATCAGAAGCCGTACGCAGGTAGAGGTTCATCATGGCGACATAGGCGGTCGGCTTCAGCGACTCCATCAGATCAACATGATTGTGAATGCTGCATACCAGCACGGAGGCCTCGTGCAGTTCTCCCGGGAAATCGACATTGGAATTCCCGTCCACCAACTTGCGAAAACTTCCAGGGCGAAGGCGCAATCCAAAGAGGCGGCGGAGCACTGGCTCGCGAGAGCCCATCTCGGTTCTCTCAAAGAGGACTACGACCAGGCTCCCGAGCAGGATGGCAGCGACCCCCGGGAACGGATTAAAGAAGGAGCTATAGAGAGTAGTAACAAGCGATCCTCCCAGAAGTAGGAGAATTCCGAAAAGCGCGAGCAGGATGATCTCACGTCGGTTGGCATGAAGTGCTACCCAGAGCGTGCTTAAACCCAGCAAAAGCATTGAGACAAGAATCTGTGTGTTGCCGTATGGGGGGAATGCCGCTGCCTGGATAAAATTTTTCCAAAGGGCGCTGACACCTTCGAAGCAGCCCGTGAAGAAGAGAGCCGCCAGCACGGTAAGAACGACCAACGAAAGCAGTAGGTATGATTTAATCTTCCTCATGAGAAAAACGGGGGAAATTGGAAAGTCTGGGGTAGAGAGTCACTGAAGGGAGAGATTTCCATTATGAACGCGGGGAATCAAGGGAAACGCTAAGGAATCGCTCACAAACTACGATTTAATCAGCTCTTCCCGACTCGGTGAAAGATCCCTGATAACCACCCAGAGACTCCTCCGTTGCACTGGGATGGGTTTTTTCTCAAGGATTCCAGTCGATCCAACGCCTGGCGGAATGCCTTTTCAAGCTCATCATAAGAGGCAAAGCGATCCCTGGGATCGGGAGCAAGCATCCGATTCACCAGCGAGGAGGTCTCGGGAAGGAGGTTCCATTTTTTAAAGGAGAGTTGAATCGGACGCCGTTTTAATTCGCGAAGCTCTTCAAGTGATTTCTCCTCCGTCCTGTAGGGAGGCTCGCAGGTAATCGCATGATAAAGACATCCCCCAAGGCCATAGAGATCAGAACGACAATCTCCCACCTCCCCCTCGAGTAATTCGGGAGCGACATAATCCGGAGTGGCCATGAGATGGTGTTCAATGGCTGATTCCGATTCTCCCTCCTCCACCGCAGCGAGACTTCGGGCCAGACCAAAGTCAGCCAACTTTGCCCCTCCCGACCCGCTAAAGAGGATGTTGGCCGGTTTGAGATCCCGGTGAATCACCTTCTTGGCATAGGCAGCCGATAGGGCTTTCAAAATTTCAAGACCGGACTCGAGGATCCACTGCTCGTCGAGACTGCTCCCTGAGACGATCTGATCGTGCAGGGATCCGCCTGTCATGATTTCCATCGCCAGACACGCCCCACCTTCTTCCTCCTCCAATGCCATCACTTTCACCACCCTGGGATGCCGGATCAAGGCGGCATGCTTCGCTTCGTTCCTAAGGAAAAAGAGATTTTCGATATAATCCGGCTGTGTGATTTCGAGCACCTTGAGCGCCACTTCCGAAGATGTGGAATCAGGATCCCTTTGTTGATCAGGCCGTGCACGAAAGACTCGACTGCTTCCACCTTCTCCCAGAACATCCAGAAGTTCGTAGGAACCAAATCTCGAGCGCACACGCACCTCGGAACGGCATCTCGGGCACTTCACCAGAGCCAGCAGCGATGCCCCTTCCACATCCAGAAGCAGTCCGCAGGAGGAACAGGGTTCCTCATTTGTGCTGGTGAAGGTTGACGACATCAATTGACCATACCGCGACGAACGCCCATTCTACAACATCACATGACCGATCCAGCCATCCATGAAATCATCGCCTCCGAAGAGGATCGTCGCCAGCGGCTTGATATGGTCCTCGTGCGCCATCTCCCCGATTTTTCGCGCTCCAAACTCCAGGCTCTCGTCAAGTCGGGACGCGTCACCCTAAGAGGGAATCCTGTTCGCAGTAACGACGAGGTGCAACCCGGCGATGTCTTCATCGTCGTGGAAGAACCTCCCAAACCTTCCGCAGGAGCCCGTGCGGAGAATATTCCCCTTGAGATCCTTCACGAGGATGATGATCTGATTGTGGTCAACAAACCGGCGGGAATGGTTGTTCATATAGGAGCAGGACATGAGGAGGGTACCCTCGTCAATGCCCTCTTGCACCACAGTGTCACCCTCTCCTCCGGATCGGAAGAACATCGTCCGGGCATTGTCCACCGTCTCGACAAGGAGACCAGCGGTTGCATCGTTGTGGCCAAGAATGACAAGACGCACGCCGCGATCTCCCAGCAGTTTGCAGACCGTCTGGTGAAGAAAACCTACCTTGCCATCGTCAGGGGGAAACCCCGTCATAGCAAGGGTACCGTCGATCTCTCCATCGGACGCCATCCTGTCCAGCGTCAGAAAATGACGGCTCGACGCCCCCCCTCCGGACGTGAAGCCGTGACTGACTACGAGGTGATTGCTACCCACGAAAATCACAGCCTTGTTGCCTGCATGCCGCGAACCGGGCGCACCCATCAGATCCGCGTGCATCTGCAACATCTGGGCCACCCTATTGTCGGAGATCCTCTCTATGGAAAACGGGACGGATTTGAACGACATCTCCTTCATGCCTGGAAGCTTGAATTCGTGCATCCAATCAGCGGGGAACTCCTTCATTTCCAGGCTCCCCTGCCTGCGGATTTTGCGCTCGTCCCGTTGCCCCAATCAAAGCTCGCGCCGCTAAAGAACCCGAACCAGAACCCGCATCCATGAGTCATTTGCCCGATGATCAGTCTCTCTCTTTTGATGAGGCCATCGCCACAGCATTACCGGTATTGCAAGGCATGAAAAAAAATCTGCGTGGTGCCCCAAAGGCATCGCGCGCAAGTCTGGAGAAGTTCCTGACGGCAGTCTCCGACTCTCCCTCCACTGCTTCATCCACCAAGAAGCACGAAAGCGCTGCCGTTCAACAATCCGCATCTTCATCCACGTTACCAGCCGAATCCATGATTCCAGTTTCTACAAATTCCCAATCCACTTCGACAGACGATGGTCGCCTGGCAAAGCTTGTGGAACTGAAGCAAAAAATCCTCACCTGCACCCGCTGTCCCAATCTAGTTGCCAGCCGCACACAGGTTGTCTATGGGGTCGGAAACCCGTTTGCCGAGCTGCTCTTTGTCGGCGAGGCTCCGGGCGAAGAAGAGGATCTGCGCGGTGAACCGTTTGTCGGTCGGGCCGGCCAGCTTCTGAACAAGATCATTGGAGCGATGGAATACACGCGGGAGGATATCTTTATTGCGAATGTGCTCAAATGCCGTCCCGATATGCCCGCCGGTGAATCGGGCAATCGGAAACCGAAGCCCGCTGAAATGGCCACCTGCCTGCCTTGGCTCACCCAGCAGATCGACCTCATCAAACCGAAGGTCATCGTCGCGCTTGGACTTACCGCCGTCGAGGGACTCCTCGGTGAGCCGCGCACGATGCGCGATGTGCGAGGCAAGTGGCTTGATTACCATGGCGTTCCCCTGATGCCGACCTATCACCCAGCGTACCTTCTGAGAAACCAAACCCTCGCGGAAAAACGGAAGGTCTGGGAAGATATGCTTCTGGTTTTGGAAAAACTGGGGCGTCCTATCAGTGAAAAACAGCGCGGCTATTTTCTGGAAAAGGCGTAGGTTTCAAGATCGCATTATTTTTCACGCGGTGAGCGCTGATTCCTTAGTACAAAAGAAATCCCCTTCGGGACATTTCTGCGGATCGCTCCCGGTACGAATGTTTCGCACAACTTTTCATTGGCTGGTCATCACCCTCTGTCGATTCCTTTTCACGCTCACCTGCAAGGTCAGAGTAGTCCAGCTTGCCCGAGTTCCTCGTAAAGGA
>Ga0302282_1002857_pt1 | contig 11583 bp, 12 predicted proteins | sample III_Fen_E1_3_FD_198763 | JGI IMG/M metagenome (GOLD analysis project Ga0302282, IMG submission 198763) | Peat permafrost microbial communities from Stordalen Mire near Abisko, Sweden - III_Fen_E1_3 | ecosystem: Environmental > Terrestrial > Soil > Wetlands > Permafrost | place: Sweden: Abisko... | reverse complement strand
CGATTTGGCGTGGGAGATCAACGAGCAGTCTGCGCGGCAGTGCCGGGAGTGGGCCGACCGCGTGGCGAATGCGACCGGGAGACAGAGGTTTGTGGCGGGGGCGATTGGGCCGCTGACGGTCTCGCTGTCGAACTCGCCGGATGCCGACGATGCGGGGTTTCGCGTGGTGACGTTCGACCAGGTGAAGACTGCATACGCGCAGGAGGTGCGGGCGCTGATTGCGGGCGGCGTGGATCTGCTGCTGGTGGAGACGATTTTCGATTCACTGAATGCGAAGGCGGCGCTGGTGGCCATCCGCGAGGTGTTTGATGAAGACGGGCTTGCGGCAAGCCACAAGGAATTGCCGGTGATGATTTCGGCGGCGGTGGGACGCGGCGGGGAGACGATGATTTCCGCGCAGACAATTGAGGCGTTCTGGAACGCGGTGAAGCACGTGAAGCCTCTGTCGATCGGGCTGAACTGCTCTCTTGGGCCGGACCTGATGTATCCATTTTTGAGCGAGCTTTCAGAGAAGGCGGACGTGGCGATTTCGTGCTACCCGAATGCGGGGCTGCCGAATCCGTTGTCGGAGACGGGCTTTGACCTGGGACCGGCGGACATGGCGAGGTACCTGGGCGAGTTTGCACGGGGCGGGCTCATCAATATTGCGGGCGGGTGCTGCGGCAATACGCCGGAGCATATTGCGGCTATCGCGAAGGCGCTCGAGGGCAAGGCTCCGCGCAGGCTCGGGTTCAGCGAGGCCGCTGCGTGAGCACAGATGCAAGCGTGATAAAGGAAATCAAGCCGCTCCGGTTGTCGGGCTCTCAGCCATTCACACAGCAGCCGGGTGTCTACATCATGATCGGCGAGCGGACCAATGTGGCCGGGTCGCCGAAGTTTGCCAGGTTGGTGAAGGACGGCAAGTACGAGGAAGCGGTCAGCGTCGCCCGGCAGCAGGTTGAGAACGGCGCGAACGTGATCGACATCTGCATGGATGAGGGGATGATCGACGGCGTGGCGGCCATGACGCGCTTTCTGCTGTTGCTGGCCAGCGAGCCCGAGGTTGCCAAGGTCCCCTTCATGGTGGACTCGTCGAAGTGGGAAGTGATTGAAGCGGGTCTGAAGTGCCTGCAGGGCAAGGGGATTGTGAACTCCATCTCGCTGAAGGAAGGCGAGGAGAAGTTCAGAAAAAACGCGGCAACGGTGCTGAAGTATGGCGCGGCCGTGGTGGTGATGGCCTTTGATGAACAGGGGCAGGCGGCGAGCTATGCGGAGAAGATCCGCATCTGCGAGCGGGCCTATCGCATCCTGGTGGACGAGGTAGGGTTCCCGCCGGAAGACATCATCTTCGATCCGAATATCCTTACCGTGGCTACCGGCATGGAGGAGCACAACAATTACGCAGTTGACTTCATCCGCGCTACGAGATGGATCAAGGCCAATTTGCCGCATGCCAAGGTGAGCGGCGGGGTTTCGAATATTTCCTTCAGCTTCCGCGGCAACAACAAGGTGCGCGAAGCCATGCATTCGGCATTCCTCTATCACGCGATTGCGGCCGGCATGGACATGGGTATTGTGAACGCGGGCATGCTGGAGGTCTATGAAGAGATTGAGCCTGAGCTGAAAGAGCTGGTAGAGGACGTGCTGCTGAATCGCCGAGCAGATGCGACGGAACGCCTGGTGGATTTTGGCGAAGCGCTGAAGAGCGCAGGCGGCGTGGTTGTCAGCGAGAAGAAGGCCGAGGAATGGCGCAACGGGACGGTGGAGGAGCGGCTCTCGCACGCGCTTGTGAAGGGGATTGACGCGTATATCGAGATCGATGCCGAGGAAGCGCGGGTGAAGCTGGGGCGTCCTCTGCTGGTGATAGAAGGCCCGCTGATGGCGGGGATGAGCGTGGTGGGCGACCTGTTTGGCGCAGGCAAAATGTTCCTGCCGCAGGTGGTGAAGTCGGCCCGCGTGATGAAGAAGGCGGTAGCGCACCTGACGCCGTTCATGGAAGCGGAGAAGATTGCAATGGCTGCGGCCGGACAGGCGGTGAAGGCGCAAGGCAAAATTGTGCTGGCGACCGTGAAGGGCGATGTACACGACATTGGCAAGAACATTGTGGGCGTGGTGCTGTCCTGCAACAATTACGAGGTCATCGACATGGGCGTGATGGTCTCCTGCGAAAAGATTCTGGAACGCGCCAGGGCGGAAAAGGCGGACATCATCGGCCTCAGCGGCTTGATTACGCCGTCGCTCGATGAGATGGTGCATGTGGCGCGCGAGATGGAGCGGCAGGGGTTCAAGCTGCCGCTGCTGATTGGCGGGGCGACCACGAGCCGGGCGCATACAGCTGTGAAAATTGCACCGCACTATAGCGAGCCGGTGGTGCATGTGCTGGATGCAAGCCGCGCGGTGCCGGTGACTACGAGCCTGCTGAGCGACGAAGGCAAGGCGGAGTTTGTTGCGCTGCATCGGGCGGACTACGAGAAGCTGCGCAAGCAGCATGCTGCGCCACGACCGAAGCTGGTATCGCTTGAAGCGGCGCGGACACGGCGCACGCCGATTGAGTGGCGCCAAGAAGACCTTACGAGGCCTGAATTCATTGGCGTGCGCGCGCTCGACGACTTTCCTCTTGCGACGCTGCGCGAGTACATTGACTGGACGCCGTTCTTCCACACGTGGGAGTTGAAGGGCGTTTATCCGCGCATCTTTGAGCATCCGGAGCAGGGCGCGCAGGCGCGGCAGTTGTTCGACGAAGCGAATGCGTTGCTGGATACGATCATTGAGAAGAAGCTGATCCGGGCGCGAGGCGTCTATGGACTCTTTCCGTCGAATGCGGTGGGCGACGATTTGGATTTGTATGCAGATGGTTCGCGGACCGAGGTGCTGGAGCGCTTCCACTTTTTGCGCCAGCAGGCCAGCACCGAAAGCACTCAGCCATGCCGGTCGCTTTCCGACTTTATTGCGCCGAAGGAGACAGGGCTGGGCGATCATATTGGCGCGTTTGCGGTGACCAGCGGAATCGGACTGAAAGAGTTGTGCGACGGATTCAGAGCGAAGCATGACGACTACAACGCGATTATGGCGGAGGCGCTTGCGGACCGGCTCGCGGAGGCGTTTGCCGAGTGCCTTCACAAGCAGGTCCGCGACGAATGGGGTTATGGCCGTGCGGAAGCGCTGAGCGTGGACGAGCTGATTCACGAGAAGTATCGGGGCATCCGGCCTGCCGCGGGTTACCCAGCCTGCCCGGATCATACCGAGAAGGGCACGCTGTGGCGGCTGCTGAATGTCGAGGCGAACACAGGCATGCTGCTTACGGAGTCGTTTGCCATGTGGCCGGGATCGAGTGTGAGCGGACTGTACTTTGCGCATCCAGAGTCAAAATACTTTTCGCTGGGGAAGATTGAGCGCGACCAGGTGGCGGATTACGCCGTTCGCAAGGGGATGAGCGTGGCGGAGGTCGAACGGTGGCTTGGGCCTAACCTGAATTACGATCCCGCAGCATAACGAATAACACGGAGAGCAAATGTCGGACCGCGTGCGGTTCGCCGGGGAGCAGGGCCGTGGTATTCTTGACCCGCATTTCAAGAGCAACATGCGGCCGGTGTCCGCGCAAACTTCTATGAAAGACATTTATATTGCCGATCTGGCAAACTTCGACGAAGGAAGGCCCTTCGATAGCTTCTTTCTGGTGCTGATGAAGCAGCAGCGGACCACCAAGACCAACAAGCCCTATCTGAATCTGATTCTGGGCGATAAGACCGGACAGATTGAGGGCCGCATCTGGGACCCATCCGACCCGCGTATTGCGAAAGTGTTCGAGCGCGGCGACATTGTGAAGGCGCGTGGCTGCGCATCGAAGTTTGACGACCGGCTGCAGATGAAGGTGGACCAGCTTCGACTGGCTTTGCCCGGCGAGGCGGATAAGACTGACCTGCTGCCGTCGACCACCTACGATGTTGCGGCGCTCTGGACCCAACTGCTGGGGTTCGTGGAGAGCCTGACCAACCCGGAGTTGAAGCGCCTGTTGAACGCGGTGCTCGGCGACCCAGTGTTGGCGCAGGCATACCGGGAAGCTCCCGCGGCCAAGCAACTGCATCATGCCTGGCTCGGTGGGCTGCTGGAGCACGTCGTAAGTCTATGTACCCTTGCAGACCGCGTGGTTCCACATTACCCGCTGCTGGATCGCGACCTGGTGCTGACCGGCGTGATTCTGCACGATATTGGCAAGGTGCGGGAACTGAGCTGGGAGATCGGCTTTGAGTACACCGTGGAGGGCACGCTGCTGGGGCACATCCAGATGGGTGTCGCGCTGGCGGAAAAGACCATGGATAGCCTGCCGAATTTCCCGCCGAAACTTAAGACGCTGGTGCTGCACATTATCCTGAGCCATCACGGGAAGCTCGAGTTCGGTTCGCCCAAGCTGCCCATGATTCCAGAGGCGCTGGTGCTGAACTTCCTGGACGATCTGGACGCCAAGATGCAGGCGGTCCAGGGCGAATTCGATAAGTGCATCCGCGAAGGCAAGGGGCCGGACGAACTGACGGGGAAGGTCTGGGCGCTGGATCAGCGGCAGTTGCTGAATACGAAGCGGTGGCTGGGGGAAGGGCGGGAATAGACCTGGAATGCGCGATGCCAAAGAAGGTTACCGTTGAAGATACGGTCGGATCACTGGCCGTGCCACCTTCATGCTCGCTCCCGATGCCGCTCGACATACTCACGCAAAGCTGAATTCATGCGCGTTTGGTAGCCCTGCCCCTGTCGCTGAAACCAGTCGATAATGTCGGCATCCACGCGCAGTGATAGCGGGCGCTTGATGGGACGATAAAACGCTCCACGCACCGCCTTGCTCCAATCGGTGATGGGCGGCATGTCGGTCGTGTCGATCTCGCTGTCCGGCATCGCGGCAAGAGCGCCAAGCTCGGCCTGCAACTCCGGCGTCAGCGGCTCGGGATTACCTCTCTTCATAGAATCTTCGCCGATACTCATTCGGCGTTTCGATCACAAACTCCGTTAGGCCAGCGAGCACGAGTAAATCAGCATCGCCCGTCACAAGCAAATCAGCCTTGCCGCTCTGTGCGAGGTCGAGAAACGGCTGGTCCCTCACATCCCTGCACTGGACAGGGCAGATATCTGTCACTTCTGTGGTTTCGCAGTAGCTGAGGTAATCGCCCAGGAGTTCAAATTGGTATTCAGTGCTCAACTTGAACTTGCGGTAGCCGAGAATCCATTTCAATTCCGCCGCTGTCGCATGGGAAACCAGCGCGATCGAGCGTCGCTCGCACCAATGCTCCCTCAACCAAGCTAAGCGTGCAGTGGTGAACACGAGAGCAGAGATAACGGTATTTGTGTCGAAGACTACTTTCAGCCGCTTTGGGTCGGTCAATAGCTTTCACGCGCCCAAGCAATCGCGTCCGTAACATCCTGCTCCGTGATCCCGAGGTCGGCCAAGTGCTGCCGAACCTCGTCGGCCTTGCTACGCCGTAAGGGCTTAAGCGTAATTGCGGAGCCATCCGTGCTCACGTCGAAGTACTCTACGCCGGCAAAGCGGGTCGCTACCGCCTTAGGGATGGTGAGCTGATTTTTGGTAGTCAGTTTTGCCAGCATGATTCCTCCATTCAAGGAAGTAAGGAAATCTTACCATATTTCAGTAAGCAAACATCATGCCACAAACCAGTCCCACTGCTCCTGGGTGAGCGGAACCACCGACAGGCGGCCGATGACGACCAGGGGCGAGCCGGCAAACAGAGGTTCCGCCTTGATTTCCGCGAGTGTTTTGGGGTGTTTCAGGCGCTTGCCTGCCTTCACCTTGACGATGGGAACCTTGGGGTCAGTTGGGTCAACGCTGACCACGGTTCCGGTGCCCACGGCGGTGCGCTCGTCGCCTGTGTGGTAGAAGATCCACTTGGTTCCAGCTTTCATCTCGCGCAGGTGCTTGACGGCAGTGGGGTTGGTCACTCCGTCCCAGGTGGTTTCTTTATCGCGCAGGAAGTCGTCGAAGGAGTAGACGTCGGGCTCGGTCTTGAAGAGGAAGAAGCTCATGCGCTCCATCGTAAGGCAGGGAACAGAGAATAGGGAATAGCCGCCCCAACGACGAAGACCTGTCGTTGGGGACCCCGGCGGGGAATAGAGCGCCTCAAAGTTGCCCTGTGCTACTCTGGCGGCATGACGGGGAACACAGCAGAGACTTTGATCGAGCAGGGCTATGAGGCGCGCCGAGGGCGGCGTCTCGCCGAGGCCAGGATGCGCTTCGCGGAAGCGGTTCAATTGTGCCGCGAGAGCAGCGACCAGCTCTTGCTGGCGCAGGCACTCACTGGCCTTGGGCAGATGGAACGGGATCTGGACCAACTGAATGCCGCGCTCAAGTGTTATCAGGAAGCCGTCAGCCTGCACCGGCGGCTGGACCGTCCGCTGGTTCTGGCTCACACGATTCGCCACGTCGCGGACATTCTCCGCAATCAGGCCCAACTCGATTTGGCCTCATCGAATTACGCGGAGGCTCTGGCAATCTATCGCGCCCATGCCGAAACCCCGCCGCTCGATCTGGCCAACGCCCTTCGCGGCTACGCGCTTCTCAAAGCCAGCAATGGCGACAAAGAAGGGGCAGCGAAACTCTGGCAGGAAGCCGGGGTACTTTACGCGGCGGCCGGCGTTGAGGCCGGCGTGGCGGAAAGCGAAGCGCAGGTTGCGCGCTTGATCGCCTAAGCCGCTGACTCGGCAGTCCGTTACAATCATTAGAATATGATCCGTTTTTCGACTGCCGGGGAATCGCATGGAGAGGCGCTTATTGCCCTCATCTCCGGACTCCCCGCCGGTGTCCCTGTCGACCTGGAATTTGTGAATCGCGAGTTGTGGCGGCGTCAGCAGGGCTACGGGCGCGGCGGGCGCATGAAGATTGAAACCGACAAGGCGCACGTGCTCTCTGGCGTGCGGCACGGCAAGACCATTGGCTCGCCGATTGCGATCGAGATTGTGAATCGTGACTGGAAGAACTGGGAAAATAAGCTCCCGGTAGAGGCGGGCGATCCGGCTCTGCACCAGGCGGTTGCTTCGCCGCGGCCCGGTCATGCGGACCTGGCCGGCGCGCTGAAATACAACTTTCCCGATGCGCGGTATGTGCTGGAGCGGGCTTCGGCGCGCGAGTCGACGGGGCGCGTGGCCGCGGGGGCCTTTGCCAAGCTGCTTCTGCGGACACTGGGAATCGAAGTTGCGAGTCATGTGATCCGCGTGGGGCGGGTGGAGTTGGAGCGCGCTGCGACGTGGGACGAGATTATTGCTGTCGGGGCCGAAGACGATGTCATGCTGAGCTGCGTGGACGAGGCAACCGAAGCGCGCATGAAAGAGCAAGTGGAAGAGGTTTCGCGCACGGGCGACACGGTGGGCGGCGTGTTTGAAGTGGTGGTGCATGGCGCTCCGGCCGGCCTGGGCACCTATGCCAACTGGGACGAGCGGCTGGACGGGCTGCTGGCTTGGTCGGTGATGAGCCTGCAGGCGGTGAAGGCGGTGGAGATTGGGCGCGGCGTTACAGGCGCCGAGTCATTCGGATCGAAAGTGCACGATCCGATACACTACGCCAGCGAGCCGAACGGCCAGCCCACGCGATTCACGCGTCCGCAGAACAATGCCGGAGGAATCGAGGGTGGGGTTTCAAACGGCGAAGACATTGTGGTGCGCGGCTATCTGAAGCCGATTTCGACGCTGCGGCGGCCGCTGGAATCCGTCCGTTTTGACACCCGCGAAGCAACCAGCGCAAGCTATGAGCGGTCTGACATTTGCGTGGTGCCCGCAGCGGGCGTGGCCGCGGAGGCGATGGTGGCCCTTACGATTGCCGGGCTGGCGCAGCAGAAGTTCGGCGGCGACTCGGTGCTGGAGATGAAGCGTAATTACGATGGATACATCGAACAGATAGGGCGGTTTTAGAGTTTGCGCAAGTGCAGAAGGCCAAAGGATTCAAGCAGAAATGGAGCAATAGACACACAGAAATGATTCTCAAGATTGTTAAATATCCCGAGCCCGTTCTTTCGCAGCCCGGCGAGCCGGTCACCGAATTCAACCACGAGTTGCGCAAGCTGGTTGCGGACATGTTTGAGACGACCTATGCCTCGCAGGGCATTGGGCTTGCCGCGCCGCAGGTGGGCGTTTCGAAGCGAGTTACGGTCATTGACCTGAGCGTGGGCAAGAACCCGGATGAAAAGCTGGTGCTAATCAATCCCGAGATCATCTCCCAGGAGGGCAGGCTATACGAGGAAGAAGGCTGCCTGAGCTTTCCCGATATTCGCGAGAAGGTGGTGCGCGCAGCAAAGGTGGGCATCCGCGCGCAGGACGAGCACGGAAAGTGGTTTGAAATGGACGGGGAAGAACTGCTTTCGCGGTGCTTGCAGCACGAGATCGATCACCTGGACGGCATGCTATTCATCTTCAGAATGAGCGGGCTGAAGCGCGACCTGAACCTGCGCAAGATTCGCAAGCTGCAGCGCGAAGGCAAGTGGTAGCGGGGCAAAGGAGTGCGAATGAAGCTCGTGTTTTGCGGCACTCCCGGCTTTGCTGTTCCTACGCTCGAAGCGCTGCTTGCGGCGGGTCATGAAATTGCATTGGTGGTCTCGCAGCCGGACCGGCCCGTGGGGCGAGCACAGCAACTGACGGCACCTCCCGTGAAGCAGGCGGCGCTTGCCGCGGGACTGGCTGTTACGCAGCCTGAAAAGATCCGAAATAACGCGGAGTTCCGCGCGCAGCTTGAAGCCATTGCCCCGGAGGCGATTGTTGTTGTGGCCTATGGGCGCATTATTCCGCCGTGGATGCTTGTGTTGGCGCGGTTGGGCTGCATCAATCTGCACGGCTCGCTGCTGCCAAAATACCGCGGCGCGGCGCCGATTCAATGGTCCATTGCCATGGGCGACGCCTTCACGGGAAACACGACCATGCTGTTGGAAGAGGGCCTGGACACGGGGCCGATTCTTCTGCAGCAAACCGTCGAAATTGGTCCGGATGCGACTGCGGTGGACTTGTTTGAAACGCTGGCCCGCGCGGGCGCGCCGCTGATGGTTGAGACGCTGGCCGGACTTGCTGCAGGAACCCTTCAGCCGCAGCCCCAGAATCACGAGTTTGCCACATTCGCGCCGCTTCTGGACCGCGAGGATGGCCGCATGGATTTTGCAGGCCGTACGGCGCACGAGCTCTACAATCGCTGGCGCGGGTTCCAACCGTGGCCGGGAGCCTTTACGACACTTGACGGGAAAAAGCTGATTGTTCACCGCATGAGGCCGGTGGGAGACATGGTCCTGACAGACTGCGCACCTGCACCAGGACAGATTCGCGTCGAGAAGGACCGGCTGTTTGCGGCTTGCGCGGCGGAGAGCTGGGTGGAATTTCTGGAAGTTCAGCTTGAAGGGAAGAAGCGGCTGAGCGCTGCGGAGTTCCTGCGTGGCATGGCGGTGGTCGAGGGTGCGCGGATCGGGGAACAGACTTCGTGACTGTCCCCAAAAAGAGCGCGCCAAAGAATCGCAAGGCGCCCCTTTCGCCCGCGCGCAAAGCTGCCTTTGACGTTCTCATTGCGGTTGAGAAGGGCCATTCACACTCCGACGATCTACTCCGGCACCAAGCGGTGAACGTGCTTTCGCCAGCCGACCGCAACCTGGCCACGACGCTGGTGCTCGGCGTTTTGCGTTGGCAGATACGGCTGGATTACGAACTGCACACACTGCTGAAACACCCCAACGCCAAACTCGATCCCGCAGTCCTGATTGCGCTGCGACTTGGCGCATTTCAGCTGCTGCATCTAGACCGCATTCCTGCGCGCGCCGCGATTGACGAAAGCGTGGAGCTGGCCAAGCAGGCGGGTCAGCGGTTCGCCTCGGGCATGGTGAACGCGGTGCTTCGCAAGCTGAATGGTGCGCCGCGAGTTCAGTTGCTGGAGGAGACGGAGGAGGAACTCGCGCTGTCCACGGCGCATCCCCTGTGGATGGTGCAGCGCTGGGTCAAGTTTTATGGCATGGAGACAGTAAAGGCGATTTGCCGCCAGGGGCAGAGCCAGCCTGCGCTCACGGTGCGGATTGCGAACGCCGCTGTGGATGCGGAGCTGGCTGATGCGGGCATTCATGTTGAAGCGGGGGAGTTGCTGACCGTCGCGCGCACCGTTGTTTCCGGGGATGTGTTGAGTTCGCGGCCTTATCAACTGGGGCGCATTCGCTTTCAGGACGAAGGGTCGCAGTTGGTGGCCGAGCTTGCGGCTGGGGCTGCGGGCCAGGCCGTGGAGAGCATTCTGGATGCATGCGCGGCCCCCGGCGGAAAGACGCTGATCCTTGCGGAGCGGTGTTCCGCGGCGCGCATTGTTGCGTGCGAAGCGAGCCCGCAGCGGCTGGACGCGCTGCGCAAGCGGCTTGCGGAACATGCCGGGCGCATTGAGTGCCGGCTTGCGGATGCGACGGTACTCGAAGAGGAATCGGCATTCGATCTTGTGCTGGCCGATGTGCCCTGCAGCGGGACGGGAACATTGGGCCGCAATCCGGAGATCCGCAATCGGCTGCGCCCCGAGGACCTCGACCGGCAGGCGGAGCGGCAGCGCGGGATTCTTGGTGCGGCGTTACGCGCTGTTCGCCCTGGCGGACTTGTGGTTTACTCCACCTGCTCGCTGGAGCCGGAGGAGAACGAGCAGGTGGTGGCAGCGGTGCTCCAAGAGCGCCCGGATGCAAGCCTTGTCTCGTTCCAGTCCACGATAGAGAGACTTCTGAAGGCGGAGATCCTGACCGCTTCCGGCGCGGAGAGATTGCTGCGCTGCCTGACGCCGGAGGGAACGATCCGGCTCATCCCCGGCGCGCTTCATACAGATGGCTTCTTTATTGCCCTGGTTCAGCGAAGTGAGTGATCCACTCGAATCCGGATACAAAACAGCTTGTCATTTTCTCTTCTAGTACATTACCATTTAGTTATGGAACCGCATAGTTATGGAAGTAAAACGTCTCTTCGACTGGATTTGACCTTCGGCGCACTGGCCGATCCGACTCGGCGCGCGATTCTGGCCCGGCTGGCGTTGGGGGAGGCAGCGGTGAATGAGTTGGCCACGCCCTTCGCCATGAGCCAGCCGGCGATCTCAAAGCACCTGAAGGTACTGGAGCGTGCGGGCCTGATTACGCGCGGCCGCGACGCGCAGCGGCGGCTGAGCCGGCTTGAAGCGAAGCCCCTGGCCGAGGCGACGGAGTGGATTGCCGAGTACCGGGAGTTCTGGAAGGGTTCGTTGGCGCGGCTGGACGAGGTGCTTGAGGACAAGCAGAAGACCAAGAAGAAGAAACGCAAGCAGAAGCACAAAAAGCACTAACCACCTGCGGTGGGGCGGACGCTCGGCACTTGCAGTGCGGCAGACGCTCGGCACTTGCAGTGCGGCAGACGCTCGCGGGAGGCTCGCACTGGCTTGGCTGCTTCCCGACCTTGGCTAGGAGTTACAAGGAGCAGGTCCTTCGACCCGCTGCGCTCGCTCCTGAAGACAGGCTTTGTTGCGCTATGAAACTTTGAGAAAAACAGACGCAGATCCTTCGACTCACCACCCCCGAACTGAAAAACGTTCGGGGCCCCTTTCGCTCAGGATGACAGCAAGAACTGAGGGGCACAGGCGCTGAGTGCTACTCC
>Ga0302282_1002845_pt1 | contig 11616 bp, 11 predicted proteins | sample III_Fen_E1_3_FD_198763 | JGI IMG/M metagenome (GOLD analysis project Ga0302282, IMG submission 198763) | Peat permafrost microbial communities from Stordalen Mire near Abisko, Sweden - III_Fen_E1_3 | ecosystem: Environmental > Terrestrial > Soil > Wetlands > Permafrost | place: Sweden: Abisko... | reverse complement strand
TGGATGTGAGCCGAAAAGGTCAGCTTGGGATCCGGGCGCGACCGCGCCACGGTGATCCGCTCCACCGCTGCCGCCCAATCCTGGTATGCCGCCGCCACGCTGGGGGAGTTCAACAAGGCGTACGCCAGGAAGTTGCTCATGCTGCCGCCGGCGGTCAATACCGGCAAAACTGGCTGGTTCGTGGGATGCAAACTCGCACCGGACTGATATTTGCCCGCCACCATGGCCAGGTCCTGCCGCGCCGCCTGCTCGCCCGCCGTGGGCACGCCGCGACACCCCGTCGCCAGCAACCCGCCGGCCAGCGCTATCCACAGCAACTGAGGAATCATCCTCATCCTCATCCTCATCGGAATTTACGATATACGATATACAATTTACGCGCGATTTGGCAGGCGCATAGTGGCCCGGGCGTCTCGCCCGTGCGTTGCATCGCCAGACGCGGTCCCAATCCCAACGGGATTGAATCATTCAGCCCAGGGTTGGCCGCGCAGCGGACTACCCTGGGTAAGCGCAAGGGTTTATTTCAACCCCAATGGGGTTGTATCGGCGGCGGGAAGCGCATGAATTCAACCCCTTCAGGGTTGGGTTCCATCGCGTCGGAGACCCAGGGTAGCTCGTGCCTCGCAACCCTGGGCTAAATGATGGCATCCCTTTGGGATTCGCGGCGCGATTTGTCTCTAATTATCTGCCCCCACTTGACCACGAACGCCGGTTGAATTTGGCCATTCGTGCTTGGGCATTCGTTCGTCATTGGGCATTCGTCATTCGACATTTGCCAAGGGAACTCACGGGCGGGACGCCCGTGCCACTATGATTTTTTATCCGCCGCGCGGATCGCCTTGATGTACTTGTCCGGGTTCTTGTCGAAATCCTTCTTGCAACCCTTGCAGCACAGTTTCACTTCCTGGCCCTGGTAGCTGAACACATAGGGGGTCATGTCATCGGACCCCAGCTTCTCGCCGGACACGGGACAGGTCTTGAGCAGGTCGGGGATGGCGTTGGTGCTGGCCGTGTTGGTGTCGGCCATGGTCATGCCCATGCAACAGGCGGGCATGTCCCCGGCTGAGGCATTAACGGTAAAGGTCATAGCTCCCAAGGCAAACGCACCCAGAAGCAGGTATTGATTCATTGTTTTCATATATTTGAGCAAAAGGTTATTGGTTGTCATGTTCGTTTAGAACCATTGGCTTACCCCGTCCCGCCGCCAATCCCGCAAACTTTCTTCAGGTTTCTCCGCGACCCCGTCACATTGCGCTAATTCCCCGCTTTTTTCAACTCCGACGGTTGACCCATTCGATTGCGAAAGTACGAAAGCACGCTCCAATTCACTAATAAAAGACAGCCTGTTGCAAAAGCGCCCGGTGAGGGCACCGGGCCTACAGAACCGATGATTTTCGTAAAAATCATGCAGGCCGGGTGCCCTCACACGGCGTTTTCGGCATTAATAAACCGGCTGCAAACAAATGCAGCAACGCGATAAATTCAGTTTTTTGCGCTGATCGGACACTCCCTTTGCACGCCATTATTCGAGATGGTGACCGAATTCTGGTGGATCGCGATCACCTGGAAGCCCGAGATACTATCCCCAACAAACAGCTCCTGGTCATTGATGATCACCGTCGATTTGGCGGTGCGATAAAAAATGCCATCCACCTTGACCGTATCCCACCGGTTCGCAATTGGGGGCGGGGTGGTTGGGTGCTGATTGAGCGACCCGGGCTCGCTGAAATGGGCGAGCGAATGGCGCGCCGACCCGGCGACCGAACGTAAATGGGGCCATGCAAAATAGCCGGCGGCCAACAGCGCCAGCGCGCCAAAAAGGATCAACCAAGGTCCCAACCCCGGCCCCGTGTGTCTGGCCGGAGTTTGGGGGCTCTTCATCGCTGGAGCGCTTTTAACCGTTATGGGCTCCGCTGCCAGCTCGATCTTGGCAGCCATGGCCAGTTCCCCGGTGCAAAGCCGGCGCCAGACGACCAGTTGCGCTTCGAGTTGGAGGCTTCGATAATAGGCCAGATCCAGTTCGGGCGGGGGCAGGCCGTTCACCGGGCTGCGGGTGACGTGGGCAAAAACATTGGCGGCGGAAACGGCGGTGAGGAGGGAGAATTGACCGGCAGAACCGGCTTGCCCCGGGGCATGATGGGCGGCGGTCGCTTCGATGATCGGCGTCGGCATCCCCCAGCGGGCCAGCAAGCAGGCACCCGCCTGGGCGTGATTGAACCCGAGCTGCGCCGTTTCCACCTCGTGCAGCGGGCGGGCCTGCTGTCGGGCCGCCGCCAGCACGGCGGCATATTTTTCCGGCTGGCTGGCGGCCAGGAGCAAACGGCCCACATCGTGGAGCAGGCCGGCGGTGTACGCGTCATCCGCCAGCCGGGCATTGCCGGTTTGTTTCAGGGTGATCTGCCGGGCATGCTGGGCCACCAGAAAAGCATGGTCCCACAGCGCTTCCATGGATAACCCGGCGGCCTGAACGGCGTCATTCGGGTGAAAGAGCGGCCAGGCCAACGCCAGCGATTGGACGGCCGGGAGGCCCAGCAACGCGACGGCGTCGGCCGTCTCGATGACGCGTTGGTCCAGGGAAAGCCCGGAGGTATTGACGATCTGGAGCAGTTCGGCGGACAACAAGGGATCGTACTCCAGGACATCGGCAATATCGTGCGACGTGGTGCCGGGCGATCCCACTTTCTGGGCCACCCGGGTGTACGTGGCGGAGATGACTGGCAGACCCGGCAGGCGGGTCTGCAGCTGGCGCAATCCATCATAGGCCAGCCAGCTGTTCAATTTCAGGCCGCGTTGCACGGCGGCGACCAGCTCGGCCGCCGCAAAGGGGCGGCGGATAAAATGGTGCGGGCCGCCAATGCTTTTGATGATCTGCGCCTGGTCGGCGACCTCCGCGACGATGAATCCGAGCGTTTTGGGATGCCGCGCCCCGACTTCACCCAGCAGTTCCGCGCCATTTTTGCCCGGCAGGGTCAGGCTGGCCACGCAAACGTCATGGCTTTCGCCGGCCAGCAGGGCCAGGGCGGACGCCGCATCCGGCACAAAGCGACATTCCCAGAGGCCATCGGCCTGGGTCATCGTCTGCAAGGAGGAAAGTTCGGCGCCGGAAAATCCGGCAAAACATATTCGTTTATTCATGGCCACCGACGCTAAGGGTTCGCAAACGCACGGGTCATAATATGCATTCCTCAATGCCTGGCCCATTGGCCTGGGCGTTATGCTCCTGATTAAGGATGAATGCTTACGCTCATTAATATACACGATGGCGATGGAATTGGCTGCTTTTTTTTGGCGGAAGCACCCTTGGATCAGGAACGGGGCTTGAAAGACTGTCCTGCGCTGGATTTGCGGAGAGCCCGCCGCCCTGCGCTTCGCTGGCGGCGGGAGTGGCCGCAGCGCGGCCACTGCCACCAACGGGTGAGGCGTTCTGTTTGCCAGCGGACACCGTTTCTCCCAGTCCGCCCCTCTCCGCTCAGCCCGAACTCCGAAGAGGGCAATGAAATCGAAAAGACCCGTCGCGCGCCCAGCGCGGTAGGGCGCGTCACTCCGTGCGCGCCGCGCCTGCAACCAGCGCGTGCAAAATTTCCCTGGCGTCCCCTTCCCGACCCGCTGTCGATAAAGATCTTCCTCGAGTTTGCCGTCCCGACTTCGGAGTTCGGGCTCAGCCGGGCTGGTAGCCCGGCAGGACGGGCCAGTGGCCCGTTCCACCCCTTCCACCCCGCCAACTCCGCCAACTCCGCCAACCCCGCCAACTCCGCCAACCCCGCCAACCCCGCCAATGCAGGCAAGATTCCGGCTGGATTCCCGCGCCGGGTTGCGGTATGTTCCGCCCCCATGTTCGACCTCGTAAAACCACAGATCGCCACCGCCGCCGACAAGCTGACCCACCTGCGGAGGTTTCTTTGACGTCCCCAAATTGACCCAGCGCCAGGCCGAACTGGAGTCGCGGATGACCGGCGAAACCTTCTGGAACAACCAGGAAGCCGCCCAAAAGGTCATCAACGAGACCAACGATATCCGCGGCAAACTTGATCCCCTCGCCCGCTTTGGCAAGCAGCTCGAAGACGTGCAGGTGCTGCTCGAACTCGCCCAGGCCGAGCCGGAGGCCATGCAATTGCAGCTGGAGGTGGAAATCACCCGCGACACCGGCAAGCTGCTGGCCGAGCTTGACACCTTTGAGTTGCGCACGTTTCTCAACGGCCCCCACGACAAAAACAACTGCATCTTCACCATCAACGCCGGCGCCGGCGGCACCGAGGCCCAGGACTGGGCCGAAATGCTGTCCCGCATGTACGGCCGCTGGTTCGATTCGCGCGGCTGGAAATGGGAGGTGACCGATGCCTTGGAGGGCGATTCCGCCGGTCTGAAAAGCGTGACTTTCCGCGTGGAGGGCGAAAACGCCTATGGTTTTTGCAAAGCCGAGCGGGGCGTACACCGGTTGGTGCGCATCTCGCCATTTGACTCCAACAAGCGCCGCCACACCAGTTTTTCCAGTGTGGACATCATCGCGGAGTTGAGCGATTTGAACGAGAGCGACATCGTGATCCCGAAGAGCGAGATCTTGCGCGACACGTTCCGTTCCGGCGGCAAGGGCGGCCAGAACGTGAACAAGGTGGAAACCGCCGTGCGGCTCACGCACTTGCCCACGGGGCTGGTGGCCGCCTCGCAGGCCCAGCGCAGTCAGGTGCAGAACGAAGCCACCGCCATGGCCATGCTGATTTCCAAACTGTTCGCCCTCAGGCTCGACGAGGCCAAAAGTGAAATGGAACGTTTTTACGGCGACAAAGGCAGCATTTCGTGGGGCAACCAGATTCGCAGTTACGTCTTCCAACCCTATCGCATGGTCAAGGACCTGCGCACCGGCGAGCAAACCAGCGACACGCAAGCCGTGATGGACGGCGCGCTGGATCCGTTCATCAACGCCTGGCTGCGCGCGGGCTGTCCCCTCAAGCGCATGCAGGGGGTGAAGGATGAGGAGGAATAGACTTCAGATGAACATCCTCGACACCATCGTTGCCCAGAAAAAAGCGGAGGTTGCGCGACTGCCCGCGCGCCGCATCGCCGGCATCAAGTTTTTTCATCGCCAGCCAGCGGCGCAACGTCGCGCACTTTGGCCATGACGCGGTCAAATTTTTCCCAACTCCCCCGCTTTGCCCGCACCCCGACCGTATCGCGCGTGCGCCAGGCAGAAACTTGATAGGCGAGAGCGATGCTCACAAGCTGGTCAATGCTGACCCCCTCCTGCGCCGCCAGTTCCTCCAACTGCCGGGCGAGCGGATCGGGCACTTGTGCATGGATGGTCGTCATATATCCGCCTTCAACTTCGCCAAAAAACCGGACGGTGTCAAAACTCAAGAAAACGTTGGTGTCTACGATGGCGCGAAGCGGCATGGATCTCCCGTCGGCTGGTTGTTCGTCCGTGATTTCACGAAGCAGTATTCAACATCAATCGCAGCTTTGCAACTTTTTGAAAATGCGATTCCCACATTGGCGATTTGAAGCGGGCGGTTTACAATGGCACCAATGAACATTCTGGACACCATCGTTGCCCAAAAAAAAGCGGAGGTTGCGCAACTGCCCGCCCGCCGCATCGCCGCCGGTGATTTGCGCGATGCGATGCTGGAACGCGGCGAGCGGCGCGATTTTCTCGCCGCGCTCCGCCGCCCCCCCATCGGCAATCGGCAATCGGCAATCGGCAATTCTCCGGCCTTGATTGCCGAGGTGAAAAAGGCGTCGCCTTCAATGGGGATCATCTGCCCGAACTTTGACCCGGTGCGCATTGCCAGGGAATATGAAGCGGCGGGCGCAAGCTGTCTGTCGGTGCTGACGGATGAGAAATTCTTCCAAGGCTCGCTCGATTATCTCCGGCAGATTCGCGCCGCCGTAAAACTGCCGCTCCTGCGCAAGGATTTCATCATCGATGAACGGCAAATCATGGAGGCGGTTGAATGGGGCGCGGATGCCATTCTGCTCATTGCCGCCATTTTGACGGATGAGCAACTGGCCGCGTTTCATGCCCTGGCCACCGAGGCCGGCTTGACGGTGCTGGTGGAGGTGCATGAGGAGGAGGAGCTGGACCGGGCGCTGAAAATTTCCCCCGCGTTGGTCGGGGTGAACAACCGCAACTTAAAAACCTTCAAAGTGGATCTGGCCACCACGGAGCAGTTGGCAGAGAAGCTGTTTCAGGCGCAGCCCTCGGCGCTGCTGGTGGCCGAGAGTGGCATCCACACCCGGGCGGATGTGGTGCGCCTGCAACAATGCGGCGCAAGCGCGATGCTCGTCGGCGAATCGCTGGTCAAACAAGGCGATATTGGGGCGAAAATCCGGGAACTGCTCGGCACTTGACGCCGCCGCGAGAATTGAGTGAATGCTTTATGGAATTCTCAACGACCGTCAGGGGAACGTCTTGGGCCCGGTAGGAGGAGCGCAAAAAGGCATGAATCATCGGGACATCCAAGCGGCTGCGGTCCGCGGAAATCTCTTATCATCCCGGGGGCGGGCAAAGCTGGGCGGCGTTGCCGGACAACGTTTTCCCGGCCCATGGAAGCCGCTGCCCATAGTAGGCATGACCGCATTCCTGCCCGGCAAAATCAGCCACGCCCGGCAAAAATCCCCACCGCTCAAAGCCCAGCTTTTCGAGCAAGGAACAGCTCCGGGAGTTCCGCTCAAGCACGATGGCGAACAGTTGTTTTATCTGCAAGGTCTCACCTTCCGCCAGCGCATGCCGGATTAATCGCGACGCGATGCCTTGTCGTTGGGCGTCCGCCTTGACGTAGTAACTGATTTCCGCGGTGAAACGGAGCGCCAGGCGGCCAGGACGATACGGGCTTAACGAGCACCAGGCCCGGACGCTGCCGGCGTCTGCCCAAACATAGATGGGATGCTGCGCGGGGTCGTGTTCGCGAAACCAACCCTGTCGCGAAGCAACGGAAACGGGGGTGGTGTCGGCGGTGGCAAAGCCAATGGCGACCGCCTCGTTGTAAATCGAGACGATCGCCGGCAAATCATCGAGGGTCGCAAGGCGAATCATGGCGTGGGCGGCCGGGAATGATCCGTTATCGCCCGACCTCCGAAGCAGATTAACCACGAAACCCACAAAACACACGAAAGTAAAAAGCAAAAGGGGGATGGAAATGAAAACCGTGGACAAAATCGTAATACCTACCTATGTGTAGCGGAGCGGGTGGCTGTTTCGTCGGGCCTGGGCGGCAAAAAACTTGCATTTGCCAGGCCCGTTGGCTTTGATGAGCCATCATGTGGGATCTTAAGGATTTGCCATTGCCGTGGCGCGGCCAAGGTTCGGCGAGGTCTTGAGCCGGCGGCGGAATCGGGCGCGGCGCTGGCGGGTTTCGTCGGCGGAGTATAGTTCCCCGGCCAGCTTCAAAAAGCCGGCTTGCAATTCCCCGGCGCTCATGTTTTTGGGCTGAAAATTGAGGTCAAACAACGTGCACAACTCCCAGGCGTCGGCGCGCAGAATGCGGCCTTCGCGCTGGAGTCGCGCGTACAGCGGGGTGCCCGGAAATGGCGTCAGAAACGTGATCTGCACCTCGTACAACCCGGAGTCGCGCACGAAGGCGAGGACGTCGTCAAACACATCGCGCGTGTCGCCGTCGAGGCCGAGAATGAAACAGCCGTTGACGGTGATGCCGTGGGATTGAATCCGGTCAATGGCTTCGCGGTAATAATCCTGCTGCCGCAGCTTCCAATTGTGTTTCAATTCCACGCCGTACAGGCTCGTGCGCCGGGGGCTTTCCAGGCCGATCAGGATTTGCTGGCACCCGGCGTCGCGAATGCGGGCGAGCAACTCATCGTCCTCCGCCACGCGCACATCCGCCTCGGTGAACCAGCGCACGTTCTCTTTGGCCAGTTCCGTGAGGAGCGTCTTGTAATGTTCGCGATGGACAAAACTGTTGTCGTCGGCGAACTCAATGAACGGCTTGGACCACAACCGTTTGATGGCCTGGATTTCGGCGATGACCCTGGCCACCGGCTTCACCTGATAGCGCGGGGTGAGCAAGATGGAGCTGGCGCAAAATTCGCATTGGTGCGGGCAGCCCCGGCTGGTCTGCACGGTGAGCCGGTTGTACTTATTGGGATCCAGCAGCTCAAACCGGGGCATGGGCGCCTCCGCCAGATTGAACTGGCGGTGGGTCACATAGAATGGTTTTAAAGCGCCCCGCGCAAAGTCGGCGAGCAGTTCGGGCCAGAGCCGTTCGCCCTCGCCCACCACCACGCTGGTGCAATGCGCCCTGGCCTCCGCGCGCAAGGCACTCACCGTGATGCCGCCCATGACGACGGGAATCTGCCGGGCGCGATAATAATCCGCCACCGTGCAGGCCTCAAAAAACTGCGCGGTGAAGGTGCTGATGGCGACCAGATCGAAATTCACCGGCAGCTCGGGCAGCGTTTTCAAATCGGCGATCTCGTGATATTCCACGGCGAACTCGTCCGGCGTCAGGCCGGCGAGCGTCAGCAGGCCAAGGCTGGGCAGGGAGGCGATGATTTTGTTGCGGTCCACAAAGCCGGGCAAAGTCAGGCCGAGGCGGGTGAGTTCGGGGTTGTGGGCGCGCACGCCGCTCATGGCAATGAATCCAATGCGTTTCATAATCGTAGGGAGGTTCACCAAAGCATGCGGGGCCGGGGCGACGACGGCGTCGCCGGGTTTGTGGGCAGGAGCAGAGTGGACCGGGCAGCCTGGCCGTGCGTATCATCTCCAGCGCCCCATCGGTTCAGCTCGAAGCGTGCCGGCCGCGCCGCCGCCGCGGTGCCCGTGACCGCCAGCCGGAGCGTCACCGCGCCGCCCACCAGCAGGCACACAATGGGCACGGCAAACAGCAACCGCATTTGCGGCCAGCGGGCCATGAGCAGACAGCCCAGCGGCATGGTTACGCCCCCGGCGATGAACGCCCACGACGCCACCGTCACGCCGGGTGCGGTTGGTGGCAACGCCTTTTGCGCGGTCAGCCAGAACAACAGGTTCACCGCGCCCAGACCGAAAAAGGAAATGTGCGCCAGCCGATACAGCCGGCGCCGCAAGCTGCCATACCCGCCCAGCCAGTTTTCCTGATGAAAGCGCAGCCCGAGCACCAAGCCCGACCCAAACCCCAGCAAAATCCACAGCCAGGCAAAGAGAAGATTGACATGCGCCACATTCGTGTTCATGCGGTCACTCTACTTTACCCCGCCGCCACGGTGTGAATTGATAAAACTTGAATGGGTATTGCCTGAATCAATGGCCCACCAAACCCGAAATCCGAAGCTTGAAATCCGAAAGAAATCCGCAGCCCGAATGCCGCATCAGGGGCGCGGGATGTCGCCTGCACTGTTTCAAAACGACCCCAAACCCATTTCGGATTTCGGGCTAAAAGGCGTGCGCATCGCAAATTTAAAATGGCCCGCCCCTCCCTTGATTTTTCCGCCCGTGCCGGGCATCATCAGACCGAGCTAACGAGGAAACAGGAGCGCAAATGGCCGAGATCAAATTCACCTGCCCGCAATGCCAGCAGCACATCCAATGCGATGCCAGTTACCGCGGAGCGCGCATTCAATGCCCCGGCTGCCAGCAGTCCATTCTCGTTGCCGCCACACCACCCAGCGCGGCCGCGGCTGGCGGACGGGTGATCCAGATCAAGGTGTCCACGCTCCGGACCGCCGCGATGCTGGGACTGGGCGGGTTGCTGGCGGCCGGAATCCTGGCGCTGGCGATCCTTCATTTCACCAAGGTCACCGTGCTCAAGGGCAATGCCCGGCTAACCACCCCGCAAGCATACCAGCCGCCGGTGGAGATCACGGCGGTGGCCAAGACCGACTCGACCAATCTTCGCCTGGCCTACGCCGCCGACCAGATCATCTTCAATTGGGAGCTGGATAAATCGCAGTTGCGCGTGGATGGCGGCCCGGCGGATGGCCTGCACAAGGAGGGCGCGGGTCAAATCCCCGCGAATCAATTTGTGACCGTGCGCTGGGTGGTCACCAAGACCCAGCAGGCGGTTTTCGTGGATGGCCGGCTTCGCTTTGTGCACGAAGGCGACTATTCCGAGATCCACCGCCCCGTATCCATCTTCCCGGCCAATGGATCCACCGTCACCGTGAAATCCCTCACGGTGAAGCGCCTCCCCAATTCCTAGCCTCGCAACCCTTCACCGCAGCGCCTCTGCGTCTCGGCGGTGAATCCGCCGCCGGCTCAGCTCACGCCCATGTTGAGCAGGAATTCGATGTTGCTCCGGGTTTTCTTGAGTTTGCCCAGCATCAAATCCATGGCTTCAACCGGCGGCACGCCGGTCAGCGCCCGGCGCAGGATGACCACCCGCGAGCCCTCGTCCGGATGATACAGGAGTTCCTCCTTGCGGGTGCCGGAGCGTTCAATGTTGATGGAGGGGAAGATGCGGCGATCCACGAGCGCGCGGTCGAGGTGGACTTCCATGTTGCCGGTGCCTTTGAACTCTTCAAAGATGACTTCATCCATGCGCGACCCGGTGTCCACCAAGGCCGTGGCCATGATGGTGAGCGAGCCGCCTTCCTCAATGTTGCGGGCGGCGCCGAAAAAGCGCTTGGGTTTGTGCAGGGCATTGGCATCCACGCCGCCGGAAAGGATTTTGCCGGAGTGCGGCTGCACGGTGTTGTAGGCGCGGGCCAGGCGGGTGATGGAGTCGAGCAGAATCACGACGTCGCGCTTGTGTTCGACCATGCGGCGGGCTTTTTCGATCACCATTTCGGCGACCTGCACATGCCGCTCCGGCGGTTCGTCGAAGGTGGAGGAGATGACTTCGGCCCCTTTGCAGGAGCGCTCCATGTCGGTGACTTCCTCGGGGCGTTCGTCAATGAGCAGGATGAACAAGTAGGATTCGGGGTTGTTCTTCAAAATCGCGTTGGCGATTTTTTGCATCATGACGGTCTTGCCGGTGCGGGGCGGGGCCACGATCAGACCGCGGGTGCCTTTGCCGATGGGGCAGACGAGGTCCAGCACGCGCGTGCTGAGTTCATCCGCCGCGGTTTCGAGGATGAAACGCCGGTTGGGGAAGAGGGGCGTCAGGTTGTCGAAATGGGTCTTGTCCTTGGCCTTGTCGGGCTCCTCGCCATCGACGGCTTCAACTTTGAGGAGGGCGAAGAACTTCTCCTTTTCCTTGGGCGGACGGATCTGGCCGGCAATGAGGTTGCCGGTTTGCAGGTCAAACCGGCGGATTTGCGAGGGCGAAACGTAGATGTCCTCGGGGCAGGGAAGGTAATTGAAACTTTGCGAGCGCAGAAAGCCGAAGCCTTCGGGGAGCACTTCAATGACGCCTTCAGAGAAGAGCACACCGGCGCGCTGGGCGTTTTTCTCAAGGATGTGGAAGATGACCTCATGCTTGCGCATGGTGCCGAAGTTTTCCACGTTGTACTCCTTGGCCATGTTGTTGAGCTCGGTCATGCTCATGGCCTGGAGTTTGGCGATGTTGATGGAGGTGGCGATCCGGTCGCGCTGGTAGCCGCGGCGTTCAAAGCGCGAGTCATCGCCGGATTCCGGGGTCGGTTCGACGGGCACGGACGGCGGACGCAACTCGGCGGAGGTGGAGGGGGCGCTAAAATTGGCATCGGCCTGGGCGACGGCCTGGGCGGCGGCTTTCACGCTGTCCACCGTGC
>Ga0302282_1002840_pt1 | contig 11630 bp, 7 predicted proteins | sample III_Fen_E1_3_FD_198763 | JGI IMG/M metagenome (GOLD analysis project Ga0302282, IMG submission 198763) | Peat permafrost microbial communities from Stordalen Mire near Abisko, Sweden - III_Fen_E1_3 | ecosystem: Environmental > Terrestrial > Soil > Wetlands > Permafrost | place: Sweden: Abisko... | reverse complement strand
TGGCTGTACAGGCCGGGACTCTGGGAGGGCGATGACACACTCAGGCTTGGGATCGGGGAAAGCAGCGGGAAGATGGTGGGAGATGTAAAAGCGCGGGATATATGAACCAGAAGGGATATCAACGGTGAATTGCAGATCGGATTGGTTCGCCGCGTAATAGGCCGATAGACGTTTGCGCACGTCGTTTGCGCGAACCCGTACCCCGGCATCGGAACCGGTGTCGTAAGAGGCATCGCGGCCCAGCAAGGATATCCCAATCAGGCGTTCCTTCAGTTCATCCACATCCCCATTGAGCGTATGGAAAACTATATGACGCAGAAATTGACAGCTTTTAGGGCTGGTGCGGAAGGAGGGACTTTCGCACACAGACTCCACTGCCGCCTGCAGGACGGAGATGAATCGACAAAGTTCACCTGGTTGAATCTCGTCCTTTTGCATGGGTATTCCAGAAAAATATTCTCGGAGAGATCAGTCTACCCCCGCAGTATTACGGAATGGTTACATCGCGGCTCCGCTTTGGCTGAACGGTTAAATTAACGCATAAAAACGAAAAGCTTAACCCGCTGAACGTTTCGCTATCTTGCGCAGACTGAAATGGTGATGTAGATGCGCTTCCGCTCACTTGTCTGAATAGGCAGAGGTTGGACGAATGAATCTGCTGGAGCATGCATGTTCCGGCAATCCGCTTCAGGGACGCATAGAACCGCACGGCGGTCAAACCGCATTGAGCTGGCCTTCGCTGTCCGCTGGCACAACCTCTACGGGCGCGCTAGCGCTGGAGCTTCGATGAGTCTATCTGCCGGTCAGCGCCGGATCTTCGCAATCACCTGGATCACCTACGCTGGCTTTTATCTCTGCCGCAAGAACCTCAGCGTTGTACTGCCCCTGCTCAATCATGTTTCAGGGCTGCGCAGCATGGATCTGGCCAACATTGTCTTTGGGTACAGCCTGTTCTACGCGGTTGGACAGTTCGGGTGCGGCCCCCTTTCCGACCGCATTGGAGCCAAGCGCGTCGTCGGCGCTGGGCTCCTCCTGGTGGTGGCCAGCAATCTTCTGATGGGTGCGCATGCTTCCTTAATATGGTTGCTGGCTTTTGCCTGTTTGAATGGCGCGGGGCAATCTACCGGCTGGTCAGGGCTGGTGAAAACCATGGCGATCTGGTTTCGCGGCAGGAATCGCGGAATCGTGATGGCCTGGTGGGGAACGAATTATGTACTTGGGGGTTTCATCGCTACCGCGTTTGCGACCTGGATAATCTCGCAGTCGTGGCTATTTCCGCAGCTTGGGTGGCGTCGAGGATTCCTGCTCCCGGCGATGCTCTTGCTCCTGATTACTGGCGCATACCTCCTATTTTCAAAGGAGACGCCCACTGAACAATGCCGGCCTATGCAAATCCCGCGGGATGCGCCAATGCTGCATCTTACGGGCGCGAACTGGAGCGTCTTGCTTGCTTTATTGCGCAAACCATCCCTGTGGATGATCAGCACTTCCTACTTCTTTTTGGAACTTTGCAGATACGCGCTCATGTTCTGGCTGCCTCTCTACATGGTGACCCGGCTGAAATATAGCCTTCAGGCCTCGGGATACCTGTCCTCTCTTTATGAACTGATCGGCATTCTCGGCGCAGTAGCGGCAGGATACATCTCGGATCATTTTAGCCAATCTCGTCGTGCCCCTGTATCGGCGATCATGTTGGGTCTCTTGGGCGTCATCATGCTGTTTGAGCCAACCTTGGCCAATTTCGGATTCGTCGGCACTGCCGTGGCCATCTCATTGGCGGGAATCTTTTCATTCGGCCCAGACACGCTGCTTTCCGGAGCGGGAGCCCAGGATGTCGGCGAGCCTTCGGGAGCTGCAACCGCATCCGGGTTGGTGGATGGTATCGGCCATCTCGGAGCTATCTTCTCTCCTTATGTGGTGGTCTTTGTGAGCGAACACTATGGATGGGACCGTCTTTTCCTTCTACTCGCAGGTTCGGCGTTTCTTGCCGGCGCGGCGCTGCTGCCGATCTGGAATCTCAAGCCTTTGATTCAAGAGGATAGTGAGTATGAAGTCGCCGCTCTACGCGAAACAGTCTGTGTAGGAACCGATTGAGCATCTTGGCATGATCGCACTCTCGGCATCATGCCCATCTTGCTCAAGAGCCTGCTCTGTCTTTGGCCAACAATGAACCTACGTTCATTACCGTTAAGCGTTCTTCCTTTCACTTCGCATTCATACTCCGCGCACCGACGCTGGCTACCATCGCATCACAGCCGCAACTCTGGGCGCACCGCGATGGGCAATCTTCAGCAGTCTTGCGGAAACCTACTCTCAACAACTCTCGAATGGAGCAGCCATGCGTTTTGCAACTAGACTTCTCATATTCTTCTCAGCCATATCTCTGAGCATTCCTCTTTTTGCTCAGAATGCCGGCGTTAGCGGCGAGGTCCTCGATCCTCAACACCGCGGCATCAAAGGCGCGGCAGTGACCTTGACCAATGTAGGCACACAGGTCAAGGTGGAGACTAGAACCGATGGAAGAGGCGGCTTCATTCTTCCACCCGTCGTGCCGGGTCATTACGATATCAAAGCACAAGTTCAGGGATTCGCACCCACTCTGGAGACCGGGATTACGCTCGAAGTGGGTGAATCCAAAGTGTTCAGCCTGGTGCTGCAAGTCGGCGCCGCGGCGGAGACAATCCAGGTAAACGATACGCCCCCCGAATTGACAACCGATCGCGCCGACCGCAGCATCATGATCGAACCCGCATTTGTCGAAAGCATTCCGCTCAATATTCGAAACCCGTTACAGCTCATTAGTGACGCCGCCGGCGTAACAAAAGGAAACGACGGCCTGTCCGGCCAAAACTATTCCAGTCAAAGCCGCAGCAATACCTTTCGCATCAATGGCGCAAAAGGCTCGACGACGGATGTCCTGATCGATGGTGCTGCCAATACCACCGCCTACTATAACCAGGATGCCGGCATTCCCGGAGTCGATTCGGTGCAGGAAACCCGCATCTTTACCGATGCATACGCACCGGAATATGGAAGAACAAGCGGCGGTTATGTCTCTTTTGCGCTCCGTTCGGGCACCAATAGCCTGCATGGGTCGGCCTTCGAGTTCTTCCGCAACGAAACCATGGATGCCAACGGTTACAACGCCAACTTGGCAAAACTCCCCAGAGGCTCGTTCAGCAGAAATCAGTTTGGGTTTCGTCTCGGTGGACCGGTTGTCATTCCCAAGTTGATGAATGGCCACGACAAGACATTCTTTTTCTTCTCCTATGATGGCCTTCGGGATACGACCGCCGGCTCCTTCACGGGCACCGTGCCCACTGCTCTTGAACGGAAGGGCGACTTCTCACAGACCTTTGATGCCAAGGGAAACCAGATCGTCATTTACGATCCGTCCACCACGACCGCGAATTCAAGCGGAACGAACTATACTCGTACCGCATTTTCGGGCAATAAGTTAACCAGCCTGAACCCCATCGGTGCAGCTATTCTCGCGCTATATCCAAACCCCAATCAACCCGGAACGGGAAGCAGCAATCTGAACAACTTCTTCTCCAATGCACCGGCAACCGATAACAACAACAGCTACGACGCCAGAATCGACCATCAATTCAACGGCCGCCAGAGCATCTTTGGGCACTATACCGACTTCACCAACAAAATCCACAATAGCGATTATTTTGGAAATGGATTGTCTCCTGTGATGGCCGACGACCGCATTCCAGGAAAGAACATCTTGGTGGATCACACCTGGGCCATCAAGACAAATCTGATCTTCGAACAACACTTCTCTTGGGCGCACAGCGAATCCAATCGTGCAGAGGCGGTTCATAAGACTCCAGGCAGTCTTGGCATCAGCGCCGCCAATGCCGCGCCTGGCATCACGGCAAACATGAGCCCGCAAATCAGCATCAGCGGTGCTGGCGCGACAGGAAGCGAGAGTTCCATAGGAAATTCCTATCCGTTCGAAGCAAATGCTTCGTCGGTTTGGCAGTATGCGACAGACACCAACTGGGTCAAAGGAAAGCATATTTTCAAATTCGGCGTCGACATCAGGCGCTACCCCGTGCAGTTGTGGGATCCCCAACAGATGTCCATCAGCGCCGGAACCCAGTTCACGACCGGGCCGAACACCACTTCACCAAAGCCCTCGACTGACTCTGGATCAGGAATGGCCGAACTCCTGTTGGGACTTGCTACCGTCTCCTCTGGATATGAACCGGAGACCAAGTCGGTGCACTATTACTTCGGTGGCTTCGCTCAGGATACCTGGAAACTTCTTCCCAAACTGACAGTGACCTATGGCTTGAGATATAGCTACGAGACCGGGGACGTGGAAGAGAACAATCTCCTCAACTACATCGACACAACCTCGACTTCTCCGATCAACGGCCAGGTTGCATCCCTGCCTGGTGAGCCGGTTCTTCCCACTCTGGTTGGCGGTGTAGGCATCCCTGGGCTGAATGGTACGAGCAGGCAATTGCAGCAGCCTGAAGGTCTACACTTCGAGCCGCGCCTTGGTCTCACTTATCAAGTGAATGAAAAAACCATCATTCATACCGGCTTCGGCATCTTCTATCATCCGGCGGCAGCCTGGCAGCAGTACCCCAATGCAGACGGTGCTATCCGTACTTCCACTTCCATCGACGCTCAGCCCAACAAGACACAGCCTGTTTCGGGCTACAATCTAGCCAACCCGTTTCCTTCCGGGCTCCCTACACCTTATGGCAACAGCGCAGGTCTGGGTATCGACCTGGGTCAAAGCATCGCCGGCCCTGGGCGTCAGCAGAACATCCCTTATCAAATTAACTACTCGTTCGATATTCAGCGCTCCTTGCCGGGTAGTTTTGTAGTGACTGCCGCCTATGCCGGAAACGAAGGGGTACATCTGATGGTGCCTCTCTACCTGAACCAGATTCCTGACGCGGACCTGGCATTAGGCGCAACGCTACAAACCACGCCGGCGAATCCCTTTTACGGAGTCATCACCGATCCGACATCGACGATCAGCGCCAGGACCGTCTCCTATTCACAATTGCTGCGTCCCTTTCCGCAGTTTACCGGCGTCGAAGTACTCAATTCCGGCGTTGGCCACAGCACGTACAATGCCGGGCAACTGACTGTCGAGCATCGTGAAAAGAACGGACTGTCAGAGATCTTTGCCTATACCTTCAGCAAAGCGCTGGACAACGTGGGCGAGATGACCAGCGTTGCAGGAACCTATAGCGGATTCCAGAACGTCCATTGCCCTCGTTGCGACAAGTCGCGCTCCGACCAAAACGAAACCCACGTGGTCCGCTGGAGCACACGGTATGAATTGCCCTTTGGGGCCAATAAGCCATTCCTGAATCGAGGCTTCCTCTCGCCCATCGCCGGCGGCTGGGCGCTGAGTGGAATCTACTCGCTCGACACCGGAAGACCTCTGACCGTGAGCGCCACAAATTACTCGTACTCCTTCAGCGGTGGCGCCTTCCGCCCCAATACCACCGGAATTTCGGATAAGACACCGGGCGGTTCGCAAATGAAGCTGAATGGACAGTACTTTAATCCTGCTGCCTTTTCTCAGCCGGCCAATTACACCTTCGGCAATGCGAATCGCCATCTCGCAAACATCGACAACCCTCTGGCGTGGAACTTTGATGCCATGGTGGAAAAGAACACCCATCTGACGGAGCGTTATGTGCTTACATTCCGGGCCGAGGCTTTCAACGCTTTGAACAACGTGACCTTTGCCGGGCCGACGACCAGCATTGCATCCGCGTCCTTCGGAACGATGGCATCCATGAGCCAAAGCAACACGCCACGAAACGTCCAGGCGAGCTTCCGATTCACGTTCTAACTTGCAAGTGAGCGCCCTCGGCCACTCCGGGGGCGCCTTGTATCGCGAAAGAGGAAAGACCTATGCTCAGAAACTCACGAATGCTCTTCGCTCTGATGGCGAGTGCCTTGCTCGTTGTGAATCATGCTTACGCAGTAGACACGATCGTCATCAACGCAAAAGTGATCACCGTGGATGCAGCGCATCCCGCCGCTCAGGCCTTCGCTATCGACAATGGAAGATTTTCGGCGGTAGGAACAAACGCGGAAATCCTCAAACTCAAAACAGCGTCCACAAAGGTCATCGACCTTAAGGGCATGACCGTTACCCCTGGCTTCAACGATGCTCACCTGCACCCCCAGGCGATCTTCGATGAGAACTCGCAGTACTACAGGGTTTGGCTCGGAGGCGACAAGGTTAAGACGATGGATGAACTGGTGGCTGCGTTGAAGCGCAAGGCCGCCATCACTCCGGCGGGCAAGATCATCAACGGGTATGGTTATAACGACGTTCTGTTGGGGCGGCATCCGAACCGCCATGATCTGGATAAGGTCTCCACCACCCAGCCAGTATCAATCACTCACGGCTCCGGCCACATCACCGTCGTGAACAGCTTTATGCTGGAGGCCGCCGGGGTGACCAAGGAAACGCAGGACCCGCCCGGTGGCGCGCTGGATCGCGATCCCGATGGAACGCCCAATGGCGTGTTGCGCGAAAGCGCGCGCGGTGTGCTTTCGAAGGGCCGCCGCGAAGAACGGGGTGGATCGAATGACAGGGCAGTCATTCCCCATGACCAGGAGATCAAGGGGTACTTGAACTGCTTCCGGCAATACTCGGCCAGGGGCATCACCAGTGTGGGCATCGCCGGTGGAAGCCCGTCTTCATTCCGTTTGATGCAGGAGTTGCGCGATCAGGGGAATCCGGTTCGCGTTGGGTTCATGTTCAGCGTGGGATCTTTCGACCAAGTCGATGCCGCCGGTATCAAGACCGGCTTCGGTGACGATCGCCTTCGCATCACATCCCTTAAAAACTTCCAGGGTAACTCGCTGAGCGGCCGAACCGCATGGCTCAGCCAGGCCTACTCCGATCGTCCCGACTACTTCGGAATTCCGCCTGCGCGCACTCAGGAGAAACTGGACGAGGATGTTCAGAAGTGGTGGGATGCCGGCTGGCAGGTTGCGACTCACTCCAATGGCGACCGTGAGATTGACATGATGCTCACGGCCATCGAACGTGCTGAAGCGAAGAACCCTCGCCCTGATGCCCGCTGGCGCATTGAGCACGCCAGTGTCATGAACCAGGCACTACTCGATCGCGCCAAGAAGGATGGCGTGATCCTGGTGTTTCATTCCTACATGTGGGAGTACGGAAACATCCTTGCATCCTATGGTCCGGAGCGCCTCTCGATGATGCACGCGTATCGCACGGCTATCGATATGGGCATTCACGTGGCTGGCCATTCCGACTCCCCCATCTCCGCTGCTTACCCCCTGCTCAGAATTCAGGATATGGTTACCCGCAAGAGTAACGACGGCATTGCTCGCGGCGCAAACCAGAGGGTCAGCGTGGATGAAGCCATCAAAGTGTGGACATTGGATGGAGCCTATGCCACATTCGAAGAGAATATCAAAGGCTCGATCACTCCCGGCAAGCTGGCCGACTTTGTCATTCTCCAAAAGGATCCGCATGAGGTTCCGCTGGATTCGATCAAGGACATTGTTCTTGAAGCAACTTACCTGGGTGGCCAAAAGGTTTATACCGCCCCTGAAACATCCGTTGCTATGATTCCCCAGCCACCGATCAATTATGGCGATGGCAATTACGGCGATGGCGACGAAGAGGAAAATGAAAATGGAAGCAACTAACAAAGACAAGTTGCTCTTCAGCCCTGGCCCCCTGACCACTAGCGCTACGGTCAAGGGGGCCATGCTCCGGGATCTCGGATCGCTGGACAGCGAGTTTCTGGCTACCGTTCACAAGATTCGCGCGCGTCTGCTCGACCTTGGCCCTTATCCGCGTCCGCACTTCGAGTGCATTCTGATGCAAGGGAGCGGTACATTTGTAGTCGAATCGGTCATTTCGTCTGCAATCCCACGCGACGGAAAACTATTGGTGCTCGTGAATGGAGCATACGGACGTCGCATTGCTCAGACGGCGCGTGTTCACGGTATCGCGCTGGATGTTTACGAGGTTGCGGAGAACAAGAAGTTCACCGCCGCACTCGTCACGGAATATCTAAATACCGTTGAAGGAATCACCCACGTTGCCGTCGTTCACTGCGAGACGACCAGCGGCATGTTGAACCAGGTGGAAGAAATCGGTCCTGTGGTTCATGCCGTGGGCGCATCCTACATCGTCGATGCGATGAGCAGTTTCGGCGCGGTCCCTATCGATATGGTGGGTTCGCATATCGATTTTCTGATCTCTTCCGCCAACAAATGTATCGAAGGCGTGCCGGGCTTTGGCTTTGTTATCGCCCGCCGCGGCGCGCTGGATGCCGCAAAAGGAAATGCCCGCACTCTGAGCCTGGATCTCTATGATCAATGGGCCAGCATGGAAGCCACTCAGCATTTCCGCTTCACGCCGCCCATTCACACGATTCTGGCCTTTGAACAGGCGCTCAATGAACTCGACGAAGAGGGCGGGATAAGCGCGCGCGGGGAGCGCTATCGGCAAAACCACGTTGTGCTTTGCCGTGGAATGAAAGCTCTCGGCTTCGAGATTTATCTCGCCGGCGCGGACCAGAGTTTTATTATTACTTCGTTTCGCTACCCGAACACTCCAGCTTTTCAATTCGCGGACTTCTATGAAAGGCTCTGGACCCTCGGCTTCGCAATTTATCCCGGCAAGTTATCCCATGAATCCTGTTTTCGAATCGGAACCATCGGGAGAATATCCACTGCCGACATCGAAGCACTCCTTTCGGCAATCAGCCATGTGCTGCGCGAAATGGGTGTCTCTTCGAACAGTTCAGCCATTCAAGAAGAGCAATTCTTGCCGAACAAATAGCCGGCGCGTTAGAAGTCGCGTCGCGACCGCCCTTCGCATGAGCGCTCAATCACTGCACAACGCCAAAGTCTATCCACTTGGCAATAGCCAAGCCTAATCCACTGCCTTCGATCTGGCTGCGCGATGGGTCGGCACGGTAAAAGCGATCAAAGACATGTGGCAGATCGGCTTGAGGAATTCCCAAGCCATTATCACGTACAACCACCGTTGCGTGATCAGCGGAAAGGATCAGGGAGATTTCTATCAGTCCAGGAACCTGTGTATATTTAAGCGCATTGTCGAGCAGAATCCAGAACAACCGGCGCAAGGACGTGAAATCACCAAGAACCATAATGGAATCCTGTGGACTAAGGTAATCACAAAGCAAAGGATTTAAGTGGATTTTAGGACGGTGCCGGAGGGGTCCGGACTTGGGAGTGGTGGCCAGAGACGGGATTGAACCGCCGACGCCGGCCTTTTCAGGGCCGCGCTCTACCACTGAGCTATCTGGCCTCAGTGCAAATTGCACAATGTTCTTGTCTGTGCGGGTTCCGATTAAACCGGATTAGGATGTACCGCCTGAGGCGGGACTACGAACCATGCACTGCAACAACTGTTTCAGTATAGCAATTACCCGGCGGAACGCCAAACCGGAGTTTTCCCCTGGTCTGGTTACCCCCTGAATTTGACGATTCAACCGGTGTCGCGGGCTGCTCTCTGCTCTACACTGGAAGGCACGATGAGCCGCCCTGCTTTCTTCCTCGCCTGTCTTGCCGCCGCCGCGCTTTCGCTCTCCGCCAGCGCTCAGACCACCGTAGCGCCGGAACAGCGCGCCGCCCACGCCTATCAGGCCGCCGCGCAGGCCGGTCCGCTGGCGTTGCGGGCCTTTCTGGAGAGCTTTCCCAAAGGCGCCGATCTGCATGTCCACCTTTCCGGGGCGGTCTATGCGGAGAGCTTTATCCGCGCTGCGGGCGAAGATGGACTGTGCGTCGACCCGGCTGCTCTGAGTTTTGCCAAGCCGCCCTGTACCGCGCCACTGGTTTCGGCCGCCTCGCTTCCGGGCAATCAGGCGCTCTATGACCGGCTGATTAACGCTTTTTCAATGCGCAGCTTTGTGCCGACGCCAGGATTCAGCGGCCACGACCAGTTTTTTGCCACCTTTGGCCGCTTTGGCGGTCTGGACAAGCGGCATAACGCCGAGTGGATCGACGAGGTGGCCAGACGTTCCGCCGCGCAGAATCAGCAGTATCTGGAACTGATGCAGACCCCGCCTTTTGGCCATGCCGCCCAGATCGCCTATAAAATTGGCTGGCCGGCCAAGCCTGATTTCGCCCAGCTTCGGCAGCAACTGTTGGACCACGGACTGCGCGACGAAGTGGCCACCGACCGCGAAGAGGTGCGGAGCTCTGAGGTTCAGCGCAAGCAATTGGAGCATTGCGGAACTCCGCAGGCGGCGTCGGCCTGTTCCGTCGAGGTGCGGTCCATCTATCAGGTGCTGAGGGCCTTTGCCCCGGAGCAGGTCTTTGCCCAGACGCTGCTGGGCTTTGAGACGGTGCAGGCCTCGATCGACGACAAGAGCAGCCACGACGGCAGCTTTGTCGGTATCAACTTCGTTCAGCCGGAAGACAGCTACCTCTCCATGCGCGACTACACCTTGCAGATGCGGATGCTGGAGTATCTGCACTCGGTCTACCCCCAGGTGCACATCAGCCTGCACGCCGGTGAGTTGGCCCCGGGGTTGGTGCCACCAGAGGGATTGCGCTTCCACATTCGTCAGGCTGTGGAACTGGCCCACGCCGAGCGCATCGGCCATGGAGTCGACGTGCTCTATGAGGACGACGCCCCGGCGCTGCTCAAGGAGATGGCCGCCAAACACATTATGGTCGAGGTCAACCTCAGCTCCAACGAGGGGATTCTGGAGGTCAAGGGCGCTCAGCACCCCTTCGCGAACTACCGCACCGCGCATGTGCCAGTGGCGCTCTCCACCGACGATGAAGGTGTGAGTCGCATCGACATCACCCACGAGTACGTCCGCGCCGCGCTGGATTATCACCTGAGCTACGCCGATCTGAAGCAGTTGGCGCGCACCGGCATGGAGCACGACTTTTTGGCGGGATCAAGTCTGTGGGCCGCTCCCGACGCATTTACCGCGCCGGTAGCCGCTTGCAAGGGGCAGACTTTGGGCGGCGAAAGGCCGTCTTCCACCTGCAAGACCTTCCTCAACGGCAGTGAAAAGGCCAGCGCTCAGTGGGAGCTGGAGCGGCGGTTGCGGGAGTTTGAGGTGAAGTTCTAGTGCCCTGCTTTTTGGCTGGGGATAGAAAAATTCTGATCCTTCGCTACACGCAGGATGACAACCGTCATTTATTAAGGATTTCAGACTCAGAACACCCACAAATAATATTCATCGACTGTTTGCAAGGAAACAAGCCGTGAACCTCGATAGATCGTTGTAGAGTGGCGTGCAACAGAGCCGCTCGTATGGGCACAAGCATCGATAAATGCATGACTGCGCCGAAGAACATCGTCGGAGTCCTTTGGGCGTAGACGAATTCCTCTTCCGACTCTGGATAAGGAGGCGGCGATGCGTGCACCTTCACCAGCAAACGATGGCATGGGCAGCCTGTTGTACCCGGACAACACCTGCCGATTTCGCGTCTGGGCTCCCAATGCCATTCGCGTTCAGGTTTTTGGCGACTTCAATGGCGGAACTCCGCTCGATCTGGGCGCGGAAACCGGCACCGGCAACTGGTCGGCCGATCAGATCCCCGTGGACCTCAGTGCGGGCGGTAAATATCAATACATCATCACCAACTGCGGCGGCGTC
>Ga0302282_1002837_pt1 | contig 11641 bp, 13 predicted proteins | sample III_Fen_E1_3_FD_198763 | JGI IMG/M metagenome (GOLD analysis project Ga0302282, IMG submission 198763) | Peat permafrost microbial communities from Stordalen Mire near Abisko, Sweden - III_Fen_E1_3 | ecosystem: Environmental > Terrestrial > Soil > Wetlands > Permafrost | place: Sweden: Abisko... | reverse complement strand
AGGGGTCTTGTTGTGTGCCTATTGTATGGCGGTCCATACCGGAAAGGGGTCAGTTCTTGAGATTGTCATATTTTGAGGCGACTTAAAAGCTCGTCTCCGCCCGGCGGCGTAACGGGGTCTTGTTGTGTGCCTATGGTATGGCGGTCCATACCGTAAAACGAAGTATCCCGGCGTCACGCCGCCAGTGCGGTCGCTTTTGGCGGGGTTCAGCCCGTCCCACCGTCGCCGACGCGATTTCTGGCGCGGCGCAAAAACCATCACCTACCGCGATTTAACGCCCTTTAACGTTAATCATCCCCCCTCATCACCAAAATTTTATCCTGCGACGGCCCATGGCCAGCCGGGGCTGGGCGAACCAGGTTTGGTTCGTTTTTTGGCATCCGGAACCATCCTGCGGCCGTTTAATGAAGGTTTGGCGGGTCCGGCTTACCGTGTCCACCCCGGTAGGCCCGGTGCCCACCGGACGACGTCCCCCCCGTCGCTCCGGCCGGTCGAAATCAACTTGCCATCCCACTCGGACCGCCCGCGCGGCCGCCCTAAAACAGCTCGTGCTTCATGGCCTTGGCCACGGCGCCCGCCTGGCTGTGGACATGGAGTTTCGCATAAATGTTGCGCAGGTAATCATCCACCGTGTGGAAGCTCAGTTCCAAACGCCCGGCAATCTCCTTTTTGGTGAGCCCCTCCTTCATCAATTCCAGCACCCCGCGCTCGCGCGCCGTCAGGCCGAAGTCCGTTTTCGGGCCGGCCATGCGCGTGAACATGTCCAGCACCGAAGTCGCCACGCGGGGCGACATGGGCGAACCGCCGGCCATCACCTGATGTACGGATTCCACGATGCGGTCAAACGGCGAGGCCTTGAGCAAATAGCCCGAGGCCCCCGCGCAGATCGCGCGGAACACCCGTTCATGATCCTCGAACACGGTCAGCATGATCACCCGCACGGCCGGGCTGACGGCCTTGATTTTGCGCAGCCCGTCAATGCCGTTCATGCCGGAAAGCTCCACGTCGAGCAGGATGACGTCCGCCGTGGCGCCGGCATTCAGGATGGCCAGGGCGTCCTCGCAGGCGGGAAAGGACTGCGTGCAGCGAATCTCCTTCGTCTGGTTGAGCAGCCGCGCCACCGTGCTGCGAAAGGCATGGTTGTCCTCGATCATCCAGACTTCAACCGGACGCGGCGCCAGGGGTTCGGCTTGGTTTTGCAATTTATTGGGCGGTTTCTTCATGCGAGCTTAACCGGCGGGTCTGGAAAAGATACCCCCGCATTCGCGGGAGCGGCGCCGCCAATTCCACCAGCGTGCCCCGGCCGGCGGCGGAGCGGATGTGGATGACCCCGTGTAATTCGGCCGCGCGGCGGCGCAGATTGCGCAGCCCGTTGCCCGGCCGGATGGCGGGTTCGTCAAACCCCACGCCGTCATCCTGCACCCGCAACCGCAGCCAGCCGTCGCGGGCGTCCAGCGTGATGCCCACCCGGCCGGCGCGGGCGTGACTGGCGGCGTTGTGCAGCGCCTCTTTGAACATCGGGAAGACATTGCGCCGGAAGGCCGGCGGCAGCGGGAAGTCGGGGTTCGGCACGAAAGCTTCAAACTCGTGCTTGATGCCCGTCAGCAACAGCGGCGCGGTGTCGCGCATCCGGGTCACCAGGTCGCCCAGATGATCCCGCGCCGGGTCAATGAACCAGACAATGTCACGCAGGGCGTCAATCGTGTGCAGGGCGATGCGGTGCAAATCCGCCGGATCACCGAAGGACGGCTGCCGTTCCATGGCCTCGGCGATCAACGCCAGGCTGGCCAGGTTGGCGCCCACGTCATCGTGCAGATCGCGGGCGATGCGCAGCCGCAGCCGTTCCAATTCCCGCAGCCGCGCCATGCGCAGGTAATACGCCAGCCAGACCAGGCTGATGCCCGCCAGCACGGCGGCCGCCCGGAACCACCCGCGCTGCCACAAGTGCGGTCGCAGTTCAAAGGCCACCCGCGCGCCGGTTTCATTCCACCGGCCGTCGTTGTTGGCGGCCCGCACCTGGAATTGATAATCCCCCGGCGGCAGATAATTATAGGTGGCCACGCGGTTCAGGCCCGCATCCGTCCATTCCGTTTGCAGCCCTTCCAGCCGGTATTGAAACCGCACGTTATCCGGGGCGGTGTAACTCAGCGCGGTGAAGCGGAACTCCAATTGCGTCCGGCCCGCCGGGATGCGGAGTTTTTGGCGCACATCCCGCACCGCCGGGCCCTGGTCCAGCGACGAGGCGAACAATTCCCCGTCCACCAGCAGGCTCTCCACCGCCACCGGCGGCGGCCAGGGATTGACCGTGACGGCGGCGGGGTTCAGGGCAATCAAGCCGCAGTCCGTGGCGAACCACAATTGTCCGTCGCGCGCGCGCCAGCCGGCGGGTTGGATGCCGCCGGAAAAATCCACCGTGGGCAGCCCGTCGGATTTGCCATAGACCACGCAGGTGACGTTCTTTTGCCGGCCGTCGGCATAGGCGTTCAATTCGGATTTGGCCACGCGAAACAAGCCGTGATGCGTGCTGATCCACAGTTGGCCGGTGCCGTCCTCTTCAAAGTCGCAAATCACGTCGTCCGGCAGATCCCGGCGCGGGGCCGCCGGGGCCAACCGGCCGTCTTTCCAGCGCAGCAAACCGCCGCCATACATGCCCACCCACACCGCGCCATCGCCGTCCGCGTGCAGGGAGCGGACAAATTCGTTGGGCAGCCCGTCCGCCGTGTGCAGCGCCGTGTGCCGCCCCTCCAGAAAGCGATGCAGGCCGTTGCCGTGCGTGCCGATCCACAAACCGCCCTCGGTGTCCTCGGCCAAGCCGCGCACGTCGGCCCCGGCCAGTTCCGTGTCCGCCGCGAAATGCGTCAGTTGCCCTTTGCGCCAGGTATAGACGCCCGCCCCCGAGCCCAGCCAGATCACGCCGGACCGGTCTTGAAAAATGGCCCGCGTCGGCTGGGGAATCGCGTTGGTGCTGATGAGATTGCGGAAGCGCCCCGCTTCCTGCAGAAACACGCCGTTGTCCCGCGTCCCCACCCACAACCGGCCCTGCCGATCCGGAAACACCGTGAACACGTAGCCCGGCGACCCCTCCGGGCCAAAATTGAACGTCGTGAATTTTCCGTCCGCCCACCGGTTCAAGCCGCCCCCGTAAGTGCTCGCCCAGATCGCCCCGGCGGCGTCCTGGCAAATCCCCAGCACCACCGGATCCGACAGTCCGGCCGTCGTGTCCAGCACTTGGAATTGCTTCACCCGCAGCCGCACCAGGCCGCCCCGGTCAATGCCCGCCCAAAGATTCCCCTCCCGGTCTTGAAACAAACACCGCACCCGCTCCACCGGCAAACCGTCGGCCGCCGGCAGATTCAACAAGTGACCGTCGCGTCCCAGCCGTGCCAGGCCGACGCCAAAGCGGCTGAACCAGGCGTTGCCCGCCTGATCTTCCATCAATTTGCGCAGGGGCGGCTGGCGGTTCAACCACCGGTCCGCCCGCCCGCGCCAGGCCCCCGCCTGCCATGGCCACAAATAGCCATTCACCACCACCCACAACGAACCGTCATTCATCGGGAATATTTCCGTCCCCCCCGTTTCCGGCTCCCCCGGCGGCGGGGGCACCGGCTGGAAAGTATCCCCCGCCAGTTTCAGCAGTTGATGCTCGGTGGCGAGCCAGAGAACCCCCCGGGCGTCCGCCGCCAGCCGGTTGATCCGGCCGGCCGTGTCCGGGATGTGAAAGGTATAGGGTTCCTGCCCGGTCAAATGCTGCAACCGGCCGCCCGGGGACAATTGCCAGACCCCGCCTTGCGCATCCACCGCAAACTGGCTCGGCCCCGCCGGGGTGGAACTGGTCCACTGCCACTCGCCCGTGCCGGTCAGTCGTCCCTGAATCAAGGCGCCCGCCAGCGTGGAAAAACAAATTTCATTCGTGCGCGAGAGCAATAACCGATCCGCCTGATCCCCCGGGGACAACGGCCACTCCTGGCCGTTGATGCGCCGCCCATCCCACGTCGCCATCTGCCCCTTCAACCCGATCCAGAGTTTTCCCGTGGTGTCCACCTGGAGAAATTCCACATCCGGGTTCTGCAACGCGGGAGTATTCTCCCGGTCGAAATTTTCAAACCGCACCCCGTCAAACCGCGCCAGGCCGTTTTCCGTGCCGATCCATAAATAACCGTCCGGCGTTTGGGCGATGGACCGGACGGTATTGTGCGGCAGACCGCCGGAAGTGTCCCATTTCTGGATGAGATAATCCCCCGGCGCCGCCGCGCCCAACCGGCCCGCCAGGGTGAGCCCCACCAGCAGCAGGCGCGTCCGCCGGAGATTTCCGGCGGGGGCTCGCGCTGCCAGGCGGCGGCATGTGGCGTGCAAACGCATCGGGTGCTGCCCGGCAGCATAAAACAATTCCCCGGCGCTTGTCTCCAATCATCTGCGGTTGCGCCGCCGGAGCGCGGGGGTCTCACCCGCAGCGCGTCGCCCGCAGAACCCGGGCGGAAAGGGGTTGCGCCTTCCGCTGCTGCGGTCCAACCTCCAAACCGCCCGGTCGCATGGCTCTCGCGGCGACCCGCCCTCACCCGTTTCTACCGCCCTCATCTCTGTGTCCTGGGCCGGAGGTTCGTCTTCCCCATCTCCCCTATTGCCCAGCCCAGTTTGAAGCGGAATTCCACCAGATTAATAATTTCTTGATTCTCCGCACCTTGAATACTAGAGTCAAAGGGTGAGGGCGATTGCATTAAATGAAGCTCAGTCACGCTTGGACGAGCTTTTCGAGGATGCCCAGGCGGGTTCCCCCGTGCTGCTGGTGCGGGGGGGCGAGGTGGCCCGGTTGGAACGGGTGATGCCACCGGAATTTGGCGGGGATCTGGCAACCTTGGAGCGAATGCTGGTGGAGGCAGTGGCCGGACCGCATCCTGAGTGGACGCCTCAAGACCTTGATGATATTGCCCGGCGCGTGCGGGCGAAGCGGGACGAATGAGCCTGAAGATCAGGCGCTCTGATTGGTTTGTCGGTGACTTGGAACACTACGTGGCTTGGTATCTGCGCGAAGCGAGTTGGGAAGTGGCCCAACGTTATCTGCGTGCGGTGGGATCAACGCTATTATGACTTGCCGAGATGCCCGGGCTGGGTCGGCCGGCGCAATTCCCGGCACTGGCTTTGCGTGGCCTTCGGCTCCATCCGGTCGAGCGACCCTTCGGAAAGCACCTCATTTTTTATCGTCACGATGAAGAAGCAATTTACGTTGAACGAATTGTCCACAGTGCCCGTGACCTGCCTCGTCGCTTAATACAGCCTCCGGCTGCGGAATCTTGATTTTATGTGTAAAGAATGCGGATGCGGTTTGGGTGGCGACGTGCAGATTGGCGGCCATACCCACGGTCACGAACACGGTCACGGGCATGACCATGAGCACGGTCACGGCCATGAACACCCGCATGAATCGCCACCCGGCCAGGGCCGGCAGACCGTGACCCTGCAACGGTCGCTCATGGAGAAAAACGACCGGCTGGCGGAGCAGAACCGCGGTTTTTTCCGCGCCAAAAAACTGCTGGTGCTCAATGTCCTCTCCTCGCCCGGTTCGGGTAAAACCACGTTCATCCGCGAAACCGCCGTCCAACTCGCCGGCCGTTTGCGCGTGGGCGTGATTGTGGGCGACCTGGCGACGGACAACGACGCCGCCCGGTTGCGCACCGCCGGCATTCCCGTCGTGCAAATCACCACCGGCACCGTTTGTCATCTGGACGCCGACATGATTGCCAAAGCCTGCGCCCAGGTGGATTTGGACGCCCTGGACGTGCTGGTGATCGAAAACGTGGGCAACCTCGTCTGCCCCGCCGATTATGATCTCGGTGAAGATTTGCGCGTCGTGTTGCTCTCCGTCACGGAGGGCGAGGACAAGCCGTTGAAATATCCCCCGATGTTTCATTCGGCGAATGTCGCCGTGGTGACGAAATGCGATATGGCCGCCGCCGCCGGATTCGACCGCAGTCTGGCGCTGGCGAATTTGCAGCGCGCCAGTCATCACGCCCGCATTTTTGAACTGTCCGCGAAAACCGGCGACGGCATGAAGCCGTGGCTCGATTTCCTCGCCGCGCAACGGGCGGCGGTAAAGCGGAAGTCGTGAAGAATCAATGCCGTCATCTTCGGAATAAACCATGAAGCTCACCCCTCTGTGCCGTGGTGCCGCCCTGCTCGGGCTGGCGTGGAACTTGATGGCGGCCACCCCGCCCGCACTGGCCGCGCCCCCGCGCGCCACCCCGCCCACCCGCGATCCCCACGCGCCGGGATACGTCCCCGCCCGTGATTTGCCCGACGGCACCCTGCCGCCGGCGGACGCCGATGGCAACTACATCCTCGGCCCCACCCACCCACCCGCTCCGGAAATGACGGCGCAGCCCGGCGTCCCCCAGGGAACCGTTTATAACTTCACCCTGCGTTCGGCGGACAGCCAATTTTACCCCGGCATCGCCCGGGGCACCAACACGTTCGGCACCGTGGATCCCGCCGCTCCCGACCGGCTCATCGTCACCACCAGCCACCCCGCGCCCTACACCCGCCGCCTGGCGGTTTATGTCCCCAAACAATACGTCCCCGGCACGACCGCCCCCTTCATGGTCGGCGCCGACGGACCCGACCGCGCTTGGTTCACCGCCCTGGACAACCTGATTGCCGCCCACCGGGTGCCGGCGTTGATCGCCATCTCCATCGGCAACGGCGGCGGCGACGCCCAGGGCAGCGAGCGCGGCCTCGAATACGACACGATGTCCGGCCGCTACGCGGAGTTTGTGGAGGCCGAGGTGCTGCCCCTCGTGGAAAAACAGTGCGCCGTGAAATTGACCCGCGATCCCGACGGCCGCGCCACCATGGGCGGCAGCTCCGGCGGCTCGTGCGCCCTGATCATGGCCTGGTATCATCCCGAACTCTACCACCGCGTGCTGACCTATTCCGGCACCTATGTCAACCAGCAGTGGCCCCACGATGACGCCACCCCGCACGGCGCATGGGAATTCCATGAACACCTCATCCCGGCCAGCCCCGTCAAACCCATTCGCCTCTGGCTGGAAGTGGGCGACCGCGACAATTACAACCCCAACATCATGCGCGACAACCTGCACGACTGGGTTGTTGCCAATGAGAACATGGCCCGAGTGCTTGCCGCCAAAGGCTACCACTACCAATTCGTCTTTGCCCGCAACGCCGGCCACACCGACCGCAGCGTCAAACAACAAACCCTGCCCGAAGCCCTCGAATGGCTGTGGCAGGGCTATCAGCCGGGACGAACTAAGCGTTAATCAACTCCCGCACTTTCGCCGCAATATCCCCCTGTTTAACCAGCGACTCGCCCACGAGCAGGGCCGCCGCCCCGGCTTGTTTCAACCGCACCACATCCGCCCGGGTGTGAATGCCGCTTTCCGCCACCAGTAATTTTGCGCCACCCGCACCGGACTCGCGCATTTTTTCCGCGAGTTGTTCCGTGGTGGCCAGGTCCACCTTGAACGTCTTCAGGTTGCGGTTGTTCACGCCCACGAGTTCGGCCCCCAGCACCAGGGCGCGGGCCAATTCCGCTTCGTCATGCACCTCCACCAAGACCGCCAAGCCGGCTTCAATGGCCAGGGTGTGAAACCGCTGCAGGCGCTCGTCGTCCAAAATCGCCACAATCAGCAGGATCGCGTCCGCCCCCCATTCAATGGCCTCCAAAATCTGGCGCTCATCAATGATGAAATCCTTGCGCAACAGCGGCAGCTTCACGGCGGCGCGGATTTGCCGGAGATAATCGAGCGAACCCTGGAAATATTTCTCATCCGTCAGCACCGAGAGGCAGTCCGCCCCCGCCGCCTCGTAGGCTTTGGCAATGCGCACCGGATCGAAATCCGGGCAGATCACCCCGGCGGACGGCGAGGCTTTTTTCACCTCCGCAATCAGCCCGAGCCCGCCCGCGTGCGGATGCCGCAGCGCCGCCGCGAAATCGCGGCGCTCCCCGCGTTCCAGCAGCGCGTCGCGCAAATCCCCCGCCGCGATGAGGCGTTCCGGCAGCCGCGCCACCTCGCGCTTTTTCTGTTCCACGATTTCTTCGAGAATATTCACGGCGGTTATTCCTCCACATCCTGCACGCCCTGCATCCGCTTGAGCGGGCAACCCGCCCGCAGCCAGCCGTTGACATAGGGATCCAGGTTGCCGTCCATGACCCCCTGCACGTCGCTCGTCTCCACCCCCGTGCGCAGGTCTTTCACCATGCGATACGGTTGGAATACATAGCTGCGAATCTGGTTGCCCCACGAGACGCTGCCCTTTTCGCCGTAAAACCGCTCCATCTCCGCCTTCGCCGCATCCTGCCGCTGCGCAAAAATGCGCGAGAGCAGCAGCGTCATGGCCGTGGCCCGGTTTTGGTGCTGCGACCGCTGCGCCTGGGAGGCCACCACCAACCCCGTGGGAATGTGCGTGATGCGCACGGCGGTTTCCACCTTGTTCACGTTCTGACCGCCCTTGCCGCCGGACCGGAACGTGTCCACGCGAAACTCCGTCGGGGGAATCACGATTTCCGTCGTGTTCTCCTCCAACTCGGCGATGGTGTCCACACTGGCAAAACTTGTGTGGCGGCGCTTGTTGGAATCAAACGGCGAGATGCGCACCAGCCGGTGGACGCCGCGCTCGGCCTTGCAAAAACCGTAGGCGTTTTCGCCCTGAATCAAAATCGTGGCGCTCTTGATGCCCGCGCCTTCGCCGGGCAGGGCGTCCGTCACCTCCACCTCCCAGCCGCGCGATTCCGCCCAGCGCTGATACATGCGCAGCAGCATGTTCGCCCAGTCGCAGGCCTCCGTGCCGCCCGCGCCGGAATTGATCGTGAGGATGCAGTTGTTTTTATCGTGCGGACCGTTGAGGAACACGCGCAGTTCCATGGCCTCCAGCCCGTTGAAAAACTTCTTCAGGTCGCGCTCGAGCTCCTGCTCCAATTTCAACTGCGCCTCCGGCGGCTCACCCTCGCCCAGCTCCACCATCACCCGGAAATCCTCCAGGTGCTTCTCGTTCTGCAACAGCGGCTCCAGCTTGTTCCGCAGCGTGTTCGCCTCGTCAATCAGCTTCTGCGCCTGCTCGCGATTATTCCAAAACGTGTCCGCCGCCATCAGCGAGTTCAGCTCGCCCAGCCGTTTTTGCGTGCCCGGGACGTCAAAGAAACCTCCGCAAATGCGTCAGTTTCTCCGTCGCCGTCGTGATCCCGCTCTTAATATTGTCGAACATGGCGCGGACTATACCCAACTCCCCGCCCGGAAGCCAGCCGGGAAAATCCCCCCATGACCATCCCCCCACCGCACCACGCCCACCCAAAACAGCGCCGCTCCCGGAACGCCGGCGGCCCCTTTAAACTCGCGGGAGACGACGTCCCTGTCCTCCATAGCTTTAGCGAAGGAGGAAGGAGGCTCTGAATGAGGGTCTTCCCGCCCCTTCGACCAACCATCCCCATAATGTCACCACGCGACCCTTTGCCCTCTTGGCGACCTGCCGTAACCGCAGCGATAAAATCTGCATCCATCTGCGGTCGAAATTTTCCGCTTGGCCGCCTTCCACTTTTCCCTGTCTGCCCATCTGCGGCTTCAATGGCATCATTCCGGCTAAAGTTTGGGCGAAAATCACCGCAATAATCCTTGCCAACCGCCGCTTTGGGTGCAAACCCCCAAAATCGGCCCAGCGAACCGGAACCATGAAAATCATCTGTCCGTCATGCGGCAGGGAGAATGACTATTCCCCGGCCGTGGGCTGCCTCCTCAAATGCCGCCACTGCGCCGACTGGTTTGCCGAACCCACGCCGCTCCAATCCCAGTTGGTGCCCTGCCCGTTTTGCGCCCAGGACATCACTCCCGGGGCGCCCACCTGTCCCTGTTGCAGCCATCCCCTGCCGGCCCAACCCGCCGTCCCGCCCCGCCGCGAACGGTTGGCCGGCAAAATCATCATGGGCCTGCTGTTCCTCACCCTCGGAATCTGGATTCTATTCACCGCCTGGCGCGCCTATAAAGCCGACCAACACCCCACCGACAACCTCGAACGCCAGGCCCTGGACCTGAACCGGCGGTGACCCGCTTTACGCCGTTGGAAACTTGCGATGGCATCAGTTCCCGGTCTTCCGGTCTGTAAGTCGCTCCGCGAGGGCCAAACCCGAGGCGGAAAACTTATGATCGTATTGGCTGGTTTAACCTTGTTTCTGGGGGGATTTAGCCTGGTTTGAACCTGGTTTGAACCTGGTTTGGCTGGTCCCGGCGGGGGGCGGTGACCGCAGGGGCTCAGGGTCTTGAAAGGCTTGACTGGGCTTGACCGACCTTGACCTGCTTTGGGGTCTTGGGTTTCGGGTCTCGGTTCTCGGTTCTGGGGTGCTTCGCGACAGGCACAGGCTTGACTGGCTTTGACTGACCTTGACCAGGTCGGACGGGGGGCCGGCCGGGTTGCGGAACTGGCTGCAAGGCAATCACTTCCAGCAGGAGTTTCTTAAGAAAAAGGGATCCAAGCCCCCGGTTTTCCTCGGTGTCCTTTGTACCTCCGTGGTTTAAATTCCCCATTCCGGTTTTTCCGCCGTAGCCAAGCCAGGGTTCGAACCACGTTTCAACCTAACATGTCAAAGATCAAAAGGGTGGCATCGCGCGGCCAAACCGTCGGTCGCCATTTCCAAGATGAGGCTGTGGCTGATGCGTTCATGCGCTATCTTCAGACTTACAATACGCACTATTATGCTTTTATGTCAATAGCTAATAGCATAAAGATGCATTTTTGCGCAAGATGGGCCGAACCGCTGAAGACCAAGGTGGAAAGCGGAAAAGCGAAAACGGGGGCGCAGAGGCGCAGAGCCGAGCCAAGCGGGAGGAAAAGAATAATTGTCGTTGACCACCTTCCCGGGAACCCCAAGGAGGACAATCACGTCTTCGTTCAACGCCAATGTTTTGCCCCATTTTCATATCACGGCGCCACCACGGTGTTGGTGGGAAAACAAGCCACTCCGTTCCAATTGGTGAAAGCGATTCGCCCCGCGGTCTGCACCGAACCATCCGTCATCAAAATATTGCCCATCCGTTGGTGACGATCCCGGGTCCACGAGACGGAATTCGACCCTAGGTCCACCCTTCCGGCGGCAACCACCCGGCCATTCTGAACCAAATTGGCATCCCCTGAAAGCACCCCCGGCGGATCAGTTTCGGTGACCTGCAACCCAATGAAATAGCTGAGGTTGGTCCGGTCTAAAGCGGCAAAATTGGTGGCCGCTTCGTGCAAAGAATCCTGGGGGCAAATTAACAATTTCGGGTCGTTCATTTCATTGGACATGACCTGAAAACAGCCGGCCACATTTCCCGTGGCAATCAACTCCTGCGCCCCACCCAAGGCCGCGGAACCTCCATGGGGTATTTATCACCATTATCATCCTCCCAAATTCGAAACGAGATCCCGATCTGCTTGAGGCAGAGTACACAATTTATTTTACTGACAACGTGTCTTGGTCCCGAATAAAGCGCGGACAGAAACACCGCAACCACCACCGTCAGCACTGCCACCACAACCACCCCTTCCATCAAAGTGAACGCCCGCCGTCGCTGAGCTTGAAGTAATTTCATATAGTCTCTTTACACCAAATAGCATGAATTGCGCCACCGAATTTTGCCCGGAAATCCGGCCCGGCCAAGCC
>Ga0302282_1002829_pt1 | contig 11654 bp, 7 predicted proteins | sample III_Fen_E1_3_FD_198763 | JGI IMG/M metagenome (GOLD analysis project Ga0302282, IMG submission 198763) | Peat permafrost microbial communities from Stordalen Mire near Abisko, Sweden - III_Fen_E1_3 | ecosystem: Environmental > Terrestrial > Soil > Wetlands > Permafrost | place: Sweden: Abisko... | reverse complement strand
CCATGAAGATAGGCGGCGAATATCGGCTGAGAAACATCGGCCTTCGGAATTGGAAGAAGTTTGCAGTCGATTTGCGCCTGCAAGAAGGATGGCTTATCGAGCGCATCCGAGCAATGGCCGGTTCACTTCCAGATCATGCTGCGACCATCCAGAATGAACTTGAAACAGCGGGATTGTTGCATGGCACGATCACGCGGTTGGCGCGGAGGCTGAAAGCGAGGGCGTCTTCTTGCCAAAAGCTTCTCCCAGGCAGTGATTCAGCCACAGGCTAGATCAGCTTGCCAGCCGCGCCGGATGATCGCCACGCGAGAAGCGTCGCAGATCGGCTACAGGAATCAGTACGCGCGCACCGATGCGGCGCGCAACCAACTGTTTATTGGCGACGAGATAGTCGAGTGCTCTTCGGCTGATTGAGAGCATGTCCGCCGCTTCCACTCTCCCTACCAGGGATTTCTCTTCGGGAGAGATCGTAACCCTGCCCGGACGCTTTTTCTCGGTGACGTTTTCGCCTGCCATTGGCAACTCCGATTTCGTTGTGGGGATACTCGTTGCTGTCACTACAGCCATTGTCTAGGCCTCTTCAAGCAATCTCTGGTGAGCCCTGCAATGGACGCGATTGATTGCGACGACATGATGGACTCTCCTAGAGTGGAGTGCATCGCGGGGATTGTCCAATACTTCTAAACTATGGCTGATTCATTGCAGCCATAGCCGCAGCCTATGGCTGGCGCTGCCTGTTTTCAGCCAGCGGCAGGAGCCTAAATTATTGCTGCTGTTGACTTTCTTGATTCCTCCCCGCATAATCGGAGTCCCCACCAAGGGGAACTGACCCGCTTGTGGTTTTTGAACGACTCGCCGAGCATTAAAAATCGCAAAGCGGAGCGTGAAAGCATCTCAACCCTACTCGAATTCAGGCATCTCAGATACTTGATTGCAGTTGCGGAAGAGGGAAATATCACTCGCGCTGCGAGGCGCCTCTTTGTCGCACAACCATCCCTCAGCTCCCAGCTCAAATCCATGGAGGACGCTCTTTCAATCGAACTCCTGGTACGAGTGCGAAAGGGAGTCAAGGTGACTCCGGCAGCAGAGGTGTTGATTGCAGGAGCCCGGCAGATACTAGCACTTCTTGATGAGGTGATAGCGGCAACCCTTGCAAGCCACCACGAAGCCATTGCGCCGCTGCGAATCGGGTATTCTCCGTTCATCGATCGCGCTCTATTGCAGACGGTACACCGGTAACGGAGGCTCGGCCACTGCGGCCACGCTCTGCAGCCCTCAAGGTGTAGCGGTGGATTCGTCTGGCAACGTGTATATCGCGGACACCAACAACGATGCGGTTCGCAAAGTCTCGGCATCGACCAATATCATCACCGACGCCGGAATCGGCAGCGGTGGTTATACAGGAGACGGCGGTCCGGCCGTGGCTGCCCAACTTTTCGCCCCAATGGGTGTCGCGCTCGACTCGGCCAGCAACCTCTACATTGCGGACACATACAACTACGCCGTCCGCGCGGTTGGCGCCGGACCCATCACGCCGCTCATCGTTTGGCAGCCGCCTCTCCCCATTACCTATGGCACGGCATTGAGTTCCACCCAGCTCAACGCAACCACCGCCGTCGCGGGAAGCTTTACATACAACCCGGTTTCCGGGACCGTGCTGGCGCCAGGCCAACAACTGCTTGGGGCGACCTTCAGTCCTACTGACACCAGCGACTACACCTCTGTCTATGCCTCCATGCCGCTGACGGTGAGCCAGGCAACTCCCGTCATCACATGGGCTAATCCGGCAGCCGTGCCGGAAGGTACTGCCCTCAGCTCCACGCAGCTGAATGCGACTGCATCCGTCGCCGGTAGCTTTGCCTATTCTCCGGCAGCGGGCACCGTGTTCACTGAAACCGGGCCGCAGCTTCTCACCGTAGTCTTCACTCCCACCAACACGACGGACTACGTTGTGACCTCTGCCAGTGTCTCGCTCCAGGTGCAAACAGGCACACACCACCAGGACAGCGGCACCGTCGAATTGCTCATCAACACAGGAAGCGGTTTCAACCCCGCATCGCCCGTAGCCAGCACCACTTATTCCGCGGGAGCCACGCCGAGCAGCGTTGCCGCGGGGCTCGCCAACGGGATTGTCGGAACCCCTCCATTCACGCTTTCCGCGGCCAACGACCAGCTGACCATCGTGTCCACGGCAACCGGCGTGGCGGCAAACTACCCATACGAGATTGAGACGACGGCCTGGGACACGGCGGACTTTCCCGGCGAACCCTCGTTCGCGAACCCACCCATCACCGGCGCCCTCGACGGTGGAGCGGCTTCCACCACCTCCGGGCAGGCGCAGACCATTTACAGCTTCGGGTATAATTCGGCGACGGTCTATGACGGGGCTAGCAATCTGATCAGCTCCAGCGATTCGGTGATGGGCAACTGGACCAACAACTTCGACACCTTGAGCCGGCTGGCCGGCAGCTCGGTCTCGTCGGGCACGTACAACGGCAAGACCTTCTGCTGGGCCTACGATGCGTTCGGCAACCGGACCATGCAAACCATGCTGACCACCGGCTCCTGCACATCCGGCATGACGCCGACAGCGAGCTATACTGCCAACAACCAGATTCAGAGCGCTCTCTACCATTACGACCAGGCAGGCGATGTGGACGTGGACCCGCAAAACCAGTATCTGTACGACGGCGATGGCCGCATCTGCGCCGTGGCTGCGCCCAACGCGTTCGGTGGAAGCACGCTGACCGGCTATCTCTACAACGCGGAAGGCACGCGCGTGGCCAAGGGTAACATCGCAGAGTGGAGCTGCGATCCGGCCACCAGCGGATTGACTGGATCAACCACAACCAACGACTACATCCTCGGCCTTTCGGGCGAGCAGTTTACCGAGATGGGCGTGGACGCGAACCACTCGCTGGTATGGCAGCACACCAACGTATGGGCCGGCGGCAAGCTGCTGGCCACCTACGATGGCGCCACCGTAAGTGGAAAAGACGAAACCGGCGGCCTGCACTTCTATTTCGACGATCCGCTTGGCTCACGGCGCGTTCAAACCGACTATGCGGGCAATATTGAGAAGACCTGTTCCAGCCTGCCGTATGGCGATGCAGAATCCTGCGCGCCAACACCGACGGAGAATCTGTTTACCGGCAAAGAACGAGATACAGAATCTGGGAACGACTACTTCGGCGCAAGGTACTATGCAAGTTCAATGGGGCGCTGGATGAGTCCCGACAAACCGTTCGCAGATCAACATGCGCGGAATCCTCAAAGCTGGAATCTCTACACATATTCCTTGAACAATCCGCTCAGATACATCGATAGCGACGGACGAAAGGTCGAGGAAACGCGCACGGTTTCCTATTATCCGGTTACAGGAGCCACGGCCAGTCAGGCATTAGCTAACGCGAATGGGCACTCTTTCGGCGGTTCCGGCGATCACGCGGGGCTGACGACGCCAACAATGACTTGGCACACAGATACGAGCTACTCATATCAAACTACCAACGGAAATGTGACCGTCACAACAACAGTGACATCCGACACCATCACGCTCAATCAGAATGTGCAACTTCCACAGTGGGATGGATACAGTAAGGCGAGTCCCGACGAGCAGAAGACGTGGGATGATGCAGTCTCTAAACTCCAAGGCCATGAAACGGATCATGAGGACATCAACCGGGCGGGCGCAGATGCACTAGACAAATCACTTCCCGGCACCACGTCTACGGCGACTGGAAAAGACCTCGATCCAACGGTTAAGGCTTCTCAAAATAACAACGATGCCGCTGCGCAGAACAAAGTAGACGCCAGTAACCAAGCCACCGACCAGAAAAATAAGCAGTTGGACACTTGCACGAACCACGGAACCCAAGCGTGCAGCAAATGAGAGGAGTCACGATGTTCCACTGGCGTTTTATGTGTCTCGTTCTGGTTGTGATGTCTGCCTCCCTCCCTGGATCGTCACAGGGAGGAACGCCCAAAGAAGCGCAGAAACAAGACATCGAAATCGTTGCGATTCTGAAGAGTCCATCGGCGTGCATCGGAACTGACAACCTTCATGTTCAAGTCCTCATTAGGAACAAAGGGGAATCCCCAGTTGACTTGGACATCAGCCGTTTTTCGACAACGGTTGGATTCATTGCGCTGATCGACATCACAGAGATGAAGTTCCGCCACGAATCATTTTCGTCAATCTATGATCCGATAGGCCAAGCCCCGCCGCCTCAGATTACCGTTTTGGCTGCGAAGGGGTTCTTTGAAAGGGACATGGAAATCCCGATCAATGGACCATTTTTCAGTCACGCAGGCTTCTACAAGCTGAACCTGTCAAGTTCGGTGCGCGTGAATAGGTTGTCGCAATCGAGCGACCTGTTTTCATCCGACAGCGCGATCTTCGAGTTGCGAGCGTGTGAGTCCAAGTAACCCGCAAGCCGTCCTCCGGGGCGGCTTGCTGCATCTGGGGCTTCGGTCGGCAGCATGGGCGGGGCGAGCGAAAAGCGCCATGCTTGCGCATGGGCAGGGGTAGGACACGACACCTCCGCCGCCCATCAAAGCGCATATCCCTGCGTGAATCAAAGCGCAATAGCCATCGCAATCAATAGCCAATCGGCGTGTGAGCGCAGGCGCAATGATTAGCCGAATCGGTGATGGTGCTTCGCACCGGGTTATTTACGACACTCCATCCCTTGCTGGGTCATGCAAGGAACCCTGGGGCCACCCTGAAGTTGCGTGAGCGGCGTCTATGAGTTAGGGCGTGTGGGGTTCCGAGGGGAAACCCAGGGAACCTTGCGGAAATCAGGCTCCAAAGGGGTGTGAAGCGTTGGCGATCCTTGACGAAGCGAACCTTGCGGCAGAGACGGCAAAGCGGGCGACGTACCGCGTGAATCACGTTGGGACGAAGCTGAACGAGAGCGAGCTGCGGGCGTTCGAGGCTCTGGCACTGAGGCGCAACCAGACGCAAGGCGAGCTGATTCGCGGGCTGATCCTGGATGAACAAGCGCGGGAAGCCGGAGGCGTTCAGCCGAGCGCGGAGCTGACGGAGATCACTGGCGTCCGGCTGCTGCTCATCAATCTGTTGAAGCCTGTGGCGATTGGCCAGCCGATGACAGAGAAGACCTTCGACGGCATCGTTGCGGAGGCGAAGAAGCGCAAGGCCCCGGCAGCGTTGGAGCTTGTCCATGAGTCGCATCCAGAGTCGCGGCGCGGGTAAAAATGCGCGGGGCTGGTTGGCCGTCTTGCTGGTGGAATGCCGTAGTGGAACATAAAGCGCAGACGCACAATGGCCGTTTTGCTCTTGTATCCCGTTGTTTTCGAGCGCGTTCTCTTGACGCACCTGTGTACCTTAACGGAGGCCATGTGCGTCACCATCCGGCGCGGGGAGCGAGGGCGGAAAACGGCTGATAAGATCACGCAGGGGGCTCAAAAAGCCTCATCGCGGCAAATCGTCTTTAGTCGTGGTTTTTCGTTGAAAGTCGTGGCGAGTCGGGCTTTTTCGCGCTCACGCGCCGTACCCTTCGCTGCGGTGGCCGTCAAGGTTCTGCGCTTCGCTCCGATGAACGGGCAAAGAACGCCCGCCCTTGACTGCCATCCTCGCTGCGGGTGTTTTTCAGCAATGAGAAAAATGTATTTTTCTCATGTTCCACATGACCAGGGCGACGGCTCCCGGCCATCGGCTGCGCGGTGAGGTCCGGCAGCGAAGCGCGCAGCGGCGGGGCGCTTTCGGGGTTCAGTGGCGCATCCGGCGGCGTGTTGGGAACCAGACACCATCCCTAAGCCCGACGGCTTAGCGAGGCCGTGAGCGGCCCTGAAATCGAACGCGGAACGAACGAAGGCCGGACGCTGTCCGGCCTTGTTCGTGTTCCGTTCGAGAGGTGTTCGAGGCTATCCGGCGACGCCTTTTAGGAAGCCGTCGATGGTCTTGAGGAGAGTATTTTGCTGATGCAGGGGCAGGCGCTCGATCCTCTCCAGGCGGCGCAGAACGCGCAGGCTGGGCTTGCGGCGCAAGGGCGTTTGCGTGTCCTTGGACTGGAGCAGTTCATCGGTCGTGATCTCCAGCGCGGTAGCGAACCGAACGACCATAGCGGGGTTCAGGCGCAGCCGGTCGCGCTCATAGTCGGAGATGAGCGACTGAATAATGCCGAGCCGTTCGGCCAGTTCAACCTGGGTCCAGCCGCGTTCCTTGCGCAGCCGCGCCAGCCGTTGGCCGACGGTCTCCGATGCCTCTGCTTGAGGTGAGCTGTGCGTGTTGGTCCGCGCCATGATGAAGTCAGTGTAAGGGCAGGTTTCCATCGACAGACAATCTCCTGTTGACCGAATAACGTATTTTACGTTATTTTTCAACTCAGTTGTTCTCCCGAATATTTTCCCTCGAAACCTCTTGACAAGGTTTTTGGAAAAGACGGGAAAACAGCGGAGAGGCGGCGAAGCCGATGCCCTACGTTCCCCCCGAGGTGAAAGAACGGCTCAAGCGCGAGGTGTCGATCCAGCGGCTGGCCGAGGCGCGGGGGATCAAACTGACGCGCAGCGGCAAGGAGCTTATCGGGCTGTGCCCGTTCCACGACGACCGGAACCCCAGCCTGAATATCGACCCGGCGAAGAACGTGTGGAGTTGCAAGGGCGCTTGCGGGGAGGGCGGCGACGTAATCCTGTGGGTGATGCGGGCCGAAGGGATCAGCTTCCATCATGCGTTGGAACTGCTGCGGAAGGACTACGCTCCATCGGCGGGGCCAGTGGTGAAGATCGGCACCGTGCCGAAGTTGCCGCCGCTGATCGACGCCACGGCGGACGACAAAAAGCTGTTGGGAACGGTGGTGAACTACTACCACCGGACGCTGCAAGACTCGCCAGAGGCGCAGCGGTATCTCGCCAAGCGCGGTCTTCAATCCTCTGAAATCATCGACCGGTTCAAGCTGGGTTACGCCAACCGGACGCTGAGCCTGCATCTGCCGGCGTCGAACCGCGCCGCCGGCGAGGCGCAGCGGACGCGGTTGAAAGAGCTTGGCATCCTGCGCAACCAGAAGCCGGGACACGAACACTTCAACGGCTCGCTGGTCATCCCGGTGTTCAATCTGGACGGCGAAGTGATGGAGATGTACGGGCGGAAGATCACGCCGAATCTGCGCGCGGGAACGCCCGACCACCTGTATCTTCCCGGCGAGCACCGGGGCGTGTGGAACGAAGAATCCTTCATCGCTTCCAAAGACATCATCCTGTGTGAAGCCCTGATCGACGCCTTGACGTTCTGGGTTGCGGGCTACCGGAATGTGACGGCCAGTTACGGGGTGAACGGCTTCACAGCCGACCATCGGGCCGCGTTCGAGAGGCACGGCACGGAGCGGGTTTACATCGCCTACGACCGGGACGAAGCGGGCGACAAAGCCGCCGCGAAACTGGCCGAGGAACTGATGGGAATGGGCATCGAGTGCTTCCGTGTGCAGTTCCCCAAGGGCCAGGACGCGAACGAGTATGCGCGTGTGACGCAGCCAGCGGCGAAGGCGCTGGGCGTCTTGCTTACCGGCGCGGCGTGGATGGGCAAAGGCCCACGGCCAGCGGGCCGCGCACCTGTTCCGGTGATCGTGGCCGAGCCAGTTGCAGCGGCGGCGCCAGCCATCGCGCCACTACCAGCAGAAACCAAAAGCACAGCTAAAGGAAAAAAGATCGAGGAGCCAGTGCCCGCCCCCAGCATCGAGCCGCAGCCAGCGGCAGTAAAAGCAGCAACTAAAGAAAAAATCATCGTGCCAGAAATCGCGGAACCCATGCCGAAGCCAGCGCCAGAGAAGCAATCGGAGAGAGCTTTTTCTTTAGCTGTAAATGCCGTGCCTTCCGAAGAGCCTCCCTCGCGGCCCATGCCGCTGGCCGTGCCCACCGAGCCGCAGGTGAAGGTAGAGGGCGGCGAAGTGGCGGTGACCATCGGGCCGCGCGAGTACCGCATACTCGGACTCGACAAATGCACGAGCCGGGGCCAGATGCGCGTGAATGTAAAAGTCTCGGGCCACAATGTGCGCGGGGAGTTCTGCTATCACGGCGACACGCTGGACATGGAGGCGTTCCGGCAGCGGGCGGCGTTCGTGAAACAGGCCGCGCACGAACTGGCCGCGCGGGAAGAGACGATCCATCGGGAAGTGGGCCAGTTGTGGACGGTGCTTGCGGAGTTGCAGCGGGAGCGCATCGCCAAGGTGCTTGCGCCGCCGGAGGAACAATCGCTGATGACGGCCGAGGAGCAGGCGGCCGCGCTGGAGTTGCTGCGCGATCCGCGCCTGTTGGACCGTGTGCTGGAGGACTTCGAGAAGTGCGGCGCGGTGGGCGAGGAAGCCAACAAGAAGGTAAGTTATCTGGCGGCAGTGTCGCGAATGCTGTCGAAGCCGCTGGCCATCGTGGTGCAGTCGTCTTCGTCTGCGGGCAAAAGCGCGTTGATGGAAGCGGTACTCGACTTCATGCCGGAAGAACACCGGGAGAGCTACACGGCCATGACCGGCCAAGCCCTGTTCTACATGGGGCAAAAGAATCTCAAGCACAAGATACTTGCCATCGCCGAGCAGCAGGGAGCGGAGGCGGCGAGCTACCCGCTCAAACTCTTGCAGTCCGAGGGCAAGCTGAATATCGCCAGCACGGGCAAAGACCCGGTGAGCGGCAAGCACGTTACGCATGAATACACGGTCGAGGGGCCGGTGATGCTGTTCTTGACCACGACGGCGCACGACGTGGACGAGGAGCTGATGAACCGTTGCCTTGTGCTCACCGTGAACGAAGACCGGGAGCAGACGCGGGCCATCCATCAGAAGCAGCGCGAGGCGCAGACGCTCGAAGGTCTGAAAGCGCGGATGCGTCAGAACAAAATCGTCCGCCTGCACCGCAACGCACAGCGCCTCTTGCGCCCGGTCCAGGTGGTGATCGAGCACTTGAAGGAGCGCGGCTTCCCGGACGCCATGACGCGGACCAGGCGCGACCACATGAAGTTCCTGACGCTGATCCAGGCGATAACGCTGCTCTATCAGCATCAGCGCGAGATCAAAACCAGCACGGAGGACGGCGAGACTCTGGAGTACATCGAGGCGACCGAGGCCGACGTAAAGCTGGCCTGGGAGCTTGCCAGTCATGTGCTGATGCGTTCGCTCGACGACGTGCCGCCACAGACGCGCCGCCTGTTGCTGCTGATCGACAAGATGGTGACGGAGGAGTGCGAGCGGCTTCAAATCGAACGGCTCGATTACCGCTTTACGCGGGCCACCGTGCGGCAGCGCACCGGCTGGAGCGACTCGCAACTGAAAACGCACTTGCACCGGCTGGAGGAGTTGGAATACCTGGCGCTGCATCGCGGCGTGTCCGGCCAGAGCTTCGTCTATGCGCTCAACTTCGAGATGGATGCCAACGGCAGGCCGGTACTGCCGGGGCTGAGCTACGGCGCAAAAGCTATCCGTATGGAGGCTGACCGGTCTGGGTCTGCGGAGGGGGTGTCTGGGCTGGAGGGTCAGCGGTCTGGGGCGAGTCTGGGCCAAGTCTGGGGGGTGTCTGGGGGAGGTCTGGGTAAGGAATCGCCAGCAATGACGCGGGAGGAAGGCGCTTTTTCCGGGAATAGCGGAAAACGCATAGATAAGGAGGCCGAGGCCAGCGGCGCTCCGCAGACTCCCGTCGTAGTCGTAGCTGCACAGAAGCCCAACGGCAGAACAGGGGGCAGCGCATGGCCCGCGTAACCAAAACCCGCAAGCCCCAGGCCGCGCCCAGGACGCCGATGGAACTGCTGATGTACGAGCATCTGGACGCGCTCAGGGTGCGCGGCTACTCCGAGTTCACGGTGAAAAACCGTCTCGTTCACATCGGCTTCTTCATCGAGTGGGCCTATGAGCACGGCTTGCGCGAACCCATCGAGGTCACGCGGCCAGTGCTCGAACGCTATCAGCGGTACTTGTTCTTCTACCGCAAAAAGAACGGTGAGCCGCTGACCTTCCGCAGCCAGCACGCGCGGCTTGTGCCGCTGCGCGTGTGGTTCCGTTGGATGACGCGGCAGAATCACATCCTGCATAACCCGGCGTCTGAGATCGACCTGCCCAGGCTGGGCCGCACTCTGCCCAAGACCATCCTCTCCGTCGAAGAGGTCGAGCGCATCATGACGCTGTGCGAGGTCGATGACCCAATCGGACTCCGGGACCGCGCCATCCTCGAAACGATCTATGCGACCGGCTTGCGGCGTCTGGAAGTGGTGCGCCTGAAACTCTTCGATCTCCAGCTTGACCGCGGCCTGATCCTGGTCAACCAGGGCAAGGGTAAGAAGGACCGATACGTGCCGATCGGAGAGCGGGCGGCGGCGTGGCTGCGCAAGTACATCGCCGAGGCGCGGCCCCAGCTTGCCATCGAGCCGGACGACTTCACGGCGTTCCTCACTGCGGACGGCGAGCCGTTCAGCCGCGACCATCTGACCTACGTGGTCAAGGAACGCATCGGCGCGGCGAAGTCTGGCAAGGGCGGAGCCTGCCATCTTCTCCGCCACTGCATGGCGACGCACATGCACGAGAACGGAGCCGACATCCGTTTTATCCAGCAGATCCTCGGACACGAGGACATCAAGACCACGCAGATTTACACGCAGGTTGCCTTGCGCGCTCTTCAACAGGTCTACGCGGCGACCCATCCAGCGGCGTTCATCGAGCCAGGATGTGCGCCGTCCTTGCCCGCTCCGAAGGGCTTCCAGCTATGCAATCCCGCCGCCGAAGCACTGGCGGCGGCGCTCGAAAAGGACTCGGCAGAGGACCACGAAGAGCCGGACGAATAGCCGCCGAATCCGCCCCTTCTGAGCCACGCAAACGGCCCGGTTCCAGCCAGGTCAAAGCCATGCGAAACAGCCGGAAATCTTTTTCCTTTAGCTGCTGTTTTTCAGCCGAATCGGTCCGGCATAGCTACACGAAACAACCAGAAATCTTCCCCCCTTTAGTTGTGTATTTACAGCTAAAGATGAATGGCCTATGCCCAAAAAACCCGCTGCCCTTCCCAGCCCCTCAAGCTCCGGGGTCCCCACAGACAGGTCTTCGTCTGTGGGGTGGAAGTCGTACAATCGGATGCAGATGCAACCTGCCTCCAGCCCCGCGATGCCGGAAACGCCTCTGGCCGTGTTGCGGCCTGGGGGCGAAAAACCGCATCAGGGGTTTTTGAGCCGAAATCCGGCCCTGTATCAGGGGCCGACTGTCTGCAACTCCACGACCGCATTAGGCTTGCGCGGACAGGCGAAATTAAACCGCGTCGGGTCACGCTGTACCGGCAAAGAACGTGACGCCGAATCGGGCAATGACTACTTCCTTGCGCGGTACTACTCCAGTGCGATGGGAAGGTTCATGTCGCCGGACTGGAGCGCGCAAGAACAGCCTGTTCCCTACGCCAATCTTGACGATCCGCAGAGCCTCAATCTGTATGCCTACGTCAGAAACAATCCCCTTTCGCGAACTGATGCCGATGGGCACTGTGGCGACGGGTGGCACTGGCTTTGCAACTTTGGTCAGGCCCTCAAGAATGGGTTCACGAGTCCGTACGGCTTCCACACGGATGCAACTGTGAAATCGAAAATGGAAGCCGAGCGCTCATGGATACTTCAAGGCGCAACGGACCAGGGTGCGATAAAGACCGTCAACGGTTGGGACCCGAGCAAGGTTCACGATGTCTAC
>Ga0302282_1002814_pt1 | contig 11680 bp, 9 predicted proteins | sample III_Fen_E1_3_FD_198763 | JGI IMG/M metagenome (GOLD analysis project Ga0302282, IMG submission 198763) | Peat permafrost microbial communities from Stordalen Mire near Abisko, Sweden - III_Fen_E1_3 | ecosystem: Environmental > Terrestrial > Soil > Wetlands > Permafrost | place: Sweden: Abisko... | reverse complement strand
TATACATTCACCTGATCCAGTTGTGGCAATCCCGTGTCGGCGTCAGGAAGGTAATGAAAGGTATAGTTCCGCAGACTCTGGAGCGACGCGCGGCAGTCGGCTCGACTCAAGACGTCGATCTTCGTTAGAGTGTCCTCGCGCACTAGGACACCACCGTCCAACACTGACATTGAAATCGGACTGAGCGTGGTATTCCCATATGAGAGGGAAATCTCATTCTTTGCGCAGCCTTCTTCGGGTGCGCCGTTTGACGAGTGGGTATTGTAGGTAATGCGAGCAAGATCGATCGATGTTCCGGAGCCGCCGTCGACAGGCGAGCTAGCAACCATGTATGTAAGCAGAACATTCGTGTTGCCTGCCGCGCTTATTGATTTCAGTAACCAAAGGCCGCGATTTGCTAGACCAGCCGGACTCTCGAAAGTGTAGATGCGCCCTTGCCCGTCATAGGCGAACCACGAACTGCCTCCCTGACGCACTATGAGTTCCAGTGTGCCCACTCGCGCGACCCAGATGTCTCCCTGCTGGACTAAATCCGCGCTCTCACCAAGGAGAGAGAGTGTCGTACGCACTCGAGGTGTCGGAAGGACGTCGGCTGCGGAAGCCGGTCGACGATGCGCAAGTGTGCTGGTCTGCTGAAGATACGACAATGGAATATCCCAGCCAAGGCCAACTGCGCCTACTCTATGCGGGCCGTATGCGATCTGAAGTGGTACTGAAATGCCGCCACGAGCCGGCGGCAGATCCAGCGGAATGTTAGTGGGAAGATTTCCTGCCGCATCTACCGCAGTGCCGCCGTAGCCCGTATCGGTGGGGCGTCCTGCGTAGTGATCACCGGTTGGCGCCAATTGCCCATTCGCCAATGATGCAATAGCTGCAAATAGGGCGATCACCGCAAGATATCGACGCCACCGCTGAATCGAACTCCCGTGCAGCTCAACGGATATACCCATGAACAGCCTTCTCTCATCAAAACGGAGATTATCAATGCGGGGCCGATGAAGGGTCTAATCTTTGGGCGCGACTAGCTTACGACTCGTTGGAGCAATAGGGAACTACCTGGCTGGCAGTTTTGGATTGCGTATCATAAGGTACCATCGTCGACTTTTGTTTGCTAGCCTTTGTCGCCGCCTGACCTGCCCTGGGAAATCTCTACCAGTTGAACCTGGAGTTTTCTGGTAATCCAGAAGCAGGCGGAGCAGGAAGAGAATTCCGCGAAGTAACTTCGAACACTTCCCAGGGGCTGATCTACGCAAGATTGCTGGAGGCGACCCCAAGACAGTCCCGAACGTGAATTTGGCTGACCTTCAAAGGGAGTTCCAAGTGGAAGCCAAAAAGCAGACGGACTTCTCCGGCGGCCGTTTTGTAACCCATTCAATTTATGGAGGTTATGGAGGTGGCTCCATCTGTCCCAAAACAGGGCACGCCGCTTGCTTTAATCTGTTGAAATCGAGTGCAAATAAGTGTTTTTGATTGAATATCTTACCGCTCGGATCGCTGTCCTTGTTGATCCTTGCGGCTCTTGAGTGCTTTGACCGCTACGATTTCGTCTACAGTCAGACTCCCTCTCTTGGAGATCCCAGGAGCGCTTCGCAGACCTCGCACGCGGGATATCGATCGAACTCGCTGCCGTGGTTTGATCGTAATGGCGACATCCTTCCCCAACAGGAGTAGAAACTGCATCAGCTTTTCCATCGAAAACCTCGACAGCCGGCCACAAAGCAGGGCCGAGATCTTTGGCTGGTCCACGCCCAGTATCTCTGCCGCCTGCACTTGTGTCAGACGGCGCTTCTGAAGGATTGCGCCGATCTTCTGGGCCAGTTCTGCTTTTGCCAACATCTCTTCCGCGTCAGCAAATCCCAGATCGGCAAAGACGTTGCCGCTGCCCTCGATATAATCTCGCTTAGCCATTTTGCTTCTCCCGCAATTCATGTAATTCCTTGGCCCGTCTGAGCCGGCTCTTGACCAACTCCATCTCGGTCTTCGGCGTGGCGACGAACTCGGGTTCGCACTCTTCCAAGCCCAAACCGGCAAGAAACACATCAAGGCGAAGCCCTTGACCGGATTTGGGGCTGGAGTTCTGGAGGTCGTGTCAGACCATCGGGGCGATACGTTTCGCGCGGTTTACACGGTTAGGCTGGCAGGCAGGGTGTACGTCCTCCATGCCTTTCAGAAGAAGTCGAAGACAGGTGAGCGGCTTTGGCCCGGATTGCGCTTCCTAGAGCGTGTTTCATAAACATCGCCTGAGTGTGATCCAGAGGCAGGCGAGATAGAAGAAGGCTCGATAGGTGGCGAGAAGGTGCTCATGGCGAACGAGGAGTCTGCGGAACTGACCAAGCCAGGCGTTGGTGCGTTCGATGATCCATCGCCGCTTGTAGCGCCGGAGTTTGCGCCCGTCTTCGTATCGCCGAAGCTTGCTGTTTTTGCGGTACGGAACGATGAGGTCGATGCCTCGCTTCTTCAGCCGTTCGCGCAACGGATCGGAGTCGTAGGCGCGGTCTGCGATCACGCGCTTCGGCTTGCTCCGCGGGCGGCCTTTGGGGCGAGGGACTTTGACTTCGGCAAGCGTGGCTTCCGCAAGTGTAACTTCTCCCGGAGAGGCACTTTCGAGCCGAACTCCCAGCGGAAGACCGCCACCGTCGACCAATACCATCCACTTCGTGCCCTTGCCACGCTTGGTTTTACCGACTGCGGAGCCCCCTTTTTGGCCGGAGCGAAGCTACCGTCCAGAAACGTCTCTTCCCACTTCAGCAGGCCTTCGCTATCAAGCGCTCCCAGCAACGCTCGCCACGCGTCGAGCCAAACGTTCAGCTCTTCCCACAACTTCAACCGCCGCCAGCAGGTAGCCGGAGAGGGATACTTATCGGGCAAGAATCTCCACGCCGCGCCGGTCTGCAGCACCCACAAAATGCCTTCCAGACATGCCCGGTTCGAAGCCCACGGACGGCCCCGCTTGTCCTTGCGCCGCTTCGGCTCAGGCAGAAGAGGTTCAATCAACTCCCACTGCCGCTCACTCAACAACTCAAACCGCTTCTTGCTCATGCAAGAAGTTAATCAAACTACCCGCCTCATCCAAAAGTCCCGAGCTTGAGGCCGAACCTATTTATGAAACACGCTCTAGAACATTCTGGGTTCAGGATATGCCATTACGGGCATATTGGCAATTGTTCGGAACTAACGAATTTCGTTTACAGGCGGCTGATTCCTTCCAGTATGATCGAGGCATGGCTGTGGTCCACATCTCGCGCGCAAGGAAGCCGCCAACGACTTCGACGGCCTCATAGCGCGTGCGTGTAGAGGCGACGAGATTCTTATCGAATCCGATGAGAGTGTTGTCGCTCGGCTGCTGCCTGGTGAAGGACCGCGTCCGTGTCTGCCCTCCGAATCGTTGCGGATTCTAGAAGACCGAGGCTCCGCCGTAACCCTGGACGCCGACTTTGGGCGCGATCTTGAAGAGGTCATCAATAGCCATCGCGAGCCGCTGAATCCACCCGCATGGGACTGATCCTGGATTCGAGCGTGCTGATTGCCGCCGAGCGTCGGGGCGATACTCCGGCACAGTTGGTGGCGCGGATTGCCGCCTTGGCCGGGGACCAGGAGGCGGCCCTTTCTGCGGTCGGGCTCACCGAGTTGGTGCATGGAATCTACCGCGCAGACACGACGGAGCTACGCATCCACCGCCAACAGTTTGTAGAGGAGCTTCGGGCGGGCTTGACCGTATATCCCTACACAGACCAAACCGCGTTGCTCGCGGGGAGGATCGACGGGGAGCAGACGGCCAAAGGTGTCGTGGTGCCGTTTCCCGATCTGCTGATTGGTGCCACGGCGCTTTCGCTCGGGTTCGCTGTCTTGACTTCGAACGTGAGGCATTTCAGACTGATCCCCGACTTGAAGGTTGTTTCGATCTGACCAGCCGGGCCGCTGTAGCGACCCACAATCCCAACCGGATTTGCACCGCAGTAGCTCTGGTAGAACAGCCACATGTCCCGAACGCTGAGACTTCTCTTCGGATTCCTGGTTCGCATTGCGCGCTCACAACGCAATCTGTTTCTTGAAAACTTGGCTTTGCGGCAACAGCTTGCGGTCTTGAGGCAGCGACATCCGCATCCGCGATTTGCCGCTCCGGACAAATTGTTTTGGGTGATCTTGCGTCGTCTCTGGCCGGGATGGAAGCATGCGCTGGTCCTCGTAGAGCCCGACACCGTGGTTCGCTGGCACCGGGCGGGGTTCAAGCTCTATTGGACCCGGCTGTCGCGGCATCGGAAGCGTGCGGGCAGAAAATGTGTGAGCAGGGAAGTACGCGAACTTATCTTCCGCATGGTGGCCGAGAACCCAACCTGGGGTTCGCCAAGGATTCATGGTGAGTTGAAGATGCTCGGCTTCGATATCTCCGAGCGAACGGTGCTGCGTTGGATGAGGAAGGCCCCAAGAAGCCCTGAGCCGGCGAAGCGGTGGGCGACATTTCTGATTAATCACCGAGAAGCTATTGCGGCGATGGACTTCTTCACCGTGCCGACGCTCACGTTTGGGATGCTCCACTGCTTCTTCGTCATCTCCCATGACCGGCGGAATATTCTGCACTGGAATGTGACCAGGCATCCGACGAACGCATGGGTTGCCCAGCAACTGCGCGAGGCCTTTCCGTATGACCCGGCCACCAAATATCTCATCTTCGACCGGGCGACGAACTTCAGCGGGGAAGTCATCGACACGGTGAAGAGCTTCGGCATCAAGCCGAAGCGCACCAGCTTTCGCAGTCCGCGGCAGAACGGTGTCGCGGAGCGCTTCGTCGGCAACTGCCGCAGAGACCTGCTCGATCACGTCATCGTACTCAATGAGCGGCATTTGAAACGTCTGATGGGCGAGTACGTCCTCTACTACCATGACGACCGGACTCACCTCGGTTTGGATAAGCAAACCCCGGCAGGACGCAAGGCGGTGGCCAGCAGTGGTGACGGTGGCAAGGTGATTTCGATACCGAGGCTGGGCGGATTGCATCATCGTTACGATCTGGCTGCGTAAGTGTTGGGTTCGACTTCCTGCAAAAAAAATCACGCAAAGAGCCACAAGAGAGGTGTGTCCGCTGACTCGCTGCATCGGTCGAGGCACCGTTTCCGTAGCTCTTCGGCGTCACCGATCAAGCCCTCTCCAGTCGAAAGTCAACGCAAATCCGAACGCTGAATTCATGCATCAGCTCCGTTTTGCGCCCGGATGTGATTTTGGCGAGGCACAGTACGCGCGTGTCAGCGCGTCTTCGATGCTGTTGCGCCTCGATCCTGTTTTTCAACGTGTTTACGCCACAGCCCTCTCCGCGTTTACAAACGTCAACGCCCGTCTGCATTTCGTAAACGTCACCCCAGCCAAGATGATGACATTCAACATGTTCACGAACGTAAACACTCCAGCGCCACAAGGCATCCCCGCAGTTCCCAACTGGGGATGACGTGTCCCTACTCAACCCGATGCCGAAGGCAGCGTAGTCAGAAGGCGGCCCAAGCACAGCGCGCTTATCTGATGTACGAAGGGATCAGATCAGGCCGGTCCTCATGCGCTTTTGCTTTGACCATTTCGCGGTACCACGAGACCAGTTCCTGGATTTGTTGAGACGTGAGCCGTCTCTGAAGGTCCGTCCAAAAGGCCCGGAACCTGTCATCGAGTAGGACCCTCCAGAGCTGATTGACGAGTGTTCTAGGACTCGACAACAGTTTCTGTGTCCGCAGGTCCCAGGTTGTTTTCGAACTCAGGCAGATGTCCCGGAAGACAGACGCTTTCAAGCTGTGCGCCTCCCATGCTTTCACGACTTCCGCCCGGATCGCGAACTCCAGATAAGGCACATTGCCTGAACCGTCAGCCGAGGGAACCTCGGCATTCAGCATCGCGCACTCCACAACTGCGGTAAGCTCCCCGTGGGACAGGTTCTCCCACTCGTCACATGTTGCGGTCATTTCCCGCTCCGCTTCCCACTGACGCAACAGCGCAAGGAGCTTCGACTCTGTCAGATGTTTGCGCTCTTCAGAAAAAGAGGCAAGGTAGAAGCTGTCGGCTCCATCTAGGATTTCGTCGATCATCTGGCGGCACCCTTGTTGGATGCCGACCTTCTTGTCGTCGGTGATATCGATCCCGATCTCCGTCCAGTACGGCAAAAACCAGTCTGTGCTCAGGAGCAGAACAAGGTAGTCAGTCATATTTGATTTTGCTCTCCCACTCATTCCGGGCAAGAGGGAGGGGATTTCGTTGCCCATTCCTCCGCCTCGGGCGGTACGGGGCAACCGGCAGCGATGGCGTCCGCGATCGCATTCTGTAAGTCGAGCTTTGCATCATCGAATCTCTGCAAGTGTCCCGCCCAGCTTCCAATACCCGGTTTCGAAGCATTCGGGTTTTTGCAAGAGAGCGGGTACAAGCCGTGTATGTCCGCCAACAGTTCGTTGTAGCGCCCTATAACTTCGTCTAGCGCAGCCTGGATCGCTTCCTCGTATGGAGTGCAGTCTTTGGTCGCCGAGCAGTGAGGCAAATCCAACTTAACCGCAGCGGAACTGCTGCTGGGTGTCCTTAGCGCTTCATAAGCGTAAACGGCTTTTATTGTGCAGCCAAGCGCTGCCAGAGGGGGGATTGCTCGTATCGCTATGTTTAAGACGATCGTCGCGTACTCGCTGGCGCTTCTGCTAGGACTCGTTGTCGGAGCCGGGGCAGTCATTGTAGTTCTGCCACTCGGATCCATTCGATTCGTTGGGTCACCATTGGCGTAGAGATACTTTTGCAATGTGGCCGGATCGGTTGGATCACCGTCTTCCGGGTCCCTGCTCATGAAGCGCCCTGTTACCGGATTCATGTAGCGTGCCCGCAGATAGTAGAGGTTGAGATCTGAGTCGTATTGTTCGCCGCTACAGAACGATCTAACACGATTCCCAACGCAGCCCGCCCGCAAGCCTAATGCGGATCTCAAGTTGCAGCGATTGCGCACCCGATACGGTGCAGGATTTGAACTGCGAACCCCCTGATGCGGTTTTTCGCCTCGCAGACGCATCGCGAAGATGAACTGCGGCGCAACCGGCGTGCTTTGGGCGGACTGCATGGTTGCACCGATTGTACGGTTTGGGTGCCGGATCGCCAGCACACTTTCGTGGGATCGGGAACCGGATCGGATACCGATTCGCTCTCTGGAAGCGTGGCGGGATTCCGGGCATGGTCCATCTTCTTTAGCTGTAGATACACAGTTAAAGGGGGGAAGATTTCTGGTTGTTTCGATGAGCTATGCCGTACCGGATTCGCGAGCTATTCGTCCGCCTCTTCCTGCTCCTCTTCGGCTTCCTTTTCGAGAGCGGAGAACAGGGCCCCGGCCTCTGGATCGGCGGCTATGAGCGACGGGCTTTCGCCTGGCTCAAGCATCGCCGCCGGATGGGTTGCGGCGTGTACTTGTTGCAGGGTTCGGATCGCCACCTGCGTGTAAATCTGCGTGGTCTTCAAGTCCTCGTGACCGAGCATCTGCTGGATGAAACGGATGTCGGCCCCGTTCTCGTGCATCAGCGTGGCCATGGTGTGCCGGAACAAGTGGCAGGAGCCGGTCTTGCCCAGCTTGGCCGCGTCGATGCGCTCCCGCACCGCATAGCTCAGATGATTGCGGCTGAACGGCTCGCCCTGAGCGGTCAAGAACACCGTCATGTCGTCCGGCTCGATGGCAAGCTGGGGACGGCCCTCGCGGATGTACTTCTGGAGCCACGCGATCGCCCGCTCCCCGATCGGCACGTAGCGGTCCTTATGGCCCTTGCCCTGGCGAACCAGGATCAGGCCCCGGTCGAACTCAAGATCGTAGAGCTTCAGCCGAACCAGTTCCAGACGGCGCATTCCGGTCGAGTAGAGGACTTCGAGCAGGGCGCGGTCGCGCAGGCCGATGGGATCGGTGACATCGCAGAGCTGCATGATTTTCTCGACCTCCTGGGCGGAGAAGATGTTCTTGGGCAGAGAGCGGCCCAGCCTGGGCAACTCGATCTCGGAGGCCGGATTATGCAGGATGTGGTTCTGCCTGGTCATCCACCGGAACCACACGCGCAAGGGAACCAGCCGCGTGTGCTGCGAGCGGAAGGTCAACGGCTCCCCGTTCTTCTTGCGGTAGAAGAAGAGATAGCGTTGATAGCGTTCGAGCACGGGCCGGGTGACCTCGATGGGTTCGCGCAAGCCGTGCTCATAGGCCCATTCGATGAAGAAGCCAAGATAGACGCGGCGGCTGCGGACTGTGTTCTCCGAGTAGCCGCGCACACTGAGCGCGGCCAGATGCTCGCGCATCAGCAGTTCCATCGCCGTCGCCGCCGCGGCCTCCGGCTTGCGCCTTCTCTCTACGCGGGCCATGCGCTGCCCTCCGTTCTGCCGTTGCCGTTAGGCCGGGACATAGGTACGACTACGACGGGAGCCTGCGGAGTGTCGTTTGTCTCGGCTCCCCTATATGCGTTTTTTGCGCTTTTACCGGAAAAACTGGCTTCCGCCCGCGCCATTGCTGGCGATTTCGCATCGTGACCACCCCCAGACACCCCCATGACACCCCCGTGTCCGGCGAGTGACACCCCGGCCTCGAAGTGTGACACCCCCTCCTCGGACCGTGACCGCTTCGCGCCGTAGCTCAGTCCCGGCAGCACCGGGCTGCCGTTGGAGTCCATCTCGAAGTTGAGCGCATAGACGAAGCTCTGACCGGCCACGCCGCGATGCAGGGCCAGATATTCGAGGTCTTCAAGGCGCGAGAGATGTTTCTTTAGCTGCGAGTCTCCCCAGCCGGTGAACTGCCGCACCGTGGCCCGCGTGAAGCGGTAGTCCAACCGCTCGATCTGGAGCCGTTCGCACTCGCTCGCAACCATCTTGTCGATCAAGAGCAGCAGGCGGCGCGTCTGCGTCTGCACGTCGTCAAGCGAACGCATCAGCACATGGCTGGCAAGCTCCCAGGCCAGCTTTACGTCAGCCTCGGTCGCCTCGATGTACTCGAGCTTCTCGTCCTCCTCCATGCTGGTTTTGATCTCGCGCTGATGCTGATAGAGCAGTGTGATCGCCTGGATCAGCGCGATGAACTTCATGTGGTCGCGCCTGGTCCGGGTCATGGTGTCGGGGAAACGGCGTTCCTTCAAGCACTCGATCACCACATCGACGGGCCTGAGAAGCCGCTGCGCGTTGCGGTGCAGGCGAACGATCTTATTCCGCCGCGTCCGCGCCTTCAAGCCTTCGAGCGTCTGCGCCTCGCGCTGCTTTTGATGGATGGCCTGGGTCTGCTCGCGGTCCTCGTTGACCGCAAGCACAAGGCAGCGGTTCATCAGCTCCTCGTCCACCTCGTGCGCCGTCGTGGTCAGGAACAGCATCACTGGCCCCTCGACCGCGTACTCGTGCGTCACGTGCTTGCCGCTCACCGGGTCTTTGCCAGTCGAGGCGATATTCAGCTTGCCCTCGGACTGCAAGAGTTTGAGCGGATAGCTCGCGGCCTCGGCGCCCTGCTGCTCAGCGATAGCCAGGATCTTGTGCTTGAGATTCTTCTGCCCCATGTAGAACAGGGCTTGCCCGGTCATCGCCGTATAACTCTCCCGATGTTCCTCCGGTATGAAGTCCAGCACCGCTTCCATCAGCGAACTCTTGCCCGCCGACGATGAAGACTGCACCACGATGGCCAGCGGCTTCGCCAGCATACGCGAGACAGCGGCCAGATAGCTGACCTTCTTATTTGTCTCTTCGCCCACCGCGCCGCACTTCTCGAAGTCCTCCAGCACGCGCTCCAGCAGGCGCGGATCGCGCAACAACTCCAGCGCGGCCGCCTGCTCCTCGGCCGTCATGGTCGAGGTTTCCTCCGGCGGCGCAAGCATCTTTGCGATGCGCTCCCGCTGCAACTCCGCAAGGTCCGTCCATAACTGGCCCACCTCGCGATGCACCGCCTCTTCCTTCGCCGCCAGCTCGTGCGCGGCCTGTTTCACGAACACTGCCCGCAGCCGCGCCGATTCCATGTCGAACGTGTCGCCGTGGTAGCAGAACTCCCCGCGCACGTTCTGCCCCGTCACCTTCACGTTCACCCGCATCTGCACGCGGCTCGTGCATTTCTCCAGACCCAGCACGCGATAGACGCGCCCGCTCGTGGCCGTCGCCCGCACCTCGTCGCCGTCGATCTCGACCTTCAACCCGGAGGGCACGGCAAGTGGCATGGGCCGCGCGGCGGGCTCTTCTAAAGGCACAGCTTCTACAGCTAAAGAAAAAACTCTCTCCTGTTGCTCCTCTGGCTCTGGCGTCGGCTCCGGCATTGGCTCCTCGATGATTTCTTCTTTAGCTGTGCTTCTGGCTTCCGCTGGCAGTGACTCGACGGCTGCCACCGCCGCTGCTGGCCGTTCCGCCTCGATCACCGGCACGGCCACGCGATGCGCTGGCGGCTGGCCTTTTCCCAGCCATGCCGCACGGTGCAACAGCACGCCCAGGCTCTTCGCCGCTGGCGTCACTTTGAGTGCATAGGCATTCGCGTCCATGCCCTTCGGGAACTCCACGCGGAAGCACTCGATGCCGGTTTCGATCAGCTCCCCGGCCAGCTTCGCAGCGGCTTTGTCGCCCGCCTCGTCGCGGTCATACGCGATGTACACGCGCTTGATGCCGTGCCGCTCGAACGCGGCCCGATGGTCTTGAGTGAAGCCGTTCACGCCGTAACTGGCCGTCACATTGCGGTAGCCCGCGCACCAAAAGGTCAGCGCATCGATCAACGCCTCGCACAGGATGATGTCCTTCGACGCGATCAGCGCCTCTTCGTTCCATACGCCCCGATGATCGCCGGGAAGATACAGGTGCAAGGGCGTTCCCTCGCGCAGGCTCGACGTGATCTTCCGTCCGTACATCTCCACCACGTCACCGGCTGGCGTAATCACCGGGATAACCAGCGAGCCGTTGAAATGCTCGTGGCCGCTCTTCCGGTAGATGCCCAGCTCCTCCAGCCGCGTCCGTACCGCTGCGCCGGCGACGCGATTCTTGGGCGGAAGGCACAGCCCCAGCGTTCGGTTGGCGAAGCCCAGCCGGAACCGCTCCACCATCTCCGAAGAGTGCAGGCCGCGCGATCCCAGATAGCGTTTCGCCTCCGGCGACTGGTTGAACGCGTCCTGATAGAAGCCCACGATCTTCAGCAACAGTTCCCGGTCCCCAGCCTCCGCCGTCACCGGCGCGGGCAGCTTCCGCACCGTGCTTTGCTTCACTGGCTGGATCGGACCTGCAGCTAAAGAAAAATGGTCCCGCCTTAGCAGCTCCAGCGCATGATGGAAGCTCACCCCCTCGGCCCGCATCACCCACAGGATCACGTCGCCGCCCTCGCCGCACGCGCCCTTGCAACTCCACACGTTCTTCGCCGGATCGATGTTCAGGCTCGGGTTCCGGTCGTCGTGGAACGGGCACAGCCCGATCAACTCCTTGCCGCTGCGCGTCAGCTTGATCCCCCGCGCCTCCGCCAACCGCTGAATCGACACCTCCCGCTTGATCCGCTCCTTCACCTCCGGGGGTACATAAGGCATCGGCCTGTCTCTCCTTCCACGCTGTTTTCAGGGTTCCTGCAAAAAAGCTGTCAAGAGGTTCATAGACTTTTTTGCACCCTCTCAGTGTAAGTCACTATATAGCAAATTACTCTACAATGTAACCCGGAGGCCCTCATTGCTCACGACCCGCCCTTACACTCAGGCCATGCCGAAGAAGTCCA
>Ga0302282_1002802_pt1 | contig 11720 bp, 7 predicted proteins | sample III_Fen_E1_3_FD_198763 | JGI IMG/M metagenome (GOLD analysis project Ga0302282, IMG submission 198763) | Peat permafrost microbial communities from Stordalen Mire near Abisko, Sweden - III_Fen_E1_3 | ecosystem: Environmental > Terrestrial > Soil > Wetlands > Permafrost | place: Sweden: Abisko... | reverse complement strand
TCCGCATAGCGGAAGCGCAGGCCCACCTTGCGCCGCTTGGCCAGAAACGCCAGCTCCACGTCTTCCAGCACCTTGTCGGCAACCGAGCCGTGGCCGCCCAGGCGGCGGTAGGCCTCGCGCTCCACCAGCAGAAACTGCCCGTTGGCGGCGGCGATCCGCTGGTTGGGGTCTGACACCTTGGCCGGCGGATAGCTGAGCGCCAACTCGCAAAATACCAGCGGCATGAGCGCGCGCTGCGCCAGGCCGTTGACGATCTGCCGCGGCGAGTAGCTGAGCACGCCGGCCTTGTGGCGCGTGGCCTCGTGAATTGCGCGGCGCAGGTTGCCGGGCTCGTGAACAGTGTCGGCGTCGGTGAACAGCAGCCAGCGGCCGCGCGCTTTTTTGGCTGCCGTCCAAACCGCATTGTTCTTCCCCGTCCAGCCCAGCTCGAGCTTGCGGGCCGGGAGCACGGTGACGCCGGCAAAGCTGCGGGCAATCTGGGCCGTCTTGTCGCTGGAGTGGTCGTCGACCACGATCAGCTCCCAGTCGCGCCCGAGGGTGAAGATATCCTCCGACTGCGCGACGAGCGACTCCAGGCAGGCACCCAGGCTGGCCTCCTCATTGCGGGCCGGGATGATCACGGTCAGCTCGATCAGCGGGTCAGGCTCGGGCTTGTCATAGACGGCGCCCAGGCGCGCGGGCACGGCCAGGGGCTGGCCCGGCGTGTCAGAAAGGCCAAGCACCGGCGTGTAGGCGCCCGGCACGGAACCATCGTTTTCTTCCCGCACATCCTTTCCCATGACGAATCGCCCTTTCGCTCCGTATTATAGAAGTGTGCGGTACTCACGTTTAGCTCTCGCTCTGCTCTGCCTGCCGCTGATCGCGGTCTCGGCCTGCGACCGCGGCGCCCGCCCTGGGTTGACGGGCGAGGTTGCCCCGGACTTCACCGTCTCCGACGGAAGCAACACCATCCACCTGGCCGACTACCGCGGCAAGGTAGTGCTGCTCAACTTCTGGGCCACCTGGTGCGCTCCCTGCATCCGCGAGATGCCCGGCCTGCAGCAGTTGCATCGCGATCAGCCCGGCCTGGCCATCCTTGCCGTCAGCATTGATGAGGATGCCGACGAGTACAAGCGATTCCTCAGCGAGCGCCACGTCGATCTGATCACCGTGCGCGACCCGACCGAGTCAGCAGCGAAGCTCTACCACACGGACGGCTGGCCGGAGACCTACATCATCGACCGCAAGGGCGTGATCCGCCGCAAATTTGTGGGCGACCCGGACTGGTCCACCCCGGAGATTCGCTCCTACCTGCAAGGGCTGTAGGCTGCGCGGCCCCTGATTTGCAAGGTTTTTGACCGATCCATCGCAGGGAGCGGCTTGGTATGATTCTCGAATGACGACTGTGGAGATTCTCTACTCGTACACGACGCCGCCCACTGAAACGGCGGTTCTGGCCTTGGCCGGCGCCAAAGACGTCTACGGCATCCGCAAGCTCACCTTCGACCACGCCGAGCGCACGCTGCGCGTTGAGTACGACGCGACCCGCCTGACCGCAGCTGCGGTGACCAAGCTGGTCCGCGAGACCGGCCTGGAGATTGCCGCCGAGCTGTCGCTGACTCCACCCCAGCCCGAGCCGGAGCCAGCACCGGCCGCCTGAAACCACGTTTTTATCGCCGGAGAAACGCCGCCGCGCCGCATGGCCTGGAGAAGAGCCACGGACCGCAATCGGCAATTGCGCGCGCCTCAGAATCCTGATAATCTGTGTATGGTTTCAGTCGGAAACCGCCTTGTGTGCGCCCGTAGCTCAGCTGGATAGAGTATTTGGCTACGAACCAAAGGGTCGGGAGTTCGAATCTCTCCGGGCGCACCATAAAATCAATAACTTAGCGGTAACTCTGCAGAAGCCGAATCCCACATGTCAGCAACGGGCCTGCCACCGAGCGGGCAGCCTCGATTTGTCAGTACGCGCCGGAGATACCCGAAGTTGGCGCTTATTCGCGCCCTGTCCTGCGACCAAGCAGAAATCCAATTGCCAGGCCAGCTGTCGCCGAAAGAAGAATCGATCTGATCGGGCTGCGCTTTACCTGCCGGGCCGTATCGTCAATGAAATCATCCACTGCGTCACGCCCTTCTTTGACTGCTTTCTTCGCCGTGCTCATGCCATCCTGAACACTGTCTGCGACACTCGATGTGAACTCCGAAGCCCTGCGGAAGGTCTCGCCCACATTGCCTGCCTGCTCCACAAGGGTTTTCGCCACTTTGTCTACCACTGATTTTTCCATCTGGTTTTCTCCTGTACAAATCCGATGCGGCGATGCGCCGAGAGGCTGCCCCGGACTCTGATGAATAACGGCATAGTTCTTATTTCGATACCCTGGCTGTCACATGTTCTTCCGGCCTGCCGGCCGCCTTTGCGCCGAAAGCGAGGACGCCTCCGGTGCTCAGAAGCGATAATCCGGCTTCAGCTCACACAGGTAAACCACAGCCTTCTGCTCCTTGCTTGTGGGTCTGGAACTGCAGTTGGCCCAGCTCAGATAGAGCTCCGGCCCGAGCGGAAAAACCATGGGTGTGCCGTCGATTTCGGCCTCGATGCTGACTCCCTCCTGCGTGAGCGGCACGGTGAAGTTGAGCGCCCGGCCAAAGATCACGGGATACGACTCGCGCACGCTGGAACTGAGGGCGGTGCGAAAGACCTCGGCCTCGACGAGAAAGGTCGCCGTATTCGACCAGTCCAGTGCGGAGACGATGATGGTTCGCCCGCCGTCCGCGTAGCCGGTCGAGTCGAGGCGCGTGAAGGGACATGGCCCGGCGATGCAGGATGCGCGCACGTTCCGGAATTCGTCGCCGTTGCCTGCATCGAGCGACAAGGAACCGCGCGCAGCCTTCCAGGCGCCGTCGGGCGAACACGGCGTCTGACGATTGCAGGGCACGTTTCCCTGATTGACCACTTGAAATGTCCTCACCGCGCTGCCAATGTTCTCGTCCGCCTCGGAGTTCACGGTATAGCGCAAGCGAATGTTGGAGACGACCGATTGCGGCTTGTCGGAGTCCGCGCCGGATTGCTGAAGCGTGGGCTTCATGGCCGTGATGGTCAATTCCTTCCGGGCCAGGCGCAAGCCGGCGCGCATGTCCAGGCTGAGCGGCTGGTAGCCATCATGCCGAAAAGTGAGATTGACGATTCGGGCCGGCCACACGACTCCCGGTAGCCGGAGCTTGAAGTATCCCACGGCATCGGACTCGGTGCTGGCGCTGTTGACGCCGTCCGACGCGGTGACAACTGCGTCGGCGATCGGCAGCTGCTTGCGGGTATCGCTGTCGCTGCGGATCACCGCGCCCTCAATCGTCAGCGCGCCAGGGTTCCAGTGGTGGAGCCGCAGCATCGCCAGCGTGGCCCCGGCGGCCGCCATGGCGCCTGCCAGAACCCAGAGCCAGACCTTTCGCCTGTTCACGTCAGCCCCGCCCGTAAAGACACCGATCCCTGCACATACCATGGTTTGACGCGCATTCAGCCCAATATGCTGTCCGCAAGCCGTTCATCTCGATCAAGTTTCCTGCATCCAATCGATTGGCGATCAGAATCGGCAACTGGGCCGAAGGCACGCCTGGATGTGAGATTGAGGGATAAGTCAAACGAATGGTGGGGCCGCGCAATATGGGGTTCGAGTTGAAGCTGGGCACCGGGCATTCACGGCGACAGCTTTTGCGTCAATTCGCCAACCTTTCGCTGGGTCTGCCATTTTCGCAGTCGCTCGCCGTGCCTCTCATCGCGCAATCTGGCCATCAGGCCGGCAACGCGCGGCACCATGACCAGCCCGCCGAACCGCCCGCGCCAACCGCGCTCTCCGCCGACGATGACCAGCTGTTGAATGAGATTGAGCGCGGTTGCTTCCTGTTTTTCTGGGAGCAGACCAACCCGCCGACCGGGTTGACGAAAGATCGCTGCAACGTGCGCGCCAAGGACACCAGCACCGCGGCAAGCATCGCATCCACGGGCTTTGCGCTCAGTGCGGTCTGCATCGGCGAGAAGCGCGGCTTTGTCAGCCACGCGGATGCGCGCTTGCGCGTCATCCAGTGTCTGTCGTTTCTGTGGCACAAGCTCCCCACCCATCGCGGATTCTTCTACCACTTCGCCAATATCGATACCGGGGAACGCATGTGGGATTCAGAGGTCTCCTCCGTCGACACGGCGATTCTGCTTTGCGGCATCCTCACCTGCCGCGAGTACTTTCACGACCCGACCATCTCCGACCTGGCCCATGCCATCTTCGATCGCGTGGAGTGGACCTGGCTCTCGGAAGATACGACGCTCCTTTCGCATGGATGGACGCCCGAGCTCGGATTCATACCTTCGCGCTGGGACCTGTACAGCGAACTGATGATGATGTACCTGCTGGGGCTCGGATCTTCATCGCATCCGCTCAGCAGCGACGCGTGGTTTGCGTGGAAGCGAACCACGTTTGAATATGACGGGCTGCGCTATATTGGCTCATTTGCGCCGTTGTTCGTACACCAGTACTCGCAAGCCTGGTTTGACTTCCGCGGCAAGCGGGACCACTATGCGGATTACTTCCAGAATTCGGTCATCGCGACGGATGTGCATCGCCGTTTCTGCCTTGAGCTGAATGGACAATTCCTCGATTACACCAATGCACTGTGGGGAATTACGGCCTCAGACTCCGCGCGAGGGTACGTGGCCTGGGGCGGCCCGCCAGCCACGGGACCGATCGATGGAACCATTGTTCCCGCTGCGGCCGGCGGCTCCCTGCCATTTCTTCCCCAGGCCACCATGCGTGTGCTGCGCAACATTCACGATCACTTTCCGAATGCGTGGTGCCGCTATGGCTTTGTGGATGCGTTCAATCCGATGACAGGCTGGTATGACACCGACGTAATCGGCATCGACACCGGAATCACCATGCTGATGGCTGAGAATGCGCGCACCGGGTTTGTGTGGGAGACGTTCATGAAGAATCCCGAAGCCCAGCGCGGGATGGAAATGGCCGGCTTTAAACCCTACGACACCTCGACGGCATAGCAGTTCCTTCCGCGTCTGTCCGTGGAAATCTGCCGGCGGCGCAGCGCCAGACAGGCCCCCAGCCGTCGCCACGAAAGCGGGCTTATCGAAATCCGGAACCAACGCAGTCTTGCGAGCATGCATCTCAACCTCAAAGAAACAGGTCGCACACTCTGCCATGCGCCCAGTCGTCCCTCCATGGTGAACTTCCGGCTTTGAAGCCACCTGTGCGGCAGCCCCTGTTGAACCAGCCCCATTGCGAACGGAGCCTCCTCAACCATGACCGACGGGAAACAGGCCGGAGCGTCCAGCCAAACCCAACCCGGCCTGCACGATGGACCCGGCAACGCCTGGAGCGATCGGTTGCGCGCGCTCAAGAACATTCCTCCAGTGCTCTATTTCGTCTGGGAGTCCGGGCCCACGGTCGTCTTCTGGAACATCACCATCCGCGTCATCGTTGCATTCCTGCCTGTCGGTATCGGGATCGTCGGACGCTTCATCATTGACGGAGTCAATCGCCTTCGCGTGCACCAAGCCTTGCCGCAGCACTTCTGGTGGCTGGTGGGCGCGGAGATGGCGCTGGCTGTCGTGACCGGTGTTCTTTCGCGCGCCGTCGATTACTTTGACAACCTGCTCGCCGATCGCTACACCCATCACGTCAGCGTTGAAGTGATGCGCAAGGCGGCGTCACTCGACGTGACTGTCTACGAAGATCCGGTCTTCTACGACCGCCTGGAGCGCGCCCGCGTGCAGGCAACCGACCGCCTGGCAATGATTCAGCAGATGGGCCGGCTGATTCAGCAGACAGTGACGGCGATGGCCTTTTCCGCCGTGCTGATCCGCTACTCGCCTTTCCTGCTGCTGTTGCTGGTGGCCGGAATTTTGCCCGCATTTCTCGGCGAGAGCCACTTTGCTTTTTTGACCTACGCCAAGAACTTCAGACAGACTCCGGCGCGCCGGCAAATGGATTACCTGCGCCAGGTGGGCGGCAGCAAAGAAGCCGCAAAGGAACTGAAGCTCTTCAACCTGAGCGAGTACCTGACCAACCGCTTCACCGCGTATTCCAAGCAGATCTACGAGGAGAACGTCGCGCTGAATAGACGGCGGCTGTTCTGGGGCGGGCTGCTCGCCCTTGTCGGACAACTCGGCTACTACGGCGCCTATGCGTTGAGCATTTACCGCACCATTCAGGGCCGGTACACCATTGGCGATCTCACCCTGATCACGACCGCGATCATGCAGGCCATGTCCAATATCCAGCAGGCGTTCTCGACTGCATCGGGAGTCGCCGATCAGGCGCTGTTCCTCACCGACCTGCTGGCGTTCTTTGAGATGAAGCCGAGCGTTGCGTCCAAAGAGAACGGCCTGCCTGCGCCCAGTCCCATGACTCGCGGCTTTGAGTTCCGCAACGTCTCCTTCGTTTATCCGGGCACCGATCGCCGCGTGCTCAGCAACTTCAGCTTCACACTTCAGCCTGGAGAACGCGTCGCGCTGATTGGGGAAAACGGGCAGGGAAAAACAACCGTCGTCAAACTGATCACGCGCCTCTACGATCCGAGCGAAGGGCAGATACTGCTCGATGGCGTTGACCTGCGTGAATACGACCTGGCCGATTTGCATGCCGAGATCGGAGTCATCTTTCAGGACTTCATGCGCTATGAAATGACAGCGCGGGAGAACATTGCAGTTGGCCGCGTTGAGGTCTCGCACACCGCGAACGAAATTGAGCACGCGGCAGAAAAGAGCCTGGCCGCAGGCGTGGTTGCACGCCTGGGCGGAGGCTACGATCAGATGCTCGGCCGCCGCTTTGAAGGCGGCGTCGACCTGTCAGGCGGCGAGTGGCAAAAGCTGGCGCTGGCGCGCGCCTACCTTCGCGATGCGCAGTTGCTCATACTCGACGAACCAACTGCCGCGCTCGACGCCCGCAGCGAGCTCGAGGTCTTCGAGCGCTTCGCCGAACTGACTCAAGGCAAGATGGCCCTGCTCATCTCGCACCGATTCTCCACGGTGCGGATGGCAGATCGAATTGTCGTACTCGAAGGCGGCCGGCTAGTGGAAGAGGGCAGCCACGCGCAACTCATCGCACTCGGCGGTCGCTATGCCGCCATGTTCGAAATGCAAGCTGCAAGTTACCGATGAGGTCCCATGATTGAAACGCCGGCCATTCCGGAAACCGCTCAGCCGCTCTCCGGCGCGCTGCTCGAATGTGTTCGCGCCGCCACATCGTGGGATATTGTGCACCGGCCTGCGTCGGCGGGAGCTTTTCCCGCTCGGGTCCACGCCGCACGCCGTGAGCTCAACGCGCTTGAGGCCGATCTGGCACGGCTGCGTACATCATCCGCATCGGAGGGAAGCTCAAGCTCCGCGCTTCTTGACTTGCGCGCAAATGCCCGCCTGCTGCGCGCTGCGGTCCGCGCTGTTTCCGGTGACTCTGAGAAGATTCGCAGCCTGCCGCGCGTCATTTTACCTGCGCAGCAGGACGAGCCGCGCGCTGCCTCCATTGCCACGGCTTACCTGCGGGCCGTGGATGCAGGTTTTTCGGCGCCGGAATTTCGTGACTTCATCTGCGCCCTGCAGGAGCACGACCCGCTCACCCTGGATGAGCTATGGAGCGCCGCGGCGTTTCTGAACTTCATCCTGCTTGAATCGCTGCTGGATGATGCACGCATCTTGCTTCGCTCGCCCGGTCCCGCTCCCAGCCACTCCGTTGCAGTACATCTCAAGAGCCTCCGCGAAATCAGCCGGACCGACTGGGCCTCTTTGATCGAGCCGCTCATTCTGTTCGACGCAACACTGCGCCAGGATCCCGTTGAGGCTTATGCCGCAATGGATTTCGAGAGCCGCGAGTTCTATCGCAAGCGGCTGGCGCTCATCGCCCGGCACTCCGACTGCACGGAATCTCAAGTGGCCGAGGCGGCCCTGGAGCTAGCCCGCGAGGGCCTGACGGCGGCGGTCGATGATCCGCGAATCCACAGCCGCCGCATCCACGTCGGATACTATCTGATCGATAAGGGGTTTCCCAAACTCGCCGCACGCATCGGCTATCATCCGCCGCTCATCGAGCGGGCGCGCATGTTGATTCGTACCGAGCCCGACAACTTTTATATCACCGGTATTCAGCTCATCACGATCTTGTTCATCGGCATCCTGATTCTTGTACCCCTGTCGCGATTCAACCTGATCGATTGCATGATCGCGGCCCTGGTGCTGCTCATGCCAGCCATGCAGTGCGCCGTGGACCTGGTGAATCTTGCTGTCACTTCCCTGTTCGATCCTGACCCTCTGCCGAAGCTCGATTTCACCAAGGGAATTCCCGTCGACTGCACCACCGTGGTTGTCGTGCCGTCGCTGCTGTTGAATGAGCCGCAGCTGCGTGCGCTGGTTAACGATCTCGAAGTCCGCTATCTCGCCAACCGTGACCCGCATCTGCATTTTGCGCTGCTCACCGATCTTGCTGACTCAGTAAGCACACCGTTTGCCAATGACACCCACCCGCTGGTGGAGCTTGGCGTCCAGCTTCTCACGGAGCTGAATGCAAAGTATGGCTCGGTGCGCGGCAGCTTCATTCTTCTCCATCGCCATCGCGTTTTCAATGTGCGCCAGGGCGTCTGGATGGGCTGGGAGCGCAAGCGCGGCAAGCTGCTTGACTTGAATAAGCTGATGGCCGGCAGCTTCGACGCTTTTGCCATCAAGGCCGGTCCAGTCGAAGTGCTGAGCAGGACCCGCTACGTCCTCACGCTCGACTCCGATACGCAACTGCCCCGCGGCGCCGCAGCCCGCATGATCGGCGCCCTTGCTCATCCGCTGCATCAGGCCGTCATCGATCCCCAGCGGCGCATCGTCACTGAAGGCTATGGGATCCTGCAGCCGCGCATCGGCGTCAGCGTGCGCTCGGCATCGCGCTCGCGCCTCGCCGCAATCTACTCCGGGCAGAGCGGGTTTGACATCTACACGCGCGCCATCTCCGACCCATATCAGGACCTTTACGGCGAAGGCATCTTTACCGGCAAGGGCATCTACGAAGTGGCAACGCTTCATGCCGTGCTCAACCAGCGTTTTCCGCGCAACGCCCTGCTCAGCCACGATCTGATCGAAGGCGCATTCGGCCGCGCCGGGCTGGTCACGGATGTGGAGCTCATCGACGATTATCCATCGCATCTGAATGCCTACAGCCGGCGCAAGCACCGCTGGGTTCGCGGCGACTGGCAGATTGCGCAGTGGATGTTCTCCCGCGTTCCTGAGGAGTCCGGGCGTTGGGTGTCGAACCCCATCTCGGAGGTTTCCCGCTGGAAGATCTTCGACAATCTGCGCCGCTCTTTGTTTGAGCCATTCACGTTCCTGCTCTTCGTTGCAGGCTGGCTCGGACTGCCGGGCGGAGCGCTCTATTGGACGATCGTTCCGATTGTTCTGCTCATCTTCCCGGCCGTCATTCAATGTTGTTTTGGACTTGCTCGCGGGTCTTTCAACAACAACAAGGGCAGTGCGGGTGAAGCGCTCTCCGGTTTCTCGAACGCTGCTCTCATTGCGCTGCTGACGCTCGTGTTTCTGCCCCAGCAGACGCTTCTGTGTCTTGACGCGATCGTCCGCGCGCTGGTGCGGCGCTTCGTGACCGGGGAACGCCTGCTCGAGTGGGAAACGGCCGCAGAGGCGGAGCTCGATCGCACACGGCGTGCAGTCATTGACCGGTATTTCGCGCTCACGCCGGTCGTCGCGCTGGCTGTGGCGTGCCTTGTCTACCTCATCAACGCTCGCCATCATCATGCGCTGGTGGTCGCCGCGCCCATCCTGATCCTGTGGGCTGTTGCGCCGCTTGTCGCTGCGTGGCTCAATGCCTCACCGCGCGATGAGCGCCGGCGCCTGAGCTCGGCTGACCAGTTTTTCCTGCTCACCCACGCTCTGCGGATTTGGCGCTACTTCCATCAGTTTGGCGGAAGCGGCCACAATTACCTGATCCCCGACAACGTTGAAGAAGCCGGTTTGTTTGAAGCGGCGCGCGTGTCGCCGACCAACCTGGGCCTGCTGTTAAACGCGCGCCAGGCGGCGTACGAACTCGGCTTCCTGACAGCGCCCGAGTTTGTCGCGCTCACCAATCGCACCATGGCAACGATTGCACGGCTGGAGAAATGCCGCGGCCACTTATTCAACTGGTATGACACGCAGACGCTCGAAGCGCTGACTGACCAGCCGTTTGTGTCTTCGGTCGACAGTGGCAATTTCGTCGCTTCCCTGCTCACTCTTCGTTCCGGAGCACTCGGCCTTTTGCATCGGCCTCTTCTGGCCCGGCAGCTCTTCAACGGGCTGCGAACGCACTGGCAACTGGTTCGATCGCGAAGCAGAGTTCCGGCTCCGTTTGCGCAACTTTCTCCGCCCGCCGCCGATGCTTCACAGGCTGTATGGCTCGCGTGGATCGTGTCTGCCCAGGCAGCTTTTGCTGCGGAGTCCGGCCCGCCCTCTGCCCACGGCGAAGACTGCTGGTGGCTCACCGAAACGCGAAATCGCGTTAGCGCGATCGTGTCCCTGGTTGAAGAGTATCTTCCGTGGTTGCTGCCTCAATACGCGCCATTGCACGAGCTGCTCAACATCACGGCGCTACGTACAGATGCGCATACCGTTGAAGGAGCAATCGCGTTTTGCGCGATTCTTGAGGAGCGCCTCGCAGGCTTGTGGCCGAGATTGATCGAGAATCCATCGCACCTTGCGCTTGGCGAAAGCCTCCGCGGGTCACTGCGCGGCGCGGCGCGTAATCTGCGCGATCTCGACTCCGCCCTGCGCGGCACTGCACTGCAGGCCGAGGAACTGGTGCGTGCAACGAGGTTTGATTTCCTGTCCCATCCGGCCCGCAAGGTTCTCTCCATTGGCTACGATGTGCGCGCAGAGAAGCTGCACGAGGCCTGCTACGACATGATTGCCTCGGAGGCCCGCATCGCCACGTTCCTTGCCATTGCTCACGAAGAGATCCATCAGCAGAGCTGGTTCAGGCTGAGCCGCGAACATGCCCGCGCCTTTGGACACTTTCTTCTGCTTTCGTGGACGGGCACCATGTTTGAATACCTCATGCCGGCCCTGTGGATGCGCAGCTATCCCAATACGCTCATCTCGAATACGCTCACAGCGTGCGTCCAGGTGCAGCGGGACTTTGCGCGCCGCCTCAACATCCCATGGGGCATCTCGGAGTCGGGCGCGTCACGCAAGGACCACGTGGGCCACTACCACTACCAGGCCTATGGTGTTCCGCAGGCCGCGCTGTGGATTGAAGCAAACGCCGGACCCGTCGTCTCACCCTACTCCTCGTTCCTCGCCCTCGCCGTAGACTCCGTGGCTGCGCTGCGTAACCTGCGCCAGATGTCTTCAGCCGGATGGGTCGGCGCCTTTGGATTTTACGAAGCGGCAGATTACTCGGCCTCACCGGCATCGCCCACGCTGGTGCGCGAGTGGATGGCGCATCACCAGGGCATGTCGCTCCTCGCGATCCTCAACCTGCTTCACGATAACGTGGTGCAGCATTGGTTTCATGCCAACCCTGAGGTGCAGGCGACCGAATTGCTCCTTCAGGAGCTGCCGGTCAGCAAATCGGTTCTGAAGGCGAGGCTGAAAGACTAGAGCAGTTCTCCAATTCATGTGCTCTATTTAGTTCCGTGCAAGGTGGCTTTTTCTCAAGGAAAAAGCCACTTATCATCGTGCTTTCGGTCCACAGCAATTGGAGAACAGCTATAGCCGCTGCGCC
>Ga0302282_1002777_pt1 | contig 11791 bp, 9 predicted proteins | sample III_Fen_E1_3_FD_198763 | JGI IMG/M metagenome (GOLD analysis project Ga0302282, IMG submission 198763) | Peat permafrost microbial communities from Stordalen Mire near Abisko, Sweden - III_Fen_E1_3 | ecosystem: Environmental > Terrestrial > Soil > Wetlands > Permafrost | place: Sweden: Abisko... | reverse complement strand
TCCGCGTCCCCATTCTACACCGATTAACCTCCATTTTCACTCTCGTCTCTTGCTTGGTACATGCTAATCGAGTACATTGCGAGCCACTTTAACTCAAACCATGAATCGGCCACCTTGCCGTTATTGAACTCCATCCTCCACCGCTCATTGATCTTGCTCGGCACCATGCGGCTCAGACCCTGGCTTTCGAGGATGTCCAAGTCAATCGGACGACATGGGAGAATCAGGCTCTTGATGGCGTTCCCCGTCACATCGACCGTATTGGTCATCATCTGCCTGCCGCCGATGAAGTACGGGTAGAGAGTTCCATTGCCGCGGGCATTGAGCGTGAATCCCTCGATCTTGCTCAGGGCCATCGTGGTTTCAGGGCACACAGTCTGGTAGCGGCAGTCGATTCCCGCCCCGTTATCGTTGAACTGCCCAGGGGTCACATTCTGCACCGTCCCATCGGCCGCACTGGACCCGTAGCAGAACTGCGATGTGAAGTAGCCAGAGTCGAGGAATGGAATCCCCACCTGGCCCTGCGCAAATGGCTCGGTAATCGGCAACGCCCTTTCCAGTCGCTCGCAGATGAAGCCCTGCACATCGTTGATTGAGAACTTGCGCACGTCCGCAATCGCAATCTCTTTCGCCGAGAACGTCGAGAAGTGGACCGGCTGCGCCCATCCCTCAAGGTAGTTGAGGACAATCTCCTGATTCGGAACGGTCGAGTTTCCAACCGGCGCGAGGATATGGACCTCATGCCGCTCCTGGTCGATCTTGCAGCAGATGGTGTTTGCCGCACTCCAGTTGATCGTTTTCCAGAAGTAGGGGATTTCCTTGGTTACGAGCTCGGGACTGGTCTCCTCGTATTTGTAGATCCCGCTGCGGTGGACGAAGATCATAAAGTCCCCGCATGCGTCAAAGGCCCGAGGCCCGCACGGTCCTCTTTCGCTCCACCGCTTTGTCGCTGTCCAGGACTGGGGATTGTTCGGGTTGGCTGTAAAGGTGAATCCAGACCGCTCCCTGAGCCCGTAGACGGTGCCGCGGTACTCGATGGTGCCCCAGGCTCTCTCCCCATCGTCAGAGCCAACCGAGATGTAGCTTAGGTCCGCGTAATAGCTTTCCGGGTCGCCTGCCAGTGACACCCACCAGCCTGAGTAGTACCCAGGAACGCCTGCCTGAAAGATGCGATCGACACTCGGACAGTAGGTGCAATGCACCGCCTGGTTCGGCCAGATCACATCCAGCCGGTCAGTCACGTCATTGGAGCCGTCGAGGTACTCATCGGTGAAGTTGAAGACGCCGTTGGTCGTCGCATTGTCCTGAAAGACAGTCGCCGACTGATTGATGGTGTCGGAGAGGAATGTCTGAGGGTAGACGAAGTTCTGAGCTGGATACTGGAGGTTGACGTTGCCAATCCACCAGAACGGACCAGCGTTCGATCCATCAGCCACTGAGAACGCAACAATGCGGGCGAGAGTATAGGCCGGTCCGGTAGCAACCTTGAAGATGCCCAATTCCCAGCCGTCCTCGTCGACGTCGTACTGAATCACCGAATTCGCGGTGAATCCCGAGACGGTGTAATTCTGGTTCATGTACATCAGGGCCGCGTACCGATAGCCCTGGGTGCCATTTATGCCGCCCGTCGCTGTGTCGGCCACGATGGCGCCGCCTGGTCCCGTACCGTTTACCGTCGGGGGATTTGGGCCGGTGGCTGACTCCAAGATGAATGGCTGGGCTGCGGGCTGGTAGAAGCCGACGAGCGCAAAGGCCGTAGACGGCGGAGACGGCGTCCCTGTCGGGACATCGGCCTCATAGATGCCCACTGAGCCGATGGTGTAGAGAGCGTTGTTGTTGTCGTCCTCAGGGACTGCAACCGTGACCAGGACCGCATCGTTGCCGTTCGTATTGATGATTGAGTTGAACGGTCCGAGAGTCGTTTCTCCAAGTGAGTTTGTGTAGGTCTGCGCAACGTAGACGTCACGGCCCGCGGCGAAACTACCAGCGGGAAGCTCGGCGGTGTTTGCCAATGGAGGGTTGACGCCTCCGGCTGAGGCGGTGATCGTAGGCGTCGCCCCAGGCGCGTAGCTTCCATAGAGTTGGTACGATGTGATCGGTGGAACCGGGCTGCCCACTGCAACGTCGATTTCGTAAACATTGACTCCCGTTACGGTGGGCCCGTAACTGGCGGCCAGCGCCACGGTAACGCCCTGGGTTGCTCCCGTCGTCGTGATGTTGGCCGTTGCGCCCGCTGTGGTCTCTCCAGCGGCGTTGGTGAGGGTCAGGAGAACGTAGATGGTTCGGTTGATGGCAAAGGTGCCAACTCCAAGCGAGAGGCCCGGTGCGTTCGGCGGAGCCACGAGGCTGCCTGCCGGGATGCGCTGGATCTGGACTTCGGTATCCGGGGTAGGCAACTGACCAGGCACCACGCGCGCCGTGCAGAGCGATGGTGGGGCGACTCCCGAAGGCGGGTCCGTGCAACTGTAGATTGAGTTCAGGACGATCGGCGAGCTATTCGACTTCTCATAAGCCGAAATAGACGGAGCCGCGGCGTTGTGCGCCACGCTGGCTGCATAGACGTTGGCGCCGGTGGGAACGTAAGACGGTCCAAGTTCCTGAAACCAGCTCGGCATTGAAGATAGCGGCGGGATGGTGACGAGGATGGTTGACGATCCGGCAATCGTCGTAACAAAGGCAGGGGGAGAAGGCAATGTCTCCCCCATGGAATTGACCAGCGTGACAACGATATAGACATCGAGAGCGGTGCTCCATGAACCGCCAGAGGACTGGACGGCAAGAACAGGCTTCGCCGGCGGAGGCACCCGGTTGGCCATGACGGCCGTATATTCCTGCCACTGGGCAGTGCCATCGTTGAATGTGCCGCTGTCGACCAGTGAATAGACCGGAGGCTTCGCGCCAGTGACGCCCGCCGTGATGCAGCGGTAGGTGTGCCCGTTGCCGCTCGGCGTGTTGGGCGTCATCATCTCGCCCACGAGGACGGGAGTATTGGCGACCCACTTAAACCCGAATGGCTTCATTCCGTAGGGCCACACGTTTCTGGTGAGCGGGTCGATTACGGCCATGCCCGAGAGTGGGAGATTCAGGTCAGAGAACGCGGCATAGACCTTGTTGTAGGCCTGGGCTGCGACCATGTGGGCATTGGCGGGAGGGGTGAAACTGGAGTTGTAGCCGAAGGCATGCATCTCGCCGGAGCCAACCGGACTCTCGTACTGAAGAGCACCGAGCATGTCAAAGATGATCGGGAGTTGGAAGAAATACTCCGTCGCCGTCTCGGGCGTGTAGAGAGCCCCGATTAAGCCAGTTACAGGGCTCTCATTGATGCCCTGCATGGTTGTCGAGATTCCGTCGCGGGTGCGCACGGAGGTCAGCCCATCGAACGCGCAGTTTCTAACGAGTGGTGACAGTCCTGTCGGGACATTAGTGAAATCGTCGGAATCGAAGTAGCCGAGCATCCTACTGATAACACTCGGAGTTCCTGAAAAGTTAGCCGTAAATCACTCTCGAAAGTTCAGATTTGCAAATTCACCGTGATACTGCCTTGCTGCCGCATCGCGTTTCTTGGCTGCCTCTATTGCTGTATTTGAGACGCCGAGGTAAATCTGTTTGCCGTCGGCCTGCAATACAGATGAGAACTTCTTACCTTTGACATATACCCCAATGAATCCAGTCGTGTTGTCCTTGCGCATTGAAGCGTTCTTGACGTTTTCGCGCTGGTCGCATGGACGCAAGTTCTTGCGCCTGTTATCAATGCCGCATCGATTGATGTGGTCTCGCTTTTCTCCCTTTGGGACTCCAAGCAGGTAGTTCTGCATCTTGACGCCGTTGCGATCTGTAGCGTAAAAGCCATTTGCCCCGCTCCTGATCCGCACAGCTTGCCAGCTAACCCGCATCGCTGTGAGGTAGTCATCTGCATCGACAATTGCATGGAGTCCTTTGGTGAGCGGAACGAGCCGACAGTAAACACCACCAATCTTGAATGGAGCGGCGTCTTCTGGAAGCCTTGGATTGATTTTGTGGCCCGGTAGAAAGCGGTGCGGCTGACCTTTGACCTCATGGTTTCTCGTGTGATTACGAATAGCCACAGTCGTCTTGCCGCCGCAGCCACAGTGGCAGAAGCCGTAGGGTACACTGATTCCTGATGGGGTTGGCATGGATTGCTCCTCCAGAGCATGAAGTGATGGGCGTTCTCAGCGCCCACAACCCCATTCTACCCCATACCTTCGCCTTTTAGAACGGCACTTCGACAACGATGGACTGGTTGAGGATGCCAGCCGGATAAGCGCCTGCGCCCAACTCGACTCCGCCGCTGGCAATCTGGACCTTGAAGTTGCCCAAGGTAGTTCCCTCGACGACTTGCGCCGTGTAGAGCGCATAGGCCCCAGTGAAGCTCTGCGAGAAGACGGCTACGCCTTCCTTCGGCACATCCTGGGGGTATCCAAGGATGCCCTTGCCGTTCGGATCTTTGAAGGCGGATGGATTGAGGTTGAGGGTGTCGCCGCCAGTGGCGTAGTTGCCGGTAAAAACGAGCTGCAAGAAGAGCCGGTCCGGCACTCCAGCGGGCGAATACTTTAGTACATTTTCTGTGAGAGCCATTGATTTTCTCCTTGAGGTTGAAGGTTGAAGTTAGTAACCACCATAGCCACAGCCACTACTGCCACTGCGTCTGCCATTCATACGCCCTACTCTGCTGCTTGTTCCCTGCTGCTGGCGAACCAGGATGGCCGAGATGTCATCGAGCGTGTCAATGCCCTGCTTGCCGTAATTCGCCATATACCCGGAATTCTGCCGCTCGCTGCCGACCAGAGCCGCTGTCATGTATCCAAGCGCAACACTCATCAGCGGGTGAAGCTGAATAGGGTCCGTGTCTTTGATTAGCGCCGGCGGCCGGAACTCACCACGGATGCGGATGTCGAAGGCGTAGCCCAGTGCCGTGATGTAGACGATGTAACTGCGCCACTCCCAGCAGAAGCGCCCGGTCCAGTAGTTCGTGGGCTGGCCTGCCGCGTAGTTGCTGGAGTTGGGCAGGATGTCTCTCCGGGTGCCCATGACGTAGCTGGTTTCAGGGAGCCCGGTTCCCTTTACCTCAATGTCGAGAGGGTTGACCAGGCCATCGAACGGCTGGCCCTTCTTCTGGAGTTCGGCCAGTGAGCTGGTGCCGAGCGCCACGTTGGTTGCAACTTGCAGTTGGGTGATGAAAGGGGAGCATGTGCCTTCGAGATAGTTGAGGGCCTGTTTGTACGCCGTGTTGATGAGCGGCATGACATAGCTGTCGGTAATGAAGTCCCCGTCTGGGTCTCCACAGAGCGACCTGACCTGCGCCTTCACATCTAAAACAGAATCCATGCTCCCCTTCCCGGTTTACAGCCCTTCGCGCATCGCCTTGCGCTTGGCTTCGATCTTGCGGATTTCGACCCACTCAGTTGCAGAGCAGCGATCAAGCGACGGATGAGCGATTGGAATTTCAGCCGCCTTGTATGCTTCAAATGGGTTGTAGGGGCGCTGGCACTTGTGGCAGAAGTATGCGTCCACGCGCTTCTTCGACTCTCCGCAGCCCTCGCACGTTACAGCGTTCTCGTGCTGCATCGTGACCCATGGCGCCGGCGTCTGCCTCCAGCCCATATCCAGCTCGTACTGATGCCAGATGCGGTGAACCGTCGTGATGTTCCCACGCTGGTCCTCCTGGTCCCAGAAGGACTGCGCCTGCTGAGTGCTGGTTGCACAGAAGGACTTTTGCAGGTCCAGCGTCTGCGCGAGGGCCGAATCAAAATCGGTGCTTTCCGTTAAATACTCGCACCAGCCGTTCGGCAGTTGGAGTTTCTGCGGAACCTTGATGCTCGCTTTCTTTGAGGTCGTCGGGAGGTAGCGTCGATCGCCCTCGAAAGCCAGAATCCCGCCCATGCCTGAGGAGTTCGGTGTTCCCGTGGTGTAGGACGCGAGGAAGTGATGAGCTATCTCCACCTGCTTGCAGGCGCGAGGCTCGTAGACGCCATACTCGCGGTCGCCCTCGACCATGACATCCTTGATGCGCGAGAAGATGATCGGCTCTTTGATTGGCACTACCACGGCTTTGTAGGTGCGGCCGGCATACTTGAAAGTGGTGAGGTCGTCTTCGAGCACATGAGGGTCATTGATCGAGCGCAGCTTGAGGTTGATTCCACCGTCGAGACTGCCAGCTACCGGGTTGAACCAGAGAATCGTTGCGGGCTGGGCCTGGCCGGTGGCTTTGAGTGAGACGAGCAGAGATTCCCTTTCGATCCTGAGCGCCTTCATGGACCGGCCCTCAATGGCCCTTTGGGCGTTCATGTACTCGCGGATATTGGCGTTGGCGTTCGGATTGACTGATGCGAAACTCGGTGATCCCATGGTTCTCTTCTCCTTCAAGTGGGTCGGTCCTGCGGGTTATGCGTCGTGAACCGCGCCCAGGTGCTCCCTGAGTCCGGCCTGCGCTGTAAGGTCGTTGCGGAACCGCTGCGCTCCGAGCGATGTGCTCTTGAGCACCGGAACCAGTTCGTTCTTGCGTCGGTAGTTGAGTTCAGCAACCAACTTCTCTTTCGCCTTCTTTCGCGCGTACTCCTCATCCCGCATGACCTGGCGGAAGTAGTTGTCGTAGTTGGTGGGTTGGGTCGCCATGCTCTCTTTGTGCATGGCAATAGCGTTTTCAAGGTCGCTTAGGTCGGGGATGTGATCGAACGGCCCCATCATCATCCAGTAGCGCCCACGAGACGGATAATCCTCGCAGAGTAACCGGCTTCCGTCCTCAGACTTCTGCGATGCCCACTGCTCCGGAGTTCCCCAGGTCGAAGCAGGGAACCACCGCTCGACAATCCAGCCGGCGGCGCAGGCGTACTTGGGAAGGTCCAGCGTTCCCGAGGTCATCGAGTCGAATATCTTGGCCTCGACGATCTTGCCTTTGGCTCCCACCGCGAAGACGGATTGTTCTCCGCCGCCGAGGTCGTGCAAGATGCCGCCGCGCCTGACAATGCAGTTCTGCGCGAGCACGACGCGCCACATGGGTTCGCCGTAGGGATTCTTCCCTCCAATGCGCGCAATGGCCGCCTGTAGGGACTTTGGTGCGTCGTTCGTTGGGTCTATGGTGCTCATGCGGTCTCCTTCAATGTGAACCACATGAACCTGATATATGCCCTGCGCCAGCCACGGTTGTACTCGCAGATATCGCCGACATAATCGCGGCTATGCCAAAAGAAGAACTTGTGAGCCTCGATCATTCGCTTCAACATTGGTGCTCCGGTCAAACAAAGACGGGCCAGCCGAAGCCAGCCCGCCGGGTTTGCGAAAGCCTCTGTTATTATCAGAAACCTTCAGTTAAGTGGCTCAATTCGACAAAATTGCTTGCACGCCGAGGTTAAAAATACTGCCGTTGGCCACAGGAAGCGACGAGTAGTAGTTAAAACTGTCCCGATACATCGCATCCGACTCGGAAACCCACAGCCCGCCAGAGTTGCGCGGCCAGAAGATTTCAGACCCACCGAAGGGAATGAACATCTGGCTCTTGGGGTACCGGACGCGCTTCATCGTCGCCTTGTCGATCCAGCGCAGGGTGTCGGTGCGGCACATCGAATCCTCAATGACTTCGAGGCCGGCCAGCATCCAGGTTGCGAAGGGGTTGGTCGCCACATCGTAGCTGTCCGGCAGTTTGCCGTTTCCTGCGGTGTAGAGGGTCTTTGCAAAGCCCAGAATCTGAGCAGAGACGCGCTGGGCCGGGTGAGCGTACCAGACGTTCCGCTTGCGCTGGGTGAACCGCTTGACGCCCAGGGACTGCTTCATGCGCGCCATGAACGCTTCCACCATGCCCAGCGTCAGGTACGCGCCGTTGGCATTGTAGGTAGGAGCCTGGACATAGGGGTTGGAGCGAGAAATTCCGCAATACTCCAGAGCCGAAGAACCGGAAATGATGTAATCCAGCCCGTTCACGCCGATGGGGTTTCCGGTCGAGAGGCCGGTCGGGATGAAGTAGTAGCCAGCTCCAATTCCAGCCGGGGCCGCATCCACCGTCGCGGTATCGATCGTGCCCACGCCGCCATTCTGGAGGCTCAGGACGTTCACGTTGCCGATGACGTTGAAGTTGGCATCGGTGATCTGGTAGTAGCCGTTGCGGTCCAGCAGGCGGCCACCAAAGGGAGGCGTAACCAGCGGGATGGTGTTGCCACCGGCATAGGTCGCGTTCACCTGCGCCAAGATGCCGTTGTTGTAGCCCTGGATGTAGGCATTGCGGGTGTGGGCAGTTTTCTCCTTCACATCCGAAATCATCAGGCTGATCCAGTTGTCGACCACCACGTCACGGCCACCAGAGGCGATGCGGCGCGCGAGGTCAGTTGCCGAGATGACATCGAGGATCGTCAAAGGAGCAACGATCATCTGGTCAACCTGGCTGGCCTGCCCTTGGGGATAGGTGCCGCCATCGTCCTGGATGTACCCGACGATGCCGCCGACTTCCGTCCGGATGGGGTGGCGATACTGTTGGAGACCGATTTCCTCGGTCGGTGCGGCGGAGAACAGGGTATCTCCTGCCATGTCGAGATTCGCGGACAACTGAACGTCCGAGTTCACTTTCTGGAGCATCCAAGACGTTTGCTGGGATGCGGCGCCTAGATTCTGCTGGGGCATGGTGACCCATTCCTTTTCTTGCCGGCCCTCGTTCGTTGCCGGATTGGGTTGTTGGGCACTGCCTGGCGTCGCGCTTCTGCCGGTCTTTGATCCGCCGGGAGCGGTTTAAGTCTTTCCGTTTAGTGCTTCGGCTGTTCTGTTTAGCGATTCATCCGTTTTGCCCTGCGCCTCCGGGTAGGCGTTTACACCGGTGGACCGGGATGAGTTGCTTTATCAAGAGAGCCGACTAGGACCGCAACATCTCGTCTTTCTTCATCAGGGCTTTGGCTGTCCGTTCGCGTGGATCTGCGTCGGGGAAGTTTTGGTCGACCCACTCATAGGCTTGCTTCATCGCATCCTGTGGAGTGAGTGATTTGGGCGTTCCGGCACTGCCGCCTGCTCGCGGCTCGCGCTCGGCCAACTTTTCACGAACGGCTGACTTACCCTGCCGTTTTTCACGGTCGGCAATCTCTGTCCGCTGAATTTCGCGGAACTGCTTGTCGAAGATGGCTGGCAGGTGCTCATCGATCAGCCGGTTGGCGAAGTCTACGCGGGCGGCTTCGGCTTCCGGCGATGGGAGCCGGTTGCGCAGCATTGCCGCCTGGTCGCGGATATAGGCCACGCCACCGATGATCTTGCCGGTTGCGCGGTCCCTGCGGCCATAAGTGGCCTCTTCGAACTTGTCGAGCAAACCCTTGGCGAAAACGCTGATGCCGGTTGCCGGGTCTTTCGCGTCGAGGACATAGCTTGGGATGAAGGCCCCGACCTTCTCCTTGTCAGCAATCATGGCCTGGAGACGCTTGCCTACCGAGCCACCCACCTTTGTGGCTACTGCTGTTTCATAGTTCGCGCGTTCTGCCTTCTTCTGTTCGGCGGTCTGAGCTTTGGCCTTTCCGCCGAGAGCTTCCTCTCGAGCTGCAATCTCCGCCTCTTTGGCCTCGTAGTAGGCTTTTGCCTCGGGGCTGAGTCCACTCAGGTCCGGCTTCTCCTCGCCGCCTGCTGCGCCTTTCTTCCAGTCCTGAATGAACTTGAAAGCCTGGAGGGCCATGTCGGCCTGCTCTCGGGCTTGCTCGGTCTGAAACTGGTCGGCGGCCAACTGCGCTTCGAGGTCGCTGATTTCTACGCCGTGGTAGGAGTCCACGATGTAGTCATTGAGCATCTGGAAGTCTTCGCCGTACTGCGGATTCCCTTGAGCGTCGAGGACGGGCTTGCCATCCTTGTCGGTGATCGCAAATTGCTCCGCGAACTGAGAGAAGGCATCGGGAAACTGCTCTGGGCTATCCACTGCTTCAAGAAACCCTGTTCGAAGACTGACCACGGTGTTGGCTGCGTCGGCGGCATACTTGGCCGATTCAACGTTTGGGAAGACTTCGAGGATCGGTGCGGCCTTGGCGTTCGTCCTAGCCATCGCAAACAGGGCATTCTTGACCTCCGGACTGGCATCCATCGCCGCTTGGAGTTCAGGACTCTTGGCGGCTAGAGCGTTGAGAGCCTCTGGCGTAACCGCTTCAACCGGTTCAACTGCGGCTGCTGGCTTTTCCTCGGCAGGCTTATCCGCTTCCACTTCGGCCGGCTTCTCAACAACTGCCGCCGGATCAACTGGCGCTGCTTCTGCATCGGGTGCTGCTCCCTCCTGCTCGCGCTCCCAGGCGTTGTGCGCGTCGAGGAAGCTAACGATGTCGCCTTCGAAATCCGACTGCTTGGGTTCTGTGCCCTTGGCTGCTGGGGCAGCCGGAGAGAGTGTGTCGCCGGGGGCTGCTGCTCCGGCTACTGGCGGGGTGCCTGCGCCGCCCGCTGGGGCTTCTACGGCTGGCGTGGACGTTGAGACAGACGTTGCGGGTACTGAGGCTGCTGGTGCTGCCGCTGGTGCGGCGGCGGGGGCTGCGGCGGGTGCAGTTGCTATCGGTGCTGCGGGTGTGGCCATTGTCTCTCCTTGTTTCATTCCTGCTGGGTGGTTCGGTGTTGCGGGCAGCAAAAAGGCCCACCCGTGATGGGTGAGCCTAATTGCTTAATGAGTGAGGGTCCGGTTTGAGCACTGTTAGGAGGCTTGGACCCTTCTAACCGGGGAGTGGGTTATCCGAGGAGCTGCCCGGCTCAGAAGATGTCTCCGAGTCCGCCTGTTTCGCAGAATCTTGTGAATGTTCCCCATCCTGAGATGTCAAGGTAGGGTCCGCTGTCGCTTCCGGCGCGGCCTCCTTTGCGGCCGTCGCATCGGCAATGCCCTGCAACTGCTTGTCGATCCCCTCGGTTGTCGTGGCGAGTTCCGCCTTTACCGCTGCCAACTCGGATTCAAGCTCCGCAATCTTCTCCCGGTGCGTCTTGATGAGCAAGCCCTGCTGCTCGATGATCGCGGCGGCGGCCTTGAGGTTCGGGCTGGGCTCGTCCGATGTCGGCTCCTGCGGGGGCATCGGCTCAGGCAAATCCTTCCACCCGAACTTCTTCCCATCGGTCAGCGGGGTTACGAAGTCTTTCTTGATAGCCGCGTCAACGCTCTGGCCGCCCATGGCCGTGGCCTCATGCGCCGGGTCAAGGTAGAAAACCACAAGATGCTCGCCGTCGGCCTGCTCGACCGATTGCACGACGAGTGCATTGACCAAGACATCATTGAGCGCCAACAAAACTACCTGACCATACTTCTTCATTTCGTCCTACTTTCCTTCGGCTTGCGCCAGTTTGGAGGCCATGTCGAGGATGCCTTTTCCGGCGGTGACCTGGGCCGCCTCTGATCCATTTTGCCCGAGAGGCGGCAAGTGGCTGATCCTCTTCAGATTTTCTACCTGATCGGCTGCATCCTGCAACAACAATTTCTTTGCGGCCTCCATTGTCGGGTCAGGAGGCGGTGGCGGCGGCGCACCGGCGGCCTTTACCTTCATTGACCTTTGCGCTTCCGCTGCGGCCTCTGCTGCTTCCATCTGGACCGCCATCGCGTAATATGCTTTGGTCCGCTCCCAGCCACCTGGGTTCGACTTCTTGTAGTCGCCATTCTCCTGCCAGTAGAGGCGCATCGTATCGCGCAGCGTTGGGAAGTCCTCGACCTCCTGCTCTGGCGTAACCGGCAACTGATTGACCTGCTGGCCGCTCTGCGGGTCGATTACCGCGATGTAGTCGTTCTCCATGAGGACGCCAATTGCTTGCAGTGTCCTTGACCGCTGTGCAGCCTTGGGAAGTACAGCTCCCGGCGGTC
>Ga0302282_1002774_pt1 | contig 11796 bp, 9 predicted proteins | sample III_Fen_E1_3_FD_198763 | JGI IMG/M metagenome (GOLD analysis project Ga0302282, IMG submission 198763) | Peat permafrost microbial communities from Stordalen Mire near Abisko, Sweden - III_Fen_E1_3 | ecosystem: Environmental > Terrestrial > Soil > Wetlands > Permafrost | place: Sweden: Abisko... | reverse complement strand
TTTCAACCGGGTTGACCAATCCAGACGAAAAAGCATCAATCCACCAAGACCCATGGCGAGCAACCAACCTAGTTTTGAACCGGTAAAGATAAAGGCGGCTCCCCCAAGGCCAATGGTCATGAAAATGACCGTTCCTCGAATCAAAGGCTTAAGATTTCTGGTATTTTTAAAGGCCAAGGCCAAAGACACCGGGAACAATAGTAGAATTATTCCTGCCATGGCATTAGGATAGACAAGCGTGCCGCTAACACGGTTTTTGGCAAATTTTGCCAGAATTACAGGGTTTACAACGTCATTTCCATTTGAGTTAACGATAATGTTCTCTTGCTTCATCTCTAGGAACATTTGGGGTGGCATATTGGTCCATCCACTTCCCTCTCCTGCCACCAATACTTGATAGCTTTGGGGGAATTCAAAGACTCGTTGATCCACTGCCCGGATAAGACAGAAGGTGAACGCCAATAAAATTCCCGCCAACAGCCAACGCATCAGGAATTGGCGGCCCAACAGCATGGCCCCGAGGAAATAGCATCCCACACAGCCAATAAATTGCGGAAGGGTGCTGGCGGTCAGGGTGGGGTCCACGCTACGGGTGGCGGAGAGCAACTGCCAGCCCATCCAAATCAACGGCAGCAACCACAACCAGAATGTTCCCGGCCAACGTTGTTTGCTTTGCCAGATCAACCCGGTGCCAAGCAGGGCAATCGGCAGCCAAACCCATATGGCCCAATGGGACGGCCAGAAATTTGAGATCAACTCATCGACTGAAGCGGGAGGCGGAATCCTTTGGTCCAAGATGACCGGATTGCCGAATTTTATGATCACCAGACCCAAAAATAGCCCGAAAATCAACGCGTAACCGGTCAGGAGATTAAATTTTGATGCCGGCTTCATGCTGCGAATTTGCCCCGGCAGGGTTAAAAGTGCAATTTCAACAATCCCACTTCCAATGCGAGGGCTTCCTGAACATTCGTGTGGAGCAAGCGCTGGGTCTGTTCCAGAGTTCTCAGGTTTTCCAAGGCTTGCCGGGAAGTGATGCGTTTGGCAACCGCCTCGGTGCCGTCGATTTGCGGGAATTTCAGCAAATCCCGGCCAATGGCCAAGGTATGAATCCACGTGTCCCGGAGCCACCATTGGATGAGCATCAGCAAATCCGCCCGGCGATGACGATATTCCGCTTCAATCGCCGCGGAAAGTTCTGTCTCCCACTTATCGCGCAGGCCTTTCTCCGCGTCTTCGTGCTGTTCCAGCGGGGAACGGGCGCTCAGGGACTCATCCACCTGGGCCTTGATGGCGGCCAATTGCTGCAAAACTGCGTCCAGCAAACAATACCGGCCCAGCAGACTTTTCCGGTCGCCGGCCGCCAGGGCGCTGAATTGCGCGAGCCATTCGGCCTGGTCTGGCGCCAAGTTTGCGAGGCCGTCGCCAAAAAAGTTGAGCCGCAGACAGCGGGACAGGATGGTGGGCAACAAACGTTGTGGTTCGGTGGAAAGCAGGATGAGGACAGATTTTTGCGGGGGTTCCTCGAGTGTTTTCAGGAAGGCGTTGGCCGCCTGGGTGTTCAAACGATCGGCCGCCGCAATGACCGAAACCTTGTAGCCGGCCTCCGCCGGCTTCAGTTGAATCTGTTGCATCAAATGCCGCATCTGATCCACGGTGATCACCCGGAGCTTGGATTCGGGCCGGACCCAATGGACATCGGAATGCATATCCTGGGCAATCTTGCGGCAATTGGCGCACTCATCGCAGGCATCCGTGGCCACGCCGTTCTCGCGATGGGGATGGAGACAATTGAGAGTTTGGGCCAGCACCCGGGCCAGGGCTTCGAGCTCCTTCAGTTGATCGCCCGCAAAAAGGTAGGCATGACCCAGCCGCCCACGGGCGAGCGAGCGTTGCAACAATTGCACGCCTTGCTCATGCCTGGAAATGCTAGTGAATGCCATCGAAAGGATGGTGCCGACGGAGGGGGTCGAACCCACACGGCTTTAGGGGCCACTGGATTTTGAGTCCAGCGCGTCTGCCAATTCCGCCACATCGGCACTGTGATAACCAAGTGCTCTTAACTAATCACTGCTCCCGGAACCGGACCGGCAAGTTATCACCGCCGGATCAATTCCGACCGCCACCATAACAGACAAGTTTCCGCCAAGGCAAGCGTGCAATTGGGAATTGGAAGGAAAAAAGCGGGAGCCAGAGGTTCGAGGGGCTTTGTCTGCCAAGGCAGCCATCGCTTGACCTACACCAAACAAAATGTGTGGATTGACAGAATAATAACTTATGATTGAATTAATTATGACATCCAGCAGGGCTGGTCGTGGATCCGCAGAAAAGGGGTTGAGGGCGAAGCGGTCCGGGGCTGCTTGTGATGCTGTATTGTCATTTGGCCAATTGTCGAACGCCCATGAAAAATCAACGTTTACACTTAAACCGCCTGCTGCTGGCGGCGACCTTGGGAATAATTCTATGGAAGGCTTCCGCCCGGGCGCAATACAACCTCGGCACGCAAAGCAGGTCCAGCAGCACGGCGAACCTCACCTTCAATGCCGTCACCGTCGTCAACACCAACAAACCTTCGGTCACCATTGTCTCGCCCAAATCCGGTCTAGTGGTCAGCAATGCAGCGTTCACAGTGACCGGCACCGCCAGTGACAAGGTGGGGGTGAGCAACGTTTGGTATCAATTGAATGCGAACGGGTGGAATCTGGCGACGCCTGGCAATACTTGGAGCAACTGGACTGCGGCGGTCACGTTGGCCCCGGGCACGAACACCATTGAAGCTTATGCAGTAAACACTGTTGGGAACACTTCCCCCACCGTCACCAACAAGGTGGACTATGTGCTCAGTGCATTGCTGACCGTCCAGACGAATCTGCCGGGCTGGGGCAGCATTAGCCCGAACGACAATGGCCTGTCGCTTCCCGTCGGTTCCGCCTACTCGCTCACGGCCACCGCCAAGGCAGGGTTTGCCTTCACCAACTGGACCGGGACTTCCGGCCAGACGCTGACCAATGGCCGAACGCTCATCTTTACCATGGCCACCAATTTGATCCTGACCGCCAATTTTGTGGATACCAATCGGCCCACCCTGACCATCTCCAGCCCGACATCCAATCAGCAAGTCACCAGCAGCAGCTTGACCATCCAGGGCAAGGTCAGCGATAATGTGGCTGTCACCAGTGTGTGGTATAACTTTAACGGCGGCGGCTGGTCCAATCCTACGGGCCTCACCAATTGGTCGGTGTCCGTGGGTTTGAACCCGAACACGAACACGATTTCGGCATATGCCGTGGATGCTTTCGGCAAAGTCTCGCCGACCAACACAGTCAATTTTGCCTACGTCGACAAGTCGGCTTTGACCGTCCTGACTTTTGGGAGTGGCACGGTCAGTCCCAAAGACAACGGGGTGTCCTTGCAGGTTGGACAAAATTACACGCTCACCGCCGTTCCGGCCACCGGCTTTGGCCTGACCAACTGGTCCAGTGTGCAAATTACAACCCTGACTTCTGTGGGGGGCGGTGGAGGCTCGCCTGCGCCACCGGCACAGATTGTAATACTGGATAAACCCAGAGATGTTTTATCCAGTGGCGTCACAATTACAATCTCTCCGGGTGCACCCCCAGGAGGCTCCTCCGGTGGCTCTTTCGGCGGGCTACCAGACAGCTTGGGATCACCGTCGTTTACCACGACAAATTATACCTTTCTGACCAACCAGCCCGCGCTCACCTTCACCATGTCGGCCGGACTTGTATTGGCGGCCACTTTTGTGGACATCGCCCCGCCCACAGTGGTCATCACCAATGTTCCCGCCAGTTTGACCGTCAGCAATTCCAGCTATACCTTCACCGGCACCGCGAAGGATAACGTTGGTGTGGCCGCGGTTTATTACCAGTTGAATGGCAGCGGCTGGGAATTGGCGGGCACCGGCAACGGCTGGACCAATTGGACCAGCCCGGCCCTGACCCTCAATACCGGCACCAACATCATTGAAGCCTATGCCGTGGATGCCGCCGGCAACGCTTCCACCCCGGTCACCAACCGGCTGAATTATGTGTTCGCGTTGGGCGGCATCTGGAACGTGGCCCAATTTCAGACCCCGGCGCAAGTCACCTGGGATTCCTTCAATGGATTGCAGGGCGGGGGAAATTTTTGGACCACCAACGGCACCCTGTCCTTATATCCCAACGGCACTCTCAGCGGGGTTTTGGGCGTGCCCTTTACTGGCGTCTATTCACCAGCGGTGAACGGCCAGATCGCCGCGACCATTATCACGGCGGACAGCACCAATAATTACAGCCTCTTCATCAATGCCGGCCAGGACACCATGACGCTGACGGATGTGTCCGGCGATGGCAGCACGCAAGAATTGCTGCTCTTTGCCCGCGCGCCCGTGACCAGCACGTTCGCCAGCCTGGCGGGAACCTGGAATTTGGTGCAGTTCAAAACGCCCGACCAGCTCACCGCCTACGGCACCACGCTCACGGGCGGTGGGAATTTCTCCGCTACCAATGCCACTTTCACCTTCAATGCCAACGGCACCTTCACCGGATCCGGCGTGGCCACCAGCACGGGATATTATACCATCAGCAGCAACGGCTGGCTTGAGGTCACTGATATTGCGGACGGCCAGACCAACCGGGTCAGCCTGTTTGTGAACGCCAGCCAGGACACCTTGTTTTATGCCGGGGGCACGCTGGGCGATGACGTGGGCATCCGCCAGGCAGTGCTGCTGTTTGAGCGCGCCCCCGCCTCGGCCTCTGAATCTGCCGTCGCCGGGCTTTGGAACGTGTCGGTCTTTCAGACGCCCTCCGGAATGACGCTGGACCCGGTTAACGGCCTGCAGGGCGGTGGTAATTTCGGGGTGAACCTCGGCACGGTGACGCTAACTGCCAGCGGCACGCTCAGCGGAAATGTCAGCGGCGCTTTCACGGGCTCTTATTCCTTGGGCAGCAACGGGAGCGTGTCCTTCACCATCAACAGCTCTGGCAAAACCAAAACCGGCACCGGGTATCTGAATGCGACCGAAAACACCCTTTCCGGCTTTCAAATCAGCGGCGGCAACGGTCAGCAGCAATTCAAAGTCTTCCTGCGGGCCCCCAAATAGGCCCGGGCCCATTGCTTTGGAAATATGAAGCACCGCCTGCGCCTTCGCTCTTGTTCCCCGCCGGTTCTCTGTTATGCTCCCCGGCTCTGTGAGCATAGACACTGAAATTCAACGCCGGCGCACCTTTGCCATCATCTCGCATCCCGATGCGGGCAAGACAACGCTGACGGAGAAGCTGCTGCTGTATGGCGGGGCCGTGCAACTGGCCGGCTCGGTAACGGCGCGCAAAAATCAGCGGGCCACCACGTCCGACTGGATGGAGCTGGAAAAGAAACGCGGCATCTCCATCAGCTCCACCGTGCTGCAGTTTGATTACGACGGCTTCCGCATCAACCTGCTGGATACGCCCGGGCACAAGGATTTTTCTGAGGACACCTACCGCGTGTTGACGGCGGTGGATGCCGTGGTGATGGTGATCGACTCCGCCAAGGGCATCGAACCGCAGACGCGCAAGCTGTTTGAGGTCTGCCGGCAGCGGGGCGTGCCCATCTTCACCTTCATGAACAAGTGCGACCGCCCCATGAAGGAGCCGCTGGCGTTGCTGGATGAACTGGAGCGCGTGCTGGGCATCGGCGCCTTTCCGGTGAACTGGCCGATTGGCAACGGTTTTGAATTCCAAGGTGTCTACGACCGGCGGACGAAACAGATGCATCTGTTCGAGCGCACCGTCGGCGGCAAATACCGCGCGCCCGTCTCCGTGGGCGGCTTGGAGGACCCGGTGGTGCGCGGCCAACTCAACGACGAAACGTATCGCAAGACCGTCGAAGAACTGGTGATGCTGGACATTGCCGGGGAATCGTTCAACGAGGAGGAAGTGCTGGCCGGCCGGACTACTCCGGTGTTTTTTGGCAGCGGCATCAATAACTTCGGCGTGCAGCTTTTGTTGGACGGTTTCCTGAAGCATTCTCCGCCGCCCAAGGCCCGCACGATGGCCGGGATTGTGATCGCACCGGAAAACCCGGCCTTCTCCGGCTTCATTTTCAAAATCCAGGCCAACATGGATCCGCGGCACCGCGACCGCATCGCCTTTCTGCGCGTCTGTTCCGGGAAGTTTGAACGGGACATGACGGTGCATCATTCGCGCACGACGAAAAAGGTGCGGCTCTCCAGCTCCCATAAGCTCTTTGGCAACGAGCGTGAAACCGTGGATGAAGCCTATCCGGGCGACGTCATCGGCCTGGTCGGGCATGACGGCTTTGGCATTGGCGACACGCTCACGACGGACCCGACGATTCTCTACAAGGAGATCCCGCGGTTTACGCCGGAAGCCTTTGCGCACCTGCACAATCCGAACACGGCTAAGTACAAGCAATTCCGGCAGGGGCTGGATCAGTTGTTGCAGGAGGGCGTGATTCAGGCGCTCTATCTGCGCCACTCCGCCGCCAAGATTCCACTGCTCGCGGCCGTCGGCCCGCTGCAATTTGAAGTCGTGCAGTTCCGGCTGGAAAGCGAATACGGCGCCGAATCGCGCTTGGAATCCGCCCCTTGGAAAGTCGTGCGCTGGCTGCCCACCGACGTGACGGAGGATTTGTTGGACTCGCTCGTCCTGCCCACCGGCGCGCGCATCGCCTACGACATGGGCAACAACCCCGTGCTGCTTTTTGAAAACGAATGGTCCGCCAATTATTTTGGCGAGACGAACCCCCGCTGCCCGCTCTCCGCGCTGCCCGTGCAGACGGTGCGGAAATAACGTCCCAGCCATCACGGTCCAACCTTAAATACTTTCATGTCCAACCTCATCGCCGCCACCGACATCGTGGTCCGCTACAACGACCGGTATGTCATCAATCAGGCCACCCTGGGCATCCAGGAGGGCGACCGCATCGGCCTGGTGGGCCGCAATGGCTGCGGCAAGACCACTTTCCTGAAAATCCTGGCGGGCCTCCAGCATCCCGATAGCGGCGAGGTCAGCCGCCGCCGCGACCTCGTCGTCAGCTACCTGCCACAGGATTTCATGCTGGATGAAACGAAGAATGTCTATAAAAACGTCCGGGACGGCGCGCAGCATGTCTTGAACCTGATCACCGAGTTTGAATCCCTGCCGCACGACTCGAAGCGGCATGAAGAGATCGAGCACCGCATCCAGGCGCTCGACGGCTGGACGGTCGACCGCCGCATCGAAGTGGCGATGGCGCACCTGAACTGTCCGCCGGCGGAACGCAGCATCACCTCGTTGTCCGGCGGCGAAAAGCGGCGCGTCGCCATGTGCCGCGCCATCGTCTCCCAGCCGGATTTCCTGATGTTGGATGAGCCCACGAACCATCTGGATCCGGAGTCCATCGAGTGGGTCGCGGAGTTTCTGGAAAATTTTGGGGGCACCTTTTTGGTCATCACCCACGACCGCTATTTTTTGGACCGCGTGGCCTCAAGCATCCTGGAGCTCTACGACGGCAAGTTTTATTCGCACGCGGGGAATTACACGGATTATCTCCTGGCCAAGGCGGAACGGCAGGAGGCCGATGCCACCATCGAGCACAAGCGGCAGATGTTCCTGAAGAAGGAGCTCGCCTGGGTGCGCCAGGGACCGCGTGCTCAGCGCAGCAAGCAGAAGGACCGGTTCGAGCGCTATTACGAAACCGCCGCGCAATCCGGGCCAATGATCGAGGAGGATGTGGAGTTGGTCATCCCGCCGCCGCCGCAATTGGGCAACCGCACGGTGGAGGTCAGCAACTTGGGCGTGACCCTCGGCGGCCGGACCTTGTTCAGCGGATTCAATTACACCTTTGAGAACGGTCACCGCATCGGCGTGTGCGGCCGCAATGGGCTGGGCAAGTCCACCCTGCTGAAAATCATCATCGGTCAGCTCGCCCCCACCGAGGGCTCAGTGAAGACCGGCCAGCTCACGAACTTCAACTACGTCGATCAGGGCCGGCTACAATTGAACGAAAACCGCACCGTGCTGGATGAGGTGGCCGACGGCACGGAGTTTGTGCAGTGGGGCGACACGAAAATCTCCGTACGGTCCTACCTCAAGCGCTTCCTGTTTTCCGACGACCGCATCACCACCCTGGTGCGCAAGCTGTCCGGCGGCGAACGCAGCCGGCTGCTGCTGGCGCGCATCTTGAAGAGCGGCGGCAACTTCCTGATTCTGGACGAGCCCACGAACGACCTGGACCTGCCCACCCTGCGCGTGCTGGAGGAGGCGTTGATCGCGTTCCCCGGCGTGGTCTGCGTGGTGAGCCATGACCGTTATTTCCTCAACCGCGTGTGCACGGACATCCTTGCCTTTGAAGGCGACGGGAAAATCACCCACAGCGTCGGCGACTACGATTATTATTTGGAGAAGAAAAAGATGACGGCGGAGAAGGCCGCCCGCGAGAGCGCCGCACTGCTGGCCATAAACAAGGCCGCCGCCGCCAAAAGCGAGGCTGCCGCGAAGTCTGCCAAGGATGGCAAAGCGCGGAAAATGTCGTTCAAGGAAACGCAGGAGCTGGCCGGGATGGAAGCGAAGATCCATGAAGTCGAGGCCGAGATTGTGCGCATCGAGGGCCTGTTTGCCACGCCGGACTTTCACCGCACCCACGCCGTGCAAAGCAAGCAGCTCGTGGTGGACCTCGAGTCGCACCGCGAAAATCTCACGCAATTATTTGCGCGCTGGGAGGTTTTGGAGGCGCTTAGGGTCGCGGCGGAGCAGGGATGATGGTTTTTTCAGCCAAGCGCATCCGCGCTTGATTTGGAATAAATTGGGGGTATGGTGAAGCGCATGACGCTGCGCGTGTTGGAAAAAGAAGTTCTGGAGCTGCCGCCCCGGTCCCGGGTCCGGCTGGCGGAGAAAATCATCGCCAGCATTGATGATTATGCCGACCCCGCCTTGGAGGCGGCTTGGGACGATGAAATCGAACGACGCGTGAAAGACATTCAATCCGGTGCGGAAACCGGCATTCCCGCCGCGCAGGTCATGAAAGAGGCCCGCCGCATTTTAAATGAAGCCCGTCGCTTATCACTGGCTCGCCGCAAGTGAGTTGATTGAATCGGCGGCATTCTACGAGCAGCGCAACCCGACCTTGGGAGATACTTTCCTGTCTGCAGTTGAGTTGACGCTCCGGAAAATTTAGCACCAACCCGGACTCGGCCACCATGGAAAATTCGGAACCCGCAGTTGGAAGACCAGCCGGTTTCCCTTCCGAGTCGTCTCTCTGGAACAGCCGGACCGTTTTTGGATTGTGGCCATCTCGCACTTGAGCCGCCGGAAGGATTATTAGAGTCGACAGCTGAGGTGATTTTATCCCTAAACATCTCCGGCATGGTTGAAATCATCAGACCCCTCCCATCGCCAAAACCAGCGGATACAATAGAATGACGGGAACCAAAGCGCCACGCTGGCCGTTGCCAGCCACCAATTTGAATTGCAAATAAAAATCCCGGCGGCGACCGGCAACGCGACCAACCCGATCGTGGAATAGCAAACCATGGCAAACAGGGCAAGGGCGACGGGCAGCAGAACCACCGAATGCCAGCACAACGACCACAAACCGCGCGCCGGGGAATTTGAATCGTTCATGGGGCCTAGCCTGCTTGGAAAAAATGCTCCGGAAACAGTTCCTTGGAAAGCTCCCGGCCTTTCTCCGTCAATGCCACCGACTTGGCCTTGCCCACCGGATCGGAAATATACCCGGCGGCGTGGAGGCGTCCCATCACATCCCAATCGTAACCCTTCCACGACCGCGTCTCATACTTGTCACCAAACGTGGTGAGAAACATCAATGCCAGCGTCATCTCATCAACTTTTGCCTCATTGTATCCATAATGACCTCATTTGAATTTATCCAGTCTTTGATTAGTTCTAATTTTTAAAATCAGCGTGCAATCCCTTTATCGTTGTGTTTGCGGGGCTCCCATCAGGGCGTTGACAATTATTCACGCAACCTGAATCCAACGCCGCGAACAGGCTTCGGCCCTGAATCATAGTGGACATTTCCGTCGGAGAAACTGCCGGATAGTGTGCCGTCTTCACGCCGGCATGTTTGGCGGCAGAAAAGCAAATGACTCCGACAAGCAGTGCGACCACCGCCGGTATAATGCATTGGCTCTTCATATTTTGACTCTAATCCCATTCCTAGCGGGTTGCAAGCGGGACTATGGCGTTGCCAACCCAAATTCCGGCGGCGGCGTGGTGGTCAGCCGGCTCAAGGACACGCGGGTGCAGTAGGGCACAAAACCTTCCGCCCGCGAGCGGCGATAGGTGGCGGCGGCATCGTTCACCGTATAATCCACCGTGAACACCGGTTTGCCGGCGGCCCGAAACCGATGAAGTTGTTCGAGCGTATCGCGGGTATCACTCGCTGAGGTTCGCTGATCGTGACCTTTGGGATTATTCCAATCACTGTCCGCCGCGCCGGAATACCAAACGTCCTCCTGCCCGATGCCGTCAACCGCATTGAGCAGATCAGGGTGACCGTCCAGCAGGTCGGCGGCGTTCTGTTGGATGACGATGAAATTAGGATTGCGCCGCCGGCCGTAGTCGCGGATTTCGCCGAGCAGCCGGACCATTTCCCGGGCGGGGTTTACACCCGCCGCCCGCGCGGCCTGCTTTATTGCTCGATCATCATACGCCTCCACCCAATCGAGATACACGCCGTCGAAACCGCTTTGCAACACCTCATCCATCAGGCTGCGGTACGGACGGTCCGGTGCCGGCGGTGTCCGCGTGCCCGCCAATAAAATATCCTTCCACGTGGGATCCCAAAACGCCACCGGGAAATCGCCGCTCCAGCCGTCCGGATCCGGATGGATGATGAACGCCGGCAAACCGGGCGGCCGGGGCCGGCCCTTGGTCCAGCCTTGGGGCCAAGTCCAATACCAGCGCCAACCCTCGGCCTCGCCCACATTGAGATAAGCCAGCACGAGCCGCCGGTGCGACCCGTCGCCCGTTGGGGCGACCTGCAACCGCCGGACCATCCTTGGCGTGTCGAAACGCCGGTTCTCCGGCGACGACCAATCCGTGCGCGACGGTTCCACCACCAGCAGGTCGTAATGCGATTCGGCCAACGCATCCACAGATCGCGCCGTCGTCAGATCCTGCAACTGATACGCCCAGGTCTTCACTGCGGCGAGCGCGATCGGCGGTCGATTGGTGGTCTGCGCCAACAACGTTTGTCCGGCGGCGAAAAGCGCCAGCCAGACGAGCGAGTGAATATATGAACGAGACATCACACGATTTTAAGTTAACTCCCCGCGCCCGTCACCTGAAACACCGCCAGGCACACCTGGGCGCGCGCCGGGTCGTTCAGGCAGATTGCTCCGGCGCGGATTTTGGGTGCCGGTTCGCCCGCGAGCTGCAAGGGAAACCGCTCCTCCAGCCGCCGCGCGTAGGCCGGAAAATCCGCCACGCCCTCGGCGCGCAACCGGGCCTGATTCACCAGCCGGAACCAGCCGCAGCTCCCCTGCCCGGCCTGCTTCATCAGCTCCACTGTCACCCGGCCCATCGTATAACGCGGATTGATCTCCACCACCGGCTTTAGGCGGATCTGTCCGGCCGCATCCCTGTAAATGAAGGCATCAATGCTCAGCGCCCCCGTGAACTCCCGCCGCCGCAACTCCTCCGCCAGCAGCTCGAACAGAGACGCATAGAAACCCAGCAGCAGCCAGGACACATCCGCCGCCGCGGCGAAGCGGGCGACGACTTTTGACGGTATACGTTTATGATGATGCGTCTCCGCCCAGTTGCCCTCAAACTGGCCCCGGGCGTCGTTGAG
>Ga0302282_1002772_pt1 | contig 11797 bp, 10 predicted proteins | sample III_Fen_E1_3_FD_198763 | JGI IMG/M metagenome (GOLD analysis project Ga0302282, IMG submission 198763) | Peat permafrost microbial communities from Stordalen Mire near Abisko, Sweden - III_Fen_E1_3 | ecosystem: Environmental > Terrestrial > Soil > Wetlands > Permafrost | place: Sweden: Abisko... | reverse complement strand
GCCTTGAATTGGCTATGGCTTGTGTCGTATTTCTTCGGAGGCGTCTTTGCCGCAAACGCCATCCCTCACTTTGTCTCCGGCACCGTCGGACGCCCCTTCCAAAGTCCCTTCGCCAAACCGTCCGGCCGTGGCCTCTCTTCCTCAACGGTCAACGTTCTCTGGGGATTCTTCAACGCTGCCGTTGCGTATCTGCTCGTGGCCCATGTCGGCGATTTCCATCCGCGGGCCGGAAGCCACATCCTCGCGTTCGGCCTCGGCGCGCTGCTCATCGGCATCTTTGCCGCACGTCATTTCGGCCAGTTTCACGGGGGCAACACCCCTGCCCGCCCATGAAGGCCCAACCATCAAGGCCCAAACATGGTGAACCCAGTCTCCGGCACACTCCGCTCCCTCAGGAGCTTCAACTTCCGCTTGTGGACTGTTGGCGGCCTCATCTCCAACACCGGCACCTGGATGCAGCGCGTCGCGCAGGACTGGCTCGTCCTCACGCAACTCACCCATCACGATGCGTCCGCGCTCGGCATCGTCATGGGCCTGCAGTTCGCCCCGCTCCTCCTGCTCCTGCCCTGGACCGGCTCGGCTGCCGACCGCCTCAATCAGCGCAAGCTCCTCATGTTCACCCAGGCAACCATGGGCGCCCTTGCGCTCATCCAGGGAGCGCTCACCATCGCGGGCGTCATCCAGCTCTGGCACGTGCCTGCTCGCCTTCCTGTCCGGCTCCGCCGCCGCGCTCGATGCTCCGGTCAGACAGACCTTCGCGGCGGAGATGGTCGGCGACCGGGATCTTCCCAACGCCGTCGCCTTGAACTCAACCTCTTTCAACGCCGCGCAGATGATTGGCCCCGCCATCGCCGGCCTGGTCATGGCTAAGATCGGGATCGGCTGGGCCTTTCTTCTCAACGGGCTCTCGTTCGTGGCGATTCTCCTCTCGATGTCGTTCTTCCGCCTTTCCGAACTCCGTACATCCGTCAGAGCGCATCGCGCCAACTCCGGATTTCTGGAGGGGCTCCGCTACGTGTGGAGTAGACCCGACCTCAGGGCGATCCTCGTCATGCTGTTTCTCATCGGCACCTTTGGTTTCAACTTTCCCATCTTCATCTCCACCATGGCCGTCAACGTCTTCCACTCCGACGCGCGCGCTTTCGGCCTGCTCTCCTCCATCATGGCCGCGGGCACGCTCTCCGGCGCCTTGTTTGCCGCCGGCGGAAAGAAGCCAGGCCTCGCGTCTCTCTCCGTCGGAGCCGGCGTCTTCGGACTCGGCTGTACTCTGGCCGCGATCGCGCCCGGATACTGGTGGTTCGCCGCCGCGCTCGCGGTCAGCGGTGCGGCTCTCCTCACCTTGACCAACAGCTCCAACAGCATCATGCAGCTTTCCACTGAACCATCCATGCGCGGCAGGGTCATGGCCCTCCGGGTCGGCATTGCGCTCGGCGGAATGACTATCGGCGCTCCCATCGTCGGCTGGGTCGCCAACCGCTTCGGCCCTCGCTGGTCGCTCGCAGTGGGCGCCAGTGCGGGCTTCATCGCCGCCCTCGTCGCGGTCTATATTCTGGTGCGCCGAAAAGAGCCGCTCCCCGTCCAGGAATAGGTCCGGTAAAGCCAGATCCTGAGGCATAGGCCGGTGGCACACCCGTCGTTCGTTTCATCGGCAATGAGAGAACTTCCGCGTCTTCCTCCGAAAAAACTCTTCCTATTTTTCCTGTTGCTTTCCAAAAGGAAGCGTGCCATCTTGACTCTATGGCGATCATGCATCTTTCCCTTCTGGCAGTCGCGCTGATTACTTCCCTGGCAACTTCAGCGCAAACCACAAAACAGATTCCGCTGCCGCCGAGTCAGAACCCCTCGAATGCCGACCTTCCAGTTTCGGCCGCGGTTTGGGCCGGAGACACACTGTACGTGAGCGGATGGCTCGACCCGGAGATGAAGGCACACACCGATATCACGTCACAGACCGTGGGCCCGCTCAAGGACATCCAAAAGTTCCTGGAATCGCAAAAACTGACGCTGCGCGATGTGGTGATGATGCGCGTGTACCTCGGGGGCGACCCTGCGAAAGACGGAAAAGTCGACTTTGCCGGAATGACGGCCGGATACAGCCAGTTTTTCGGCATCAGAGAGCAACCGAACAAGCCCGCGCGCACCACCTTGCAGGTGGTCCTCCCTGCTGCCGTTCGCGGCGCTTTGATTGAAATCGACCTGGACGCGGTGCGTCCAAAGTAACGGCCCATTGCAAATTCCCGTTCATCGAAAACGGAAAAGGCAACTGTGCCTGAGGTCGACGGGGCTGCGTCTGGGGAGTTGCCGGATCGGTATTGAAGGCTCCTCTGGATTTGTCGTCGAATGAATGTTCAAAATTTCCTGTTGCTTTCCAAAAGGAAATAGGTCATGATTCCTGTTGGAAACCTAAAGGTTGATTCGCCATGAAAGAAAAGCCCGACGTCTTGCAGGGAACGCTCGCGCTGATGGTCCTAAAGACTCTCGATGTCCTTGGCCCCCAGCACGGCTGGGGAATCGCCCGGCGCATTGAACAAATCAGCGGAGATCTTCTCGCTGTCAATCAGGGCACGCTCTATCCCCTGCTGCTCAAGCTCGAGCACGAAGGCTCGATCACCTCCGAGTGGGGCGCATCGGAGAACAACCGCCGCGCCCGCTTCTACCGCCTCACCGCGTCCGGCCACAAACAACTCCAGGCGGAGACCCGCGATTGGGAGCAAACCGCCGCCATCATCGCGCGCTTTTTCAATGTCAAGGCGGAGGATTTGCCATGAAATTCCTGCGACGCTCGCTGATTCGCCTCAAGAATCTCGTCACCGGGCGCGACGCCGCCCAGCGCCTGCGCGATGAACTCGCCGAACATCTCGCGTTGCAAATCGAAGAGAATCTGCGCGCCGGAATGCCGCCGGCCGAGGCGCGCCGCCAGGCCGCCCTCAAGCTTGGCCCTGTTGCATCGATCCGGGAAGACCATCACGCCGAACAAAGCCTTCCCCTCATCGAAAATCTGCTCTTCGACCTCCGGTACTCGGTTCGCATGCTTCTGCGATCTCCCGGATTTTCCTGCATCGCCATCGCCATCATGGCGCTGGGAATCGGAGCCACCACTGCAATCTATAGCGTCATCGACGCCACGCTGCTGCACTCATTGCCCTATCCAAACCCCGCCGAGTTGGTACGCATTCAGGACGATCTGCCCGGCGTAGGCGCGAGGAACGTCGGCATCTCCGTCCCCGAGTGGAGAGACCTCGAGAGTTCCGGGATATTTCAGTCCGCGTCCATTACCGGCACCGGCGCAAACGTGAACCTCACCGGCGGTTCACAGCCCCTCCGTCTCAGTTTCAAGCAGGTTACGCCAAATTACTTCGTCGTCCTCGGTGTCGACCCGCAGTTGGGCCGAACTTTCGATCCGCACGATTCGACTCCCGGCTACAACCTGGAGGTCGTGATCAGCGACGGCCTCTGGAGGAGGGAGTTCGGAGCCGACCCGCGCATTCTCGGCAAAGCCCTACGCCTGGATAACGACGAATATCACGTCGTGGGCGTCATGCCGCGCGGTTTTCGCGATCAGGGCTCAACCACCGAGGAGCAGAATGTGGAACTGTGGCTGGGGGCCGGCTTTGCCGGTCTGCCGTTTAATCCCCCCCAGCGCGGTTTGCGCCTGGAGAGTCGAGCGGTCCTCGCGCGCCTCAAACCCGGTCTCCCCATCGCGGCTGCGCAAGGCCGCCTCGATGCGCTCGTGGAATCGCTGAAGAAGCAATATCCGGCCGAGTATCCGCCACAGTCCCAATGGACCGTGCGCCTGGTTCCGCTCACCGAAACCGTGATCGGCGGCGTTCGCCAATCGCTCATCCTGCTCTTCGGCGCGGTCGCCCTGGTCCTCCTGATCAGTTGCGTCAACGTCGCCAATCTCCTCCTCGCCAGGGCCAGCGCGCGGGGACGTGAAATCGCGGTTCGACAGGCTCTGGGAGCGCAAAGAACGCGCCTCATCCGCCAGCTCCTCACCGAGAGTTTGCTTCTCTTCCTGCTTGGCGGAATCGCCGGTTTTGCCATCCTCTTCTGCGCACAGCATCTTCTGCTCAGGCTGGTTCCGGAGAGCCTCCCGCACCTCAACGACATATCGATCAGTTGGAACGTTCTGGCGTTTGCCATCGCCGTCTCCCTCGCCGCCGGAACCATCTTCGGGCTTGCCCCCGCGTGGCTCATGAGCCGCGTCGATCTGACCGGTACGCTCCGGCAGGAAGGGCGCGGATCGAGCGGATCGCTGGGACGCTCGCGCGCCCGTCAATTCCTGGTCGTCAGTGAGCTGGCGCTTTCCCTCGTGCTCATGGTTGCCGCCTGTCTTCTCCTGCGCAGTTTTTGGGACTTGTTCCAGGTGCAACCAGGTTTCAATCCTGACCGCGTCATGGCCATTCAGACCTGGCTTCCGGGGCCCAATGATCCGGGTGCGGACATCTACCGAACCGCCACGCAGGAATCGGTGGTTGTGCGCGAGATTCTTCGCCGCGGCCGAGCCCTGCCGGGCGTGGAAGAAGCGGCCATCGGCGACGTCGCCGCTCTCCCCCTCGGCCACAGCCACGGCGATCTCAATCCGCTGCCATTGATCCGGGAAGGAGTCGGAGAAGGCTTTGAATCCAGAGACGATGAAGCTCCCTTGATCAACAGCCCCATCGTTTCGCCCGAATACTTCCACTTGCTGGGCATGCCGCTTGAGCGCGGGCGCCTCTTCAACGACCAGGACCTTGAGGATACTCCTCAGGTTGCCGTCATCAATCAGGCCGCGGCCCGCGCTTACTGGCCTGGCAAAGATGGGATGGGCGACGACCCCGTGGGCAAACGCGTCCGTTTGCGTCTGGATTCCCGCGAGCTGTTCGGCGCTCCCAAGCCAGCCTGGACCACGATCGTCGGCGTCATTGCGGATGCGCGCACGGAATCGCTGGCCGACGCGCCAACTCCGCTGATCTACCGCAGCGTGTACCAGCACCCGGCCAAGAGCCTGGCCATCTTTCTCCGCGGACAACTCGATTCCAGCTCAATCTCCGCCCAAGTACGCAAGCAGGTCCAGTCCATCGATCCGGAGCTTCCCGTCTTTCATGCGCAGATGCTGGAGGACGTTCTCTCCGCCTCGCTCTCGGTCCGGCGATTCTCCATGGAAATGGTGGCGCTTTTTGCCGCCACCGCCTTGCTGCTCGCCGGACTTGGAATCTACGGAACCATCTCCTTCGTTGTCAATGAACAAAGGTCTGAGATCGCCATTCGCCTCGCTCTGGGAGCTCAAAGAGCCAATATCCTCAGGATGGTCCTGCGCCGCGGCCTCGGTCTGGCCGCCGCCGGCGCCGGCATGGGCGTGGCCGGTGCGCTTATCGTCTCTCACCTCATGTCCGGATTGCTCTACGGCGTCTCGCCCAGCGATCCTCTCACCTTCATCGGTCTCACTGTTCTCCTCGTCCTCGTTGCGCTCGCCGCCTGCTATCTCCCCGCGCGCCGCGCCATGCGAGTCGACCCCATCGTCGCCCTGCGCGAAGCCTGAAGCCTTCGTCCAAGGTCAATAAACAAAGGAAAGTCTTGCTGTTCCGCCAACTTCAGAAAGACAACTTGAGCGCCAGTTGTACCAGCCGCGGATTGTTCACCGTGGAGGTCACCGCGCCGAAACTGCTGGCGTTGAAATCGTTGACCGGCATCCCGTATTGCGCATGATTGAACAGGTTGAAGAACTCGGCCCGGAAGTTGAGGCCCATTTCCTTGCGCGGAAGCGCGAAGTTCTTGACGACAGAAAAGTCGGTGTTGACGAAGTCAGGACCGACGACCGGAACGCGCGACGCATTGCCCAGTTCGCCGCCGACATTCATGCCGTTGACCCTCCGTCCCGGCGCTGTAAAGCAGGCTTGGTTGATCCACTGGTGCTTGCTGTGATCCGCGTGATAAGGGTTGCAGTTGGCGACCTGATCAGGCCGGTTGAAGTTGTATGAGTCGCCACCGGAATTGAAGGTCGTGCCCGACTGGTTATTGCTGTCGATCACGGGCACGGGGAAACCGGAAGAGATTCTTTCAATCAGCGTCACCTGGAAACCGCCGACAAGCGAGTTGGTCACGTCATTCCAACCGCTGCCGAACTGCTTTCCGCGGCCGAAGGGCAGATCGTAAATGACGCTGCCGGTGAAGCTTTGGTTGAGGTTGATCTGCGACAGCGACCAATCGAGATTCTGCCAGTTGGGCAACGGGAAATACGGCGCGCTCAACTCCGACCCCAGGCCGTCCGATAAGCCGTTGTCGTAGGTGCGGGAGTAGGTGTAAGCCACCAGTGCGTAAAGGCCATTCTTTGGCGACTTGGTCTCCGCTTTGAGCTGCATCGAGTTGTAGTGCGTCTTGCCCTCATCGCCGTAGAGCAAGACGCTGTTGAAGTTTTGGTCGTTGTTGTAAAAGGTAAAGGTGTTGGTATACGCGTAGGGTGCGCCGCCGGGCAGGCATCCGATGGTGTAGCCAGCGGTTCCGCAAGCCGAAGGGCTATTCACGTTGAGGGCGTTGCCGATCACCAGCAGATGGCCGCCGACCGAACCGGCGTAACCGGCGGTGAGCAAAACATTTCCCGGCAACTGACGTTCGACGTTGGCGTTATATTGGTGAACCCGGCCGGGTTGGAAGTTGGCCGGCTGGTAGGCGTACGTGCCGGTGAAGCTGGTCACATCTTGCGGCTTGGGAAGGAGCGGAAAGCCTCCGGAGGTAGTAGCGACGCCGTAAACTGGCCCCCCAAGCGTGGAGGCGCAATAGGAGGCCGCGGAGATGCAACTAAAGCTACCGATGAATGTATCGGACTCGCCAAGGTTCGGCGGATTTTGCCACAGCCCCTGCGCGCCCTGGTTCCAGGACGAATCGTGATAGATGCCAAAGCCGAGGCGAAGGACAGTCTTGTCGCTTCCGAGTACCTTCCAGGTAAGGCCAAGGCGTGGCTCGTATGCACCCATAAACATGTTGATGCCCGCCGATCTGCTCACACCGTCCTTGCCCGCGATCAGCAACTTCCCTCCCGTTAATGACGGGATATAGTCCGCCATGCGGTCATGGACCTCGGTGATGGGAGTGGTCAAGTCCCAGGCCAGGCCCAGGTTGAGCGTGAGCGACGGGGTAACGCGCCAGTCGTCCTCGGCGAAGGGCCGGTAGATATTCCAGCGGCGGCCAGTGGTGGCGCCATCGTATGTCTGGTCGTGGATGGCCCCCCCAACAATTCCCATCAGCAGGTCCGCCTCGGGATTGCCCGGCGCGGAGCCTAGTCCGGTGAAGTTCCCAAGGGTTCCGACGAGCCAGAAGCCAGATCCAAAGGCCGCTGTGCCGATGTTCATCTGATTGGCGCGAAGATCGAGGCCGGCGTGAATTTCATGCTTGCCGTGAATCAGGTCCAGATCGTCTTTGAACGAGTAAATGTTCGTTCCACCCTGAAAGGGAGAGTAGCCGCGATCGCCGAGAGCCCAGTAGCCGCTTGTGAATTGAGTGGAAACCAAGCCTTCGCTGTATGGAGCGGCGGAGTTCGAGGTCCCGCCGGTGCAGCCCAGATCGGCGTTAGGAATGCCGTGACCGCCGATGGTGGCGGAGGCGCAGGTGTAGTTGCCCGTCGAAGCGATGTAGTCGAAGATGCGGTTGTAACCGACAGTGGCCTGGTTGACCATATTGGGCGAGAAGACATGCGTTTCCCCGAGGGCAATGTTGCGCGCGTGGTTGATGATGTTCTCATTGCTGCCGAAAGCGTTGGCTTCGGCAAGTCCGGGGGCGCCGCCGGGCACAAAGGAGAAAGCCTGTTCGTAACTGAAACGGCCGAAGAGAGTGTCCGCGCTGGAGAGCGTGTGGTCCAGGCGGACATCGAACTTGGTATCGTTCAGGCTCCGCACGGGCTCGTTGACGTAGTTGAAGTTGGAATTGACGCTGCCGGCCTGGGAATTCGGACAGGCGGCGGAACTGGGGCCGATGGAAGGACAAGGGTAAATATTCAACATGGCCTGTCCAATGGGGTCGAGCAGGCTGGCTGGAATCTTGTTGCAGGGTGTGCCCTGGACCTGCAATCCATGGCTATCGGCGGGCATCGCATTCCCCAGGCTGTCGCACTGGAAATAGACATTGGGATAGACCTTCGTGCTTGTCGACGCGCCGATCATGTTGGGGTTGGCAATTTGCAGACCGGAAAGAGTGTTGCCATAAGGGTCGGCGGAGAAATCGCCGGTGCGCATCGCCACCGAAGGGATAAGGCCGGTGAAGGTAATTGCATGGCGCTGGTATTTTTGTTCGCCATCGACGAAGAAAAAGGTCCTATTCTTGCGAATCGGTCCGCCGACGGAGCCGCCAAATTGGTTTAGGTTGAACTTTTCCGGGGCCGTGGCAAAGTAGCTCTTCGCGTCCAGATCCGTGTTCCGCACAAACTCAAACAGCGACCCGTGAATCTCGTTTGTGCCCGACTTCGTCGTCACCAGCACCGTCGGCCCGGCGCGCGTCCCGTACTCGGCCGAGTACGTGTACGTCAGCACCTTGAACTCCTGAATATCGTCGATCGACGAGAATACCCCGATTCCGCCCGCCGTCAGCTCATTGTTGTCGACACCGTCCAGAATCCAGTCCGTGCTGTTCGGCCGCGAACCGCCAACCGAAAGCGAGAATGACCCGCGCGCCGCCACCTCGCTGTCGCTGCCCGCGGTAAAAAAGCTGTTCGGATTCGTCTCCGCCGTCGCGCCCGCCGTCAGCGTCGCCAGCTGTACAAAGTCCCGCCCATTCAGCGGCAGTTGAGAAACCTCCTGCGCGGTAATCACCTGCCCCAGCGAGGGGTTCGCCGTCTCCACAGCCACCGCCTCGCCGGAAACCGCCACAGTTGTCACCACCGTCGCCGGCACCAGCGAGAAGTCCAGCTCGCGCGCCTCATCCACCTGCAAATGCAAGTCTTGCGTTTCCGCGCTCTGAAACCCCGCCGCGTCCACCCGCACCGTGTATGTCCCCACCGGCAGCAACGGAATCAGATAGTGCCCCGCACTGTCCGTCTTCCCGCTGCGGGCCAGCCCGGTTCCCTGAGAAGTCGCCGTCACAGCGGCTCCAGCCACGCCCGAACCGGATTTGTCCTTTACATTGCCGGAAAAGCTTCCGGTTGCCTGCCCGTGCAAATTCGGAGAGAGAATGAGCGCGAAAACGAATATGGCGAGAAGTATGATTGCCCGGTGAGATTTTGTATCGGCTTGGCTTTCCGCCTGCCCCGGAAATCGCGTACAAAGGATCGTGCATTTCATAGTCAAACCCCTTTCGACAACTCGGCTAGGGTGGCTGTTGCATCGACTGAACGGCGCTGATTGACTAGACTCTAAGAACTTGCCTCTCGAAAGTCAACGCAATTCTCAGATAAGTGGCTGGCTTAACCCATACAGGAAATCGAGATTTCAAACCCCCGCGCCCGATTCCCAGCTTACACAACCGGCGTGCCCTCGATCGCGTGAACCAGCGATTCAAAATCCGGCGATCCGTTGTGGCGTTTCCCATTGATAAAAAAAGTCGGGGTTCCGTTGACGCCGCTCCGCACTCCGCCTGCGAAATCGGCCCGTATGCGCGCCCGGTAAGTCCGCGCTTCAAGATCCGCTTTCAATTGAGCCGAATCGAGTCCAAGCGATTCGGCAAGTTCCGAAAACAGCCTGTCGCCAAAGCTTCGCTGATTCTCAAAGAGCAGGTCGTGCATCTCCCAGAACTTTCCGCTGGCTCCGGCAAACTCCGCCACTTCCGCGGCCGGCTCCGCCCAGGGATGAACCTGTGTAAGCGGAAAGTTCCGGAAAACAAAAGAGACCCGCTCGCCAAAGTGCTTCTGCAGTCTTCTCACAACTGGATGCGCCGCCGCGCAATGGGGACACTCATAGTCGCCATATTCAACCAGAATGCACCCTGCGGAAGGGTCTCCCTGCATATGGTCCGTCTCGCTCACCGCAATCGAAAGCTTGCTCAAATCGCTCTCCTACGTCCGCAAGTTCTCCAGCGCTTCCAGGATGCCGTCGGCGCCGGGATTCTCTCCGATCGGCGACAGGTAGCTCCACGCAATGACCCCCTCCGCATCGATGACGAACAGGGCTCGCTCCGAGATGCCCCAGTCAGCGTGGTACACCCCGTACCGGCGGGAGACCTCGCCTTTTGGTTCAAAATCGGCCGCAAGCGGAAATTTTAGTTTCCGGTTTTCCGCAAAAGCCTGGTGGCACCAAGCGCCGTCGACAGAGATTCCAATGAGTTTGGCTCCGAAACTCTCGAACTCCGGGAGAATTTCGTTGTACAGTGCCATCTGGTCGCCGCAGACCGGGCTCCAGTCGGCAGGATAGAACGCCAGAATAACGGGTTTGCCGCGCAATTCGCTCAGCGTAAGCTTCTCGCTGGGCGCAATCGGAAGAGTGAAATCCGGGGCCGGCGTTCCGGCGATTGAAATCTCTGACATATCGTGCCCTCTGTAATCGGATGCCGCGGAATCACAGAAGAACCATAACTTTCCTATTTGAAGCCGCTCAAAGATGCGCCGCGTGTTGAGTGGCCATCCCAGCCCCAGAGATGATGGGATCCCATCTGCACCCGGTCGGCAAAGGAGGCAGGATTTCCGGCCACGTCCAGCCCGCCCACGCCAAAGCCAGGCCCCGGAACCAACGCATCAGCGCCCAGTACACCGGTCGGCAGCGCCCCAATTGCCCCAGCCACGGCGCAAGGATGGAATTCCGGACCTGCACCGGATTCGGGATTACCGCGCCGTCAGGCCGCCAGTGTAAACAGCCCGCCACGCAAATAGCACAGCCCGATTCGCTGCAACACTCCCGGGATGCGCAGGTTGTGCATGTCAAACAATGGAAATCCATCGAGAAAAAGCCCCACAGCCACCAGGAGTGTGCTGCGCGCCAAAATATGGAGAGTGACCCTCCCGAAACCCGCGCCGCCCTTCAGTCTCGATGCAAAGGAGAACGTCATCGAGCCGCCCGTGAGGAAGAGAAACGCAGGAAAGATCATATCCGTCGGGTCGAACTCAAGCGCCTGGAAAAACCGCCGCCCATCCGGTCTAATGCACCACACCCACGTCCCGGGAAGGCCAGTAGATGAACTGGGCTTTACCGTAGATCAGCTCCCGTTTCACCGTCCCAAAGTCCCGGCTGTCGGAAGCGATGGAGCGGTGGTCGCCCAGCACGAAATACTCGCCCTCGGGTACAGCCATGGCGTCGAAGGACCGCGTGTCCCGAAACTCCTCCGGCACGTAAGGCTCCTTGATCGGCTGTCCATTTACCATCACTTGCCCGCGCTCAATCTCCACGCGGTCGCCGGGAAGCGCGATAATCCGCTTGATGTAGCTGATTTGCGGGTTCTTGGGGTAGCGAAAGACCACTACATCCCCACGCTCAACAGCGCTGAAATGGTAAACGAACTTGTTGATGAAAAGGCGGTCCTGATTCACCAGCCGCGGCAGCATGCTGGTTCCTTCCACGCGCACAGGCTGGTAGACGAAGGTAATGATGAACACAGAAACCGCGGCCGAGATCAGCAGATCCCGCATCCACAGGAGCCATCCGCTGGAGTGCGCGGCCTCCGGCTTATCGTCGGCGCGCTCGTCCGCTGTCGGCGAAGCCTCGGGTTTTGCCACCTGGTCCGGCGGAACGTCCCTATTCATACAATTTCAGATTACTCCCAACCAGCCATACGTCCAAGCAGAATCTCAACCGGCCGCCGCCAAACTTCCGTCTTTTCCTTCAGGCCTTGCGGAACTCCATTTGCATCGGCGATTCAAACCGATACGTATCTCAACGCCCTCCCTGTTTCGCGCGAAATGTCC
>Ga0302282_1002754_pt1 | contig 11855 bp, 12 predicted proteins | sample III_Fen_E1_3_FD_198763 | JGI IMG/M metagenome (GOLD analysis project Ga0302282, IMG submission 198763) | Peat permafrost microbial communities from Stordalen Mire near Abisko, Sweden - III_Fen_E1_3 | ecosystem: Environmental > Terrestrial > Soil > Wetlands > Permafrost | place: Sweden: Abisko... | reverse complement strand
CAGGCGCTGAGCCGCGAATGCGAGCACAAGGAACAAAGCCAGCCATCCGACCGGGACCCAAAGATCGGGCAGCGCCACCCACAGCGCCGTTGCGGCAGCGGCGGCGCCCAGCCAACTGGTGATGCCAAGCGCGAAAGCTTCGCGGCCGTCCTCGGCAATTTGCGGCCAGCGGCGCGGATAGACCTCGGCATGAATCCAATACAGCGCCGCGGCCAGCGCGAGGGCCACGATGACGGATGCATGGCGGTCGAAGTCTGCGTATTCAAGCCGGAAGAACAGCAGCGGGACCACGTCGTGAAATGCGAGTACGCCTCCCGTGACCAACCCAGCCAGCAAGCCCAGCCTGCGAAAGACCGGTTCGCCCAGGCGCAATCCGCAGATCGCGAGCACGTGGGCCTGCACCAGCCACAGCACCGGCCAGGTAACGCCGTGGAACCTGAATGGGACTGCGGAAACGAGCAGGACGGTGGCGATGGTGGAGAGGACAACGAATGCCTGACGCCGCCGCGATCGCGCCTGAAACGCAAGCGCCATTTCGATTGCGCCCAGCGCCAGCAGCGCCCAAAAAGCCCACTCGGGGTGCGCGGATTGGTACTTCAGCAGCCCCAGGACGCCGATGGAATTGAACACCGCGGACAGGCTGGATATGTTCTCCTCTTTCCGGTCGAGCGGCGTGCGGAACACATAAGCCAGACGGAAGATGAGCCAGTAGAGCAGGATGAGCGCGGTGGAGGGCCAGAACTGAGCAAACGCCGCATGGTCCTGCGGCAGCACCCCCGTAAGCCACACAAAATGACTGATGTAGACGGCGATCAGGCCGGCCAGTTCCAGCCAGGCCCAATGGCGTATCGTCGTCACCACAACCAGTGCGAGGGCCAAAACCGCACTGGCCGTAAGGCTGAATACGAGAGTTTCGTTTGCCGCTTCAAGGTGGCTGGTGATCAGGGTTCCAAACCCCAGCATGAACGCGAGACCCGTGACCGTCTGCGACCGGTAGAGGAGCGAATGGGCCACCATTCCGGCGGCCACCAGCAGCATCAGCACCAGGTCCGTGGCAAGCGAATCCAGCACGCGCGCAGCGGGTAAGTGATACATGGCAAACGTTGTGAAGAAGGCCATGGCCCAGCCGCCGCCAATGCCGCCGCGCGCAAAGATCCGATAGGGCGCCTTGCGCTCAAGCCACATGCCCACGAACAGCAACGCGAGGCTTACGGCATAGCCACAGATCACTTTGCCGCCTGCTCCCCAGGTCTGAAATTTGGTCGCCAGATAGTAGCCAAGTCCAATGGCCAAGCAGGAGATGCCAATCTTGTTCAGCCAGTTGGCACCAAGGGTTTGTTCCAGGGAAGAGATGCCGCGGCCAACGGAAACGGGCTCGGACGCTTGAGCAGAGGCGGATTGCGCGGCTTTCGGCTGTTGGGCGACAGGCGCTGCCGGACTTGGAGTAGGAGGCTTTTGCGCAGCAATCGCGTCGAACCATGGCTTGGGTACCGATGCGGGTAGAGGCACGGGAACCGGCGGATGCGGAGCTGGGATTGGTTCGGGAGCCCTTCCGGGGGTATGCGCGGCAGCCGGGGTAAATGCTGCAATGGCTGGCGTTACAGCGTGCGCGGCCGATGCCGGCTCCGGCGGCGTGACGGGCGGAACTGGTCTCTGAACCGGCTCGGGCTGGATGACGGGCGCTGGCTTTGGCTGCGCCGGGCTTGCCGTTTGCGCCTTCAGCAGCGCGGCCAACTGGTCTCGCAGGAAGCCCATATCGAGTTGAAGATCCCCGAGATCCTGGCGCAGCCGTTCGATCGCGTTCTGGCTGCTTCGCCAGATCGCAAATACGGCAATGACGAGAACGACAATGAGAAAGAATTCCATACGATGGCTTGTGCGGGATTATACGCGCAGAGCGCCAAAGCCTTCGTAATGGTGGAGATACTGTGCTGGCAATCGCATGAACATGATCAAGCGGGAAGGACGCGGACGACGGATTCGGTCGCGGTCCCCGGATTCCACTTCGCTCCATCCGGGGCTATTTTCAAATCTTCCCTCCGGGAAGAGGGCAGTCGCCTCTCCGTTGCGCCTCCGGCGCGATTAAAATTGGAACGAGGTCGGTTCCACCTGGTGCACGCGCTGTCCGCACGAGCATTGCTAATGCATAAAAACCGAAGGCCGGGGCGTGGCCTAGGGTGTGGTTATAGGCACATGCCGCGCTGTTGAAAACGGCCAGTTCGCGTTCGCAGATTGCAACCGGCAAGAGTGTGACGAAATGTGTGTTTTTGCGTGTTTTTGCACGCTAAAACGCCCTTAAAGTGCGTTTTGGGCGCATTATTTGAGGGACAAAACGGCTTGTGGGGCAGGGAAAGTGCTTGCAATGCTATCAGTGATATCACTTTTGGCTGTCAGCTCTCAGCTACGGCAAGGGAACCTGGCCCTCGAACTTTTGGGGTGCCGGAGACGGGTGGTCGGGGATGTGGTCTCCCACCCATTCCACGATGTGGCTGTGGAATGGATGGGGCACCCGGCCCACATTCATGCGGCGCAGCCGGTCGTTGAATCCCGAAAGCATCGCAAATGATCCCCACGCAATTCAAATCGTGGACACCCTGAAATCGTCGTAAACCACACAATCCGATGAGCTTGAAGGCGGTAAATCTAAATTAAACCGGACAGCAGCATGCATCCTTATATGCTGTTGCATTCACACTTACACGGATTTTGACGAATATCAAGCCTAAGCGCCCTACCATTCGCAGGTTAACCAATGAATAACAAGGGGCGTTCCCGAGATGAGTGCCACTTTCTGATAAAGCCAGCATATCGGACACATGGAAGATCGGAACCGATAAACGCCGCAGGGTCTGGGGACTGCGTCGTGCGTGAATTGTCGCCAGTGCGGAGGATATCGTTGAGCGGAGCTCCGTTCCGCGCCGATGAGTATTTCCAAAGGGAGATTGGGTTGGCTTCTGAAGAATTTGAATGGATAAGCAGTGAGGATTTTGGGAATGAATTTAGCAAGTTAGCATCCGCTTTGCGGATATAGCGAGTTAGCGAGTAGGCGGGTGGTTTGGGCGGTGCAGAATTCATGACTCCTTGTGAACGGGGCGGTCCAGCTTTGTGGTTTCCAACCTTTGCGCCTGCCTGACGAGACGCAGGTCCCCTTCGGCAGGCTCAGGGCAGGCTTTCGGCTCGCTTCGCTCCCTTCCTGATGAACGGCCGGTCTCCAGCGCCCCTACAGGGCTGGAGATCTATTTTGGGCGCTTTCCCAGGACTGCGCAGCGCTTGTCCTGGGCTAACATCCAGCGCTCCTCCGGGGCTGATTTTGGCGACGCTGTTCATCCCAACCGTAACTCGACGCGGCGCGTCAAGATGCTCAGGATGACAGCAAAAAGGGGGGCACGGTGCTTGGGCGGATCTGGAGGGCCCGGCCTGAAGGCCTTGTCGATTTGCTCCGTTTTCAGGGGGCTGAACAGGTTGGGTAAAAAGGCATTGTTCGTGGCGAAAAGCATCCCGCAGGGGCTGAAGCCCGATTCATTTTATTGGCTTTGATTGGCCCGGCTAAAGCCGTGCCCTTGTTACAAAGCCTCGACAGGGATACAGCAGCTCGAATTCTGCTCTAAAGCCGAATTCACGGCATTGGAACCAGAGAGCGCAGCCGACCGTACCGATCCAAAGCCGTCCCTGACGATGACAGTTTCTGGACCGGTTCTCAGGGTCTTTAGTTGACCCGATTGAGGGCGGAGATCCAGGCCTTCGGAGTGGTTCCGAAGGTGGAGCGAAAAAGGGCCACAAAAGCGCTCGGATTTTGGTATCCGACCGAGAATGCGGCCTCCTTCACGCTGCGCCCGGCCACGAGAAGTTCAATGGCTTTCATCAAGCGAACCTGGCGGCGCCAGCACTCGAAATCTACGCCGACCTCGAGAAGAAAGAGCCGCTCCAATGTTCTAACGCTTACGCCTGCGGAGGCGCAAATCGACTTGAGTGGAATGCGGAGGGCAGGGTTGTCGATGACCTTTTGTGCCACCGCGGCGGCTCTTGAATCTTTGGGCATGGTTACGACCGTGGGCACAGGAGTGGCACGATGCAGTTCCGCAACAAGGAGGTCTCGAAGCGCACACTCGATCCGGTCGCGATTTCGGATTTGGCTAACCCTGACGATTTCGAAGATGAGTTCGCGCAGGAGAGAGCCAACGTGAAAGACAGTGCAAACTGGGGACAGGCGGGTCAGGGCCGGACGCAGGTAGAGAGTCCGCATGGAGACGCGCTCTGGCGTGTAGACCTCGTGTAGCGTGAGCGCGGGAATCCAGAGACCGAAGTGCGGCGGGATCATCCAACGGCTCTGGGCGGAGGTCACTTCCATTACGCCCAGGCTGGCATAGATCAACTGATCCGATTTGTGGGCATGGAGGGACAAGCGAGTTCCGCGCGCGTATTCGCGGGAGTGTGTGGCGATGGAAACGCCGCGTGGCGGGTCGTTTTCGCGGATTATGAGATGGCGCATAAGAGGTATATTATGCCGCATTAACTCACTTGCGCCATGGGATCGGTTCGGGCACTATGGGATCACCAGTGGGCTGAATCGCCCACGACGGAGGTTTCATGGATATGAAGCGAGTTTTCCCCCTCGTATTTGCAGGAGCGTTTCTTCTGGCCGCGGCCTTGCCGGCGCTAGGCGCGGACGAAGCGGCAACCTGCGCGGCAAGCGCAGATGCACGGCAACTGGATTTTTGGCTGGGCGACTGGTTGGTGGGGTCCCCTGGAATGGCAGGCAAGGGGCACAGCACGGTGCATCTCTCGCTCGACAAATGCATGACGATCGAAAGTTGGGGCAGCGATACCAGCAACCATAACGGCGAGAACACGCTGGCATACAATGCCGAAGATAAGAGTTGGTACGGCCTGTTCGTGGACAATCAAGGTCGCGTTCACATGATGAAAGGAAACGTGACGCCGGGTTCGGCGGCGTTGCAGGGGCCTGCCCGGGATGAGAATGGCCGAGCGGTTCTGAAAAGGGTGAGGATCGTGCGCGTAAGCGCTGACAGCGTGGAGCAGATTTGGGAAAAATCGGCGGATAACGGGGTTTCGTGGGCGACGGATTTCAAGATGGAATACGCGCGCAAGAAGCCGTGATTTCAGGTTCGCTTCGATCGAGGTAACTGCGACTCTTTTGAGCGCTCCCGCAATAAGAAAAAAGCTATGAATGCGTGGCGGCAGGCAGGGGATGGGGGCACTCCAGCATTGGGGTGCCCAGCCGCTTGTTCCTCGGCTGCTGTGATAACGTTGCATTACGGTGCCTCCGAGCCTGGCCGGTATTTGCCGGTCTGCGCCGAATTGAGCTATGCGGCGGGACTCGGGAGCCTGGTGCGAAACCAAAAAATGCCTCAGTCGCCGGAATCGATATCGCCCCCGTTGCCCGCGAGCCCGGCTCCGCCGCCTGGGCAGGATCGTACGCCAGTATCGGGATCAGGCGGGGGATCGGCGGCTTGGCATGCGAAAGGGGCTGGATCTGGAGATCGGCCCATGGCTATTGCTGAGGCGGAGGATGCAATTCCGCAAATAGCCGGGCCGCAGCGAATTCCGCGGTGGCTGGAGCGGGCCGAGCTGTTCCTGAGGGTGATTCTGCGAATGTATATCGGGCTCGTGGTTTGTTATCTGCCCTGGTCAGCAAGGCTGCCGATTTTCCAGCCCCTGTCACGGGAGTTCTGGGATCAGAACCCGCTATTTTTGCAGTTTCCCACGCTCGCGATCTATGCCGCGAATGGCGTGGTGCGGGGCATCGTTTCGGGATTGGGGCTTTTGAATATATGGATTGCGTTTCAGGACGCGGCGCGTGACGGGGATTGGTGATGGACGAGGGAATAGGGACCAGGAACCAGGGAACAGATGGCCCGGCGAATGCTGACCAGTCGCTGAGGGCTCCCATTCCGAGCGGAACTCCACCGGCGTTGAAGAAGGCTCCGCTGGCTTATGAAAACCCGGAGTTCTTGAACGGCGCCGACGGGCGGCCGATGAGGATTGTGGCGGAGTATTTGGAGCCGCTGGCGCGATTCCGGCGGGAAAATATCCAGGATACGGTGGTGTTTTTCGGGTCGGCGCGATTCCGCGGGAAGGCGGAGGCCGACCATGAGCTTGAGCTGCTTGACAATACCGGATCGAGCCAGCCGGCTCCGAGCCACGAGCAGCCTGCCAGCGTTCCCCAGATTGCGGAAGGCACGGCTACGGACTTGCAGCGGAAACGCGCGGTGGCGGCGGTGGAGATGGCCCGCTACTACGAGGATGCGCGGCGGCTGGCGGGGATGCTAACGCATTGGGCCAAAGGGATTCCGTCGAAGCGCCGGCGGTTTGTGGTGACCTCGGGCGGCGGGCCGGGAATTATGGAGGCGGCCAATCGGGGAGCCTGGGAAGCGGGCGGCAAGACGATCGGATTGAACATCCGGCTGCCGTTCGAGCAATCGCCGAATCCTTACATTACGCCCGAATTGAACTTTGAATTCCATTACTTTTTCATGCGCAAGCTGTGGTTTGCTTACCTATCGAAGGCGCTGGTGGTGTTTCCGGGCGGGTTCGGCACGCTGGATGAGATGTTCGAGATTCTGACCCTGGCGCAGACCCAGAAGCTTGCGAAGAAGATCACTGTGGTTATCTACGGCTCAGAGTATTGGAAGAAGGTGTTCGACCTGGATGCTCTGGTGGATACGGGAGCGATTTCTCCAAAGGACATTGAGCTGTTTCAGTATGCGGACACGCCGGAGCAGGCGTTCGAGATGCTGCGGCAGGGGCTGACGGAGAACTACCTGGCTGCCGAGGCTGCGGAGAGGCAAACGGAGAGCCAGGCGGCGGCGCCTGTTGAGGACCTGATGGCCGGGTCAATCGAGGATTTTCTGGGGCCGGAGATGGCGAAAACGAGCAAGTAGGGCTGAGGGGAAAACCTGGCGCTATTGTTTCGGCTGGGTCGCTTCGCTGGCTGGCTCATCGGGAAACCAGTAGTGAATCTCACTGGGACCAGGCAGCGAGTCTCCCAGCAAAGGCTTGGCCCAATCGGGGACTACATAGTCTTTGCGGTCAAGCCCCCAATGGGCCAGCTCTTTGCCGGTGCTCACATCGAAGAGGATGCAGTTGTAGAATTCCTGGCCGTGCGGTGGGACGATGTGAAATGCAACCTCGTTGCCGTCTTTGAGAAATATCCAGTTTTGGATTGTTAACGCGGGTGTGGGGAATCTCCGGATCACGCGCCCAGGCCGCCAAATATCCAGCTCGAGGGCGACCGCATAAGAGTATCTTGTATTGCCCTGGAACGGTGTGAGCATTGCCTCAGTCAACCAGCCGACGGTTTTCCCGTCTGGCGCGATCACTATGGTTCCGAAGCCGCCGCCGGCTTGCCACTTTTTCGGGCGTATGGTGTGGTCGCGGCCGTTGTCTGTGACGATATGAACTAACCCTTTGCTGTCTGCGTATGCCTTTGTGACGGCGGGGCCTGGCAGCGCCATCGCCATCGAACATGAAGCCCCAAGGCAGAGTGCGGCGATCATTTTTCGCTTGTGGGGATAGTACCGCATTTCGGGAATCGCAGGCGAGTGCGAATGATTCAAAAGGCCTTCGTGAGACCTCTTCTCCACGGCCTGCCTGTGAGGCGGGGTCTGGAGCAGCCAGAATCAGACGAGCCGCGGCCCTTCAGTCTCGATCGAGCGGGGAGATCAGTTCTCTTAGCGCGTTTCGCGCGGCGTATAACCATCGTTTGACCTCCCGCTTCAACTTGCCCGTTCGCGGCGGCAGGCCGGCATCGAAGCTATGGATAGCTGACTTCACGGCATCGTGATAGGCGGGGGGAAGATCGGAGCTAAGGATCTTTCGCCAGCTCTCCATGGAGTCTTGATGGAGCTGTTGCCGGCGAACCAACTTTGGCGTGAGGGTATCAGGGAACGCTGCGCAACGATCGACACCCAAGGCGCGCAAGGCCAGCATGGTTCTTACGCACTTTTCGCAATTGCCGCAATTGTAAGTTTCAGGGTTCTCCCAACACACACGCAGCCGTTTCAGCGCCTCAGGATACTGAACCACTACCCGCAACTTATCCATGCGGGTTTCTCCGCCATCGTGGACGATCTGGACCGGTTCAGTGGACCATAGCGGATCCAGAAGCGGGTGCGATCCCCACGGGTGCTGATCGGCATATGAGTTGGAGGATGCAATGTAAATCTTCCGGTGGTTCGGCGCGAGCGCATGAGCCACGGCTGCCATGGCTACACCGTGATACATCTCCCAACCGCCCCAAATTCCGGGCTGCTCAAGATGCAGATTGGTTCTCGCCACGATCAGGCGTTTGCCGAAGATGCGGGCAGCCTCCCGGGCTTGAGTTTCCGCAAGCGCAAACGAAGCGGCGTCTGCCAGGGGCACGTCAAAACCGTGAACCAGAATCAGATTCTCAACCTCGTCGCGGTGCTTGATGAGCGAATAAAAACTGTCGACGCCGCAGGAGAAGAACAGCGATACTCCACTGGCAGCAGGCGCGAGATCGGAGCAGAGCTCAAAGGCAAGTGGGACGTTGTGACTGCGGATCCAGGCGGCGAAGATATTGCGGATTGTCTCCAGGTTGCTTGCCAGCAGCGGCGAGACGCTGCCCAGGCTTGCGGTCTCTCCACTGGCGATGGCCTTTACCAGCCGCACGGGTATCGACCACTCGCGCGTAGCGGCCAATGGCGCATCCGATTCTATCCAGATTCGCTGGTCTGTTACGCGGTTCATGAATGACCTTTTGCCGGCGCGACGCCGGGATTTTCAAAGTTTAAAGGGTCGCGAATCTAGATGCCACGCCTCCTCAAGAGCGATCGACTCGCAACAACAACTTTTTTCCTGCGTGTCGCGCGGCATATAGCCATCGCTTAATCTCTCGCTTCGGCTTGCCTGTTCGGGGCGGAAGGCCGAACCGGAAACTGCGAATGGAAGATCGCACAGCGGCTTCGTACACACGTGGAAGACCCTGATCAAGCAATTCCTGCCAATACAGCACTGTATCGTGGTTGAGCTCCTGCTGGCTCACAAGTTGCGGAGTGAGAGTATCAGGAAACGCGGCGCAGCGATTAACGCCGACGGCGAGCAGGCCCAGCATGGTCCTGATGCATTTCTCGCACCGGCCACAGTTGTAAGTGCCAAGGTTCTCCCAACATACACGAAGTTGCCGCAAGAAATCTGGATACTGAGCCAGGACGCGCAACTTATCCACCCGAGTCTCACCGCCATCGTGGACAATCTCGAGTGTCTCGGTGGACCAAAGCGGATCGAGGATCGGGTGCGATCCCCATGGGTGCAGATCGGCATACGAGTACGTCGATGCGATGTAGACCTTGCCGTGATTCGGCGCAAGGGCATAAGCGACGGCCGCCAGCCCAGCGCCGTGGTACATTCCCCAACCGCAGGGAACACTCTGCTGCTCAAAGTGCATATTGGTCTTTGCCAGGATTAGGCGCTTGCCGTAGATGCGGGCAGCCTCCCGGGCTTGAATTTCCGCAAGCGCAAACGTAGCGGCGTCTGCCAGGGACACGTCAAAACCGTGAACCAGAATCAGATTCTCAACCTCGTCGCGGTGCTTGATGAGCGAATAAAAACTGTCGACGCCGCCGGAGAAGAACAGAGATACGCCACTGGCAGCCGGAGAGGCATTGGACAAGAGCTCGAAGGCCAGTGGAATTTTGTGGCCGGGAATCCAGGCGGCGTAGATATCGCGGATCGTCTCCAGATTGCCTGCCAGCAGAGGCGAGACGCCGCCCAAATTTGCGGTTTCCCCATCGGCGACAGCCTTGACAAGCCGCAATGGAATCGACCACTGGGCCGTGGAGGCCAGCGGAGCATCCGACTCAATCCAGATTCCCCGATCGGTTACGCGGTTCGTCATGCGTCCTTTAGATGCTGCTGTCCGGTTGAGCCGTTGGGACTGCCGGGACCACCAGGGATGGCGCCGCGGAGCGAGATGACGCAATGGGAGAGCACGGCAAACCGTTTCCGCATCTGTGAAGGATACCTCCGTGTTCAGGGCAATCGCATGAATCGCGGTGGTCCCCAATGGCCGTTTGTTCCGCCCCTTGCATGTTGCATTCAGAGGCGTGAGGATGATTTCATGTTTCGGCGGTAAGGCCTTTCGCCCCTTAAGCCAACGCGAGTTGAGCCTGTTCCGTAGATCGGCCCCCGCCCGTCTGTTTGCACGCCGTTGAGAATCGAAGGCATTGTGAGCCTGCATGTTCAAGGTCGGCGCAATCAGATCGTCCGCCCGTTGCGAACGGGGCGGCAGCCGAAACCATCCTAGCCCTGAGGAAGGTCTATGAACAAGCAAATTGTTTCCACCGGCAAGCGCGGCGTCTCACCGGAAATCTCATCCAATTCCCAGCAGGCAAGGGTATTTTGCGGCATCGACGTCGGTGCGGAAACGCTGGCCGTGGCGGTTATTGAGCTGGGTCAACCCTTGCAGCAGCGCGAGTTTGCCAGTTCGGCCAGCGGAATCGCCGCCTGACTGTCGTGCAGGGAAGCCGAAGTCAGGATGCAACTTATGGGAATCTGCCCGTCGGCAGCGTCGATATGTAACTTGTAACCTATCCGGGTTTCCTTGTATCCCTTGCTGTTCTTCTTCGTGCCAACGTTCCACCCCAGCGACATAGACCCGTCGCTGGGGACCCCGGCGTTCCACCCCAGCGACATAGACCCGTCGCTGGGGACCCCGGCGTTGCAAACCGTCGGCAGTTCGTCGAGCGTTTCAGCCAGCGTCATCTTGGTTTGCCGTTCGAGCCGCGTCGGCTCTGGAGGCGCGGGCTGCTCACCTTTGCTTCACCCCACGGACGAGGACCTGTCCGTGGGGACCCTTTTCCTGGGACGGCCCCGCTTGCGCTGGGGCTTGGCCGGGGCGGCGGCAACAGGTATGCACTGCGGCTTTTCACGCGCTTCGATCTCGGTCGAGTCCCGCGAGATGTGGCCCACCAAGCGCTCTTTCTGGGTAGCTTCGATCGGCGCGGCGTGTAACCGCTGCGGTAACTCCGAGGCAGCGAAGCTGGCAAAGGCCCGCGAGAACTGCGACTCGTGGGGGATTTCGCACCGGCTCTCCCAACCGCAAAGGCGCCACAGCGAAGCGTCGTTGTGCAGCCGATCCAGCAACTGTCTCGAAAGGCTCAGGTTATAGATCGCTTTGGCCACAAAGGCGCGCGCGATCGCACGCTCATGCCGGGCTGGCCGGCCCACGCCGCCCTGCCAGGAGCCGACCAGGGACTCGACCTGAACAAGCTCCAGCACCGCCACCAGTTGCCGCTGCTTGTCGGTCAACGGACCCAACTGCTCCTCAAGAGCCGGAAACAAAACGCCTTGCAGGATGCGATGGAATTGATTCACAAAACCGGAAACGGTAAGCTGCATAGGGTGGGGATGCCTTCCTCTGGAGTTGGTCTTGGTAACCCTATTCTAAAGTTGGCAATTCCCACATCTAAATCAAACCGCTCGCTGAATTTTGCAAGAGGCTCATGTAATTAGAGGAATCTTTACCGAGTATCAGACAGGAAGATCGGGGCTCAGTCTGGTCGTTTCCGAGTTATATGAATCGAGTTATGAATTGCGGCTGTTTCCGCAAGCAGCTCGAACGGAGGAGTTACTTGGGAAGCAGGCTGCGGGCTATGGCGTCTAACATGCCGTTGAGGAAGTTGATGGATTCGGGGGCCGAATAACGGCGGCCGATTTCCAGCGCCTCATTGATGACGATGGGGAACGGCGTCCCCTTGAAGCCAAGCATCTCGCCCACAGCCATGCGGAGCAGGTTGCGATCGACGGCAGGCATGCGCTCGAGGCGCCAGTGCTTTGAGTTGAGCACGAGGAGTTCGTCGATTTGTTCCCGATGG
>Ga0302282_1002747_pt1 | contig 11872 bp, 10 predicted proteins | sample III_Fen_E1_3_FD_198763 | JGI IMG/M metagenome (GOLD analysis project Ga0302282, IMG submission 198763) | Peat permafrost microbial communities from Stordalen Mire near Abisko, Sweden - III_Fen_E1_3 | ecosystem: Environmental > Terrestrial > Soil > Wetlands > Permafrost | place: Sweden: Abisko... | reverse complement strand
ACAGAAACCCGAATTGGCCCATTTTAATGGGGAGTTGCATGAGAAACACGTTGCTGAGTTCAAGCAGTTGGACGGTGAACGTTTGGCTTTGGCCAAATACCGGGCGTTGATGGCCCACTTTGAACGCATGCCGCCGGCCAGTACCGGGGTGGGGGCAGCAGGCATCGTAAAATCTGAAATGGAGCGAAAGCGCGGGCATCGTACCGTACGGCGCCTGCTCAAGGACGCGGGCTCGGTCGTGCAGTGCATCAAACCCGTGTTTATGATGTCGCCCCTGTCCATCGCCCAGTTCCTAGAACCTGGCGCCGTGGGTTTTGATTTGTTGGTGATAGATGAGGCTTCCCAAGTCCAGCCCGTGGACGCCCTTGGTGCCATTGCTCGTTGCAAGCAGATCGTCGTAGTTGGCGATAGCAAACAGCTTCCTCCCACCAAATTCTTTGCCCGGCTCACCTCGGATGTTGAACCCGATGAGGAGGAGGAAAACGGCGAGCCACAGGTGGCGCAAGTTCAGGACATCGAAAGCATTTTGGGATTGTGTCGGGCTCGTGGATTGCCCGAGAAGATGCTCCGCTGGCATTACCGCAGCCGTCATCATTCGCTGATTGCGGTGAGCAACCATGAATTTTATGAAGACAAACTCTTCATCGTGCCCAGCCCCTATGCCAAAAATCCGGAATTGGGTTTGAAGTTCGAGTTTGTTGCGGGCGGGGTTTTCGACTCAGGGGCCTCCGGGACCAACCGGGTCGAGGCCAAGGCAGTTTGCCAGGCCATCATGGACCATGTTCGAAACCATCCGGATCTTTCGTTGGGCGTGGTGGCCTTTTCAGTTCGCCAACGGCAGGCAATTATTGATGAATTGGAAGTGCTACGCCGAGGCCACCGTGATACCGAAGCGTTTATAGGAAACCACGCCACCGAGCCCTTCTTCGTCAAAAACCTGGAAAACGTCCAAGGTGATGAACGAGACGTGATTTTTATCAGCGTCGGCTATGGGAAAAATGCGAGTGGCTACATGGCGATGCGTTTTGGGCCATTGGGTGCCGAGGGTGGAGAACGCCGGTTGAACGTTCTGATTTCACGGGCGAAGAAGCGGTGCCATGTATTCGCGTCAATTACGGCCGATGACATTGACCTGGAACGGGCGCGGGGTAGAGGAGTCGCCTCTTTCAAAACCTTCCTCTCATATGCTCAAACCGGTCGGTTATCGGTGGCTATCGTAACCGGGAACTCTGAGGATTCCCCATTCGAGGAATCCGTGCGTCGGGCCGTGGAGGGTCTTGGTTATGAGGTGGAGCCGCAGGTCGGTGAGGCCGGCTTCTTCATTGATCTCGCCGTTCAAGACCGGCAGATCCCTGGACGATACCTTTTGGGAATCGAATGTGATGGGGCCTCCTACCATTCCTCCCGTTCCGCCCGGGACCGTGACCGTCTGCGGCAGGCCGTGCTGGAAGACCATGGCTGGATTATCCACCGGGTCTGGTCCACGGACTGGTTCCAACGGCAGAGCGATCAACTCCGGAATATTGCCGCCGCCATTGAAGCGGCCAAGCTCGGGAAAAGACATTCCCCAGCCAAAGCTGAGTCCGCGGACGAGATTAAACGGGATTCCCAGCCAACGTTGGATGATGATGTCCTTGAAAAACTCGCCGTGCCTTACGTCGAGGCAAATTTTGCAGTCCCAACCAGACAGGAACCCCATACCCTCTCGTTGCCGGGGTTGGTCGACATTATTCTGAAAATCGTTCAGATCGAAGGGCCCATTCACGAGGACGAGGTCGTGAACCGTTTCAAGTCCTTATGGGGTTTCGCCCGAGTTGGAAGTCGAATACAAGGCACCGTTAGAATGGGCATCGGATCAATGAAGACCACCGGGCAATGCACCAACGAAGACGGCTTTTTGTTCGCCAAGGGGGCTCCGGTGCTTATTCGTAACCGGGAAAACGTGGCGTCGCCCGATTTGCGGAAACCAGAGCGTATCGCGCCAGCGGAATTAAGGGCTGGGGTGCTCGCTGTGATCGACATCGGTCACGGGGCAGCCGCAAAGGAGATTCCAACGGCCGTGGCGAGGATGCTCGGGTTTAAAAACACCAGCCAGCAACTCCGGTATGCTGTGGAAGGCCAGATTCATAAACTGGCAAAAAATAACAGCATCATCGAAGCCAATGGGCTGTTCAAACGGGCGTGATGCGATGTTTGAGCCCAGGCAGTTGGTGCCAATGAAAAAGTGCAGTTCCATGCAGAACTGCACTCTCATCAAAGTTTGATTCGTTCAAGCCTGCGCTGCCGCCTTCTCCGCTTTGACCTTTGCCCATCGGGCCTTGGCAGCCGCAGCAATTTTCGCCTTGGATGCGGCACTCATTTTCTTGCGCTTTTCCAAGGGCTCGGCCTCGGGTGTGCTAATAGGTTCAGCAGGTGCCTTGGCCTTTGCCCATCGCGCCTTTTGGGCTGCGATCTTTTTCGCCCTTCCCTCAGCGCTCAATTTATATTTTTTCCTCGTTTTTGTTGGCTCAGATACAGGAAGAGAATCTGTTTCAGGTGCTTCTCCCGCGCCGTTTCCATTGAGAATACCTGCCAGTTGACCATTCAGAGCTTCGATTTGCTCTTGGATTTCGGCGGCACGCCTGAGTTGGGCCGACGTTAAGGATGATAAATTACTCATGTTGGGTCGACCATATCAATTGAGATCACGTTTGGAAATAGCGAATTCATTGGTTATAGCACACTGCCAGCATCTTCGCGTAACGTCTTTTCATCACATCCCAGATGTTTGGATGCAGAAGCCCACGTTCCGAATTGCTGTTTAGCCCATCGTGCGAGTTCCCCCCTAAACCAGCGTACGCGATCGCTACGGCTTCCAACACCCAGAACCGAAATGCTGGATTCTTCGTTATCAACTCGTTCATGCCAATCTCGCAAGGCCTTGTCGAGCGATGCCCCTATGGTGACTTGTCCGAGGCTCTGACCGGCAAGCTAATTTGGCAAACCGCGCTGTTACTTTTAGGAGCCAAATTTTTGGCTACGGTTGCCTGCTATGGCATGGGCGGATGCGGCGGTATTTTTTCGCCCACGCTTTTTTTGGGGGCGATGACCGGGTTGGGTATCGCGGGCATGGCACAACCACTTTTCTCACTCTCGCCGGAAGGTGTGGCCATGCTTGCCATCGTGAGCATGAGCGCGACGCTGGGGGCCGTGGTGCGTGCTCCAGTGACGAGCATCCTGATTGTGTTTGAAATGACGCATCAATTTTCCCTGGTGCCGCCATTAATGCTCGCCGCCTTGATCAGCCAAGCCATCAGCCGGCGCCTGGCCCGGCATAATTTTTATGATGCATTATTGGAACAGGACGGTCATGTCGTGGAACGCTTCGCGCCGCCCCGCGACCTGCGAGAATGGCAAAAGCAACCGGTCTCATATCTTGCCAACTCAAAGCCGGTGGTGGCCTCGTCGCTGGAATTGAAATCAATTCAAAACTTGTTGGAAAGCCATCCCTATGCGCAATTCCCGGTCGTCATTGGCGGACAAATTCGCGGTGTGCTAAAGCGTGAAAAAGCAGCCCGCGCTATCCGCGAAAAACGTCTGCCCGCCTTGGTGGAGGCGACAGTTTGTCGGCCGGACTTGTCCATGCGCGGTGTGGAGCTGCAGTTGATTGAATCCAAGACCGGATTTCTGCTGCTCCAGGAGCGGGCGGACGGACCACTGGTTGGAATTCTCACGCTTCACGACATTCTGCGGGCGCAACAAGCCGCCGCCGAAGAATGATTCGTGCGATAATTTATGTTGCCGCCATGATCCGGCCTGGTGATCGGCCATCATGCCTGGTTTTTTTCAGATTTTATTACCGGTCATTCCTTAGCTTTGGCGATTAGTCGTGTTTGGTTGTGGCCCGGAGATGGGACATTCGGGGGGACACTGCGCTGCTCGCTTGCAAGTATTTATTCAATTTAATCGGCCAGCGCCAGTTGAAAGTTGAATTTTAATTGGATCAAATACGATCGGTGCGCATGGCAAATTCTTCAACCTCGCCGGCAGCCAAACTAGTTGCCAGATATGGTTCTCAAATAGAAGTCGTGATGGCAACCGTTGCATTTGCTCATTGTCAGCAAGAAAAGTTAACCCGGTAATTTGGGCTAAAATCGCATGTGAACAGGCAGATCCTGGCACCTTGCGCGAATAATGATCACCGAGTTTCTAAAAGTGATTTTCACCAGCAAGCACAGCAGGATCGATGATCGAATTGCTTTTGCCGAACTCCATCCGGTGACGTGGATGGGGAAAGTGGAAGTCCATATGGCAAAACTTGAAGACGGAAATCCTTCACCGGTGAATGCCCCATGGCCCTCCGGCCTCATTGGCCCCATGGTGGCGTCGTGATTGGATGGTTGCTGTACAAGCGGCATCCGACCACAAAACAGTCAACCAACAAAACAAAGCAAATTAACATGAGTTCATTAAATAAGTTATTCCTGGAAGAATTGTCCGACCGCTATGATGCCGAGAAACAGCTGGTGCGGGCGATTCCGAAGCTTGCCAAGCTGGCAACCTGCAAATCATTGCAGGAACATTTGCAGTCACATCTCAAACTAACCGAAGCCCATGTCGGAAAGCTGGAAACGGTCTTCAAGAGTTTTGAGGCCGAGGTCAAGGCGAAGAAGTGCGAGGCCACCGCTGGGCTGATCAAGGAAGGCGAAGATCTCGCCGCGGAATTTAAGGGAGCACCCGCCATAAATGCAGCTTTAATATCGGCCGCGCAAAAAATCGACCATTATGCCATCGCCTCATACGGTTGCCTGCACGCATGGGCCACGTTGCTCGGAAAGACCGAGGCTGCCAGTGTCCTGGAGGGAATCCTCAAGGAGGAAAAGGCGGCGAATGATTTATTCATTGAACTCGCTCATTCCTGTTGCAATCAAGAAGGCCTCGCGGTTTGCAAAGATGGTGGCACCTGTTCCGATGACCAGCATGGCAAAGCAGTGCATACCGTCCCCGGCATTCGCCCACTGAAGGCCGGCCAGCGCAAGGCTGACTTGACCGTGCACTGAACAAGCAGACTGTCTGCGGCCACGAGAAAGCTTGCGGCCGCAGGCCAAAGAGACAATACCTGGCAATCCGGCCAAGATGTTGAGACCGTATTTTTTTATTTGGCGTGATGGAGGTCTGATGGTGGTGGGGTTTTGCCCTATGGTATATCCCGGCTGGCGGGTTAAGCTTTTCCCCATGAAAAAACCGGCAACAAACCGTGAAATTGATAATGAGAACGTAGTTGAAAGCCCCCGCATTTAAACAGGCTGCCTATGAAAGCAATAGAATTGAAGGAGTTTGGAAAGCAATCATTGTTTTGCCGATTGCTGGTCAGTCTGGTGCTTGCGGTGGGAGTGCAGGCCCTGATGGTGTCATCTTTGCAAGCAGCGACTGCGAAGATGGAGGTCACCGACAGTGGCATAACTTCCGCCGTCGAAGATCGATTATCCCTCGAAACGGATGTGTTGGTAAACAATGTCGATGTCACCACGCGGCAGGGTATGGTGACACTTTCCGGATCGGTGGAAAACTTACTCGACAAAGAGCGGGCTGTAACCACTGTCAATGCCATCCGGGGTGTGCGCGAGGTTGTCGACAATTTAACCGTGGACGGGCTCGCTCGTCCTGACACCGAAATTCTGACAGATATTCAGACATCATTACGGGAGGATCCGGCGACAGAATCCTATCAGACCATTGTCAGCGTGCAGGATGCAGTCGTCACGCTGACGGGCAGTGTTGGTTCAAATATGGAAAAGCAACTTGCCACGTGGATTGCGAGCGGAGTCAAGGGGGTCAAGTCGGTTCGCAATTTACTCACGATTGATTATTTGGGGCAGCACACCGATCCGGAAATTGCCGCCGATGTCAAAGCCCGTCTCCAATGGGATGTTTGGATCAACGGGGGCAGGATTAAAACCGCAGTGACAAATGGCGAGGTGACGCTTAAAGGAGTAATCGGAAGCGCGCTAGGGAAATCACGGGCGTTCGATGATGCCTGGGTCAGCGGGGCCATTTCCGTGGGTGTCGGAGGCTTGGCAGTCGATCCCTCGGTGAGCTTTGAAACACCCCGTGGAACAGGCCCCTCCATTATTTCGGACAGCGGAATCAAACTGGCGATCCAAAAGGCCCTTGGTCTTGACCCACGTGTTTCGGTCTTTTCTCCGGTCGTAACGGTGTTGGACCGTGAGGTCGGTCTGGATGGCACGGTGGGCAATTTGAAGGCCAAAACTGCCGCCGCCCAGGATGCGGAAAATGTGGTCGGCGTGTCGCTGGTTGAGAATCGTTTAAAGGTAAGACCGTCGGGACGAACAACTACTGCTGCTGAAATGGAAAAACAATTGAAAGCTTCCTTGTCCCGTGATCCCTGGTTGGATGCTTCAAATATCGATGCGGCGGTCATTAATCATGTCGCCTACCTCTCCGGCGACGTGGAAACTCGATTCCAGAAGGCGGAGGCGCAGGATGTGGCTTCGCGGACCAGGGGAGTTCTCGAGATCAGCAATCATTTGAAAGTGAACGCGAATTATTCAGTAGCGGATTACGATAACGATTCCCAGTATGATTATACTTCTAGCGAGCCACCTTATAGAAATTACAACCCAAGATCCTATTCCAGGAATGAAATTCCGGCGCGACGGCCATATCAGAGCGACAAGCAAATCAAAAGGAACATTGAGGAACGCTTCTTTTGGAGTCCTTTTTTGAACAGGGAGGACATCAAAGTCACGATCGATGGTGGCGTGGTCACGTTGACGGGCACGGTCGGAAATTGGATTGGCTGGGGGGAGGCCGACAGCGACGCCCATAATGGTGGTGCAACCGAAGTCTTGAACCGATTGATCTTGAAATAGCTCGAAAGCGGCCAGGTAGTCTCCCGCGTGGCCATTGATTTTACGAAATAAATATGAAAAACACTAAAGCTGAAATCGGCATGATTGGTTTGGGCGTGATGGGCTGCAATCTGGTGCTCAATATGGCCGACCATGGTTTTGCCGTGACGGGTTACGACCGGAACCCCGCCAAAGCCGCCGCCCTGAGCCAGGCCACCAATTCGCTGCTGGTTCATGGCACGGCCGACCTTGCGGAGTTCATCGCCTCGCTTCGCCGCCCGCGCGCAATCATGCTGCTGGTGCCCGCCGGTGCCCCGGTAGATTCTGTCATTCAGGAGTTGTTGCCGCATTTGGAGCCGGGCGATCTCATCATTGATGCTGGCAACTCCTATTTCAAAGACACGGATGTGCGCGCCCACAACCTGAAAGCCAAAGGCATTCAATTCCTGGGCGTCGGCGTTTCCGGCGGGGAGGCGGGGGCGCGTCATGGTCCGAGCATCATGCCTGGTGGTCCCAAGGAGGCGTACGAACGGGTCCGGCCGGTGCTGGAAGCGGTTGCGGCCCAAGTGAAGGGCGACCCTTGCGTGGTCTGGCTTGGCCCGGGTTCCGCCGGCCACTTCGTGAAGATGGTCCATAATGGCATTGAATACGGGATCATGCAACTGTTGGCCGAAACCTATGATTTCATGAAACGCGGTCTGGGCTTGAATGACGATGAACTCAGTGCGGCCTATGCGCTCTGGAACCAGGGCGAACTCAATGGGTATCTGGTGGAGATCACCAGCGGCATTTTCGCCAAACTGGATGCCAAGAACGGCCGAAGGCTTATAGACGAAATTCTTGGCGTGGCCAGGCAAACGGGCACCGGCATGTGGACTTCCCAAAGTGCCATGGAACTGCAAGTGCCGATCCCAACCATTGATCTGGCGGTGGCTATGCGAGACATGTCCGTGTTTACCAAGGATCGGGAGCAGGCGGGTGCCATTTATCAACGCCCCATTCTGCCTATTCAAGACCATCGGGGCCTTTTTCGGGCTCAATTGGGACGCGCCTTGTTTGCAGGTATCATTACCATCTATGCGCAAGGCATGGCGTTGTTGGCCGCAGGATCCATCAAATATGGCTACGGGCTTGATCTTTCCGCAGTGGCGCGCATCTGGAGGGGCGGATGCATCATCCGCGCCACCTTGCTGGATGATATTTGTGCGGCTTACCAAGTGCGGCCGGAATTGCCGGATTTGTTGTTAGATGCCAATCTGTCGCTCAAGGTTCAGGAACATCAGGAGGATTTGCGCAAAATCATATGCCAGGCGGTCAATGCCGGCGTCCCCGTTCCAGGTCTGATGGTTTCGTTGGGTTATCTGGATGCCTTGCGCAGTGCCTGGCAACCCGCCAATCTCATTCAGGCCCAGCGTGACTATTTCGGAGCCCACACCTATGAGCGACTGGATGCCAAAGGCACGTTTCACACGGAATGGGCAAAGGTGTGAACGACATGAAAACCAAGCAAGAACTGGCGGCGACTGTTTTCGTCATCTTTGGCGGCTCCGGTGATTTGACCTGGCGGAAATTGGTGCCAGCCGGGTTCGACCTCTTTCGGGACGGCCGGATGCCCAAAAATTTCGCGATTATCGCCGTGGCGCGCTCCGCTTTTTCCGACACCCAGTTGCGCCAGCGGTTTTTGGACGGTGTGAACCGTTTCTCGCCCAAGGGAAAGGCGAAGGCCACCGACTGGAAAAGCTTCAGCCGACACATCACCTACCATCAAGGCGACTACCAGGACCCGGCAACTTATCTTCGTTTAAGCGAGACTTGCGCCAAACTGGACAAGGACTGGCAGGAAAAGGCCATCCGAATTTTTCACCTGGCCACGCCACCGGAACTATTTGGAGTAATCCCAAAAATGCTGGCGGGTGCGCGGTTGAATCAGGATCGGAAACGGGCCCGGATTGTGGTGGAAAAGCCCATCGGTCATGACTTGGACTCGGCGCGGAAGTTAAACGCCACGCTCACAGAGAGCTTCCAAGAGTCGCAAATTTTTCGCATTGATCACTATTTGGGCAAGGAGCCAGTGCGCAACATCCTGGCCTTCCGCTTCGCCAATCCGCTGTTCGAGCCGATTTGGAATCGGCGGTACGTGGACTACGTGACCATTACGGTGGCCGAGGCGGAGGGTGTCGGGCATCGCGGTGGCTACTATGATGAGTCGGGGGCATTGCGCGACATGATGCAAAACCACCTCATGCAGTTGCTTTGCCTGGTCGCCATGGAACCGATGGTCTCCTTCGACCCCGATGAAATCCGCAATAAAAAAGTCGATGTGTTGCATGCGTTACGACCGATCGGCCGCCGTCAGGTTCGGCGATACGCGGTCCGGGGGCAGTACGGCAAAGGCCATGTGCTCGGCCAAAACGTTCCTGGTTACCGCCACGAGGATGGCGTGGCCGCTGGCTCGAAAACCGAAACTTTTGCGGCGCTGAAATTGTTTGTGGACAATTGGCGCTGGCAGGGAGTGCCCTTTTATCTCCGCACTGGCAAGTGCCTGCCACAGCAGGTGTCGGAAGTTTCCATACAATTCCGCGCGGTGCCGCATGAGGCCTTCCCGCCTGAGTCAAAGCACGATTGGCAGTCCTCCCGGCTGGTTCTGTCCATCCAGCCGGAGGAAGGCATCATACAGTGCTTCCAAGCCAAAGTTCCGGGGCCGAAAATGGGGCTGCGACCGGTGGAGATGCGGTTCAATTACCGCGGGAACCCGCCCGTGCCTTCCCCCGACGCTTACGAAATTTTGCTTTGGGATGTCATGCATGGCGATGTCACGCTTTTCATGCGCACCGACCAGGTGGAGGCGGCCTGGCGGTTACTGATGCCGGTGATTGAGTCTTGGGGCGACTCTCCGCCGGCAGATTTTCCCAATTATACCGCCGGCTCCTGGGGACCCGCAGCCGTTGAGAGGTTGCTGGAGCCGGGACATCGGTGGCCACTGCCCACTAATTTGACAGAACCGACCAAGAAAAAATGAAAACAGCCGGCAATCAGGGCGGGAGCAATTCAATTATTGTCAGGGTTCTGGCCAGTGCGGATGCCTTGGCCGAGACGGTGGCGAGCCAGTGGCTGGATGAGATTGCCGCCCCCCGGGAGCAAGGTTTGCCCTTTCTGGTGGCTCTTTCCGGTGGACGCATCACTCCGAAATTCTTCGGGGCCGTGGTGGCGCAAAAACGTGCGCGCGGCATTTCCTTTGATAATATGCATTTCCTCTGGTCGGATGAGCGCTGTGTGCCCCCGACCGATCAGGAGAGCAACTTTTGGGCGGCCCGCGAATATTTGTTTTCGCCGCTAAGCATTCCGGCTGGCCAGATTCACCGCCTCAAGGGCGAAGCCATCCCCGGAATTGCCGCCCGGGAGGCTTCCGCCGAGTTGTTGCGATTGGCTCCAAAGAATGCCGCCGGTGAGCCGGTGTTGGATCTGGTGCTTCTGGGCATGGGTGAGGATGGCCATGTCGCGTCCTTGTTTCCGGGCGCCGGTGAAGACGTGTTGAATTGCAAAACGCCGTTTTTGGTCATCCATCACTCACCCAAACCGCCGGCTATCCGCCTCTCCATGAGTTATGCCACCATTGCCGCCGCCCGACAAGTCTGGGTTTTGATCTCCGGGGCGGGCAAAGACCAAGCCCTGCATGATTCGTTGTTCCTTCCCTGCCAGACGCCACTGCGCCGGGTCACTGGCTTGCATCCAGGGACCAAAATATTCACGGATCTGACAATTTCCGTCTGCCCTTCCAATCAGTCTTTTGAAATTCGGTCCTGACAGGTTTCCCTGAAATAAAAAAACCTGCAAACCGCTTTTCTGAATTTTGGCCTGATGGCTGGTGCCGATCTTCTGATAGCCACCGCTTGAACGCCTGCCATTGAAGTTATGGGCGCTGTCATAGCGGTCCTGACCGTCACGTTCTTTCGCAAGAATCCGGAGCATCTTTTGTTGCCGGGGCGGCGGCTGTGCGGTGAGGTTGTGGTCGTTGATATTGGCATTCCATCTTTTGTGCTTGAGCAGATGTTCCCCAACACATTCGAGAATGACTAGTGCCTCTGACATTGAAGTCGGTTCGCAAGGGCGGACGCGTCGTTTGTGCGGGCATCCCCCTGAGCAATATTCCAAGCTTTGCCCTGTCGGCTACTATGGGAAGAGCGGCAGTTTGTGCCTGTGGCCAATCTCACGCGGCAAGACGGGATTGAATTCCTGCGCCTGGCACCGGAGCTGGGGATTATCGCCAATACCACAAGTCATCCACCCAACCAGGCCAGCCAGGCATTCGCCAATCTCCTGGCCGGGTGATTTGAGGGCGCAGCGATACTTGTGCCGAAAGCGCGGTGGGCAACAGATTGAAATTTAATTCAGGGTCGGGTTACACCCTATGGCCTCGGCACGGTTTCCAGCTCATGTTCAGCCTTATGGACAACAAAAGCTGGCTCATCGAAGTGGAAGTTGCGGTTTGCCTCGTGGCTATGTCCATCGTCGCATTAACCTTAATGGCGGGTCATAATCTTTGGAAACACGCGGTATCCAAATAAAATGAAAACCGAATCCATCTCCTTACCGGCCAGAGGCTACACGGCTGAGCGGAATCATGGTCAGGAAGATGGTGTCCAATTTGAAGGCACGAGTTAATAATTTTTTGAGCCGTTCTTTGGCGGTCGGGCCAGCCAATTCCGCGCCGGTTCCCCATTCGCAGGACAGTCGGAAACCAATGACCACGAGGAACATGAGGCCGAATTGCGCGGGCAGAATATCCGTGGGGACATTTTTATTGGACTGGATGCGGTGCCCAAAGGAGCGATGCGCGATATTTCGATGTGGCGGACAAACTTCCGGACAGGGCGAGAGCAGACGGAAACATATCACTTGCGAACTCCTGTCGGGGTCAAAGCTGGCCAGTCTATCCGCGTTCCTGGCAAGCGAGGCGACCTTTAGGCCACGATTTTTAATCAGGTGCCAGCGCAAGTCGGCAATACTGAGGAGTGCTAGTG
>Ga0302282_1002732_pt1 | contig 11912 bp, 9 predicted proteins | sample III_Fen_E1_3_FD_198763 | JGI IMG/M metagenome (GOLD analysis project Ga0302282, IMG submission 198763) | Peat permafrost microbial communities from Stordalen Mire near Abisko, Sweden - III_Fen_E1_3 | ecosystem: Environmental > Terrestrial > Soil > Wetlands > Permafrost | place: Sweden: Abisko... | reverse complement strand
GCCACATTCATCGCCCCAAACAGCCGTCTCACCCCCTTCGAACGCCTCGAAATCTACAACCGCCAATACTGGTACCGCCTCCTCGACGCCCTCGCCGAAGACTTCCCAGCCCTGCGTTCCGTCCTCGGCAGCCGCGCTTTTGAAGCCCTCTCCGTCGCCTACCTCGCCAGCCATCCCAGCCGCTCCTTCACCCTCCGCAACCTCGGCTCCAACCTTCCCCAGTGGCTCGCCCGCAATTCCCAGCACACCGGCCGCCGCCATCGCCTCGCCCTCGACGTCGCCCGCATCGAGTGGGCCTTCGTCGAAGCCTTTGACAACGCCCAGCACACTCCGCTCACCCTCGACCAGATCGCTACCCTCGACGCCGGCTCCGGCCTCGGCCTCCAGCCCCACGTCCAGCTCCTCGCCCTCGACTACGCCGCCGACGAGCTGGTCCTCGCCCTCCACACAGAGCAGCGCCGCGGAACCAGCGCAGCCGGCATCAAGCACGACGATGGCGCCAAGCCCCCCGCGCACCTCCCCAAACTCCGACGCCGCCCCACCTGGGTTGCCGCCCATCGCATCGACAACGTCGTCTACTACCGCCGCCTCGAACGCGAGGAATACCTCACCCTCTCTGCCCTCCACGCCGGAAAGTCTCTGGGCGACGCCCTTGAAGCCGGCCTCTCCAACACCACCAAGCCCGCCACCCGCCTCCCCGCGCTCCTCCGCACCTGGTTCGCCCACTGGGCCGAACTAGGCTGGATCTGCGCCCCCGAACTCGAACCCTTACTAGAAAACGGATGAGCCGTCACAGTGCTTGATGGGCGCGGGCTTTAGCTGAAGGGTACGGGCTTTAGCCCGTACATTTGGAATACCAAAATCGCCAGGGCTTTACAGCCTGCGAAAAAACTCACTCTGGGGGGGATTCTCGAGGTTTTGTAACAAGGGCACGGCTTCAGCCGGGCCAATAAAGCCAATCAAATCGATGTTGGGCTTTACAGGCTGCGGAAAAACTACCAAATGGCCGAAGTTTTGAAAGGGCACGGCTTCAATAGCCTGCCCTGAGCGAAGTCGAAGGGTGCCGCAAGTGGCTGAAAATAAACGCTGGGCTTTAGCCCCCGAGGGATGTTCTTTGTGAATCTTGACTCTAAACCCGACTTTTTCCGCAGCCTCTTTAGCCCCCGAGACAATGCAATTCTCCACCATTCGAATCTCCAGGAAACAAAGGACGACCATGCTAAAACTCATCAGCCTCATCGCCAAGGCCTACAGCGGCGTCACCCGCGCACTCAACCTCCTCCACAGCCCGCTCCTGCTCGCCATTCGCCTCTATTGGGGCTGGCAGTTCGCCACCGATGGCCTCGGCAAGCTGCAACACCTCGACAAAGTCACCCAGTTCTTCTTGAGCCTCAACATCCCCGCCGCCGGCATGGCCGCCCTCATGGTCGCTCTCGTCGAACTCATCGGCGGCGTCCTCTTCGCCTTCGGTATCGCCTCCCGCCTCACCTCGCTCGTCCTCTTCGTCAACATGACCATGGCCTACCTCAGCGTCCCCGACGACCGCACCGCTTTCCTCCACCTCATCACCGCCCCCGACAAATTCATCGCCGCCGATCCCTTTGCCTACTGGTTTGTCTCCCTCCTCATCCTCATCCTTGGCCCCGGCCTCTTCGCCGTAGACTGGATCATTGCCCGCCGCTTCGCCCCCAAGGCCAAATCCTGACCCCGCGCGCTATCATCGACACACCACATCATTCGGGAACATCGCAGCGGTTCAGTTTTCAAGAGTCCGGGTTTCACTTGGAGAGCCCGAGCTTCCGTTGAAGCGTGCGGGCTTTAGCCCGTACATCAAGCCTGCAAAGGACCTTGGGCTTCAGCCCCCGAGGGAACGCCCTTTCCAACTGATCCACTGCCGCGAAGCCGGGCCACCATGCGCATCGCCTACCTCCTAACCTCGCTCGGCATCGGCGGCGCCGAGCGCCAAACCCTCGCCATCGCCGCCGGCATGGCCGCCCGTGGCCACACCGTTGCCATCCTCGTCCTCCGCCCGCCCCTCCCCGAGGAGTGGCCCACCACCCTCCCAGTCCACCACCTCAACCTCCTCAAGAATCCCATCAGCCTCTTTGCCGCGTTCTTCCGCGCTCGCCGCTTCCTCCGCAAATTCCACCCAGACCTGATCCACAGCCACAGCTTCCACGCCAACATGCTTGCGCGGCTCGTCAAAACCGCCGCCCCGGCGCAGTTGGTCTCCACCATCCACAACGTCTACGAGGGCGGCCGCCTCCGCATGCTCGCCTATCGCCTCACAGACTTCCTCTCCACCCGCACCACAGCCGTCAGCTCCGCCGCAGCCCAGAGATTCGTCCTCCTCAAAGCCGTCCCTCAAAACAAAATCACCGTAATCCCCAACGCCATTGACACCGCCGAGTTCTCCCCCAACCCAGCCCGCCGAACCCAGACCCGCGCCGCCCTCTCCGCCCCTCACGCCTCATCGAGTCTAGCCAACTTCATCTGGCTAGCCGCCGGCCGCATCGTCCCCGCCAAGGACTTCCCCAATCTCCTGCGCGCCTTTGCCATCGTCCACGCCGCCCACCCCGCCGCCCAACTCTGCATCGCCGGCCAGCCCACCAGCCCTGAATTCGAGCGGCTCCAAGCCCTCGCCCAATCCCTCAACCTCGGCCCCTCGCTGCAATTCTTAGGCCTCCGCCAAGACATCCCCGCCCTCCTCGACGCTGCCGACGCCTTCGTCCTCTCCTCAGCCTGGGAAGGCATGCCCCTCGTCCTCGCCGAAGCCATGGCCATGGAGAAACCCATCGTCGCCACCGACGTAGGCGGCGTCCGCGAACTCCTCGCCGACACCGCCCGAATCGTCCCTCCGGGAAATCCTCAAGCCCTGGCTGCAGCCACGCTCGACCTGATGCAAACTCGATCCGAAGTCCTGCACGCCCAAGCCCAGGCCGCCCGCATCCGAATCCAGGCCCACTTCAACCTCGAAGCCCGCGTCGCCCAATGGGAGTCTCTCTACGCCAGCCTCATCCAGCCCAAATCCTGACTTCCAAAATACAAAGAGGCCGGAGCATCAAGCCCCAGCCTCCCCTTTTTCCTTCGCACCGTTCCAATCAGAACGAGAACGCCGCCTGTAGCGTAACCCGTCTCGCCGCCGCGCCGGATGAGAAAATCCCACCAGCCAGACTGGTCGACTGACCAAACCGGTTCGACCCGGGAATCACCGTGCCAACCGGCGTTCCATAGTCGATATCGTTGAACAGGTTCAGCGCCTGAACACTGAAGTTCAGCGAATACTTGCGGCCCGTGCCGCTCATTCCGCCCATCGGTCCACGTCCCCCGCCGCCGAATCCGCCCGGCCCAAATCCACCACCACCACCACCACCGCCGCGTCCGCCTCCCGGAGGTGGTCCGCCGCCTCCCGGAGGTCCGCCGTTCATACCGGCAGCCGCATCAACCTTCGGACCAATCCCCCACGAGCGGCTCACCCGCAGGTTCACCGCAACTCCCGCCGGCCCAGTCCCCATATTCGCCGGAATGATCGTTTCACCCGCCTGCGGAATCGTATCGAACTTCCCGTAGCTGGTCGTCACCACGTTGGCCGGGTCCGATGCCGAGCTTGCATACGACGGCCGGTCGTTGAAGAAGTTATCCCCCGTCAGGTCATACCCCGTCGTGATGTTGAAAGGCCTGCCCGAATTGGCAATCAGGAACGGGTTAAAGCTGATCCCCCATTTCCAGGTGTAATTGCCCATCAGGAAAATCATGTTCCGCGCGGCAAACGGAGCCCGTCCATAGCTCTGCATCAGGTTGTAGGAGTTCTCCGCCGTGCCCGTGTCCGAGTTCGCCACGGTGAAGTTGTAGAAACCAAATATGCTGAAGTTTGGATTGAACCGCGCATTCAGGTTCACAATCACCTGGTTCTGCTTGAACACCGCTTCAGGATAATACTCATTCGTGATTCCCAGCGATGGATTGGGCCGAGTGCCCGTCAGCGTCGTGCTGCCATATTGAAATGTTCCCGGCAAAAACGCGTTCGAGTCGCGCGTCGCATTCTGGTGAACGCCGTAGGAGTGAAGATATGTCAGCGTCGCCGTCACCGTCTTCGATACCTGCCGTTCCAGGCTCCCGCCGAATTGCTCCGTCACCGGCGACTTGTACTTCGGAGACACCAGCACAATCGTGCTCGTGCTCGCTGCGACAGATCCGCAACTCGCCAGATCAATGGCACTCAAGCTCGTCGCGTTAAAGCACGTTGGGTTATCGATCTCCGTCTGCGTCTGACTCTCCGCCCCGCCGCTGAATCGCGTAGCAGACAATTCGCTGCCCAGCCCGAAGCGGTTATAGAAGAATCCATAGCCGCCACGAACAACCGTCTTGGCCTGTTTCTTGTTCTTGTGCCCGTCCAGCGCATAGGCAAATGCAACGCGCGGAGCCCAGTCAGCGTGGTCGGCGATGTGGTTCTGGCCTTCCCAGCGCAACCCTCCGGAAAGCGTCAGAAACTGGTTTGCCTTCCAGTCGTCCTGAAAGAATACCGCCGCATCAAACACGTTGGCATTCGCGCCCTGCGGTCCCGAAGTGTAACTCAGCTTGTTCGGCAAACAGCCACCCTGCACCGTGCAGCCCGCCGCAATCTCCGCGAAGGTCTCCTTGGCCGCAAGGCCGTTCAGCGTTGCCACGTAGCCGGCCACGGAAGCGAAGTTGAAGCTCCCGTTGAACCCGCCATTGGTCGAGTCGGACTCACGATTGTCCCTCAACCGCGTGCCGAATTTGATCGCCTGGGCGCCAATCGACATCGTCGTAAGGTTCTGCAACTCATAGTGATCTTCGCTCTCATTCGATGCCTGCCCCGAGTTCCCGCCCCCGGTGAATGCTCCCGGAACCGAAACCGAGGGCGCATCGCTCACCGGTGTCGTTGAAGAGGAGTCGTGCAGATATTGAAACCGCGTCTCGTTCACAATATGGTCGTTGATGATCAGAGAGTCGCTTAGTTGCACCGTATGCTCATCCGAGGTGCCGCTATTGGACTGGCTCGGCAAAGATGTCGACCCAATCTCACCACTCTCGCTGTTGTGAAAAAACTGGTAGCGCGCCGTCAGCGTGTTTTTCGCTCCCAGTTGCAAATCGATCCGAGGAGAGATATTGATGCGTGTCTGAGGATTGAACAGGCCGCCCGCCTCAACTCCCGCGCTGTAAAGCCCGGTCGAGGGGTCCAGTATCGCTGTATCCGCGCTGTAGATGCTCGCGTTCTGGTTGTTGCGGTCTTCAACGCTCACAAAGAATGAAGCCTTCTTGCCCAGCGCCCCGCTCAATGTGCCGTTCCCCTGGATGCTGTGATACGCCGGAATCACCGTCGTAAACGGATTGCCGGTGTTGAACGCGTCATCGTTGCCCTGGATGAAGGCACGCCCATGCAGCTTGTCCGTTCCAGGCTTGGTCAAAATCTCAATGCGTCCATACCCAAGCTGATCGTACTCAGCCGAAAACGGATTCGAGTTGATGCGAATCTCGCGAATCGCCGACTTCGGCGGAAGTTGCCCGCCCGTGAATCCATCAATGTAAATCTGTCCGCCATTCGGTCCCGCCGATGGCCCGGCAAGCGCCGTCAACTCGCTCGACAACTCGTCCGGATCATCGGAAAGCGCATCCAGATCCTTGCCCTTCAAAACGATCGCGCTCGCATTGCCGCCGGCATCCACACTCACCGTCGGCGAGTCGTCCGTCACCGTCACGCTCTGCTGCGCCACTTCAACCGCCATTGACACATCGATGCGCTTCGACTGGCCAGCCAGCAGTTGTATCGTCGGCGAACTGAATGGAGCAAAGCCATCGAACGTCGCCTTCAGAATGTACCCGCCAGCAGCAAGGCCGCTTATCGAGTAACTACCCGAGGAGTCAGCCGTCACAGTCTTGACAGCGCCGCCGGCGGAGTTCGTCACAATCACCTGCGCTCCCGGAATCAGCGCCCCAGTCTGATCCACAATGTGCCCGCGCAACGTGCCCGTCGTCGGCGCCGCTATCGGCGCAGACGCTGCAGGAGTTTGCACAGCAGGTGCGGTCGCCTGACCATGCGATGCAACCGCCAGGCCAACGCTCACTGCCAGAACCAAAAATGATCGATGAATGTTATGCAATTTTAAAGACAAGAGTCCCTCGCTGTTCCCTGAATGAATGTGTTTGTTCCGTTACTGGGCTGCTGCCGCGGCCGCATCGCCGCCAGACCCCATGCTCCAGTTGTTCAACAGGCTCTGGCTCGCCGCCGGCGCTTCCAAAAGCGGCTCAACCCCCGCCAGCAGTGTGATGGCCGTAACGTCGGTCGTGCCGTCCGTCGCCACCAGCATCACTGCGTCACCCTTTTTCAAATCCGCCAGCTGGATCGCCGGCAACATGCTCAGCATCCGGTTCGGATCACCGCCCCCTGCCTGCCCGCCGCCAGCTTGAAAACCGCCGGCCTGACCCTGCCCGCCATACGCCGTCCGCGCGCCAGTTCCACCCGCCCCGCCCTTCATCCGCATCGCCAGCATCATCGCCATCCGCTCCGGAATTCGCCGCATCTGAGCCGCCGGCGTTATGTGAATCGTCATCTGCTTCTTCGTCGTCAGGTCCTTCAGGCTCACAATCGATCCGGAGGCATCCACAGACTCAATCACCCCCGAAATATTCCGGAACGTTCCCGAAATCACCTCTTCCGCGTCAACGCTCAACCCGTCCGCGCTCTTCGTTCCCCGCGCCCGCACCTGGTCCCCCGCGTGTATTCCATCAATAGGAGCAGGGGTCGCCAGCTCGAAGCTCACCGATGCCGGCGCATACCGCTTCAGCATCGTCGTCTTCCCCACATGCACCGTTATCGTCTTCGCCGTCGATCCCGAGCCGCTCGTCAAAACAATCAAGCCCCCAGCCGCGTCCACGCTCTTCACCAGCCCCCCAACCCCGCGCTTCTGCCAGTCTTCCCGCTCCGCCTGCTGCTTCTTCGCTACATCCGCACTCTTCACCGCGATTATCTGCAGCGCCTGCGACGTTCCCGCCGGTGAGTCGGGATCAACCTTCACCAGCGTCCGGTCGCCAACCGCAAGGTCGGTCAACGCCATCGTCACCGCCTTGCTCAAATCCCGCTCACCCGGCTCAATCCGCTTCAAAACCGCCGACGCAGGTACCGTCACCTGGTAAGATTGCCCCGCGTCCGTCTTCACCGTCAGCGAGTCGCCGCTCAGCGCCGTTACTGTCCCAATGAACCGCGCCGGCGTCTGCGCTCCAACCGCCGACGCAACCACCGCCATCGCCAGCAACGCCATTCCCCACCGCAATGCAGATTTCCAAATCTTCATTTCGCGCTTCCCATGCCATTTCTCCCCGACCCATCTCTTGCCGGTTGCCGAGGGTCAAAAAAAACGTTTCCTGGTTCGGTAGACGAGGCAATCCCGCAAAAGGTTGATGCCAAGTCCCAAAGCTGTGCTCGATTCAGAAGAAAACTTTAGAAATGTTCGTAAAATCCCGCTTTTCTTGAGTTTGCAGCCACTCAACCTTAAGATAACCTTAAGACTTCTAAGGCCATTTCAGCCCACTTCTCCCGTCAACTTTCCCCCTCCACCAGCGCCGCCCACTCCGCCTCCAGCGTCTCCCTCCGGAACCGAACCCCAGCCCGCCTATACCAGTACTCCGCATTCCACATCTCACCCTCCTTCCTGTGCAGGTAAGCATGAACTGCCATCCCCTCCACCGTCTCCAGATCGTCCACCATCCCGTGTGCCCGCGCCCAGTCGCCCTTCGCATCCCACCACAGAGCCGCCAGCGGGGCAGGGAAATCAACCGGCGGCTCGTCCCCATCCATCAACCGCCTCATCTCTCCCACTTTCATCACCACCTCCCATTACCTCAAGGGGATTCTCAAAACAAATCTCATCATCTATAGTGATACAGATCACTTCCGGCAGACGATTTCACTGATAAAAAAAGACCATCGTTCCGATGAACACAGATGAGGGGCCGCCAGGGGGTCCATTAGGACCGCTGATGGCTTTCGAATTCCCCTCCTCGGAGGTCAAACGATGGGCTTGGTTCAAAACAAGGTTCCTGAAATCAGCGTTTGCGATTCAGACCGATTTGGTCGTATACTGAAGTCCGACCATTCCGGTCGTATTTTGGGTTCGGGCCGCCGCTCCGTGCTTCCTTTCCGGTGGGTCCAGGGAGTTCGACGGGTGAGCGTGTTAAGCGAGTTGAAGGTCGGTACAAGCGGCATCCTGGTTTCGCTTGATCTCCCAGAGTCCGTCCAAAACCATCTCATGCACATGGGATTCGTCCCCGATGCGCTCGTCACCGCTCTGCGCCGCGCCCCCGCCGGCGATCCTACCGTCTACCTCATCGACGGAATGGAAATTGCCCTCCGTCACGAAACTGCCGAATCCATCCGCGTGCGCCCGCCCGAGCTCGAAGCCGATGCCGGGGACCCATTGCACGCTCCCGCGCACCTGCCTGCGTTCGTTGCCGATGAGGAACTCGTAGAGGCCGCCCGATGAGTGCCTGCTGCGAAACCCCGGAGTTTGTACCACCCCCGGCTCAGACCCCCTCCGCCACCGTCAATTCTGGCGTCGTCAAGACGGTCGTCCTCATCGGTCCGCCCAACGCCGGCAAATCCACGCTCTTTAATCGGCTCACCGGCCTTCGTCAAAAGGTAGCCAACTACCCCGGCGTTACCGTCGAGCAGCGCATGGGCCTCATGGCCGGCGTCGGCCGTCCCGACCTCACCCTCATCGACCTTCCCGGCATCTACTCCCTCACCCCCTACTCTGAAGACGCCCGCGTCGCCATCGATGTACTCCAGGGCAAAATGCCCGGAACCCCCAAGCCTGACGCCGTCATCCTGGTCCTCGACTCGCTCCACCTCACTCGCCAGCTCATGCTGGCTGCCCCGGTGCTCGCCGTCGGCCTGCCCACCCTCGTCCTCCTCAACATGTCCGACCTCATGGAGTCCCGAGGCGGAAAAATAGATTCCCTCAAACTTGCCCGCGAACTCGGCGCACCCGTTGCCCAGATCAGCGCCACCCATGGCTCCGGCCTCGACGCCGTCCCGCTCTTCCTTCACCAGCAGACCGAGCGCTCCGCTGCCACCCCGCTCGCCCTGCCCGTGCTCGGAAATCCAGCCAGCACACACTCCTGGGCAGCGCAGGTCAGCCGCAAAACCGGCTACCTCGCCCCGCTCTCCGTTGAAGGCACTCGCAAGATCGACAACATCCTGCTCCACCGCATCTGGGGACCCATCCTCTTTCTCGCCGTCGTCATCGGCGTCTTCGAGGTCGTCTTCTCCATCGGCCAGCCCCTCTCCGACGGCTTCGGAGACATCCTTGCCCGGCTCGGTGAATTCGCACGCCCCCTCATCCCCGCCGGTTGGCTCCAGTCCCTCATCCTTGACGGCGCCTGGAAAGGCATCTCCTCCGTCCTCGTCTTCCTCCCCCAGATTCTCCTGCTCTTCCTCTTCATAGGAATCCTCGAAGACTCCGGCTACCTGGCCCGCGCCGCCCTCATCGCCGACCGCGTCATGCGAACCATCGGACTCAACGGAAAAGCCTTCATCCCCCTCCTCTCCGCCTACGCCTGCGCCATCCCCGCCATCATGGCCACCCGCACCATCGAGAATCGCCGCGACCGCCTCGCCACCATCCTCGTCACGCCCTTCATGACCTGCTCGGCCCGCCTGCCCGTCTATCTGCTGCTCATTGCCGCCTTCATCCCCCACACCGTTTACCTGCACGGCTTCATCGGTCTCCAGACCATCGTTATGCTGTCGCTCTATGTCGCCGGCTTTGTCGGAGCCATGACCACCGCCTGGCTGCTCAAAAGCTCCATCCTCAAGTCCAGCGAAACGCCCTTCATCCTCGAGCTGCCCCAATACCGCATGCCCACTTTCCGCGCTCTCGCCATGCGACTCGTCGACCGTGGCAGCGTCTTCCTCCGCCAGGCCGGAACCATTATCCTCGCCGTCACCCTCGCCCTCTGGGTGCTCGCGCATCTCCCCGTCGTCCACCTCGCCGGCGGCGCTTACTCCGCACCTGAACTCGCCGACAGCATCATCGGCCGCCTGGGCCACTTCATCGAACCGGCCATCGCGCCCTTGGGCTTTAATTGGAAGATCGGCATCGGCCTGCTCTCCTCAGTCCTTGCCCGCGAAGTCATGGTCTCCACCATGGGCACCCTCTACGGCGCTGACCCCGCCACCCAGGCCATGCACCTCCAAACCGCCCTCCATCACGACATGACCCTCGGCGGAGCGCTGGCCCTCATGATCTTCTTCGCCTTCGCCATGCAGTGCACCTCCACCATGGCCGTTGTCCGCCGCGAAACCAACAGTTGGAAGTGGCCCGCCATCCAGTTCCTCTACATGCTGGTTCTCGCCTGGGTCGCCGCCTTCGCAGTCAACCACATCACCATGGCCCTCTTCGGCTAGCCTCACTTAGCGCCTCCCCCTCCTCCCCAAAAGCACTGTCATCCCGAGCATCAAGACTTGCTTTCGGCAAGTTACAAAGGAAATGAACTGTCATCCTGAGCGAAAGGGGCCCCAAGCGTACCTCAGTTCCGGGGTCCCCGGCGACAGGTCTTCGTCGCTGGGGTGGAGTTTGGGGGTGGTGAGTCGAAGGATCTGCTTCTGCTTTTCTGACTCAGTCGAACCCGTCCCGAGCCACAGCAACGCCATCCCGACCGCAGTGGAGGGATCTGCGGCTGCTCCAAAAAAGCGGATAGCAGTTCACGGACAACGTGAGGATCGGCGAATTCTCATCCCCTTGGGTGGCGCAACGCGACATCTATGACTGCGGTTGCTTTTCTTATGAGCTTCCGGGGCGCCACACTACGGCAGCAATCCAAGTTCCTTCCCCATCTGCACAGCCTGTGTCCGCCGCTTCGCCCCCAGCTTGTCGAACACCCGGCTCGAATGCGTCTTCACCGTGTTCTCACTCACAAACAGCTTCCCAGCAATCTCTCGATTGCTCAACCCCTCCGCAATCAGCTCCAACACTTCCAACTCCCGCCGTGTAATCCCCAGGCCTTCCCGCCTCCTGTCATCGGAAACGAATCGCGTCGGGGAAATCACCGCACTCACTTCAATCCCCGGCCCGGCCACTTCTTTTTCCGCAACCCTATGCCGGGCATCCCGGAGCCTCACCCCAAGCCATATCCCCAGCCCCGCAAAGGTGGCCGCGATCAGCGCCCCATACACCCCCTCTGCGTGCTCCATCACCAGGAACCGATACTGCGACCACTGCAGCAGCGCAATCAGCAACCCGCCGATAAGCCCGAACGTCAGTACATGTCTTTTCATAGTCAGAAGAGGAAGAAACCCCGCGGAGAACTTCTTCCGTCCGTTGTGCAATCGATCCTATCCGAGGCCAACCCCTCTACCTTGAAGGAACCGCAGGCCCTATGTCTTGAAAGGGCACGGCTTCACAGGCTGCGGAAAAACTACCAAATGGCCGAAGTTTTGAAAGGGCACGGCTTCAGCCGTGCCGACAAAGCCAATTAAATCAATGTTGGGCTTCAGCCCCTGCTAAAGCTCATGGCTGCAATCAACCCTATTGAGAGTCCTTTTTCCGTAGCCTCTTTAGCCCCTGAGGGAACACTCCCAACCCGATCACGACCGGCCCTAGCGCGTCCCCGCCGCCACCGCCGGCCCCGCATTCTTCACATACTTGTCAAACCACCGCACCATCTCATAGATCAACTGCTCATTCGACTCCCGCGCCGAATACCAATGCGGCTCGTGCGGCAGAATCACCAACCGCGCCGTCCCCCCATTCCCGCGAATCGCTTCGTAAAGCTTCTGCGATTGCAGCGGCGTAGTCCCCGGGTTCGCATCTTCTCCGCCATGCACAATCAGCAGCGGCGTCTTCAAAGTGTTGGCCGAGAAGAACGGAGACACCTTCAAATACACATCCGGA